>Ga0187784_10000568_pt1 | contig 27327 bp, 30 predicted proteins | sample 1015_SJ02_MP15_2_FD_132964 | JGI IMG/M metagenome (GOLD analysis project Ga0187784, IMG submission 132964) | Tropical peat soil microbial communities from peatlands in Department of Meta, Colombia - 1015_SJ02_MP15_20_MG | ecosystem: Environmental > Terrestrial > Soil > Wetlands > Peat | place... | reverse complement strand
TCGCCCATCAGCACGCGCTTGACCGTGCTCACCAGCTCGGCACTGCCGACAGGCTTGCGCAGCACCGCCTTGGCGCCGAGGGAACGGGCCGTCTTGAGGTAGTTGTCCCAATCATCGACCCCCGACACCGCGATGATCCGGATGCTCGGCTGTTCCGCGACAAGCGTTTGGATGAACTCGATGCCGTCCATGACCGGCATTCTCATATCGGTAATGGTCACGTCCACGGCGCGGCGGCGCAAGCGCTCCACGCCATCGCGACCGTCGGTTGCGGTCACCACTTCGTAGCCGGACCGCTCAAGCACCCGTCGCAGCAGGTCTCGCATCACTTCGTCGTCATCGACCACCAGGATCACGGCGGAAGGAGAGGGAACGGTCGTCATCCGTGGCCCGACCCGCATAAGTTGTTCGTGCTTGATCGTCGGCCGTCAATTGATAATGCTTTGTTAAATTACCCGCGTTTTCTCGCTGATTTCGCTAAAAATTCAGGTAATCGGCCGTTGCGCCGGTGTGGCTCAGGACGCTCGCGGATCGACCACGATGCGGCCGCGCACGCCGCCTTTGAGGATCTTCTGCCCGAGCGCCGGAAGCGCCTCGAGCGGCACCGTTTCGGTAAGCGCGTCGAGCTTGTCCACGGGCAGATCGCGGCTGAGTCGCGACCACGCGGCCTGACGGCGCGCGATCGGACACATGACGCTGTCGATGCCGAGCAGGTTGATCCCGCGCAGCAGAAAGGGGATCACCGTCGTCGGCAAGTCATTGCCCCCGGCAAGGCCGCAGGCGGCAGCGGCGCCAGCGTATTTGAGCTGTGTCAGCAGGTTTGCCAGCGTGGTGCTCCCGACCGCATCGATGGCGCCCGCCCAGCGCTCGGCATCGAGCGGCCGCGTCGGCGGCTTTGCCAATTCCGCGCGATCGAGGAAATCGCTGGCGCCCAGGCCGCGGAGATAGTCCTGCTGCTCGCGCCGCCCGGTCGAGGCGACGACCCGATAGCCGAGCTTGGCCAGCACGCAGATGGCGATGCTGCCGACGCCGCCTGCCGCGCCGGTAACCAGAACCTCGCCCTTCTCGGGGGCAAGCCCATGCTCTTCGAGCGCCATCACCGCCAGCATCGCGGTGAAGCCGGCAGTGCCGATGGCCATGGCACGCCGGGTGGTAAGCTCCTGCGGCAGCTTGATGAGATGCGCCGCCTTGACCCGCGCCTTTTCGGCGTAGCCGCCCCAAGTGAGCTCCCCGACCCGCCAGCCGGTCAGCAGCACCTTGTCGCCGGGCTTGTAGTCCGGCACGTCCGAGCGCTCGACCGTGCCGGCGAGGTCGATGCCTGGAATATGGGGATAGCTGCGCACGAGCCGCCCCAGGCCGTTCAGGATCAACCCATCCTTGTAGTTGAGGGTGGAATACTCGACCGCGACCGTGACTTCCCCGGGGGGCAGGGCGACCTCGTCGATGCGTTCGATGCGCGGCTGAACCTTCCCCTCCGCCTCGCGCAGCATCAACGCCTTGAGGTCGCCCATCTCGATCCCCTGCTCAGCGCAGCCGCTCGAGCACGCTCGCGTAGTTCGCCACGGCGGCGCCGCCCATGTTGAAGATGGCGCCGAGCGTCGGGTCCTTCACCTGGATGCCGCCGGCGGTGCCGGTAAGCTGCATCGAGGCCAATACATGCATGGAGACGCCGGTAGCGCCGACCGGGTGGCCCTTTGCCTTGAGGCCGCCCGAGGGGTTGAGCGGGAGCTTGCCGTCCTTGGCAACCCAGCCCTCGGTGATGGCGCGCTCGCCCTGACCTTTCGGCGTCAATCCCATCGCCTCGTAGATCAGCAGCTCCGCGATGGTGAAGCAGTCATGCACCTCGGCAAAGCCGAGATCATCGAGCCCGACCTTGGCCGAGGCCAGCGCGCGCTTGATGACGAGTTCCGGCCCTTCGAAGGCGACCATGTCGCGTCGGCTCATCGGCAGGAAGTCGTTGACGTGCTCGGCGGCACGAAACACGATCGCCTTGTCGCAACCAAGCGCCGTGTCGACGTCGGTGAGCACCAGCGCCGCCGCCCCGTCGGAGACGAGCGAGCAATCGGTGCGACGCAAGGGGCCGGCGACGAGCGGGTTCTTCTCCGATACCGTGCGACAGAAGTCGTAGCCGAGATCCTTCTGCACCTGCGCCAGCGGGTTGGACGCGCCGTTCTTGTGGTTTTTGGCGGCGATGCGGGCGAGCGCGTCGGATTTGTCGCCGTAGCGCTGGAAATACATCTGAGTAATGCGGCCGAAAACGCCGGCAAAACCGCCCTCGGTGCTGCCCTCTTCCTTGATGTAGGACGCCTTGATCAGGATCTCGCCGACCTCTGGTCCCGTGACGTCGGTCATCTTCTCGACGCCGACGATCAACACCTTGCGCGCGCGCCCGGCGGCAATCGCGTTGAGGCCCTGGTGGATCGCGGCGGAGCCGGTCGCGCAGGCATTCTCGACATGGGTCGAAGGCTTGAAGCGGAAAGCGGGATCCGCCTGAAGCACCAGCGACGAAGGAAATTCCTGCCGCTGGAAGCCCATATTCATCGTGCCGATGAAGATCTCGTCGATTTCCTTCGGCTCCATACCGGCATCGCGGATCGCCTCTACCGCGACCTTGACGATCAGCGTTTCGAGGTCTTCCTCCAGCTTGCCGAAGCGCGAGTGGGCCCAGCCGACGATGCAAGCGGTCATGTCATCCTCCGAGGTCGATTCCCTTGGTCAGCTAGATATAGCAGTCGCCCCGCCGATCGTCACGGGGCTGGATGCAGGGCGTCCTGGCGGCGATTTCGGCCGGCGCGGTAGCGCCCTTGGCGGGTTCGGCCTACTCTACGCGATACATGAAGGAAGGGGGTCCCGCCATGACGCTTGCTCGCCTGATCCCTGTCGCTACCGCCGCCTTCCTGCTCTGCACCGGGCCGGGCGCGACTCAATCGGTCTCGGGGATCGACCGGCTTTACGTGCTGGATTGCGGCTGGGCGCATGCTGCCGACCAGTCGCGCTGGTCGCCGGGCGTCAATGTCGGAATGCCAATCGACGTTTCCGACAATTGCTACCTCATCCATCACGCCCAGGACGGGTATCTCCTCTGGGATACAGGGGTCACGGACGCCGTCGCCGCGACGGCCGAGGGCGTGTCGATGCTGAATGGCGCGATGGTGTGGCACCGGCCGAAGACCCTTATCGCCCAGCTCGCTGCCGTCGGCGTCAAGCCCGACGACATCCGCTATCTCGGCGTTTCCCATACCCATCCCGATCACGTCGGCAATGTCGAGCTTTTCCCCAAGGCGACCGTGCTGATCCAGAAGGCGGAATATGACTGGGCCTTCACCCTGCCCACCCCGCCCTTTTCCGCCGCTCATCCGGTGATGAAGCTCGAGGGGGATAAGGATGTGTTCGGCGATGGCAGCGCCATCATCCTGTCGACGCCGGGACATACGCCGGGGCATGAATCCCTGCTGCTGCATCTGCCCAAGACCGGCTGGATCGTGCTCAGCGGCGACGTCGCGCATTTCAAGGACAATTGGGACAATCGTCGAGTGCCCGGCTTCAACGCCGACAAGGAGAAGTCCTTGGCCTCGATGCAGCGCATCGCCGACATCCTCGCCGAGCACCACGCCCAGCTCTGGATCAACCACGACAAGCCGCAAAGCGATCAGCAGCGCCACGCCCCGGAATATTACGAGTAGGCGGGCAAGGCGGAGTCCGACCGTGAATACGCTCACGCTGCGCCGCCCCGACGACTGGCATGTGCATCTGCGCGACGGCGCCCTGCTTCAGGCGGTGCTGCCCTTCACCGCCCGCGCCTTTGCTCGCGCCATCATCATGCCGAACCTGGCATCGCCGGTGACGACGGCGGCAGCGGCGGCGGCCTATCGCGACCGCATCCTTGCGGCGCTGCCGGCGGGGATGAGCTTCGCCCCGCTGATGACCGCTTACCTCACCGACGACAGCGACCCCGAGGAGATCGCGCGCGGCCATCGCGCCGGCATCTTCACCGCGGTGAAGCTCTATCCGGCCCGCGCCACGACCAATTCGGCCCAGGGCGTTACCGACATCTCCAGGACCTACCCCGTGCTCGAGCGCCTTCAGGCGCTGGCCATCCCGCTCCTCGTCCATGGCGAAGTGACGGATGCGGCCGTCGACGTCTTCGATCGCGAGGCAGCGTTCATCGAGCGCGTGCTGGCGCCATTGATGCGGCGCTTCCCGCAGCTCAGGATCGTCCTCGAGCACATCACGACCGACGAGGCGGTCGATTTCGTCGCCGGCGCCGGCGCCAACCTCGCCGCGACCATCACCGCGCATCACCTGGTGATCAACCGCAACGCGCTCTTCGCCGGCGGATTGCGGCCGCATATGTACTGCCTGCCCGTCGCCAAGCGCGAGAAGCATCGCCTGACGCTGCGCCGCGCCGCCGTTTCGGGCAACGCAAAATTCTTTCTTGGCACCGACACGGCGCCGCATCCGATCCCCGACAAGGAGCGCGATTGCGGCTGCGCCGGCATTTTCACGGCGCCCGCGGCGCTCGAAATCTACGCGCAGGTCTTCGCCGAGGAGCAGGCACTCGATCGCCTCGAGGCCTTCGCCTCGCTCAACGGCCCGCGCTTTTACGGCCTCCCCGTGAACGAGCAGCGGATAACCCTCGCGGCTCGCCCCTGGCGCGTGTCGGCGGAGATACCCAGCGAGGCGGGGCCGCTGCGGCCGTTCCTGGCCGGCGCGGAGATCGCCTGGCGCATCGAGGAGTGAAGGCTTTTTTGCTGCATGATGAACTGCCGGATGGGCCTTGAATTTCCATCCGATAATACGTATTATACAGATAATCCGTTTTCCGGCATCGAGGATGCTATGGCTCAGACCACCGCGATGGAGTTTCAGCGCAAATTCGGCGAGTTCCAGCACCAAGCCCAGCGGGAGCCGGTGGAAATCACGCGGCATGGGCGGCGCGAACTGGTGCTGATGTCGGCCGATCACTACGACTGGCTTGTCGCCGCGGCACGGCGGACCCATCGGACAACGGAGGCGGCTGCGGTCGTGGCAGATGCGGTACGGCGCGCGGAGATGGACCCGGAGCAAGCCGGTCTCGACGACCTTATGAAGTAAAGTCGTCGTCGTGCCGCTGCCGGAGCCCAGGCCGGGGCTCGTGATCCGCTACGACTATCTCTGGAGCCGGGAAGCTGCTGCCGGCCGCGACCAGGGAAAGGAACGTCCGGCTTGCTTGGTAACCGCTACCAACCCCGCCACGTCGCCGCGCTTCGTGGTCATTCTCCCGATCACACACACGCGGCCTGACAAGGATACGGTCGGCGTGGAAATACCAACGAGGGTTCGTGAGGCGCTTGGTCTGGATGACGCACCGAGTTGGGTGATCATCTCGGAGCACAATGTCGACGAATGGCCGAACGGCGGGTTGGTGCCGCTACCGGGTCGGCCAGGTACCTTCAGCTACGGCTTCATCCCGCCCGGCCTCTTCGCTCAAGTGAAAGCCAAATTCCTGGAGCTATATGAGAAGGGACGGACAGAAGGCGTGCGGCGATGAACACGGATGTTTGTTCGGGCACGGGGTGATTCCCGCGACCGGTTCCCTATACCCGACCCGCCACCCCGTTTGAGAAGAAGGGGGACCCCTGGCAGCTATGGTATAGAGCGCCTCAAACAAGCACGGTGATATTCGTCATAGTGTGGTTCTGACCAAATCCTTCCCTGCGCATCAGAGTCCTCTCATCAGTTGGTATTTCTGCATAGAGATTCTGACCGGTTGCATCGCGGCCTGTCCGTAACGGTCCAATAACGGCTGACAGTTTCTTCGATGTGCTCATAGAGGTTGGTGGCCGGCGCGTGCAGAAGCGGATAGCGGGTCTGAATCGCGCTACTGATGATCCCGCGAACCGCCGCTACAGTGGGAATGCCGAATTCAACCGATGCGCCGGCACCTACCACGAGCAGAAGCTTTTTCTTCGGCACTTATTTCCCTCCGATGCCAATGTGCTTCAACCTCATCAATAGCCTACAGCGGCTAGGGGAGATGAAGGGTAGGAAATGGCCGCGCTGAGGCATTGTCTCGCTGCGTACTGACTTTGCACCGGAGGAACTGGTCGAGGCGCTGGAGACCGAGGACCGATCGCATCGAGCTGGGCGCTGTCAATGGCCTGGACTATAGCAGAGTTGGCACTTTCCCGAATGCCCGTTTCCAGGATGTTGGCTAAGCCTCGGGAACGACTAGGATGGGCGCGAGGCAGCCAGTCGCTCCCGGCGGCAGAACTATGGCGCCTCTCGTCTCCGAGAGGCGAGCCTCGAGCTTCGATCCAAGAACGTGCATGAACGAGAGAGGCCACCCTGCGGCAACTTTCGCCGACCCGAAGCGACCGATGGAGCAGGAGTTCAGGGCTTTCCCATGGGGGGTTGCGAGCGTGTCGCTGTCGACGTTGCCGCCTCGGTTGCCCTCTTTTCGGGGTCGATCGCGTCGGGAAACCGTCTCGCGGCCGTGACGTCGGCGGCTGCGGAGCCGCGCGACCAGCCTGCCAGCTTTTTTGGCGGATATCCGCGGCTTGAGGCGCGCTCCATCCCACGTCTTTCCCCTCGTGCCGCAAAAATCGGCGTTTCGTTACTTCTGGCCGACTTGCCTGCTTATATCATTAATGATATAAAGACGTTCGATGGCGCTAAAGCGAGTGACGTTCCACGGCGATTCGCTTGATTGCTTGCGAGATTTTCCCGAGGATGCACGCCGCGAAGCCGGCTATGAGCTCTATCGTGTTCAAAACGGTCTTGACCCGAATGACTGGAAGACGATGTCAACGATCGGTGCCGGTGTTCGAGAGATCAGAGTCCGCGACGCCTCGGGATCCTATCGCGTGATCTACATCGCCACGTTCGCCGATGCGATTCACGTGCTCCACGCGTTCGAGAAGAGGACGCGGAAGACCGCCCGCCGCGACCTTGAGCTTGCCGCGGCGCGGTTGCGGCAGCTTAAGCGAGGATCGGGATGACGAAGGCCAAGACCTTTAGCAATGTATGGGACGCCCTCGAAGACAGTCCCGAAGACGCGGCAACGATGACCATGCGATCGAACGTCATGGTCGCGATCAAACACCGGGTGGACCGGTGGAACACGACGCAAGCCCAGGCGGCCCGGCGCCTTGGCATAACGCAGCCTCGGCTCAATGATCTCCTCCATGGGAAGATCAACAAGTTCTCGTTGGACACCCTGTTGACGTTGGCGACTCGCGCAGGACTGAAGGTCAAGATCGCGATTCGCTCGGCCGCGTGACGGCGCCCGAATCTGATCAAGAGGCCGGCGGCGGCAGCGGCACCATCACGCTCATCGGCGCCGCCGAAGGCGATACCCTCGAGGCTGGCAGCGGCACGACGATCGCAAACCACCCAAGCACGCCAGCGGCATGCAGCGCTCCAGCGTCCGCTTGTGAGACGCCGTCGAACTCATCCAAATGACCGACTTCGGGCGCAAAGCAGACCTCTGTGTAAGCGGCCCCGTCGTCCAGTTCCCACCCATAGCGGCTGCTCGAAGGGGGCTTACTCTGCGGCTGAACCGAGGCGGCCTCGGGCCGTGAGGCCGGAGGACCACTGCGGCGATCAGTCAAAACCTCTGTGCAGAGGTACTAGCGGACAGCGCCGAGGGTCGAGAACACGTCCGGCCCCGGCGGCAAGCGCTCGATATGCTGGCGGTGCCAGAGCGCGTAGAACAACAGCGTCCAAGCGGCAAAACCGGTGCGCCGTCCGGCCGCCGCGCGGAACAACGCCTCGACCGCCTGCGGCAGGCAGATTTCGCGCACCCCGGCCTGCCGCGCCACCAGCGGCCCGAGCTGCGCGCCGCGCCGGGCGATCCAATCGCCGACCGGGACGGTGAAGCCGCGCTTCTTGGCAAGCGGCTCGGCGGCCGGCACCTGCTCGGCGAGCCAGCGCCGCAGCAGCCATTTCCCCAAGCCGTGCCGCACCTTGAGATCGTCGGGCAGGCAAAAAGCGAAGTCGGCGACGAGCGGATCGAGAAAAGGCGTGCGCCCTTCGACGCCCTGCGCCATGAGGCAGCGATCGAGCTTGCCGAGGAGATCGTTCGGTAGCCAGTCGGCGCAATCGGTCGCCTGGGCGATCTGCAGGCGCGTGCGCCCTCTTGCCGCGCCGCGCTGCTCGGCGGCGGCTATTCCGTCGCGCCAGCCCGCGAGGTCACCGCGCAGAATGCCGAGCTTGTCGAAATTGCCGCGCCCGCGCAGCAGCTTGCCGCCGACCCACCACGGCCGCATGACGCTGCGATAACGGCCGTAACCAGCGAAGAGCTCGTCGCCGCCCTCGCCAGAGAGGATCACCTTGAGCCCGGCGGCGCGCGCCGCGACGGCGAGCTTAAAGGTCGGCAGGACCGCGTAATCCGCCGCCGGATCGTCCATGGCGCGGGCGATCTCCGGCAGCAGCCGCCAGAAATCCGCTTCGCGAAACTCGACTTCGATGTGCTCGGCGCCGAGGGATCGAGCGACGGCGCGCGCCTGGGCGCGCTCATCGGCGACCAGGCCGCTGGTGAAGCCAACGGTAAAGGCTTTGACCGGCCGCTCGTTGAGCCGCGCCATCATCGCCAGGACCGCAGAAGAGTCGATGCCGCCGGAGAGAAACATTCCATAGGGAACGTCCGAGCGCTGATGCAGCAGCACGGAATCGGCAAAGACGCGGTCGAAGTCCCGCAACGCCTGGGCCTCCTCGCGCGGCAGGGGCGCCGCGCCGGCCAAGGCCTCGCGCCGGCGCCGCTCGACGACGCGGCCACGCGCCACCACCACCGTCTCGCCCGGAAGTACCCGCTGAATGCCGGCGAAGATCGTCTCGCGTCCGGTGGTGAACTGGAGCTGCAGCAGCTCGTTTCGCACCTGGCGCACGAGCTGCGCCGGCACCAGGCCGCCGGCGATCAAAGCTTGCGGTTCGGAAGCAAAGGCGAAGCCGGCCGCCGTCTCCGCGTAATAGAGCGGCTTGATGCCGAAGGGGTCGCGCGCCAGGACCAACCGTCCGGCGGCGGGATCATGCAGCGCGATCGCGTACATGCCGCGCAGCCGCTCGGTGAAATCGAGCCCGTGGCGACGATAGAGATGGAGCGGCAGCTCGCAGTCGGAACCGGTGGAGAAGGCGACGCCGGCAAGCTCCGCCCGCAATTCTATGTAGTTGTAGATCTCGGCATTCGCCATCAACGCGGCGCCGCCGGGCTCGTAGAGCGGCTGATCGCCGGTGACGAGATCGATGATGGCAAGGCGCGTCTGCACCATGCCGACGGCGCCGGCGCGGTAGTAACCCACCCCATCGGGACCGCGATGGGCGAGCGCGGCCGACATGGCCTGCAATGCCGTGGCCAATGGCGCCTCGCCGTCGACCGTCATGATGCCAGCGATGCCGCACATCAGCGCGCGGCCTCCGCGAGGAAATCGCGGTAAAGCCTCACCACCCGCGTCTCCGAGTATTCCGCCTCATAGGCGGCGCGGCCGGACTCGGCGAGGCGCGTCCGCAGCGCGGGATCCCGGGCGAGTCGCTCCATCGCTGCGGCAAGCGCGTCGACGTTGTCGACGGGAACGAGCAGGCCCGTCTCTTCATCCCGGATGAGCGCGCGTGGTCCCTCGCTCGCCGTCGCCGCCACCGGCCGGCCGGCGGCCCAGGCTTCGATCACGACATTGCCGAGCGGCTCATGACGCGACGGGCAGACCAGGAAGTCCGCCGCCGCCAGCAGCGCCGCCGCATCCTCCCGCCAGCCGAGAAAGCGGACGCGCGTCGCGACGCCGAGCGCCCGCGCTTGCCGCTCCAGCGCATCGCGCCACTCGCCGTCGCCCGCGAGCCAGAGATAGACCTCCGGCAGCACCGGTAAAGCGTCCAGCAGCGTATCGAAGCCCTTGTTGACATGAAGCCGGCCAAGCGCAAGCGCAAGCGGCGCCTCCTCGGGGGTCGCCAGGCTCGCCCGCGTCACCGGCGCCGCCGGCGCCGCGGCGACAAAGTTGGGCAAGTAGCGGACGCGGTCCTGCGGCCATCCCTGCGCGACGAGATAAGCGGCGATGTCGCGCGTATTGGCGATGAGATAGTCGCAGCCCCGATAGTATTTCAAATCGTAATAGCCTCCAAGCCGCGCAACATGCACGAAATCGCCGCGCGGACAAAGCCTGGTCGCGCGGTTCATCCAGGTAAGCACGACCCGCGGCCGGTACCGCGCGACGGCGCGGCGAAAGCCAAGCCGCGTGGCGATGTCGAGCCAGCCGCCAAAAGGCAATTGCAGCGGCTCGACACCGCCGCGCCGAAGCACTGCCGCTCGCGCGGCATCCGCACGGATCAGGACGCATTGCTCCTGCCCGGCATGATGCAGCGCCAGGACGAGCCGCACGAAAAACGCCTCGGCGCCGCCGTGCCGGGCACCGGCCATGGCCTGAAGCAGCCGCATCAGGCCGCCTCGCCCTGGATGCTGGCCCAGAGCTGGCGAGCCGACGCTTCCACGGCGTCGACGCTCAGCGAATCCATCTGCGTGTCCGTGGTGCGGTGGTCGTAATCAGGCGAGCCGACGATTTCGGCATAGGATTTGGTGGTGCGCACCACCGCGGTGCGCTGTCCCCACGGCGCGTATTGCTCCGGCAGGCTCGGCCCGAACAGGCCCAGGGTCGGCGTCCCCACGGCGGCGGCGATGTGCATGACGCCCGTATCGTTGCCGACGAAAAGGGCGCAACGCCTAAGCGCCGCGGCCGCCGTCAGCAGATCGGTGTGGCCGGCAAGATCGAGACATCGATCGGGCGGCAAGGCCGCCAGCAACGGCGCCGCCTGCGCGCGTTCATGCGCTGCCGCCAGCACGGCAACGCGGGCACCGGGCAGCGGTCCGGAGGGGGCGGTGAGCCGCGCGGCCAACTCGGCAAAGCGCTCGGCGCGCCATTGCTTGCCGCGCCAATTTGCCGTCGGCCCCACCGCCAACACCGGCGTGCCGGGCGGCACCAGCAGAGAAGCCCGCTGCTCGTGTTCGGCCGCCGTCCACAGAAGCGGCGCCGGCGGCGGGTCGAGCGCGAAGAGGCGCCCGAGCTGCCGTACCCGATGCATGCCGGCATCGCCTTTGGCCATGACGCGCCGCTCGCGCGCGGCCAAGAGATAAGCCAGCGCGGAGCCGCGGAGATCGACGACAAGATCCCAGCGCGTGGGCGCTACCGCGCGATAAAGCTCCAGCCAGTGCAATGCATAGCGCCGCTTGACAACGGTCAAGAGCCGCTCGAGTCCCGGCACCGCGGTGAACAGCGGCGCAGCGGCAGGTCCGGCGGCGATGGTAAGGCGGGCGCCGGGACTGCGTTCGATGAGATAACCGAGCAGCCCGGTGGACAGCACGGCATCGCCGATTCGCGTGCCGGTGACGAAGAGGATCCTCATGAGCCCGCGAAATTTACCTCCGGCGCCATACGCTGGACGCCTTATAAGCCGCTCCCTGGCGCTTGCCAAGATTGCGGTCCTTGCCTACTTCTACCCTTTAATATCGGGTCTGCGCGGAGAATACGGGAATGGCTGAGCGGTCCTGTGCCCTGCTGGCGGAGCGCGCGGTGCTGGAGATTGCCGGCGAGGACCGTTATGTCTTCCTGCAGGGGCTCATCTCCAACGATATCGAGAAAGTCGCGGCGGATCGCGCGATCTATGCCGCCTTGCTGACCCCGCAGGGGAAATATCTCCATGATTTCTTCATCGTCGCGATCGGCCAAGCGTTCCTGCTCGATGCCGAGGCGGCGCGCCTTGCCGACCTGAAGCGGCGCCTCGGGCTCTATCGGCTGCGGGCGAGGGTGACGTTCGGCGAGAACGGCGAGCGTTATGTCGCCGCCGCGGCCTTCGGCAGCGACGCGCTGAGCCTGCTCGACCTACCGGCGGAACCCGGTGCCGCCGTGCCGCTTGCCGGCGGCATCGCTTATGTCGACCCGCGACTGCCAGAGCTCGGCGCCCGACTGTTGCTGCGGCGCGGCGCCGGCCTGTCGCCGCTTAAAAGCGCAGGTTTCCAGGTCGACGATGGTACGGCGTATGACCGGCTGCGCCTGTCGCTGGGTATTCCCGATGGCAGCCGCGATCTCGCGGTGGAGAAGGCGATTCTGCTGGAATCCGGCTTCGAGGAACTGAACGGCGTCGACTGGCAGAAAGGCTGCTATATCGGACAGGAGCTGACGGCGCGCACCAAGTACCGTGCGCTCATCAAGAAACGTCTGCTGCCGGTCACCGTCGAGGGACCGCTGCCCGCCCCCGGCACGCCGGTGATGCTCGGCGATCAGGAGGCCGGCGAGATGCGCTCGGGCCGCGAGGGGCTGGGCCTCGCCTTGCTCCGGCTCGACGCGTTGGACGAAGCGTCGGCCGGCAAGCCGCTTACTGCCGGGACAGCGCGGCTCGTGCCGAAGAAGCCAAGCTGGGCGAATTTCTGAGCGCCGATAGCGCCGCAGCGCCTAACGCAGCGCGTTGTGGATGAGGTAATCGGCGAAATCGGCGGGCTTCAACTTGATCTCGGCGCGCTCGCTTTCGCCCGCCATGGTGCGCGAGACGATGATGTGGTTCTCGACATGCTCGGGCAACACCTTGAACACGCCGGTGGCGCCGCGCAAGCGCGGATAGTAGGTGGGGTCGACCATCTTCTCCTTGCGCTGGAGGCGCTGGATCACCTCCTCCTCGCTCACCCCTTCCACCTCGCGCTTCTTCACGATCGCCCAGTCGGTCTCCCCGCCCCAGCCCTGCTCGACCGCGGGCTTCGGATCGTCTTCGGTATAGCCCACCTTGTAGACATGCTTGCTGAGGCCGACGTCGCTCGCCCATTTGCCGAATTTGACGCTGCGCGCCACATAGATCACGCCCATGCCTTCCCCCTCAGCTCATATAGGCGCCGCCATTGACGTTGACGGTCTGCCCCGTGATGTAGCCGTTGCGCGCCAGCATCACCGCGACCTCCGCCACCTCCTCGACGCGGCCAAACCGGCCTACCGGAATGCGATCGGGCTTGGCCTGACTATGGCCGCGAATCATGTCCGTCTCGATCAGCGCCGGCGCGATCACATTGGCGGTGATGCCCTCGCGGACGAGCCAGGAGGCGTAAGCATGCGTCATGCCGTGGATGCCGGCCTTCGAGGCGGCATAATGCGGCCCGATGATGCCGCCGATCTGTGCCGCCGTCGACGAGAGGTTGATGATGCGGCCCCAGCGCGCGCGGCGCATGCCGGGCAGCACCGCCTGCGTCACCAGGAAGACCGATTTGAGATTGGCCGCGATCGTCTCGTCCCATACGGCCTCGCTCAAACCATCGAGCGTCACCGGCTGGGAAATGCCGGCATTGTTGACGAGGATGTCGACGGTGCCGAGCTGCGCCTGCGCCGCGGCGATGAGGCGCTCGACTTCGGCCGCCACGGCGACATCGGCGCCAAGCGCGATGGCGCGGCGTCCGAGCCGGACGATGGCGCCGCAAACCTCCTCCGCCTCGGCCGCGCGGCGGCGATAATTGACGACGACATCGGCGCCCGCGGCGGCAAGCGCAAGCGCGACGGCGCGGCCGATGCCGCGGCTGGCGCCGGTGACCAGGGCAACGCGGCCGGAAAGATCGTCCATGGGAAGCCTCCTCTCAGCCGCGCAATCCCGCGCCGAGACGGGCGAGAACGCGGAACGGCGATTCGCCGTCTCTGAGCGCCGGCTCTCCCGCCCGCCGCAGCCCATCGCGACCGAATGCCTCGCGCAGCCCCTCGACGAGCCAGTGCCGGACCTGCGCCTGCCGCGCGGCCGCGAGGCCGTCCGCGAGCCAGTGCCAGTGACGCGCCACCGCCGCCACAAGCTCGTCGATGCCCTCGCGCCGCAGCGCCGACAGCATCAGCACCGGCACCTCCCAGCCCACCGCAGCCTGTCCGGCAAGCCCCAGCACGGCAAGAGCGTCGGCCCGCGCGCGCTCGGCGGCAGCGCCGAGATCGCTCTTGGTGATGACGACGATATGCGGAATCTCAACAATGCCGGCCTTCATGAATTGCAGGCTGTCGCCCGAGCCGGGCTGGACGCACAGCACCACCGTATCGGCCGCGCCGGCGACGTCGGTCTCCGACTGCCCGACCCCCACCGTCTCGATCAGCACGATATCGAACAGCGCGCGCATCAGCACCATCGCCGAGACGGTGAGCGCGGCGAGGCCGCCGAGCTTGTCGCGCGCCGCCATGGAGCGCACGAAGATGCCGGCATCGCCGGGATCGGTTCTGAGCCGCGTGCGATCGCCGAGCAGCGCGCCGCCGGAGGCGCGGGAGGAGGGATCGACGGCGATGACGCCAACCGTGCGCCCCTCGCCGCGCCAGTGAGCAATCAGCGCGCCCACCAGCGTCGACTTGCCGACGCCGGGCGGACCGGTGACGCCCACCACCTGCGCGCGCGGCGCGGCATAGGCGGCATCGAGCAGCGCCAGGCTCGCCTCATCCTCCGGCGCGCGCTCGAGCTGTGCTAGGGCCGCGGCCAGCGCCGCCTTCCCGCCCGCCGCGACGGACGAGAGGGCCGTCGTCAAGCCGTTGTCTCGATCGGCTGCCGGCTCAGCGCCGCCTGGGCCGCGGCCAGCCGCGCGATCGGCACGCGGTAGGGCGAACACGAGACATAGTCGAGCCCCAGCTCCTGGCAAAAGCGCACCGAAGCGGGATCGCCGCCATGCTCGCCGCAGATGCCGACCTTCAGGGTCTTGCGCGCCTTGCGGCCGCGCTCGACGCCGATCCGCATCAGCTCGCCGACGCCGTCGCGGTCGATGGTGACGAAGGGATCGTGCTCGAGGATGCCGGCACGCTGGTAAGCGCCGAGGAAGCTGCCGGCGTCGTCGCGCGACAGCCCGAAGCAGGTCTGGGTCAAATCATTGGTGCCGAAGCTGAAGAATTCGGCCGTCTCGGCGATCTCGCCCGCGCGCAGCACCGCACGCGGCAGCTCGATCATCGTCCCCACGAGATAGGGCACGCTGACGCCGGTTTCCTTCATCACTTCGGCGCCGATGCGGTCGATCATCTCCTTGAGGATATCCAGCTCCTTTTTGGTGGCGACGAGCGGGATCATGATCTCGGGCCTGATCTTCTCGCCGGTCTCCTTGGTCGCCGCCGCGGCCGCCTCGAAAATCGCCCGCGCCTGCATCTCGTAGATCTCTGGACCGGTGATGGCGAGCCGGCAGCCGCGATGGCCAAGCATCGGGTTCGCCTCGTGCAGCGCCTGGGCGCGGTGGCGGATCGCGTCGATATCCTTGCCGGTGGCGCCAACCAACTCCTGCATCTCCTTGTCGGTCTTGGGCAGGAACTCGTGCAGCGGCGGATCAAGCAGCCGGATGGTCACCGGCAGCCGCCCCATGATGCGGAAAAGCTCGATGAAATCCCGGCGCTGCATCGGCAGGAGCTTGGCGAGCGCCCGCCGGCGGCCTTCGGCATCGTCCGCCAAGATCATCTCGCGCACGGCGACGATGCGCTCCTCGTCGAAGAACATGTGCTCAGTGCGGCAGAGGCCGATACCCTCGGCGCCGAAGCGCCGCGCCGTCTCGGCGTCGAGCGGCGTCTCGGCATTGGCCCATATGCCCATGCTGCGCACTTCGTCCGCCCATTGCATCAGCGTGGCGAAATCGCCGGAGAGCTCGGGCTGGACGGTCGGCACCTCGCCCAGCATCACTTCGCCGGTGGAACCGTTGATGGTGATGACATCGCCGACTTTCACCACATGCTCGCGCACCGTCATGGTGCCGGCGCGATAATCGATGCGGAGATCGCCGGCGCCGGCGACGCAGGCGCGGCCCATGCCGCGCGCCACCACCGCCGCGTGGCTGGTCATGCCGCCGCGCGCGGTGAGGATGCCTTTGGCGGCGTGCATGCCGTGGATGTCCTCGGGGCTGGTTTCGACCCGGACGAGGATCACCGCTTCCTTCTTCTCGGCGCGCGCCAGGGCTTCGTCGGCGGAGAAGACGACGACGCCGGAAGCCGCTCCGGGCGATGCCGGCAAGCCGCGCGCCAGTACCGTCTTGGGTGCTTTGGGATCGAGCGTGGGATGCAAGAGCTGGTCGAGCGATTCCGGCTCGATGCGGCGGATCGCCTCCGCCTTGTCGATGAGACCGGATTGCGCCATGTCGACCGCGATCTTGAGCGCTGCCGGCGCCGTGCGCTTGCCGGTGCGCGTCTGCAACATGAAGAGCTTGCCCTGCTGCACCGTGAACTCGACGTCCTGCATGTCGCGGTAATGCTTCTCCAGCACGTCGCGCACCTTGGCAAGTTCGCCGAACACGCCGGGCATCGCCTCCTCCATCGCCGGCAGCGGCGACTTGTTCGCCTTCTTGCCGGCGATCGTCAGATGCTGCGGCGTGCGAATGCCGGCGACCACATCCTCGCCCTGGGCGTTGACGAGATATTCGCCGTAGAACTCGTTGGCGCCCGTCGAGGGATTGCGCGTGAAGGCGACGCCCGTGGCGCAATCCTCGCCCATATTGCCGAACACCATGGCCTGGACATTGACCGCGGTGCCCCAATCGGCGGGAATGTCGTGCAGCCGCCGGTAGGTGATCGCGCGTTGGTTCATCCAGGAGCCGAAGACGGCGCCGATCGCGCCCCAAAGCTGCTCCTGCGGGTCCTGCGGGAAGGGCTTGCCGAGTTCGCGCCGGACGACCTCCTTGTAACCGCTGACCACGCCCTGCCAATCATCCGCGCCGAGCTCGGTGTCGAGCGTGACGCCGAGATCGAGCTTGGCGTTCTCCAGCAGGTCCTCGAAATGACGGTGGTCGACGCCGAGCACGACCTGCCCATACATCTGGATAAAGCGGCGATAGCTGTCGAGGGCGAAGCGCCGGTCGCCGCTTCGCTTGGCCAAGCCATCGATGGTCCGATCGCTGAGGCCGAGATTGAGCACGGTATCCATCATGCCCGGCATCGAGGCGCGCGCGCCCGAGCGCACCGACACCTGGAGCGGGTTCTCCGGGTCGCCGAACTTGCAGCCGATGCGTTGCTCGAGCTTCGACAGCGCCGCCTCGACCTGCTCGCGCAGCTCCGCCGGGTAAGCCTTGCCGTTGGCGTAGAAATGGGTGCAGACCTCGGTGGTGATGGTGAAGCCCGGCGGGACCGGCAAACCCAGATTGCTCATCTCGGCGAGGTTGGCGCCCTTGCCGCCGAGCAGGTTCTTCATCTCGGCCTTGCCCTCGGCCTTGCCGTCACCGAAGCTGTAGACCCATTTCGTCGTCATCTCACTTATCCTTCGATTTGCGAGAAATCGGCAATACGATTAAGTGTATCACGGATCTGCACCAATAGCCGCAGGCGATTCGCCCGAAGCTGCCCATTCTCGCAATTAACGGTTACCTGCGCAAAAAATTCATCCACCGGCCCGCGCAGCGCCGCCAGCACCGCCATCGCCTCGGTAAACGCCTCCCGGCCGAGCGCGGCGGCGCCCGAGGCCGCCGCTCGTTCCAGCTCGGCGGCAAGCCTCGCTTCGGCCGGCTCCTGGAGGAGCTTTGGATCGGGCTCGCCGGGATAGGTCGTGGCATCCCGCTTCTCCTCGATGCGCACGATGTTGGCGGCGCGGCGATAGGCCACCAGCAGGTTCGCGCCGTCGTCGGTGGCGAGGAAGGCATCGAGGGCGGCAACGCGCGCCAAGAGGCGGACCAGGTCATCCTCGCCGCCCAGCGCGAAGACCGCGGCGATGAGATCGTGCCGCACTCCCTGCTCGCGCAGATGGACCTTGAGCCGGTCGGCGAAAAAGGCGAGCAGCTCGGCGGTGGGATCGGCGGCAAAGCCGTTGGCGTGGCCAAGCGCGAAAGCCCGGCCGAACACCGGCGCCAGCGCCAGCCGCAGCTTGTTTTCGAGGATGAGGCGGATCGCCCCCAGCGCCGCGCGCCGGAGCGCGAAGGGGTCGCGCGAGCCGGTCGGCTTCTCGTCGATCGAGAAAAAACCCGCCAGGGTGTCGATCTTGTCGGCGAGCGCCAGCGCAACGCTCACCGGCGCCGAGGGACAGTGGTCGTTTGGCCCGAGCGGCGAATAGTGCTCGGCGATGGCGGCCGCAACTTCTGCGGGTTCGCCGTCATTGAGCGCGTAATAGTGGCCCATGACGCCCTGAAGCTCCGGGAACTCGCCGACCATGCCGCTCGACAGATCGGACTTGGCCAGCTCCGCGGCGCGCAGCACCTTCGCTTTGTCGGCGCCGGCAATGGCGGATGCGAGCTCCTCGCTGAGGCGCTCGACCCGCCCAACCTTGTCGAGGACGCTGCCGAGCCGGGCGTGGAAGATCCGCTCGGCAAGCTTGGGGATCCGCGCCGCCAGCGGCACTTTACGATCCTGCTCCCAGAAGAAGCGCGCGTCCGACAGGCGCGCGCGCAGCACGCGCTCGTTGCCGGCGATGATCGCCCGGCCGCCATCCTCGGCGACGGTGTTGGCGACGACGAGGAAGCGCCCGGCCAGCCTGCCCTCGCGGTCGAGGCAAGGGAAGTACTTCTGATGCGCGCGCATCGAGGTCGTCAGCACCTCGGGCGGGAGATCGAGGAATTCGGGATCGATCCTGCCCATGAGCACGACCGGCCATTCGACGAGGCCCACCACCTCATCGAGCAGCGCCGGATCGTCCTTTACGGTGAGTTGCGCCTCGGCCGCTTTCTCATAGAGCGCCAGCGTGATCGCCTGGCGGCGGTCCTCGGCGCGCAGCATGACCCGCGCCTCGCTCAGCTTTCGCCGATAATCGGCGAAATCCCTCACCTTGAACGGCTTCGGCGCGAGGAAGCGATGTCCGCGCGTCTCGTTGCCCACCGCCACGCCGTCGAGCGCCAGCGGCAGCACCTTGCCGCCGAGGAGGCAGAGCGCGCTCGTCATCGGCCGCACCCAACGGAAACCCGCCGCCGGAAAACGCATGGATTTGGGCCAGGGCAGCGCCAGCATGGTCTCGCGCAGCAGCGCCGGCAGCACCTCGGCGGTGGGACGCCCGGGCCGACGAATCATGGCGAAATAAAAGACGCCTTTGCCGGTGTCGCGCTGCTCGCATTCCTCGATCGAGGCAAGGCCGGCGGATTTGAGGAACCCTTCGACCGCGTTCGCCGGCGCCCCGACGCGCGGGCCACGGCGCTCTTCTGTGGTGTCGGGCTGCCGGTCCGGCAATCCCTCCACCACCAATGTCAGGCGCCGCGGCGTCGCATAGGCATGCGCGTCGGATGGAACGAGACCAGCCGCCTCGAGCTTATCGGTGGCGAGCATCGCCAGATCCTCGGCCGCGCGCCGCTGCATCCGCGCCGGAATCTCTTCGGTCAGCAGCTCCAGGAGAAGCTCGGCCATCGGCTCAGGCGGCGCCCGCCTGCTGCGTCAGCCAGCTCTCGCAACAGGCCTTGGCGAGCACGCGCACGCGGCCGATATAGGCGGCGCGCTCGGTGACGGAGATCACGCCGCGCGCATCGAGCAAGTTGAAAGCATGGCTTGCCTTGATGCACTGGTCGTAAGCCGGCAGCGGCAACGCGCGGGTCAGCAGCGCCTGGCATTCCTGCTCGGCGTCGGCGAAGTGGCGGAACAACAGCTTGGTGTCTGCGTATTCGAAATTGTAGGCGGAGAACTCGATCTCGGCGCGCTTGAACACCTCGCCATAGGTGACGCCGGCGCCGTTGTAGTCGAGGTCATAGACGTTTTCGACGCCCTGCACATACATGGCGAGGCGTTCGAGCCCATAGGTGAGCTCGGTCGAGACCGGATCGCATTCGATGCCGCCGACCTGCTGGAAATAGGTGTATTGCGACACTTCCATCCCATCGAGCCAGACTTCCCAGCCGAGCCCCCAGGCGCCGAGCGTCGGGCTCTCCCAGTCATCCTCGACGAAGCGGATGTCGTGCCGCCGGCTGTCGATGCCGAGGGCGGCAAGGCTGTCGAGATAGAGCTGTTGGCTCTCCGCCGGCGCTGGCTTCAGGATCACCTGGAACTGGTAGTAATGCTGGAGCCGGTTGGGATTCTCGCCATAGCGGCCGTCGGTCGGACGACGCGAAGGCTGGACATAGGCCGCCCGCCAGGGCTTGGGGCCGAGCGCGCGCAGCGTCGTGGCGGGATGAAAGGTGCCGGCCCCCATCTCGACATCATAGGGCTGCAGAATGACGCAGCCTTGTGCGGCCCAGTAGACTTGCAGCTTCAGAATCAGCGCCTGGAAGCTGTTCCCGGTCGCCGCGGCCAGCGCCACCATCTACTTGATCCGAAAAGAGGTTTGAGAGCGCGGCGAACCATAAACGCCGCCCCTTCGGGGGTCAAGCCAGGGCCTACCCATTGTTGAGCGTGGGATAGCCTGGGAGCGGCGTACCATAGGTCGGATCGATCGGCTGTCCGGCACCGTTGCGCGGCGTTCCCGGCCCCCAGGCCGGTCGCGCCTGATCGCAGCCGCCCAACAGCATCGCTGCCACGCACAGGCCGGCCACGAGCGCCGGCGTCATCATCGGCGACTGGTCTGCCGCTGTGCCGGATGGCACCATCAACCGCGCCAGGGGCAATCCGCGCGCCCGCAGGAGGACGCGCCGTGCGCCGCCACGTAAGCGCCGCATTGGGCACATTTGACGAGGTCCTCGGCCTCGATGCTCGCCGGCTTCCGCCCTTGCTGCTGACGACGCTTCACCTCTTCGCGCACGGCGCGCCGGATCGCGTCGACGCGGTTCACATAGCGGAACCCGAACCAGACGACGGCGGCCAGCAAAAGGAACAACAATAATTTGGGCAAAGAAAAGCCAAGCATGATTCGGTTTAGGAGAGAGCGCAGCCGCAGGTCAAGCGAAAGCCCGGATTAAAGCCCGAAGCGCGCCCAGATCAACCGTTCTTCGAGCCGCGCCAAAAGATCGGCGGCAACCTCGCCGATATCGGGCCGCCGCGGCAGGCCGAAACGCGGCAACAGCAAGCGGCGGCGTTCGGGCTCGATCGCCCGCAATCTGACGGCATCGCCATGACGCTGCCGCATCACGCCGCGCAGCTCGCCGATGCCATCGATGAGGCCGAGCTCGAGCGCGCGCTTGCCGGTGAAGACCTCGCCGCTGAAGACCGCGCTCTCCTCCGCTTTGAGCCGGGCGCCGCGGCGGGCACGGACCATGTCCTTGAAAACCTCGTGCATGTCGCGCTGGAGCACGCTCAGGCGCTCGACGCCTTTGGGGTCCTCGGCCAGGAAGGGATCGAGCAGCGATTTATTCTCGCCGGCGGTATAGAGGCGGCGCTGCACCCCGAGCTTGCGCAACGCCTCGGCAAAGCCGAAGCTGGCGGTGATGACACCGATCGAACCCACCAGCGAGGTGTCCTCGGCAAAGATCTCGTCCGCCGCCAAGGCCAGCCAATAGCCGCCCGAGGCGGCGACATCCTCCACAAAGGCGACGACCGGCACGTCCTTCTCCTGGGCGAGCTGGCGGATGCGGCGGAACAGCAGCGAGGACTGCGCCGGCGATCCGCCGGGCGAGTTGATCGCCAGCGCCACCGCCTTGAGATTGCGCAAGGCGAAGGCGCGCTCCAGCGCGGCGGCAAGGCGGCGCAGCGACAGCGCGCGCGGGCCGCGCGTCCCGATCAACCCGTCCAGGCGCAGCACCGCCACCTGCGGCGGCGGATTGCGGAAGCGCTCCAAGGGGAGCTTTTCCAGGAGGTTATCGACGAGAGTCATCGCCTTAGAAGATGGGCATGAGTCTCGACGATTGGCAAGCGGCGCCGAAAGCCGCTCAAAATTCCGGCGGCGAGCCCGGCAGAGGCGTGCCGTAGCGGGGATCGACCGGCACGCCCCCGCCGTTGCGCCAGACTTTCTCGACGGGGATGGCGTTCTCGCGGGCAGCGCAAGCGGCGGCAAGGATCGCGATTGCTGCGACAAGAGCCATTCTTCGCGCCGCCGTCATCGACCGCTCCGCCTGCGTTCGCCAAGACCTGATCCCCCGCGGCGAGGCCGCGAAGGACCAGGAGAAAGTGGCTAGAGCGCGACTTTCGGTCCAATCACGAGAATGTCAGCGCCGCCCCCTGGCGCAGCACGGCATTGGCCGCTGGCGTGTAGCGTCCGTCGGCCTCATGCAGCACCAGGCCGGGGGTAAGGCGTGTCGGCGTCTCGACGCCCTTTCGCGCCCGCAGGAGGATGCGCTTTGCCGGCTTGTCGTGGCCGGCCCAGAGCGGGAAGACGACGATCTCGCCAGCGCGGCCCACGAGCTGCGCCAGCAGTTGATCCATGCGGTCGGCGCGGTGGATGAAGGTGAGGTACCCCTTCGACCGCACCATGGCAAGGGCAAAACGGACCCAGGCGGCAAGGTCTGCTTCGCCTTCGACCGTGGCGGCGACCTTGCCGGCGTCTGGCGAGACACTCGCCGCGCCGGCCTCAAGGAAGGGCGGATTCGCCATGACGTGGGCGAAGCTGCCCGGTTCGAGCCGGGGCGGCGGCCGCAGCAGGTCGCCGGCCATGACGGTGACCCGGCCGAGGAGATCGTTGAGCGATATGTTTTCTCCGGCCAGCCGGACGAGATCGCGTTGCGCCTCGATACCGGTAATGCGGCAGCCCTCGACGCGCGCCGCCAAGCAGAGCGCCGCGGCACCGACGCCGCAGCCGATATCGAGCACCGTGTCGCCAGCGGCCGCCGGCACCGCGGCGGCGAGGAGCACGGGATCGATCGCCACGCGGTAGCCGGAAAGCGGCTGTCGCAGCTTGACGCGGCCGCCCAGCAGCGTGTCCTCGCTCACCGGCAAGGGGGCGGAGGGCTCGGTCACCAGGGAGTCTCGCCGGCCTCGGCAAGAGCGGCCAGAGCGCGGCGGTGGTCTTGGCCGCGCACCATCAACCGGCGCTGGAGAGCGGAGATCCCGCCTTCGACCGCCGCCGTGTTGTGATCGAGGATGAACGTCTCGATGCCGGCGTCGGTGAGCAGCGCTTGCAGCCAGGACAGCCGGACGAGGTCGTTGGTGCGCAGCAATTCCTTCATCAGTCTCGCATCGGTCTCGCCGAAATATCCCGCCGATCGGCCGGGCTTGACCGCATCTCCCAGAAATCTATGCTCGCCTGCAGGCAATGCTCCGTCAAGCGAGGGGCGGCCGCAGCGGGTGGAGAAAGGGGAAGTCGGCGTGGCCCTGGTGGCAAGCGCGCGAGGCGAGAGCACCAAGAAGCCGGCGACGCTCGACCGTCTTACCGCTCTCCTGAAAACCGATCTCGATAGGGTCAACACGCTCATTCTCGAGCGGATGCAGAGTCCTGTGGCGCTTATCCCGCAGGTTGCCGGCCATATTGTCGCCGCCGGCGGCAAGCGGCTGCGGCCGATGCTGACTTTGGCCGCGGCGCGGCTGTGCGGCTATCGCGGCGAGCGTCACGTGGCGTTGGCCGCCGCGGTCGAATTCATCCACACCGCCACGCTCCTGCATGACGACGTCGTCGATGCCAGCGACCTTCGCCGCGGGCATGCGACGGCAAATGCCGTCTGGGGCAATAAATCCTCGGTGCTGGTCGGCGATTTCCTGTTCAGCCGCGCCTTTCAGCTTATGGTCGAAGACGGCTCGCTCAGGGTGCTGTCGATTCTCTCCGAAGCCTCGGCCGTCATTGCCGAAGGCGAGGTGCTGCAGCTCGTCACCTCGAACGACACCGAGACGACCGAAGAGGCCTATCTCGCAGTGATCCAGGCCAAGACGGCGCAGCTCTTCGCGGCGGCAAGCCGTATCGGCGCCGTGCTTGCCGACCGGCCCGCCACCGAGGAGGAGGCGCTCGCTTCCTATGGCCGCAATCTCGGCATAGCCTTCCAACTCGTCGACGACATGCTCGACTACTCGGCGCACCAAGCGGAACTCGGCAAGACGGTGGGCGACGATTTCCGCGAAGGCAAGATTACCTTGCCGGTGGTGCTGGCCTTGCGCCAAGCCGGCGAAGCCGAGCGCGCCTTCTGGCGGCGTACGCTCGAGGAGCTCGATCAGCAGGAGGGCGATCTCGAGCGCGCGATCGAGATGATGACGCGGCTCGGCACGTTGCGGGCGACGCTCGACCGCGCGCGACACTATGGCGATGCCGCGCGTCGCAGCCTCGCCTCGTTCCGCGACGGCGCCGAGCGGCGGGCGCTTGACGAGGCCGTCGATTTCTGCCTCGCGCGCGGCCATTAAGGACCGGTCCGGGGGTTGCGGCAAAACGCGCCAGGCGGTATATCGGCCGGCGCCGGAGTGTAGCTCAGCCTGGTAGAGCACTGCTTTCGGGAGGCAGGGGCCGGAGGTTCAAATCCTCTCACTCCGACCAGTCATCAAGCCAGCCGTCTCTCGGAGACGGCTGGCTTTTCGTTTGCCCCGCCCCTGAGGCGTTCCTCGGCCGCCACTTCCAGGGCAGCGATCTCGACGATACGATGGGTCGGCTTGCCGATCGGCCGGAAGTTGTCGCACAGCGCTGGATTGCCGGCGAAGGCCGCCTCCACCAGCCGCTCCGCCTCGGCGCCGTCCTCCGCCATGACGTCGATATCGAAGTAGGTCGTGCGCGCACATGTCAGGCGAAATTTTCGCGGCATGCGGACCTCCCTTCTTTTTCGGCATACCCCCGCCCGTCTTCGGCGTGGCGGTGGTGCTGCATCGATAGTATTCTTCGCCGCCCCCAAGGCAAGCATCGCTTTGCCGCGGAGCGTCATTTGACGCTACGCGGTGCCCTTGCGGCCGAGAGGGTGACGCCGCGACACGACGCGGGTTAAGGCTCGCGCTTGGCCTGCGGCCCTCTGAACTTGTCGCGCCAGAAGCGAATCGGGCGGATGACGCGGCGGCGATAGAGGATCGGGAAGGGATTGCGCGTCGTCGGTGCGGCATAGGCACGCGCGTTGTCGATGACGGCGGCGCCCATGGTGTCGAGCGCGATATAGCCCGCGACGTCATCGGCGCGCGGAATCCGCCGCGTGCCGCGCACGACGATGGCGAGATTGCCGCCGCGCCGGGCCAGCCGGCCGATCAGATCGAACATGGTATCGCCCGGACGCGCCAGCGCGAAATCGGTGCGCGCGACGTCGCCGAGCATCATGCCGGGCTCACGTGATTGCCACAGCTTGAAGCCGGGATCGAGGCGGACATAGCCCTTGATGCGCTCGCCGTCGACGACCATGAGATAAAACGGCTTGCCGGACTCCTCCAGCGAGACGATCACGTCATCGAGCGACTCGCTCGCCTGGCGTAGTTCGAAATCGGTTGCCATCGCCTTGTCGGCGTGCCGGATGCGATAGGTGTTCGCCTGCAATGCGTCGGGTACTTCGTGGCCCTTCTTGACGAGCTTCAGCGTGTAGACGCTCTCCGGCAGCACCGCGCGGCGCACGGCCAGCGCCAGGGTCACGCCCAGGATCATCGGCACGATGACGTTGTAGTCGCGCGTCAACTCGAACACCATGACGATGGCGGTGATCGCAGCGCCGGTCGTGCCGCCGAGCATGCCGGCCATTCCGACGATGCAGAAATCGGTGACGTCAAGCCCGAGGCCCGGCGCGAGCAGCGTCGTGGCCGTCCCCACCAGCCCGCCGAACGCGGCGCCAATGACCAGCGAGGCCGAGAAGACGCCGCCGCTCCCGCCGGAGCCGAGCGTCAACACCGTGGCCAGCACCTTGGCGACGAAGAGAAGCGCGAAGAAACCAAGAGCGGAAATGTCGCCGCGCAGCATGTCCTGCAACGCGGCGTAGCTCGGCCCGGCAACATAGTAATGACCGGTGGTGACCATCATCCCATAAGCGAGCCCGCCTACCAGGAACATGCCGATCATGTGTTGGAGATAAGGGTTGGGCGTGATCCGCGCGAATTGGCGCTCCGACCAGCCGAGCACGGCGATCATCGACCAGGCGGCAAAGCCCAGAAGGATGCCGAACAGCACGAAGGGCAAAAGGCCGAGGACGCCGGCGATGCGCAGATGGGTTGCCATTACGGTCTGCACCAGGAAGGTCGGCTGCATTCCGTAATAGAAGCGCGTGACGAAGGTGCTGGCGCCGCTGGCAATGGTGACCGGCAGCAGCGTGCGAGCGCTGATCTCGGGCATCATCAACTCGATCGCGAAGACGATCGAGCCGAGCGGCGCGTTGAAGGCGCCGGCAAGTCCGGCGGCGGCGCCGGCGGCGACCAGCGTCATGCGCTGCCATTGCGCGAGGTTGAGCAGCCGCGAGAGGCGCGAGGCGAGCGCGGCGCCGATCTGCACGATCGCCGCCTCCCGCCCGACCGAGCCGCCGCTGGCGCTCTGCACGCCCGCCGCCAGCGATTTGGCGAAGGCCGAAACGGTGCGAACCCGGCCCTCGCGATAATAGATGGCATCGATGATGTCGGAGACGCCTTGCCCCCGCCGGTCCGAGGGCAGCGCCCGCATCAGCATGACCACGGCGATGCCGCCGATCGCCGGAGACAGTATCACCAGCGGCCCGAGCCAGCTTGCGGGCGTATGTAGGTTCGGGTCGTAATAGAAGGAGAACGTGCCAAGAAAGAAGAGGTTGTGGATGCCGGCGACCATGGCGCGAAACAACACCGAGGAGCCGCCGGCGAGCACCCCGATCGCCAGCGCGACAAGCGACAGCCCGGCCAGCGCGACCGGTCGTCCCTCATGCCCATGGTCGCCTTCGCCCGCCATGTCGCCCTTTTGTCGCTGGTCGTCAAACGGCAGCCGCCCCGGAAGCGGCAGCCGATCCGGTCTCGCCGGTATATGGCGATGATGCCGGGCCGCCCAAGCTGCCAATACGTCGCGAATTGAACAATTGCAATGTGGCAAGATTGCGTTGACGTCTATCCGCCGCGACGAGCAGTCGCACGCGCCGACGGCGACTCGGCGGGGCGCGGGCGCTGCGCGGCCACCGCGGATAAAGGTCCGGAATTTGCCCACGCATCTCCCAAAAATCGCCGGCGACGGCGCCGACGAGCAGCGGCGACGGCGAAGCGGCGTGAGCGGCGATCGCCGGAATCCCTGCGGCACAGTGATTTCTCTGCTTTCCGTCTTTGCCGGAAGGAGCCTGGGACGCCGCCGCCATCGGCCGACCGCCCGACGCCCGAAAACCGATGGAAGGGAACGGCATGCGACGAAATTATGCTTTCGCGTAGCGTTTCTTTTTGCGGATCGGTACTATTGCCTCGCTGCTGTACGTGCTTTGCGCGACCGGCAGCTGTGCAACCAAACCGACGAAACCGGGGGCCGCTCAGCAATGAGCGGCTCCTTGTTGCTCGACGACGGGACCGTGCCCTCGATCCCGGCGGGCGCCCTCGCTCGTCACAATTCGCCCTGGCCAACGATCAAGCGACAATGCGCGCCGGTCCGGTACATGCGGATGCGCCGCGGCTCGACAGAGGCCTCGTCGCGACAGACCCGACACACATGCCGTGAGCGATTGTTTGCGCGAGCGAGACCCCCAGTTCGGAAGGCCGGCCGCGGCGGAAAAACAACAATTTAGACCTGTAATTTCCGCGAAATGAATTATTAGCCAGTCGG
>Ga0187784_10000567_pt1 | contig 27345 bp, 25 predicted proteins | sample 1015_SJ02_MP15_2_FD_132964 | JGI IMG/M metagenome (GOLD analysis project Ga0187784, IMG submission 132964) | Tropical peat soil microbial communities from peatlands in Department of Meta, Colombia - 1015_SJ02_MP15_20_MG | ecosystem: Environmental > Terrestrial > Soil > Wetlands > Peat | place... | reverse complement strand
GGCATGCAGGGAAGTTTTTTTTCTTCTGACACGGCCGCTGAGGTGATTCTGCAGAAGTCGTTCGCCGAAGAACTGTTGGGCAAGACTCCTCCATTGGGATCGCCAGAGCCGAACGTCGCTGAACTGGCCCAGCCCCTTCGTGGCAGAGAGTTGCTAATGCGTTATGCGCAGCGTGCGGCTGCTCCGCCACAAACCGCGCCTCGGCCGGATGAACCAGCATCCCCAGATGCCACGGTTGGAGCAGCGTACTCAGTGATCTCGCGCGAGCAGAAGCTCAAGATCGTTGGCATCTCCGATCTCGATGTGGAGAGCATGCGCGGCCCCATGCGCGCTAAAGTATTTCTGCCTTTGAAACTGGCGGAGAGCCTTCACGTCATGCAGCAGACCGATCTGCGCGAGATTTCGCGCGCGGCGAGCGACCAGCCCGTTTATTCGTCGATTAGCGTGCGGGTGAAGAATCCGACGCAGGTGCAGGCTGTGGAAGACGCGATCAAAAAGATGGGATTCACGACACTTTCCATTCTCGACGCGAGCCGCAGTCTGCAGCAGGTGTTTCGGGTCCTGTACGCTTTTCTGGGGATCTTTGGCAGTCTTGCGCTGATCGTAGCATCGATCGGAATTGTCAACACCCTGGTTATGGCTATTCTGGAGCGCCGGCGTGAAATCGGGATTATGAAGGCCATTGGCGCCAGCGACAAGGATGTGCAGAGCCTTTTCTTCGCCGAGGCCGGCGCGATGGGAGTTTTGGGCGGAATTGTCGGCGTTGTTCTGGGCTGGGCCATCGGCCAGGTCATCAACTTCGGCACCAATATTTACCTCAAGCGCCAATCCTTGCCCCCGGAGCATTTCTGGGCAGTGCCTTTGTGGCTGGTAGTCCTCGCCATCGTTTTCGCGTTCCTGGTAAGTTTAGTTTCGGGATTGTATCCCGCCCGACGCGCTGCCCGCCTCGATCCGGTGCAGGCGTTGCGGTACGAATAAACGGACCCGCATGATACGGAGCCTTCGGTACCCTTTCTTGCTTCCGATCTTCGTGTCTATTCTTGCTCTTAACCTGACCGCTCAGAGCCGGATTGATTGCAGCGCCCTCAACAGCCACATTCTCAAGCAAGTCGTTCACTACTGCGTTTACCTTTCCGCGGGCTACGATGCGGGCGCAAACGCCCACCCGCCGCGCCGTTATTCCGTGCTTTATTTTCTGCACGGCCTCGGCGATAACGAGCAAACGCTGTTCAAGAGCGGAGGCTGGACTCTGCTCGATGAACTGCGCGCCCAGCAGAAGATGGGCGATTTTCTCATCGTGGCGCCGGAGGGCAGGCGCAGTTTCTACGTCAACTCCGCCGACGGGTCAGTACGCTACGGTGATTTCTTTCTGCAGGAGTTCCTACCCTACATCGAGCGCACGTACAGCATTCGTCCTGGCCGCACCAGCCGCGCTATCAGCGGAGTATCCATGGGCGGCTACGGCGCACTGCGCTTGGCCTTCGCGCATCCAGAGTTGTTCTCAGCGGTCAGCGCTCAAAGCGCGGCCTTGATCACCGCATCTCCGAAGGAACTGGATGCTGCCACACGCGCTGGCACGCCGCTGGGCAGCGTGCTGGGATCAGTCTTCGGGACCCCGATCGTCGTCGCCCACTGGAATGAGAATAATCCGCTGGTTCTGGCGAAGAGAAATGCTGCAGGCCTGCGCAGGACGGCGATCTATTTCAACTGCGGCCAGGAAGATAACTACGGTTTTGAAAAAGGGGCAGCAGCTCTAGACGACGAACTCCGGAACGAAGGCGTGCCACACGAGTATCACCCGTACCCTGGCGACCACAGCCTCACTTATTTCCTGTCGCATTTCGCCGAAGTGATGGAATTTCATTCTCGGAAATTTGGACTTATGGCGCAGAGCAAATCCCCGACCAAGCTCCCCCGGTGAGCGCTCGCAGAATGATGTTAGCGAGGAATTCTCCTCTTTTGGGTTCGGAAGGCCGGAAGGTGGCAGCCCGCTCAGGGTTTTGGGGATGAAATTGCCGCTTCCTGCCGCAGTGTAAGATATCGATATACCACGCGGAGGGATGCGTGAGCGGTTGAAACGGGTGGTCTTGAAAACCACTGTACGGGAAACCGTACCGGGGGTTCGAATCCCTCTCCCTCCGCCATTACTCGAACAGGCTGCGTCGCTGTCTTCAGGATTTCGGCTGCGAGCTCCCGCTCCTCGGCCTCCAGTTGCGCGAGAAGCGTGTGCCGGCGATCTCCGCCTTTCGCTATCCCCGGACAGCGGTCTTCATTTGAGGTGAAACATCGTTATTCTCTGGCTGCACTCAACCAGCGTACGCCCGGCGACTGCGCGAAGTCTCCATCACGCCGGCAGCTCGCCGCCAAGACCGATTTAGAGTGAAATCATTTCGATACTTTTCTCTTGTTCTTGAATCCCATAACTATTTAGCGCAATTTCGAACGATGCTGTGGACCACGCTCCCGGCGTGTGCTGGGGCAGCTTATGACGGGAAAAGTCGTACTAGTGACGGGAGCCAATGGCGGGTTGGGGACGTTTGTAACGCGCGCGTTTCTTGAAGCTGGAGCTACGGTGATTGGAACTTCACGCACGATTCAACAATCGGATTTCGAGAGCTCCAGCTTTACTGCGATCTCCGCAGACATCTCATCTGGCGAAGATGCCAGAACCCTGGTTGAGCGGGTTGTTGCGCGGTTCGGAAAGCTCGATGTTCTGGCACACACAGTGGGCGGGTTTGCAGGCGGGCAGTCGATCGCGGGCACGGACGACGCCACTTTTCAACTTATGCTCAACCTCAATTTGAATTCAGTGCTGTATATGCTGCGAGCGACGATTCCCGTTCTGCGAAAGTCGGGTGACGGCCGGATCATCGCGATCGGAAGCCGCGCTGCGCTTGAGCCGGCAGCTGAAATCGGCGCCTACAGCGCCTCGAAGGCTGCCATGGTCTCGCTGATCAGAACCGTTGCGCTCGAGAACGGGGATGCGGGCCTTCGCGCTAACGTGATCTTGCCGGGTACAATCGATACTCCCGCCAATCGCAAGGCCATGCCCAACGCGGATGTCTCCAAGTGGGTCCGGCCAGCCGCGATCGCAAGCTTGATCGTATGGCTGGCTAGCGAGGCGGGCAAGGACGTCAACGGCGCCGTGATTCCGGTCTACGGCGGCGACGTGTGAGACTCTGGCACGGCACGACCCAGAGGAGACGACAGGGGAGCTCGCGGGGACGGCCAACAAGCGTTGTGGCCGTACACAAAAGCAAGTCTGATCTAGTGTAGAATCGTCAAGAACCCCTCCGCTGAGATCAGCGCCTGCCGCGGCGGACGTTGGATTAGCGGAATCCTTCCTCGTCGGGACGTGGCGCAGCCTGGTAGCGCACTTGCTTGGGGTGCAAGGGGTCGCGAGTTCAAATCTCGCCGTCCCGACCATCTCTACCGAAGAACCTAGCCAAATCGTTCGACGGGGCTGTCCTGCGGCTCAACGCCCGCCCTACTCCAAGTCCCTCCAGTTTGGTCCGACTCCCATCTCCACCTGCAGCGGGACGGTTAGCGCGTGAGCTTTCTCCATGTGTTCGCGCACGAGAGACTTCATCGTCCCGACCTCGTTCTCAGGAACTTCAAACACCAGTTCGTCGTGGACCTGCAGCGTCATTCTCGATTTCAGTCCCTGCTCCCGCACCGCGGAGTCAATGCGGATCATCGCGATCTTAATCAGATCGGCAGCGGTGCCTTGCAACGGGGTGTTGACGGCGGTGCGCTCAGCAAATCCGCGCTGATTCACGTTCTTGCTGTTGATGTCCGGAATCGGCCGCACGCGCCCAAACAGCGTTCTTACCTTCAGCTCGCGACGCGCTTCTTCCAGCGTCTTGTCAATGAACGCTCGCACGCCCTTGTACTTCTCGAAATAATTGGCGATGAACTGCCTTGCTTCCCCAGGCTCGATGCCTAGCTGCTGCGATAGCCCAAACGCCGACAGCCCATAGACGATGCCGAAATTCACGACTTTCGCCTGCCGCCGATGCTCCGGTGTGACCATCAGCGGCGGCACGCCGAAGACCTGCGACGCCGTCAAAGTGTGAATGTCGTCGCCACGGCGGTAGGCTTCGACCAGCAGCGGATCCCGCGAGAAATGCGCCAGCAGCCGCAGTTCAATCTGCGAACAGTCGGCCGTGAGCAAAACGTTGCCAGGTTCGGCAATGAAAGCAGCGCGAATTCCGCGGCCGAGTTCCGTTCGAACGGGAATGTTCTGCAAGTTGGGATTAGCCGACGACAGCCGGCCCGTGGCTGTCCCGGTCTGATCGAAAGTCGTATGCAGCCTTCCGGTCGCCGGATTGATCAGTGCGGGCAGCGCATCCACATACGTTGATTTGAGTTTCGTGAGCTGGCGATAATCGAGTACCATCTGCGCGATGGGATGGTTTTCTGCGAGCTCTTCCAGCACATCGACCGCGGTCGATATCGTCCGTCCCTTGCCGTATTTCACCGGCTTGGGCAGATTCATGCGGTTAAATAGGACGTCGCCGAGCTGCTTGGGAGACCCAACGTTGAACTCCATTCCCGCCGCCTCGTAAATCTCCTTCTCTTTGGCCGTGATCTCTCGCTGCAGCTGGTCCGACATCCGCGCCAACGCGGCAGTGTCGATCTTCACGCCAGCCTGTTCCATGCGCGCCAGCACAGGAACCAGGGGCAGGTCGATCTCCTCGTAAAGCTCGCTCAGGCCCGCCTGCTCCACCTCGTGCCGGAGCTCGCGCGTTAGCCTGCCCGTAATGTCGGCTGACTCGGCTAATCCGCCGGAAAGCTTGAGATTGAAGTGCCGAAGCGCAACGTCGGACAAGCGGTGCGAGGAGTAGGTTGGGTCGAGCAGGTACGAATACAGCAGGGGGTCATGCCGCACGCCCGCAAGATTGATTCCGAGCGGCGCCAGCCGGTGGATCGCGGACTTATAGTCATGAATGGCCTTGGGCAAATTCTCATTCGTCAAAACAGAGCGGAGCCTGTCAGCCGCATCCCCCGCATCGAGCTTGACGATCGTCGCCGATCCCGCTGCTGCCGAAATCGCCACTCGCCGCACCGCAGGCGCTGGCACGGCGCGCGCCATCAGCGAGAGTTGTGCGTCCTCCGATTCCTCCTCCTTCCCTTCTTCATCCTCCGGCGTGGTTGATCCCTCCTGCTCAACTGCAACCGCCAGCACACCGTCTCCAACCGCTTTCACCACGTTGTCTACATCCGCGACCGATCCTGCCTCGCTGTAGTGCGCCTCGCCGACCTCCACGATCGGCAGGATTTCCTTCAGCAGCGAAGTAAACTCCAGTTCAATGAAAAGCGTGCGCAGCGCATCCACGTCCGGCTCGCCCACGCGCATCGCCTCGACATCCAGTACCACCGGCACGTTGGTATCGATTGTCGCCATGCTCTTGCTAAACAGAATGGTGTCGCGGTTATTCAGCAGCGACTCGCGATACGTCTTCTTTTCGACATCGGCTGCGTGCTCCAGCGCCTGCTCCACCGTTCCAAATCGCTTGATAATCTCAGCCGACCCTTTATCGCCAATCCCGGGCGCGCCAGGAATGTTGTCAATGGCGTCGCCGCGCAGCGCCATGATGTCCACCACCCGCTCGGGAGGGACGCCGAGAATTTCTTCGACCTTGGCCGCGTCGCAGATCAGATTGTCCTTGGGAGGATTCAGAATCTGCACCTTGTCGTTGACCAACTGCATCATGTCCTTGTCGCTGGAAACGACATAAACGGGATGCGACGCCTCGCCAGCTTTGCGGGCCAGCGTGCCAATTACGTCGTCGGCTTCGAACCGGGCCAACTCGAGGATCGGAATGCGGTAGGCCTCCAGCGCGCGCCGGATGTAAGGCACCTGCTGCGCCAGATCTTCCGGCATGGCCGCGCGGTTGGCCTTGTAGCCCTTGTATTCGACCTCGGTGAAAGTCTGCGTCTTGATGTCGAACTTGCGGACGGTCGTCACCGTCTCGGCCTGCTCGTCACGGAATGTGGGCCCGGAAACATCGAAAACCGCGGCCAGAAACTCGGGCGCAAAATCGTCACGCAGCTTGCGCAGCATGTTCACGAAAACGTAGATCGCCGCCGTGGGGAGGCCGCTTTTTGTTGACATCGGCCGCTGCCGCGCCATGGCGTGATAGGCACGGAAGATGAACGACATCGTATCCATCAGGAAGATGCGGCCGTGCGAGGATTTTGGTGTCGCCGTGTTAGCCGCAACGGGCTGGTCAGCCGCCTGGCCTTCGGACTCGGATGGTCGTCTTCGAGGAGGCACGCCGGTAGTGTAGCAGCAGGAAAGGAACCAGCACGCTTTCGCAATCTAAGAGAGCTGGGAAGTCCTACGCCGCCGGCTAGAAGTCGAGGCGAATGTCGGCCTGTACTACTTTCTTCGAGGTTACACCGGCGTTGTTACGGAAAATCAGATGATACTTCACGGGCTCATCGAGCGAGGGCGGAAGACCGACGTTTAGCTCCTGGTCGTGCGCTTCCTCGGCCGAGAACAGCGCGTCGCCGGGGCGCCCGTTCAGAAAGTCGGAGAATTGCTTTTGGTTGAGCACAAGGAATTCCACTTCGGATGAGGAGTCACCCGGATGGTCGCCGGTTTTCTGCAAGTACGAGTGATAGGTTCCGCGCAGTTGCGGGGTCGCCGCGTGGGGCGGAAGCTCCAAGGGCACATCCACAGTTCCTGCGACGACGAAGGTTCGGTGCAGAATCGCCCTGCTGGTGCCTACGGGAGAATCCTCGATGCGACCTCCGCCGTGATTTGTGGCTGACTGCGAAATGGGCTGAAGCGTCTCCACATGTTCCGGTTTCTGGCGGAGCATGTAGTCTGCCAGCGGCCCGGTGATCGTGACCATGGGCTCCGATTGCTCATCATCAGGCGCGGCGCTGGTTTCCTGTTTTTCCGCCGGCGGCACATGCAGCCAGGTCAACACATGTTGCCTCTGCATCCACAGATAAGACCCGACCAGCAATACAACCACGAACGTCAGTAACCCCGACCAATGCCTCACGTCGACCTCTCAACAAATATTAGCGAGAGAATTGTGCTCCGAGCCAGCGATAGTCGCGGTCAGAGCGTTACTTCGGTTTTCTGCATGCGCGATGGCGAGCCGGAAGGCCTTAACAGTTGCTCATTGACGCCCCAGACCTGGTCCCGAACGCATGGGGCGCCAACGGCTCTTTCGAAGATCTTGATCCCGCTCTCCTGTAAAAAGCGTCTGACTTCGTTTTTCGTTCTGAGAGTGCCATCTCCGTCCCGCTCTGCCAGAAAATCGTGGCAGGAAATGCAGAGCACCTCAGTTTGCTTCAAGGTGTCGGACATGCCACGGATCGCCAGACGCTCGGCTCCCTCGATGTTCATCTTCAGAAAGTGAATCCGACCCAAAGCCAATTGTCGATGGAGAGCGTCGATGGTGGTGGTCTGCACTGGGGTCCCTTTCACTGAGCTCAAACGATTTCCAACATACGTCGCAGAATCAGCGATCATCGCCGTAGCGTCAGGGATATCCGCGATTGCCCGATGAATACAGATCACGTTAGTTAACGCGTTGTAGTGCACCAGCTTCTCCAAACAGCGGTAAATTCGTGGATGGGCCTCGACGCAGATCACTTTCCCCAGCGGTCCCACTGCGCGAGAAAGAGTCAGCGTTTCTTCTCCCACACCGGCACCGATGTCCATGACTATGTCGCCCAACTGAGGCCGGTACTTCCAGAAGAAATTCTCTTGCGCAGATTCGTCTAGAGACTTCAGGTCCAACCGCACGAATGGTTGATGGTAGGCAAAGTATCCTGTCTCGGTCTCATGCATCCAGATTCCGTCATCGTAAAAGATTCTTCTGACGCCCGTCTTGTGATACCTGGCGAGCGAACTGGAAACTGGGCCCAAAACCGACCTGATACCTCGTTGATCGAGGATCGTCTTGATGCGGTCCAAAGCCAGCATGGCGAATCCGAAACAGAATTAGCTTCGGGCGGTGGTGAACTCCCGCGAGCTTCTATGAAGAATACGGCATGGAAAGAAGAGGGGTCAGTGACGAATGAGCTTTCCGCGAAAGTTGGTTCCCAAAATGGGTATGCCTTGTGCTTGTGCGACTGGGCTAGGCTGCGTGTCTGCGACGACGCAAATCGTGTGGTAGTTCTGACCGCAGCAGCCACAAACCCGTTGCGACCGCTGCTGCCCACGTGACTGTCACCAATCCGATTTGCATCAAGTCTGCCACAAAGCTGCCATGACCGGAGGGTGCTAGCGGAATAACTTTTGCCACTTCGTAACTGATTATTCCTGCAAACACCGCGGTCACCGCCGCTTTGCCTAACTCACCCCAGCGCAAGCCTCGAAGCGACACCAGCCTCCGATAGTGCAGAAGCAAAGCCAAGGCCAGCAGGTTCGCTACGATGCCGAGATCAGACGCCCAGGCCAGCCCAATCACGCCGAACGTGTGAAATAAGAACGAGTACATGGGAAGAGACGACACCGTGAGGATGCTCGCCGCCACCATGGGAGTAAGCGTGTTTCCCGCCGCATAAAATGCACGGGCATACAGTCCCTGCGCCGACCAGCACACCAGGGACAGAGAGAACCAAAAAAAATAAACCGCCGTGGACTGCGCGTCAGTGAAGGTAAACCTTCCCCGCCGGTACACTAGGTCAATGACGGGCAGAGCCGCCGCCATCATCCAGGCCGAGACGAGAAACGATGCCGCCGCGACTCGATAGACCGAGTCATTCACCGTCGCGGCGAACTCCGCGAGCTTCTTCTCGTTGAACAGGCGCGCGAAAAACGGCAGCGACGCCTGCCCCGTCGCCTGCCCCAGCACCGCAATGGGCACGGCAAACAGGCGCTTGGCATAGTTGAGCCGCGCAATATCGCCTACGCCGCTGGCGGCATAGTGCCGCAAAATCCAATCGTCCGCCGCCACCAGCGACACCCCGATCATCAAGGGCAGCGACAGCCGGACCCACTCCCGAAACGCCGGATTGGTCACCTCAAACGAGGGCCGGTATCCGGTCCCAATCCGCACGGCTCCAATCGCGCTTGCCAGAAACGGGCCAACAAAGCTCCCCGCCAGCGCTCCATAGGCCAGCGACGCAATGCCAATGTGCTTCCCCCCGACGACGCCGCCGAGAATGATAAAAGTGTTGTAAATCAGGGGCCCGAACGCTGGAAACAGGAACAGGCGATGCGACAGCAAGACCGCAGAAACCACTCCGCCCACATAAAAGAAAATCTGCGCTGGCAGCAGAATTCGCGTGAGAAAGACGCACAACTCGATCTGCTCGGGTGAGAATCCCTTCACGAACCAGCGCACAAATTGCGGAGTGAAAATTTCGGTCAGGATCGTTCCTACGATCATCACCGCAGTCATGACCGTGATGATGATGGAGAACGTCTTCTGCGCGTCGGCATCACGCTTTTCGGCCAGAAAGCGCGTGTAGATCGAAATGAACGTGATCGAGGCCGCGCCTCCGGCCACGATGTAGTTGAGAAAATCCGGCAGCGTGAACGCGGCCACGTAGGCGTCGGTTTGGGCCCCGGCGCCAAACGCGAAAGCGATGTAGGCTTCGCGCACGTAACCGATCACCCGCGACGCCATCACCGTCGTCATCAGCAGCAGCGTCGCCGAAAGCGCCGTGTGCTGATGCGATGGACGAAAGAACCGCAGCCAGTTCGCCATTTCCCTTCGACCGGAGTTCCTATCGGAACTCCAATCTTATCGGAATCTCAGCTCAGGGGCGTTGACGGACGGGAATCCCGTGCGGCTACCGTTGCCTCCCACGTCGCTTCTTCGGCGCCGCGGTGAGGGGTGTAACCAGCTTCTCGTAGCGTGTGAACAGATGCTCGACGCGCTGGCGATCGCCGGGGAACGGTTCTGCCCGATAGAGCTTGTCCACGGCGGCGTCGAGGGCACGGTGCGCGCGCAACAGTTCCGGCTTCATAACGTCGGAGTCGTAAAGGTCGGCCATGCTTGCGCCGGGAAATCTCGCGCGCGCCGTGAGGACGGCTTGGGCCAAGTCGCGGATGCGAGCACGCTGCTTGTCGTCAACGTCGGGCCACGGGAACGGGTTGTAGACGATGCCGATGGAGTACTGGAAATCGCTCTTTATGCGCCCGCCTACGTATCGAAGCCATGCCATGTGCATGCGTGAGGTTAGAATTGCGAACTGGTAGGGATCCGCGTTCTCGGCGATGCGGAGCTTGTTGCTTGGTATGACTGGGGGTTCAAGCCAGCCGATTGGGAGATACTCCCGCTCTTGTGAGCTATTCTCGGGAATCGTGAGAAAAGGCTTCGTAGGGATGACGGTAACGTGAAATTCCGTTGGCGTGTCGGCGAGCGCTCTTGCCGAGATGCCAGGCGGCTTGATTTCCCCATCCTCCTTTTTTCGGGCCGCGCGCTCTCCCTGGCGGTATTCCCTGACTGCCCTCAGGCGCTCGACGACTTTTGGCATCGAACGCAGTTCCGTTGGTGTTGCATTCTGCAGCGCTAGTATCCAGCGCGGTATGCCTTGTATGTACTCCTTTCCCCCCAGGAAGGGCCGCATGAACTTCGCGGCGTTCGGCTCCTGGGCGATGAAAGCATTCCTCTCTTCGTCATTGAAAATCAACCATCCGCCGTCTATCGGCTTCGAGCCAATCACTATCTTCGGCTGGCGGCACAGCTGCTGCGACGATTCTTTTACGACAAGATGCCGGTCCGCCACGCCGCTGCCGTCAAATAGATAAGGAGTGAGCGAAGCGTGACGGCTTTCGGTGGGATCGCCCTTGATGTCGTCGTATGTGAAAAGACGCTTCAGCGGTGGCTCGTCGTCGCGGCGGCAAAGGCCGATGATGACCACGTGCACGTGGGCCTTGCCGCGGGCATCGCTGCCCCAAGCGAAGGTGCGGTGCGCAAACGAGATTTCAAGGCCGCAGCGCCCGAACAACACGGGCCAGAGCTGCGCTACTTGCTCGCCCTGGGTAATGGAATTGGTGCCAACGAAACCGATGCGGGCGCGACTGTTAGCGAGGTATTCGCCAGCCTTGATGTACCAGGCGGTAACGTAGTCCAGCGTGCCGCCGGAACCGCCGAGGCGGGCGATTCGTCGGACCTGCTCGCGCTGCTTATCGGTCTGGTACTTAGCGCCGCCGAACGGCGGATTTCCGAGCACATACGAGCACCGCTCGGGCGGGAGGACGCCGGACCAGTCCGTTTCGAGCGCGTCCACGGGATGAATGTGGGGCGATTTGTGGAGTGGGATGCGCGTATAGAAGCTGCCGAACTCTGCCGAGAGGCGGTTGTTCATGATGTGGTCCATCATCCACAGCGCCACTTCCGCAATGCGGGCGGGAAACTCGCCGATCTCGATTCCGTAGAACTGATCAACGTCAACCCTGGAGAACACAGCGGCTATCTTGAGCTCCTCGGCGCGCCGGAGTCCCCGGAGCAGCTTCAGCGCTTCTATTTCGAGCAGGCGCAGCTCGCGGTAGGCGATCACGAGGAAATTTCCACAGCCGCAAGCGGGATCAAAGATGTGGAGGGAGCCTAGCTTCTCGTGAAAGGCTTCGACGGCCTTGCGGCGGCCCGTATCGCGCCGCTGTTTGAGCTGCTCGAGCTCCTCGCGCAGGTCGTCTAAGAAAAGCGGCTGAATGACCTTGAGAATGTTACGCTCGGTGGTGTAGTGGGCACCTTGGGCGCGGCGCTCTCTCGTTTCCATCACGGATTGGAAGAGCGAACCAAAGATAGCGGGCGAGACGGCTTCCCAATTGAACCGGCAAGCTTCAAGGAGCAGGCCCCGCATACCCAGGTCAAAGGCGGGGATGCGCAGGCGCTCGCGGAAGAGGTCACCGTTCACATAGGGGAACTGCGTGAGATTGTCGTCGAGGGCCGCGGAGCGTTCGGCCCCGGGTGTATCGAGGACGTCGAAGAGCTGAGTGAGCCAGGGGCCGAGATCGCTGCCGTCTGGAAGCGTGCGGTCTTCCATGAGCGACCGGAAGGAACCGCGCTCGAAAACCCCGGTGCTGTCGGCGAAGAGGCAAAAGAGCAGCCGGACGAGAAATTGTTCAAGACTATGTCCCTTGTAGCCAGAAGCCTTGAGCGCGTCGTGGAGGGAGCCGAGCAGCTCGGAGGCTTCGATGTTGACCGGATCCTGGTCGCGGAAGATGCGTTTCTCGACGCCGACGATGAAGGCAAAACGCTCGGCGTGCCGTGGTAAGTCGCGCAGCGGGAAGCGGATTTCTGTTCCCTCGTCGAGATCGTAGAGCTCAAATTGCTGGAAGTCGCTGACGAGAAGGTAACGGGGGAGCTCGTGGTCCTTGAGCTCCGGGAAGTAGTCTAGCGCCTGCTCCTTGGCTTTCTTCAGGTTCCGGCCGGCACTCTTCTGCTCGACCAGCAGAACGCCCTTCCAGAAGAGATCGATGAAGCCGCGCCGGTTCCCTAGTCCTTTGACAGGCTCTTCGTAGCTGGCGACGCGCCGTCGGCTCGCCCCGAAGACCTCAAAAAAATCGTTGTAAAAGCTCTGGGTCTCGCCACGCTCGTAGTGCCCATCTTTCCAGTCTTCGGCGAACCTAGCCGCCTTCGCCCGAATCTCGGGCCAGCTCAACCGCATACGATCACGATTATCACCCTAACCCTGCTCCACTCAGGTGCACGGGCTGGTTCGGAGCCACGCTACGGCCCGATCCGTTGCCCCTAAGGCGCCACCCAAACTCTTCCCGGCGCAACCAGGTCTGCATTCGGCACCTCCGTCCTGAGCCTGACTCGTTGCCATCCCGCTTTCTTTGGCGGCTTGGCCAGAAACGTCAGCAGATACTGGTGATTCAGGCGATTTGTCATGTTTTCCAGATACGGAGCGAACGCCGGCGCTGAGCCGGTAAACCCGATGTAATACCCTTCCCCTCCCGTTTCTTCGGTCAGGCGGGAAAGATAGATCTGGCCCCAATAGTTCCACCAGTAGCTGTGGCCGAAGTGGCCGGCGTCGGGATTGTAGATCGCCGATACCGCGATGCCGGCGCGAGTAGCGTCGTCGATGGCGGTATCGAGATACGGATCCTGTATGTCCCCAGTGCCGTAAAAGCGGTCAATCCCATCTGTGATCATCACGACGGCACGTCGTGCTGTGGTTGCCGGCCAGCGCTTGATCAGGTCGCTCAGGGAAAAATACGGACTGGCATTGACACCTCCGATGCCCAGCGGAAGCCGCAGCGCCTTTGCGGCCAGCGCGTGATCGCTGGTCAAGTCCTGGACCACTTGCGCAATTCCATTCTGCATGTAAGCCACGCCGATTTTCGTCGTGTCCGGCTGCGCGTCAATGAACTTCCGAATGTCATTCAACTGCACGCCCAGATTGACGTTCGACGCATCGTCGAGCAAGATAAACAGTTCCAGCGCCGCGTGCTCGCCCTGCGCCGGAACCCAATCCGCGACCGTGTCGCGATCGCGCCCCTCATACACCATCACGTCCTCGCGGTGAACCGCCGGAACGTCTGACCCCTTCTTGGGTTCGACCGTGACTACCAAATGAGTAGGTACTCCGCTTGGCGCCGGAGTTTGCTGCCCCACAGCGCTCCCCACGCCGATTGCCAAAAGCGCCACCTCCAGCAGCGCCATAGCACTGAGATGATTCTTGCTCATGCCTTGCCTCCTTCCAGAAACTTGCCGCGAACTCCATCCCTACGATGGAAAGAAAAAACCATCCCTAGCTGTTTAGATGCGGCGGGCGACAGATCGGCAGCAGAGCCGAGAAAGCTGCATCAATCCTTGATCATCAACCCCGGATTTTCAGCACAATCTTGCCGTAGTTCTTCCCTTCTTCGAGTAGCTTGTACGCGCTGGCCGCGCAGTCGAGGGGAAAGACCTGGCCGATCTGTGGCGCAAGGTGCCCTTCAGAAGCCCATGCGCAAAGCCGCTCCCAGGCCGGCTCCATGATCTCGCGCTTCTGCGATAAGTACGTCAGCCAAAGGCCCTGCAGACTGGCGGATTTTGCGTAGAGGGCGCGCACATCGAGTTGCGGCTGCTTGCCGGTGGCAGTGCCGTATTGAATGACGCGTCCGAAATCGCGCAGGCAGCGCAAGCTTTTGGCCGTGTGCTCGCCGCCGAGCATATCAAACGCCGCATCGACGCCTTCGCCGCGGGTGAGATTCATCAGCACCTCTTGATAATCGTGGCGCCTGTAATTGATCCCGTTCTGAAGCCCGAGTTCTTTTACGCGAGCGAGTTTTTCGTCGGAGGACGAGGTGCCGTACATTTCGATGCCGAGCAGGCGGCCGATTTGCACGGCGGCAGTGCCCACGCCTCCGGCAACCGCGTGAATGAGAACGCGGGGCTTCTGACTGGGCTGCCGGGCTTCGCCCGGCCGGACAGCCCCATTCGACTCGCTGCGCTCGCTCAGGGCAGGCTTAGGCGGCTGTCCCCACATGGTCTCGGGTTGAGTCATTCCCGCTTGCCAGTAGAGCAGGTAGGCAGTGAAGAAATTGACGGGGAAGGCGGCGGCTTGCTCGTCGCTCCAGCCGTCGGGGACGGGCCAGAGCAAGTTGGAATCAGCAGCCGTCTTTTCGGCGAAGGCGGCCCACTGTGCGTAGCCCATAACGCGGCGTCCGGTGGCCTCTTCGACACCTGAGAATTCGCGTCCGGCAATGACTGGCGGAGCAGGAGTTCCGGGATAGCCTCCTTTCGAGGCCATCAAGTCGGCAAAATTCAAGCCCCCGGCAGCCACGCGCACAATGATCTGTCCGACCTTGGGTGCAGGTTCGGATACATCTTGAACAGCAAGGCCTTCGGGGCCGGAAAGGCGGGTGATAACAAGGGCTTTCATAAGGGAAGTGTAGCAAGACTTTCGCACCCTGGACTTCAAACGTCAGATGACAGACCACGGGCCGGAAGGGGCTGCACGTCCGCGGGTCCGAGGTCTGAGGTCCCGCTTGGCGCGTGGTTTGGCGGGAGGTATATACTCATGGCGTTGGAATCCTGAGTCTCCCGGCCGAAGGCCCCCAATGCGGCCGGGGCGGGGCGCAGGTTTATTCCCCTAATTCATACGCCTCGCATACGAAAGGCCGAATCCCGCCCGGGGCGGCGAGGATCAGGCACGGATGCATCACGCCGCGTGGGGCGGGAGTATGCGCCGGGGAAGGTTGTCGTGGATATTATCTTTGTACGTCTGATTCTGATCCTTGTCGTAGCGGTCACTTGTTACATCATTGAGCCTTTTAAGCTGCCGCGTCTTTGGGACGCCGGCCTGGGCGCGGTGATCGGGACCGCTATTGTGCTGTTTGAGTGGAAGCTGCGCATGGTCAGCCTGAAGCGGCTGATCGGCGCGGCCATCGGCAGCGTGCTCGGCATCTGCGGTGCCTACCTTTTCGCTCTGGTGATCCGCAACAGTGTGCCCGCCGGGAATACGCAGAGCTTTCTGCAGATTCTCGTCATGCTCCTGATGGCCTATGTGGGGTTGATCGTCGGCGCCAATAAGGGCGATCTTCTGAATCTGGCGGCCTTGGGGGGAATTTTCGGGGGCGAGAAACAGGCCAAGAAAAGCTACAAGATTCTGGACACGAGTGTCATTATTGACGGGCGCATCGCCGACGTCGCAGAAACCGGTTTTCTGGACGGCGTGATCGTCACCCCGCAGTTCGTGCTGCGCGAGTTGCAGCTTGTGGCCGACTCGGCCGACTCGCTGAAGCGCAATCGTGGACGGCGCGGACTCGATATTCTCCAGCGTTTGCAGAAGGTCGCCAACCTGCAGATTCAGATCGTGGAAGACGACTTCCCTGCCATCCGCGAAGTGGATTTGAAGCTGATCGAGCTGGCCAAGATGTACGAGGGGAAAATCATCACCAACGACTTCAACCTGAACAAAGTCGCGCAATTGCAGGGCGTGGAGGTGCTGAACATCAACGAACTGGCCAACTCGCTGAAGCCGATCGTTCTGCCCGGCGAAGCCATGCGCGTGTTCATTTTGAAAGAAGGCAAGGAATACAACCAGGGCGTGGCTTATCTCGATGACGGGACCATGGTTGTAGTGGACAATGCGCGCAAGATGATAGGCAAGACAATCGATGTGTCGGTCACCTCGGTGCTGCAAACCACTGCCGGCAAAATGATATTCGGCAAATGGGATGAGCGAGCCGCCTTTTCGCGGCCGGTCGTGCCTGTTCCGACAGCGGTTACGAACGCTGGTGTTGCGCAGGCGGTTCCGCCAACGGCGGTGGAGACGAAGCCGGGAGCGTAGCTCCTCCCAGTGGAAAAGTGGAAAACCATCACCTCGAACTAGGCCAAGGACGCAAGGGTTTCTGCTAATTCCTCCTTGACTTCCTCTGCGCGCTGGCGCGCGCCCTACGGTCAAGCTCACCGATCACCTTTCCTATTTGAACTCCCGCCCTCACGCTCGTATACTTACACCCCGCTATGAAGGTTGTGGTCATCATTCCGGCTGCCGGCCTGGGAACGCGCATGGCGCCCGTGCCTGGTACCTCGGTTTCCGGAGTTAGAGACGCGAAGACTGCACCTCCGGCCAAGCAATTCGCCGAACTGGGAGGCACCCCGATCCTCATTCACACGCTGCGCAGGTTCGCAGGGTTAGATGGGGTCTGCGAGATTTGGATCGCGCTGCGAGAAAGTGAGATTGCGGGGTTTCGCGAGAGGCTGGGCGTAGTAGCCAAAGACGTTCTGAGCAAAAGGATCGAACTGGTGGTCGGAGGCGAGCACCGGCAACAGTCGGTCGCGAACGCACTGAATGCAATCACGGCCGCTTCCGATGACATCGTGCTTGTGCATGATGCTGTGCGCCCGCTAGTGTCGGCCGAGATCATTCACGAGGTGATCGAGGGTGCAAAGAAGTACGGCGCGGCCATCGCCGCCCTGCCCGCCGTGGACACGATCAAGCAGGTCGAGCGCACGGCGGAAGGCGCGATCATCAAGGCCACGATTCCGCGCGCCAGTATTGTTCTGGCGCAGACGCCGCAGGGATTCCGCTACAGCGTGATCAAGAAGGCATTCGACGAGGCCGCTGCTGACGGATTCATGGGCACCGATGAGGCCTCGCTGGTGGAACGATCGGGGCACGAGGTGGCGGTGGTGATGGGATCGGCGAGAAACATGAAGATCACGACGCCCGCGGATCTGGAGTTGGCTGAGTTCTATTTGCGGAAATGAGCCACGGATTAGCACAGATTTCCACGGATAAACCGTGTACTTGCGGCGTAAACTCGCCACTGATGAACTCTTCGCCCAGCAGCCTGAAGTACTCCGAGCTCACGGACAAGATCATTGGTGTGTTCTATGACGTCTACAACGAGCTGGGTCACGGTTTTCTCGAGTCCACTTACGCGGGAGCGATGGCTGTTGCACTTGAGGAGGCCGGGCTAATAGTTACCCGCGAAGTACCGGTTTCGGTGTGGTTTCGTAATAAGAAGATCGGGCAGTATTTTGCGGATTTGATCGTTGATGGCATCGTGCTGCTGGAACTGAAGGCCGCGCGAAACCTCGAACGAGCACACGACGCCCAGCTTCTGCATTATCTCCGGGCAACAGAAGTCGAAGTGGGCCTGATTCTGAACTTCGGCCTGCGCCCCCAATTTCGACGGTTGCTTTTCGACAATGACAGAAAGAATATCCGTGAAAATCCGCGTGAATCCGTGGCAAAGGTTTCGGCATGAGAATCGGCTACGGTTTTGATTCGCATGAGTTCAGGCCCGGCATTCCGCTAAAGATTGGCGGGGTTGTGCTCGCGCACGACAAAGGTCTGGGCGGGCATTCTGACGGCGATGTGCTGCTGCACGCCTTGACCGATGCGTTGCTGGGGGCGATTGCCGCACCGGATATTGGCGCGCTTTTCCCGCCGTCGGACCCGACATGGAAGGGAGCCGATTCGATGGTTTTCTTGCGTGAGGCCTTGAAGCGCGTGCGAGATGCGGGTTACGGCGTGGCTAACGTGGACGCCTGCCTGATTCTAGCTACACCGAAGATCGGGCCGCACGCTGCCGCGATTCGAACGCGGGTTGCGGAATTGCTGGGTGTGCATGCCAATTGCGTGGGGATGAAGGCAAAGACTCCCGAGGGACTGAATCTGGAGAATGCCGCCGTAGCGCATGTGGTGGTGCTGCTGGAGCGGGTGCCGCGCCCTAATAAGAAGTAGATCCGACTGCGGACCTACGGTCCTCTGCTGCTTGCACCAGTGCGCGAAGGATGGCGAGGGAAGCCGCATCTTGCTCCATGGATCGTTCGGGGTGCCACTGCACGGCAAGCACGAGATGGTCGGGTGAGGTTCCCTCCAACGCCTCGATGACGCCATCGTCGGGACATCGGGCCACGATGCGCAGCCCGTCGCCAATGGTGTCGGCAGATTGATGGTGAGAGGAGTTGACTGGAAGGACGATTTTTTCCTCAGGGGCTAAAGCCCCGTCCCTGGCAGAAACCGAGGCGGCACGGCTCAAGCCGTGCCCTTGCCGATTGTCTTGTGATCCCGCCGCAGCGTCCCCGATCTCCACCCGTCCGGACGGTCGGGGGCGGCTGTCACCGCTCAGGATTTCCGCCAGCCGTGAATGCGGCTCAATCTTAACCGTGTGCGCGATTGCTACTTTTTTGCCCGCGTCGTGATTGACCTTGGCCCGTGTCTCCTCCGGCAAGAAATCCGGGATGTGCTGGATCAGCGAGCCAGTGCGATAAACATTCAGGCTCTGCAGCCCATAGCAGATGCCGAGCACGGGCTTGCGCTGGCGGTAGGCATCGTCGAGCAAGAGAGCGTCAACCGCGTCGCGGCGTGGGTCAGCAGCAGCGGTGCGGGGAGAGCGGGACGCGCCAAACTTGGCCGGATCAACGTCGGCATTGCTGCCGGGCAGAAGCACGCCGTCGCATCCCTCAATCAGCATCGTCATCTCGGCCGGTGTCCGGTCGAGCGGAATGCGGACCGGCACGCCTCCGGCCAACTCGACCGCGCGCTCATACTGAGGAATGGCGCGCTCGCCGTACTCGCGGTTGGAGGAGTGCGGCATGGGAATGGCGATGCGGGGTCGCGAGGTCTTCATGGTAGGAGTCAACTCGTCCTCTCGATTGCCGACAGGGTCTTGGATTGGCGGTAGTGGCGAATCTCCATGACCAGCGCGATTGCGAAAATGATGGCCCCGGCGATCAGCGCCACAGGCAGTGCGATGTAGCGGTAAGCGATGCGCATGTCGGGATGGACGCCGCGCAGCGCCGCCGAGGCCACCGTCCCGATGATCGCCAACAGCAGGCTGACCGCAAACGACAGCAAGGTTCCTATAAATGTGACCACGAAGACGCGCACTGGAACGCCGTACCAGCGGGGGGGGCGAGCCAGATATGCGGACGCCATATTTTCCATTTTACTTTTGGAGACCCTCCGCTGGCCGAACTCGATCCAGGCTAGTGTATAAGATAGGGAGCATGTCCCAGGCAGCGCCAGCGATCACGCGGAGCCCAGCGGAAGTGGTTCGGCTCACGCCTGTCTCTCAGGCGCAAAACGGAATCTGCTACGCCGTAGCGGGAGAAATCGCGGTCAATTCGTTTGATCTCGAGCGCATGATCGCAGCCGTACCCACGCGGATTGCCGCCGCGCTTGATCGCAACGCCTATTACTTTGTTCCGCTGACCATAAGCCAGGGCGAAGAGACGCTGATCGCCGACCGCTACGACGTCGCGCTCAGCGATAATGCGGTCTGCCATCGCAACCTGAACCTGGGCAATTCGCAGTGCGTGTTCATTTCTACCCGCCTCATGGACGACAAGTTTTCCGTGGCCTTCGAGTTCTACATCAACGTGGGCCACGCGTTGGTCGAGCACGCCGGAGTTTCCCGCGACTTCAGCGAATTGGCATGGAGCCAGGCGGAAGCAGGCGTGCGCGGCGAGACTTCGCTCGACGCCTGGGAATCGCGCAAACTCGCCACTGCCGGAGGACCCGACAGCGAACGCTATAAGAACGAATATCTGGAAGCAACGTTTTCCGACACGATTTCCATCTATCTGTTGTCTCTGTATCTGGACGTGGATTATTACGATCTGCGGGAGCGGGATTATCCGCTGCTGGCGCCGTCGGCGCTGGCCGAACGGCTGCGCAAAGTGGCCGAGTTGTTTCCGCCGAATACCGGATTCGAGTTTGCGGTGCTCTACAAGCGGCGTGGGTAAACCCGTTACCAGAGGTCTGCACAGATTCCGACCGACAGAAACAACTCTCTAGGCGCGGATCAGCGCCAATCTCAATTTCCCAACTGCCCGCCGGGTTGATCCGACTTCAGAAGGACAGAGACGCCGGGCTTGTCGGGGGAATAGCGAACAACCACCATGCGGTCTTTCCAGCCGGCGATCTTCTCCTCCGCACGACGCTCGCTGCGTGCTCGCATCCGGTAATAGCCAGAGTAATACTCGCCGTCCACAATGTACGAATAGGTAAGGTTAGCGACCCACGGCAGAATATTGTTGTCTGTGCCGCGTTGCACCTGGGCGCTCAAGATGGTTCCTTGAGCGGAGGGCCAGGAGTTGGCGTGGCGAAATTTGAACCAGGCCCAAGCTGCTCCGGCAAGGGCAATCAGCAGGATTACGGCTTCCTTCAAAAGCCCCAGCAGACCCCAAGGGTCGAAATGTCGCATGATGTGCGTACCTGATTCAGCCTGTCCGCCCTCATCGTAAATTCCCGGCTGAGACTTTACAATCATCCCGCATGATCGTGATGGTTCGATCCTTCGCCAAAATCAATCTCGGGCTGCGCATTGGCGCTGCGCGGCCGGACGGATTTCACGACTTGCTGACCGTATATCAGACGATCGGTCTGCATGACGTGGTGCATGTGAGCGTGAAGCGCGGGACCGGAATTGAAATCAGGTGCAATGACGCGCTCGTGCCCAAAGACGAATCGAATACCTGCTGGCGCATCGTGGAAGAGACGATGCGAGCGCTGCGGGCGAAGGGGCGGGTCGTCATCGAGATCGAGAAGCGGCTGCCCGTGCAGGGCGGCTTGGGAGGGGCATCTTCAAACGCGGTGGCGGCGATGCTGGGGCTCGAGCGGGCACTGAAGAAAGCGCTGCCAGCGCCGGAAAAATTACAGGCTGCTGCCGATGTGGGGTCGGATCTGCCGCTGTTTCTGATTGGAGGGACAGTCCTCGGCATAGGGCACGGGGAGCAGGTATATCCGCTGCCAGATTTGCCTGCGACGGGGTGCGTGATCGTGACGTCGGATGTCGGAGTCTCCACTCCGAAGGCGTTTGCGGAGTGGGACCGGCAGTGTGCAATCTCGAACAACCCCACTTCTCGCGCAAAGACCGCGCGAGAAATGGGGCACCCACTCCCATACGGTCCCACACAGCCTGAATCCGCTCCTATGCAGGCTCAGGGCAAATTGACGGTGTCTGATGCTTCCGATAGAATAAATCTGCTTAGTCGCGGGTTTTCGGCGTGGCTGAGCGAGCCTTACTCCAGCGCTCCTTCAGGCTCTTGGGCGAGAGGGGGCCGGGCCGGGAATCCGCTTCTCTGGCTTGTCCGGGCTGGGATCGAGAACGACTTTGAACAGGTCGTCTTTCCCGAGTATCCCCAGCTGCGTGAAGGGAAGGAAGCGCTGTTGCGCGCGGGTGCGAAGTATGCGTCCTTGTCGGGCTCCGGCTCGGCGCTCTATGGGCTGTTTGCGTCGCGGGGGTCGGCAGCGCAAGCAGCAGCCAAGCTGAAGAAGCAGGGCTGGGCAGCCCGGGCGACGACGACCTTGCCGCGGCGGCAGTACTGGCGAAGAATTTTTGATTGTTGATTTTTGATTGTTGAATGAAAATAGTTCTGCCCGGCAGGGATTGATTCAACAATCAACAATTCATCAATCGAGAATTGGTTCAACACTGGGCCGTCGACTAATGGTAGGTCAAGTGCCTTTGGAGCACTTTGTCTAGGTTCGAATCCTAGCGGCCCAGCCAGGAATGCAGCTATCAGCTTTCAGCCGTCAGCTTTCAGCTAGGCATCTGCGCGACGGCGTTAGCTGAAAGCTGATAGCTGACAGCTGAGAGCTGGTTTGGAACGGTAAGAACTGAAGGCCAGGAGCCCAGAGACAAACACCATGGCTACTTTGGTGACGCCGACCGACAAGACAGAGAAGGTTGAAAAGAAGAGTCCGCCAGTGACCGACGAAAAGCCGGAACGAAAGCAGCGTCCGCGCGCGGACGACAAGTTCAAGATCTTCAGCGGCACGGCCAACGAACCCCTGGCCGATGAAGTCTGCCAGTTTCTTGGCATGCAGCGGGGACAAGCGCAGGTTACTCGCTTCGCGGACGGCGAGTGCTATGTCCAGATTCAGGAAAACGTGCGTGGCGCCGATGTGTTTGTGATGCAGCCCACGTGCCGCCCGGTCGACGAGCACTTGGTGGAACTGCTGCTGATGATTGACGCACTCAAGCGCGCGTCGGCGCGGCGCATCACGGCCGTGATTCCGTATTTCGGCTATGCTCGGCAGGATCGCAAAGATAAGCCCCGCAGCCCGATTTCATCGAAACTGGTAGCGGATCTACTCACCACCGCCGGGGCGAACCGGGCGCTGATCGTGGACTTGCACACGCCCCAGTTGCAGGGATTTTTCAATATTCCGGTGGATCACCTATTCGCCTCGCCGGTGCTCGTGGACCACTTCCGGAAGCTGAACCTGCCGAATTTGACGGTGGTTTCGCCGGATGCCGGCGGTGTGGAGCGGGCACGGTTCTTTGCCAAGAAAGTGGACGCGGCTTTGGCCATCGTCGACAAGCGCCGCGTTGACGTGAACGTCGCCGAGATTATGAACGTGATCGGCGATGTCAAAGGCCGGACTTGTTTGATCATTGACGATCTGATTGACACGGCGGGGACGCTGGTGAAGACCGCGTCAGCGCTTCTCGATAACGGTGCGACCTCGGTGTACGCGTGCGCGTCGCACGCGGTGCTTTCGGGCCCGGCAGTGCAGAACATCCGGAATTCCGTGATCAAAGAGATTGTGGTCACAAATACGATCCCGCTGGATGCCGAGGGTGAAGCGGCACGAACGGAAAAGGGGGGAAAGATCACTGTCCTTTCTATTGCCGGGCTTATTGGCCGCGCGATCCAGGCTAATCACGAGGAGACTTCGGTCAGTAAGTTGTTTACGTAACGAAGCGCGCCAGACGCGCGTTTCATGCGTCGCAAAGAACGCCCTTCGACGCGCTGCGCTTGCTCAGGGCAGGCTTGCATTCGCGCGGCGCGCGCAGGTCCTTCGCGAGACAAAAGACGTCTCGCTCGGGATTACAGTTGAATTCGTAAGACAGGAATTGAAACTCTATGGCAACTGCATTGGAAACCAATCTGTTGGAAGCGCATCCGCGGGAGGCAGGCAACAAGAACTCTGCCCGACGCGTCCGGCGGGACGGGAAAATTCCGGGCGTGGTTTACGGAGCGGGCGGAGATTCCCTGCCGGTGACAGTCGATCCGCGCCAGGTATTGCGCATTCTTCATTCGGAAACCGGACATAACACGATTTTCGACCTCGCCCTCAACGCCGGCGAACGCACGAAGGCGATGATCGTGGATTGGCAGTACGAGCCCATCAAGGGCGCGCTGCTGCACATCGATGTGAAGCGCATCGCCATGGATAAGGCCCTGAAGGTCAGTGTGCCGATTCTGCTGAAAGGCGATGCGGAAGGTGTGAAGACGCAGGGTGGCATTCTGGAGCAGATTACACGCGAAGTCGAAATCGAATGCCTGCCCACCGACATTCCCAGCCACATTGACGCCGATGTGACGCACCTGGTTTTCGGCACCGTGTTACGTGTGGCGGATTTGCCCCATAACCCGAAGCTGAAATTCCTGTCCGACCCAAACCAGCCGGTGGCGCACATCATTTCGGTGAAGGAAGAAGTTGCGCCTACGCCGGAAGCGGTAGCGGCGGAAGCGGCCGCAGCTCCGGCCGAGCCGGAAGTCATCAAGAAGGGCAAGCAGGAGACCGAGGAAGAAGGCGCCGAGGCTCCGGCAGAGAAGCCGGAGAAGGCTGAGAAGGAAAAGAAGGAGAAGAAATAAAACTGGCCACGGATCACCACGGATTCGCACGGATCAAAAATCTTCCACGTTGTATCCGCGAAGATCCGTGAAAATCAGTGGCAAGAGATCTGGTTTTGGCACGAGGAAGTTCGTCTGGCGTGAAACTGATCGTTGGTCTTGGCAATCCCGGAATCGAGTATCAGTTCACGCCGCATAACCTGGGTTTTCTGGCGATTGACCGCATCGCGGGAAGCGTGGGAGTAGAAGTCAGAAACCGGCAATGCCGGGCACTGACGGCACGTGCGGTCATCGCCGATCAGACGGTGCTGTTGGCCAAGCCCGAGACGTTCATGAATTTGAGCGGCGTTTCGGTGCGGGAGTTGGTCAAAGAATACGAAGCGAACCCGGAGTCGGACCTGATCGTGCTGCAGGACGAACTGGATTTCCCGCTGGGCACGTTGCGCATTCACGCGCGGCGCAGTTCGGCAGGGCACAACGGCATCGAGTCGATTATCGGGGCGCTGGGCACGCAGGATTTTCTGCGCATCCGAATGGGAGTTGCTCCGGAGTTCACGGTGTCCGACGGGCCAGGTTATTTGCTGGCGCCAATGCGCAAACGGGATCTGCAGGCAGTGGATGAAATCCTAGACACCGCCGAAGAAGCGGTGAAGGTGATTTTGAAGGATGGTACGGCGGCTGCGATGAATCGCTTTAATCGCAGGGATCCGGAAGAGTAAGGAAGCGCGCCGAACGCGCGATTCATGCGTCGTAAAGAACGCGACACTTCGCGCGGCGCGCCCGGATCCTTCGCGAGACACAATGCGTCCCGCTCAGGATGACAAGTTTTGGAGTTTGGAGAAACGAATGAATCGTACCTACGAGCTGATGTTTATCGTCCGTCCGGATATGACGGACGAAGACCTGGACAAACTGATTTCGACTCTGCAATCGGCCGTGCCCGCCGCAGGCGGAACGGTCAAGAGCGTGGAGAAGATGGGCAAGCGCCGTCTAGCCTACGCGGTGCGCCGCTTCAACGACGGCATTTATGTGCTGCTGGTGGTCGAAGGCGGAGGCGCAGTGATTCACGAATTGGAGCGCCGTCTGCGCGTCACCGAGCCGGTCATCAAGTTTCTCACCGTGCGTACTGATGAGGAACAGAAGCGGCTGGCGAAAATCAAAGCGATTCGCGACGCGCGCAAGAAAGTGAGCGCGCAGCCCCCGGCCGCGGAACAAGCGGCTGTGCCAGCTGCGGAAACGCCGGCAACGGCGTAAAGGCACTACTTTGTGATCCAGAGCGAAGGGAAAGGCCTAGGTTCATTGGCGGTGACAAAACCCAGGTTCCTCCCTCTCGACTGCGCTCGGGGCTTCGCCCTTCGGGCTCAGGCGGGACCGCTCGGAATGACAAGCAAGATTTGACCGGCCACTGGTCGCTGACCACTTGGCACGAAGGTTAGAGGAGAGTTATGGCTGACGAAAACAAAGTACCGGCGCCCGAGCGGCCGGCAACAGCAACCGAGGAACGGCGTCCTGGTTCAGACAGACAGAGTTCGGAGAGGCAAAGTGGAGATCGCCCCGGTTCTGACAGGCCAAGCGGCGACAGACCGGGTGGAGATCGACCGCGCTATGGCGGCGGCCGCGGACCTGGCGGCCCTCCGCGAGAGGCGGGACGGAAATTCTTCCGGCGCAAGAAAGTATGCAAGTTTTGCGTCGAGAGAATTGAAGACATCAACTACAAGGATTACCGGCTGCTGGGGCAGTTCGTGGCGGAAAGCGGCAAGATCGTGCCCCGGCGGTTGACGGGCGTGTGCGCGCCGCATCAGCACCGGCTGTCGGCGGCCATCAAGCAGGCGCGCAATATCGCGCTGCTGCCGTTTGCGGGAAGAGCGAGCTAGCAAAACGCGCTTTGGGCTACTGGCTCTTAGCTCTTGGCTCATGCGAGCCGGACGAGAGTACTTAGCCAAAGGCCAACAGCCAAAAGCCAAGAGCGAGGGGGGTTCATCGTGGAAGTCATTCTCAAAGAAGACGTAGCGAAGCTGGGGTCGCGGGGCGACGTGGTCAAGGTCGCGGAAGGATACGGGCGGAATTTTCTCCTTCCCCGCAAGCTGGCCATTGAAGCCAACCAGGGCAACAAAGCCGTCATCGCCCAGATGAAGGCCGCGGCTGTGCGCCGTTCGGCCAGGGAAAAGGCGTCGGCCGAGGAACTGGCCAAACAGTTCGAAGGAGTGTCCGTCACGTTCACGCGCAAGTCGGGCGAGCACGATCAGCTGTTCGGATCGGTCACGTCGGGCGACGTTACCCAGGGGCTGATCAAGAAGGGCTTTAACATCGATCGCCGCAAGATTCAGCTGCACGAGCCTCTGAAGACCTTGGGCGAGTTCACCGTCCCGGTGAAGCTGCACAAGGACGTCACCGCACATTTGAAGGTGGTCATCGAGAAGGAAGCGGCGGAGTAGGTAGTGAATCACCAGTTCCCCAGGTCCTGACCGAACCTCTGGATAGCATTTTCGAACTTGCCGGGCTCTGCGCCCGTCATTCTGTCCTGACCCGAGATGAACTTGAATCGGCTGATGGCCGTTGGCCCGAGCAGCCGTCGGTACCGCTCCTCAATCGACTCGTCGGGGTTATACACGAGGATTTTCTTGACCCGGGTCTGGCTCATTGTCCCCAATGCATAGAGGTAGTGGAAGAACTGGTCGGTCGGCGGAACTGAATAGCCGACGATTACGATGTACTCTGCTTCCGCCAAGTGCTCAGCTGCCCTTGCCCACACCGTCTTCATCGAGGCCGAGCTAAACCCGCCTTTATTCCACGTCGGCGGCACTATCACTGGTTGTTCCCGAAAGTTCTTCGAGCACTTGCTGCACGTCTGATTCGCGAAAGCGTCCGTGATCCCCAACCTAAAGTCGTCGGGTCCAGCCACTCGCAGCACTCTGCCAAGCTCGGGCGGAGTGAGTGCGTGAAGGCGTTTAGGCACGATGCCGCACTGCTCGCAGTATGCCCAATTTAGACTTCCGTGCAGCTTGAGGAGGTCGATTGATCCGCGATCTTCGGCCCTGTCGTTGGGCAGCCTGTAATCTGGTCGGATTCCGCCCATGTGAAGTGCCCAGTCGAGGCACAGGTCATAGTTGAATGTGAGGATGCTAATATCCTGCAACCTCGGCTTGCACCAGATGCAGAATCGGTCGTAGGGTATCGGTGCTCCCTTGCCGGGAAACCTCACTGACAGCTCGATGGTGCGGACGATGGTTCTCGTAATCGCAGGAATCAGTTGGGACGCCGAGTGAGACTCCCCTAGTCCCCTTAGCAGGCTGCTGAAAAACTACTCCCCATCCACAGCCTTCTATGATACGAGAAGGCATGCGCGGAGCCGATCAGCAGCAGAATCACATCTTCAGTTATTTGT
>Ga0187784_10000565_pt1 | contig 27404 bp, 24 predicted proteins | sample 1015_SJ02_MP15_2_FD_132964 | JGI IMG/M metagenome (GOLD analysis project Ga0187784, IMG submission 132964) | Tropical peat soil microbial communities from peatlands in Department of Meta, Colombia - 1015_SJ02_MP15_20_MG | ecosystem: Environmental > Terrestrial > Soil > Wetlands > Peat | place... | reverse complement strand
CGGTCCGCGTTTCGCTTCCGACCGGGGCGCCGCAGCCGCTGCCCGTGCGCTTCATCGCCGTGCTGGCGCGCTGGCTGCGTCCGCGCCGCGCGCGCGCCCGACGATCCGGCACGGCGATCATGCCGCGCGCCGGGCAGCTTGCCGTGTGGCTGCCGGCTGCAGCCGCTCTGGTGGTGCTGACCATGTTCCTGGTCGACGCGCATGGCGTCGCTGCCGCGCACAGGCTTCCGCTCTCCGTGATCGAGGTCTTCAACGACATCACCGATTACGGTCAGTCCCACTGGTTCCTCGTCCCTCTTGCGGCGATCATCATGGTCGCCGCGATGCTGGTCACACCAGCGACCGGCCGACTGACCTATCTGGTGCTGACCAGCCTCGTGATTCGGCTCGAATTCATCTTTGCCGCGATCGCCGTGCCGGGCCTCTTCGTCACCGTGGTCAAGCGGTTGATCGGGCGCGTGCGCCCCTCCGAGCTCGGAGCGTTCGCCTACATGCCGTGGTCGTGGCGGCCGGACTACGCGAGCCTGCCATCGGGGCACGCGACCTCCGCCTTTGCCGCCGCGGTCGCGATCGGCGCGGTGTGGCCGCGCGCACGCATCCCGATGTGGGTCTTCGCCGCCGTCATCGCGCTCAGCCGGGTCGTGATCACCGCCCACTTCGTCAGCGATGTGGTGGCGGGGGGCGTGGTCGGGGCGATCGGGGCTTTGCTGATGCGCAAGTGGTTCGCGTCGCGCGGCCTCGTCTTCATAGCCGAGCCGGACGGCTCGGTCCGCCGCAAGCCGGGCCCGTCATGGCGCCGGGTCAAGTCGGTTGCGGTGCGGCTGCTCGCCCGATAGGAAGCGCACGAAACCGCATGACTGACGCGAGCACGATGCCCACAAATGCGCCCGCCGTGTCGGTGGTGGTTCCCGTGCGCAACGAGGCCGAGAATGTCGGACCGCTGACGCAGGAGATCGCGGCCGCGCTGAACGGCCGCTGGACCTTCGAGCTGATCTTCGTGAACGATGGCTCGACCGACGGGACGCAGGCGGCACTCGTGGCGCTCAAGCGCGAGCATTCCTGGCTGCGGCAGATCAAGCATGAGGCCTCGTGCGGGCAATCGGCGGCGGTGCGCAGCGGCGTTGCGGCCGCACGCGCGCCGCTGGTCGCGACGCTCGACGGCGACGGGCAGAACGACCCTTCGTTCATCCCGGCGCTGCTGGCCGCGGTCGAGCAGGGCGCCAATGTCGGCCTCGCCGCCGGCCAGCGCGTCGGCCGGCGCGACGGCGGCTTCAAGAGGTTCCAGTCGCGGATCGCGAATGGCGTCCGCGCCGCCATCCTGCGCGACGGGACACGCGACACCGGCTGCGGGCTGAAGGCGTTCCGCCGCGACGCGTTCCTGGCGCTGCCCTATTTCGACGGGCTGCATCGCTTCCTGCCGGCGCTGTTCCGCCGCGACGGCCATGCGGTCGCCTATGTGGACGTGATCGATCGGCCGCGCCGTCACGGTGTCTCGAATTACGGCATGTGGGACCGCCTCTGGGTCGGTATTCTCGACCTTGCGGGCGTGTGGTGGCTGATCCGGCGGCGCAAGCGCGTCCCGCGAGCCTCGGAGGTGTGAATGCTTGGCGCTTTACTGAACTATCTGCACGACGTCTTCGTGGCGCAGTTCGACTGGTGGGTCGTGCTCGGCTACATCGCGCAGGCGCTGTTCTCGATGCGCTTCGTGGTGCAGTGGATCGCCTCGGAGCGGGCCGGAAAAAGCATCATACCGACCACGTTCTGGCTGTTCTCGATCGGCGGCGGCGTGCTCTTGTTGATCTATGCGCTCTACCGCAAGGACCCGGTCTTCATCGCGGGCCAGGGCCTCGGCCTGTTCATCTACCTGCGCAACCTGCACTTCGTGCTGCGCGAGAGCCCTGCGCGATCGGCCGCGTAGCATTCATTTCGTAGCGTGGGCAAAGGCGCGGTCCAGTGCGCCGGCAGCTCAACGCGAAAGACACAGCGCCGTGCCCACCGCGTCGCAGGCGCGTGTTGCGGTGGGCACGGCGCGCGCGAGCGCGCGCCTTTGCCCACCCTACACTCTGCTTAACCTGCCAGAGCAGTGGATGCCGGTTTTCGGATAAGATCATGCTCCACGAACAACCTCTCGCATCGCCGCAAAGCCGCGCTCGAGATCGGCGGTCAGGTCGCCGACATCTTCCAGGCCGATGTGGAAACGCACGCACGGGCCGCCCGGGTTCCAGGGCGTCGCGGTGCGGAACGGCTTGCAGTCGAACGGGATCGCGAGGCTCTCAAAGCCGCCCCACGACGCCCCGATGCCGAACAGCGTCAGCGCGTTGATGAAGGCGTGCATTGCGGCGTCCGGCATCGGCTTGAGCACGATGCTGAACAGCGAGGAGGCGCCGGTGAAGTCGCGCTTCCAGAGCGCGTGACCCGGGTCGCTTTCGAGCGCCGGATGCAAGACGCGCGCGACCTCCGGCCGTGCCTCGAGCCAGCGCGCGACCGCGAGGCCGGATTGCTGCTGATGGGTGAGCCGCACCCGCATGCTGCGCAGGCCGCGCAGGGCGAGGAACACGTCCTCCGGCCCGGCGCAGGGCGCCGTGGTGTCGAAAGTCGCGCGCAGCTCCTTCCAGCAGCGCTCGTTCGCCGAGACGAGGCCGAGCAGGAGGTCGGAGGAGCCGCTCAAATACTTCGTGCCGGCCTCGATCGAGATGTCGACGCCCTTGGCGTGGGCGGAAAAGAACAGCGGCGTCGCCCAGGTATTGTCCATCAGCACCAGAACGTCGCGCGCATGCGCGGCGGCGACGATCGCCGGAATGTCCTGCATCTCGAACGAGAGCGAGCCCGGCGCCTCGGTGAACACCGCGCGCGTGTTCGGCCGGAACAGCTTCGCGATGCCGGCGCCGACCAGCGGATCGTAATAGGTCGTCTCGACGCCGAAACGCTTCAGCACCGAGTCGCAGAAGTTCCGCGTCGGCCGGTAGACCGAGTCGGTGACGAGGAGATGGTCGCCGGATTTCAGGCAGCACATCAGGGCGAGCGCAATCGCCGCAAGACCGGAGGGCACCAGCACGGTGCCGGCCGCGCCGGTGAGGTCGTTCCAGGCGACCTCGAGCGATTCCGTGGTCGGGGTTCCCTTGGTGCCGTAGGTGAAGCGCGCCTTGCGCTGGAGAAAATCCTCCGCGTTCGGATACAGCACGGTCGAGCCGCGGTAGATCGGCGTGTTGACGAAACCATGCTGGGCGGACGGATCGCGTCCCGCCGTGACCAAGCGCGTTGCCGCGGTCAACGGCTTCGCCGCCCCGCCGCCCCCGCCTTGACCCTCTGGTATCCGATTCATTTGTGCTATCCCTCAAAGAACGCGCGCCGCATTACCGCGCCCAGGAGGGTCGCGGTCAACCCCTTGACCCCGCTCGGGGATCGTTCTGAGATGGCGCGATCGGGGTCGCGTTCGGGAGTTCGTGCGAGATGATTTTCGCGTCGCGAAGGCACGCTGCCCCGAAGCGAACCGCAGCGCCCTGCGGCCGCGACAACGAAAGAAACCCAGCGAAATTCAGCGCAATCACCACACCTGAGCTCGGAGAGGATTCATGAAACGCGCCGTCATCAAGCTTGCCCTCGCGGCAGCGGTCGCCGTTGCCGCCGCGGCGGCGTCAGCCCAGACACTCAATACCGTGAAGTCGCGCGGCGTCCTGAATTGCGGTGGCAATCCCGGACTTGCCGGCTTCGGGATTCCGGATGCGCAAGGCAATTGGACCGGACTCGACGTCGACTTCTGCCGCGCGCTCGCGGCCGCGCTGTTCGACGATCCGAACAAGGTGAAATTCGTGCCGCTCACCGCGAAGGATCGCTTCACCGCGCTGCAGTCCGGCGACGTCGACGTGCTGGTGCGCAACACCACCTGGACGCTGTCGCGCGACACCTCGCTCGGGCTGAACTTCACCGGCGTCAACTATTATGACGGGCAGGGGTTCATGGTGCGTAAGGCGCTGAAAGTGAACTCCGCGCTCGAGCTCAATGACGCCGCGGTATGCGTGCAGCAGGGCACGACCACCGAGCTCAATCTCGCGGACTATTTCCGCGCCAACAAGATGAAGCTCAAGACCGTGACCTTCGCGACCGCCGACGAGGCGATCAAGGCCTACGACTCCGGCCGCTGCGACGCTTTCACCACGGACGCATCCGCCCTCTATGCCGAGCGCCTGCGGCTTGCCAAGCCGGACGATCACATCGTGCTGCCCGAGATCATTTCCAAGGAGCCGCTCGGCCCGTCGGTCCGCCACGGCGACGACGAGTGGTTCGACATCGTCAAGTGGGTCCACTTCGCGATGCTCAACGCCGAGGAGGCCGGCGTCAGCAAGGCGACCGTCGACGAGGCGATGAAGTCGACCAATCCCGACATCAAGCGGCTGCTCGGCACCGAAGGGAACTATGGCGAGCAGCTCCACCTGACCAAGGACTGGGCCTATCGCATCCTCAAGCACGTCGGCAATTACGGCGAGATCTTCGAGAAGAACGTCGGGCAGGGCTCGCCGCTCAAGATCGCGCGCGGCCTGAACGCGCTGTGGACCAAGGGCGGCCTGCAATACGCGCCGCCGATCCGCTGAGGGCGCGCCCAACGGCGGATACCGCCAGCCGGGTGGCATGCCACCCGGCCTTTATTTTGGCAGAATGCTTGCATGCCGCAGTCGGCTGAGTTGAAATGACTCGGGATGACGCCGATCTGGCGTATCGGGGAGCGGCATGAGTATCGCGCAAGAGAGCGGTCCGCCAAAAGTCTCGCTGATCTACGACCCGAGAATCCGCAGCATCGCTTATCAGGTCGTCCTCTGCGGGGTGATCCTCTTCCTGGCCTGGTCGGCGGTGCGCAACGCGGCGGAGAACCTCGAGCGCGCGCACATCTCGTCCGGCTTCGGCTTCTGGAACCAGACGGCCGGCTTCGATATCTCACAGACGCTGATCGAATATTCGGCACAGGCCGGCACCTATGGGCGCGCGTTCTGGGTCGGGCTGCTCAATACGCTGCTCGTCGCCGCGATCGGGATTGTGCTCGCGACCATCGTCGGCTTCCTGGTCGGCATCGCGCGCCTGTCGAAGAACTTCCTCCTCGCCAAGCTCTCCGCCGGCTACGTCGAGACGATCCGCAACGTCCCGCTGCTGCTGCAGCTGCTGTTCTGGTACAACGCCGTGCTCAAGGCGCTGCCCGACCTGCGCGACAGCTGGTCGCTGTGGGGCAGTGTGTACCTCAACAATCGCGGCTTCTTCGCGCCCTATCCGATCTTCGGCTCCGGCATCGGCTATGTGGCGGCAGCCTTCGTGGTCGGCGTCATCGGCGCAATCGTCTACGCGACCTGGGCGCGCCGGAAGCAGGACCGGACCGGCGTGCAGTCGCCGGTCGCGCTCGTCGCGCTCGGACTGATCGTCGGCCTGCCGGTGATCGCGTTCTTCCTCGCCGGCATGCCGGCGACGCTCGAGTTCCCCGAGAAGGGCCGCTTCAACATCAATGGCGGGCTCGAGATTCTTCCCGAGCTGGTCGCGCTGCTGATCGGGCTGACGCTCTATACCGGCGCGTTCATCGCCGAGGTGGTGCGCGCCGGCATCATGGCGGTCTCCAAGGGCCAGACCGAAGCCGCCGGCGCGCTCGGCCTGCGCCCGGGCCCGACGCTCAAGCTGGTCGTGATCCCGCAGGCGATGCGCGTGATCATCCCGCCGCTCACCAACCAGTATCTCAACCTAACGAAGAACTCCTCGCTCGCCGTCTTCGTCGGATATCCCGACCTGGTGCAGATCTTCACCGGCACGGTCTTGAACCAGACCGGTCAGGCGGTCGAGGTCGTGATGATCACGATGGCGGTCTATCTCTCGTTCAGCCTGATCACCTCGCTGGTGATGAACTGGTACAACTCGCGCATCGCGCTGGTGGAGCGCTGAAGCCATGTCGGTCGCAACCCATGACAGCATGATCGGCGCTCCCCACGGCTATGTGCGTGCGGCGCCGGTCGAGGCGCTGCCGCCGCCCGCCGCGACCACCGGCGTGCTCGGCTGGATGCGCGCGCACCTGTTCTCGAGTCCCGCCAATATCGCGCTGACCGTGCTCAGCGCCCTGCTGATCATCTGGGTGGTGCCGCCGATCATCGAGTTCGCGTTCACGCACGCGGTGTGGAGCGGGAGCGATCGGGAGGCCTGCCTGCCGACCGATCAGCGCCCCGAGGTCGGCGCCTGCTGGGCCTTCGTGCGCGAGCGCTTCTCCTACTTCATCTATGGCTCGTATCCGATCCCGGAGCGCTGGCGCGTCGACGTGTTCTTCGCGATGCTGGCGATCGGCATCTTCTGGCTGTTGTGGCTCGAGGCGCCGAGGCGCGATCTCGGCGCGGTCTATTTCTTCGTGGTCGTGCCGATCGTCTCCTTCGTGCTGCTCACCGGCTTCGAGGCGATCGGGCTCAGGCGCGTCGACACCTCGCTGTGGGGCGGCGTGCTGGTCACGATCGTGGTGTCCTGGGTCGGCATCGTGTTCTCGCTGCCGGTCGGCATCCTGCTCGCGCTCGGGCGACGCTCGCACATGCCGGCGGTGAAGCTGTTCTCGGTGATCTTCATCGAGTTCGTGCGCGGCGTGCCGCTGATCACCGTGCTGTTCATGGCGAGCGTGATGCTGCCGCTGTTCGTTCCGGACGCTTATTCGCCCGACAAGCTTCTGCGCGCGCTGATCGGCATTGCGATGTTCGCCTCCGCCTACATGGCCGAGGTGGTGCGCGCCGGGCTGCAGGCGATTCCGAAAGGCCAGTATGAGGGCGCGATGGCGGTCGGGCTCGGCTACTGGCAGATGATGTCCCTCATCGTCCTGCCGCAGGCGCTCAAGGTCACGGTTCCAAACATCGTCAACACCTATATCGGGCTGTTCAAGGACACGACGCTGGTCGTGATCGTCGGCATCTTCGATTTCCTGCGCACCGTCGAGGTCTCGCGCATCGACCCGAAATGGGCCGCCCCGACGACGAGCGCGACCGGCTACGTGTTCGCGGCGATCTTCTATTTCATCTTCTGCTACAGCATGGCGCGCTACGCCAAGAGCGTGGAGGCGCGGCTTGCCAAAGGGGATCGGCGATAACACAGAGCATGACCCCGAAAAGTGGGTACCGGTTTTCGGAAAAGGTCATGCTCCACTAACCACTAGGGAACATCTCATGAGCGACGCAGCGCTTGCCGTGAAACCGGCTTCGGCGAAAGCCGAGGCCCTCGCGGTGGAAATGATCGGCGTGCACAAGTGGTACGGCGAGTTCCACGTGCTGCGCGACATCAACCTGCAGGTCAAGCGCGGCGAGCGCATCGTCATCTGCGGGCCGTCGGGCTCGGGCAAGTCGACGATGATCCGCTGCATCAACCGGCTGGAGGAGCACCAGCAGGGCCGCATCATCGTCGACGGCACCGAGCTCACTGGCGACCTGAAGAAGATCGACGAGGTGCGGCGCGAGGTCGGCATGGTGTTTCAGCACTTCAATCTGTTCCCGCATCTCACCATCATGGAGAACTGCACGCTGGCGCCGATCTGGGTGCGCAAGATGCCGAAGAAGGACGCCGAGGAGGTCGCGATGCACTTCCTCACCAAGGTGAAGATCCCCGAGCAGGCGGCGAAATATCCCGGCCAGCTCTCCGGCGGCCAGCAGCAGCGCGTCGCGATCGCGCGCGCGCTGTGCATGCGGCCGAAGATCATGCTGTTCGACGAGCCGACCTCCGCGCTCGATCCCGAAATGGTCAAGGAGGTGCTCGACACCATGGTGCAGCTCGCGCAGGAGGGCATGACCATGCTGTGCGTGACCCATGAGATGGGCTTCGCGCGCCAGGTGGCGAACCGGGTGATCTTCATGGACGCCGGGCAGATCGTCGAGATGAACGATCCGGAGAACTTCTTCGCCCATCCGCAGCACGACCGCACCAAGCTGTTCCTCAGCCAGATCCTGCACTGACCGCAAGCTGACGCGGAAGGCGTCGGACGAAACAGGGCAGGCCGCAGGCTTTGCGGTCGCGAGCTAGCATGTTACCAGTCGCCGATGGATCGACGGCCGTTCCGGCCGGCGATCACGGCCGAACGAAAAAAAGCCGGGTCAAGCGGAGGAAACAGGATGTACCGATTTCTGATCGGAGCGGTCGCGGCTTGCGCATTGATGGCAGCAGGCCCGGCCTCGGCGCAGGAAAAGAAGATCACCGTCTGGTGGGGCAAGGGCTTCTACAAGGCGGAGGACGACGCGCTGCTCGACGTGATCAAGAAGTTCGAGGCCAAGACCGGCATCAAGGTCGAGCTGTCGCAATATGCCGGCCAGGACATGATCCCGAAGACCGTGGCGGCGCTCGATTCCGGCACGGTGCCGGACGTCGCCTATTCCGACACCTATGACGTGCAGGCCGGCGGCAAGTGGGCGTTCGAGGGAAGGCTCGAGGAGCTCTCCGACATCCTGCTGCCGATCAAGGACAAGTTTGCGCCCAACACGCTCGAGACGGCCTATCTCTACAACGACCAGACCAAGAAGAAGGGCTATTACGGCTTCCCACTGAAGCAGCAGACCATGCACGTGCAGATCTGGAAGGATCTGCTCGAGCAGTCCGGCTTCAAGGTGAGCGACATCCCGACCGGCTGGAAGGACTACTGGTCGTTCTGGTGCGACAAGGTGCAGCCCGCCTTCCGCAAGGCGACCGGCACGCGCGGCTTCGGCATCGGTCAGCCGATGGGCGTGGAATCGACCGACTCGTTCCAGTCGTTCTACACCTACATGGACGCCTACAACGTGAAGCTCGTCGACGATGACGGCAAGCTGCTGCTTGACGATCCGAGGGTGCGCGCAGGCCTGATCGGCGCGCTGAAGGACTACACCGACATCTATCTGAAGGGCTGCACGCCGCCGTCATCGACGACCTGGAAGGATCCCGACAACAACGTCGCCTTCCACAACCGCACCACCGTGATGACCCATAATTTCACGATCTCGATCGCGACCAAGTGGCTCGAGGATTCGACCAACCCGGCATTGACTCCGGAGCAGCGCGCCGCCGGCAAGAAGGCCTACGAGGAGAACATCATCACGGCCGGCTTCCCGAACAAGCCGGATGGAACGCCGATCAAATACCGCTCGGACGTGAAGACCGGCGTGATCTTCGCGACCGCCAAGAACAAGGCCGAGGCGAAGGAATTCGTCAAATTCCTGCTGCAGGAGGAGAACCTCCAGCCCTATGTCGAGGGCGCGCTCGGCCGCTGGTTCCCGGTGATGGCGGCGGCGCAAAAGGCGCCGTTCTGGCAGGCGGACCGGCACCGCAGGGCGGTCTACACGCAGTTCACCGGCGGCACGCAGCCGTTCGACTTCACCAAAAACTACAAGTTCACGATCCTCAACAATGAGAACGTCTGGGCCAAGGCGATGAACCGGGTCGTGAGCGAGAAGGTTCCGGTTGAAAAGGCGGTCGACGAGCTGATCGCCCGCATCAAGGAGGTCGCGGGCTGATACTTTCGCCGGCGGCCGCGCCTCAAGCCGCACCATCTGGATCGCGCCATGGCGACGATGACGCTCAGCACCAACGAAGCGGTCCCGCGCGGACCGCTTTCGTCATGGCTGACGCCCGCGCAGACCTGGGGCTGTTGCTCGTCGCCCCCTACCTGATCGTGTTCTGCGCCTTCGTGCTCTATCCGGTGCTCTACGGCTTCTGGCTCGCGCGCCATCCGGCGAGCTATGTGGCGCTCGCCAACGACCCGGTGTTCGCGCGCGCGGCGGTCAATACGCTGATCTTCCTCCTGGTCGGCATCAACCTGAAGATGCTGGTCGCGCTGCTGCTGTCCGGATTCTTCGTGCAGCCGCGGGTGTGGATCCGCTGGCTTTCGGTGCTGTTCATCCTGCCCTGGGCGGTGCCGTCGATCCCGACGATCCTGTCGATCCGCTTCATGCTCAATCCCGAATGGGGCATGATCAATCAGCTGATCTTCAAGCTCACCCTCGAGGACGGACCGAACTGGCTCAACGAGCCGGCGATCGCGCTCGCGATGGCGATGCTGGTGCATATCTGGAAGTCGTTGCCGTTCTGGACGCTGATCCTGGTGACCGGGCGGCTCGCGATCGCGCACGACCTCTACGAGGCCGCGGCGGTCGACGGCGCGAGCGGATGGCAGAGGTTCCGCTTCATCACCTGGCCGTCGATGCAGACGCTGTATCTGACCTGCACGCTGCTCTCGATGATCTGGACGCTCGGCGACTTCAACAGCGTCTATCTGTTGACCGGCGGCGGGCCAGCGGATCTCACCCACGTGCTCTCGACGCTCGGCATCCGCTATCTGCGGCTCGATCAGCTCGATCGCGCCATGGCGGCGATCATCTGCGCGATGCCGTTCGTGCTGCCGCTCGTCTATTTCATGATGAAACGGCTGTCGCGATGAAGCTCCCGTCGTTGCGCGAGGTCAGCACCGAGGCGAAGCTTCTGCTCATCGGCCTTCCGGTGTTCATCTGGACCATGCTGCCGCTCTATCACATGGCGCTGTTCGCGATCTCGCCCAAGGAGGAGGCGTTCAGCGGCAAGCTCTGGCCGGATCATCCGACGCTGCGCAATTTCTCGATCGTGTTCCATCAGCAGCACTATTATCTGCGCGATTTTTACGTGCAGTTCTGGAACTCGACCGTGATCGCGCTCGCGGTCGGCGCCTTCACGCTGCTGATCGCGACCGCCGCGGCCTTCGCGATCTCGCGGCTGCGCGTCAAGGGCGGGCGCGCGATCATGAACCTCGCGCTGTTCACCTATTTCATTCCGGCCGCGTTCCTCGCCGTGCCGATGTACCGCACCATGGGGATCTACGGCCTCCTCAACAATCACTGGTCGCTGATCCTCGCGATGGTGACGATCGCGGCGCCTTATGCGATCTGGGTGCTGAAGCAGGCCTCCGACAAGCTGCCGGTCGAACTCGACGAGGCCGCCGCGGTCGACGGCGCCACCACGCTGCAGCTGTTCCGCCTCGTCTACGTGCCGCTGATGGTGCCCTCGCTGGTCGCGGTCGGGACCTATGCGGTGCTGCTTGCCTGGAACGAATATCTCTACGCGTTCCTCTTGTTGTCGAACGACCTGCAGATCACGCTCCCCGTCGCGCTCGGCAATTTCCTCGCCGCCGACGACAGCCCGTGGGAATTGCTGATGACGACCGGCGTGATCTACGCACTGCCGCCGGCCGCGATCTACTACGCGTTCCGCCGCTACATGGTGTCCGGCCTGACTGCCGGCGCGGTGAAGAGCTGAGGCCGGACTGTGTCCCGGACGCGGTGCGCCGTGACACCAGCGCGTTTACGCGCGTCTTCGACGCGCTATGGCACCGCGGATCCGGGACCGCTCCAGGTTCGGAGTTTGGAACGGTCCCGGGTCTGCGCCGCAGCATTGCATGCTGCGGTGCGCCCGGGACACGAGGGCTACTCCTCATAAATCATCTTGCGCGTCATGCCGCCGTCGACGGTGAAATTGGCGCCGGTGACGAAGCCGGAGCGGTCGCCGTCGAGCAGGTAGGCGACGATCTCGGCGATGTCCTCCGGCCGGCCGACGCGTCCGGCCGGATGCTGCACGTGGTCCTTGCGCCGCAGGCGGTCGTAGTCCTTCACGGCGATCCAGCCCGGGCTGATGCAGTTCACCCTGACAGGTGCAAGGCTGATCGCGAGTGCGTGGGTCAGCGCGACGAGGCCGCCCTTGGAGGCCGAATAGGATTCGGTGTCGGCTTCCGACATCGCGGCGCGGGTCGATGCGATCGAGATGAAGGCGCCCTTGGTCTGGCGCAGCGGTTTCTCCGCGGCTCTAGCGAGCAGGAAGGCGGCGGTGAGGTTGACGTCGAGCACGCGGTGCCATTCCTCCAGCGTCAATTGGCGGATCGGCTTGCGGATCATGATGCCGGCGTTCGACACGACGCCATCGAGCTGGCCGAACCGCTCGATCGTCGCGGTGATCGCCTGCTTGGCGGTCGCCTCGAGCGCGACATCGCCTTCGATCGCGAGCACCCGGCGCGCCTGCTTGCCGAAGGCGCGCTCGAGATCGGTGCCGGAGAGGTCGAGGGCGCCGACCAGCCAGCCGTCGTCGAGCAGCCGCCGCGTGGTGGCGCGGCCGATGCCGTGCGCGGCGCCACTGACCACCGCGACCTTGTGCCGGCTCACCACTCGAGCGGTCCGCCTGCCTTGCGCCAGGCGTCGACACCACCCTGCAGGTGGCAGGCCGAGGTAAGCCGCGCGTCCTGCGCGGCCTGCACCGCCATGGCGGAGCGCTCGCCGAACGCGCAGTAGAACAGGAGGCGCTTGTGGTCCGCGAGCGCGCGCAGCGATCCGCCGGGCCCGATATTGGCGCCGAGCGCCGGGTAGGGGGCGTGGATCGAGCCTGGGATGACGCCGCGCTTCTCGCGCTCGGTCGCCTCGCGCAAGTCGATGAAGGCGACGTCGCCGCGCCCGACGAGGGCGATGGCATCTGCGGCGCACACGGCCCAGCCGCGCCGCGCGATCTCGTCCTGCGCGAGCCCGACCTTCATGTTCGCCGGCACCGCGACATCCATCATCTTCGGATTCGGCAGGTTGAGGTTGTTCATCAGCGCGACGTATTCGTCGATCGAGCCGACCTGCAGGCGCGGGTTGAACGCCTTCTCCTCGCCGATGGTCGAGACGGTGTCGCCCTTGTAGTCGTGCGCCGGGTAGACCAGCGTGCTCTCCGGCAGCTTCAACAGCCTGTCGAAGAGCGAGTGGTATTGCTGGCGCGGATCGCCGTTCTGGAAATCGGTGCGGCCGGTGCCGCGGATCAGGAGCGTGTCGCCGGTGAAGACGCGATCGCCCATCAGGTAGCTGTAGGAATCGTCGGTGTGGCCCGGCGTATAGAGCACCTCGAGCGCGACGCCTTCGATGCCGATCCTGTCGCCGTCGCTGACGCGCATCGACACGACGTCGGCCTTGGTCTGCTCGCCCATCACGGTGATGCAGTGCGTGCGGTCGCGCAGCGCCCCGAGCCCGGTGATGTGGTCGGCATGCAGGTGGGTGTCGACCGCCTTGACGAGCTTGAGATCGAGCTCGCCGACGAGCTGCAAATAGCGGTCGACCTTCTCGATCACCGGGTCGATGATCAGCGCCTCGCCGCCGCGGCGGCTCGCGAGCAGGTAGGTATAGGTCCCCGACACGCTGTCGAACATCTGGCGGAAGATCATGATGCTGCCGTTTCAGGCCGCTTCTGCAGCCAGAACTGATACATGCCGCGGAATGTATCCGGATTCGCCGCCTCGAAGCGATCCCAGCAGGCAAGGTCGGTCAGGGTCGCGTCTTGCGGGAATGCCTCCCGGTACCGCCGCAGCGTCGCGCCCGGGAGCTCGAAGCCGAGCAGAGTGAGGCCGTTCGAGCCGAGAAATTCGTCGATCTGCGGCAGCGTCAGCCGCTGTTCCTGCACATGGAACAAAAGGTCGCGGCAGGCGCTGACGCTGCAGAAATCCGGCGAATGGACGATCGTGGCAAAGCGCGGGTCGCGTAGCGCGAGGATCTCCTGGCGGGCGCGGCGGATGTCGTCGGCGGTCGCCTGGTAGGCGCGTGCCGCAACCAGCTCGCGCAGCGCGACGACATCGCGCCGTCCGACCGCGCTGTAGAGCCCGATCCGCATGAAGCCATTCGGCTTGAGCAGCGCCACAAGCTTTGCCCAGCCGCGCATCGGATCGGCGAGGTGGTGCAGCACGCCGCTCGACTCGATCGCGTCGAAGCGGCGCTCGAGGGTAAGCGCGAGGAGGTCGGCCTGGGCATAGTCGATGTGCACGCCGACCGCCTCGGATTTGCGCTGCGCATAGGCAAGGCTCGCAAGGCTGAGGTCGACCGCGAGCACGCGCGCCTGCGGAAACCGCTGCGCGGTTCCGATCGGCTGCTGCCCGCTGCCGCAACCCGCAACGAGGATCTCGAGCGTGTCCGGCTCCGCGGTCTCGCGCAGCGGTGCGGCCGGAAACAGCGCGCGCAGGTGTGCGTGCAGGCTCGGCGCGGGGAGCGTCGGCGCGATGCTGGTCCAGCGCGGGTAGGGGTTCTCCTCGTACTGCGCGCGCACCTGCACCGAGACCGGATCGGTGACCGCGGTCAGCCGCGGCATCTTCTCGCGCAGCGCCGCCTCGGCTCTCGGCTCGCGCACCTGCTCGGTGATGAGCGCATCGAGGAACTTGCGCGCGCCGCGGCCGAGCAGGGCCTCGTCACGCTCGAGCGCGTGCAGCGGTGCATAGGCGGCGAGCGCGATCAGCTGAATCTCGAAGACGCGGGCGCGGCCAGCGAGCGCGCTGCGCACCGAGGTGCGCAGCCAGGCGAGCGCCTGGCGCTCCCCGTCCGTGACCTCGAACACGTAGTCATTGTTGAAGCATTGGCGCGCGAGCGACACCGCGAACGGGACAAGCTCGCGCGCCAGCTCGCTGGTTGCTCGCGCTGCCGCCTCGAGCAGCGCCGCGCGGATGCTGGTCAACAGGCGCTCCAGCTCGCTGTCGGTGATCAGCGCGGTATCGAGCACCGCGCGCAGCAGATCGTCTGCGGCGAGCACGTTGAGTGCGGGACGGCACGCGCTCGGCGCGAGCCGCTGCGGCCACGCCGCCGCGACGCTGCGCAGCGCCGCCGCGACGGTCGGCTCGCCCTTGATCAGCGCGATTGCCGGTCCGGTCAGCGCGGCGGGGCGTCCCCAGGCTTCGCGCAAGGCGCGGATCAGCTGGCGGCGAAAGGCCGGTACTGCGGGCAACCGGTCCGCCTGGCGTACGCATTGGACGAAGAGCGCCTGGGGCTCCGCACCATCGCGCAAGGCGAGCGCCTGCGAAACTTCCTCGAGTGCCTCGTTGGCGCGCCCGTGATCGAGCAGCGCGGCCGCCGAATGGTAATGGGCCGAGGCGAGGTCTCCCTCGCGCAAATCGGTGAGGGCAACGTCGCCGCGCCCGATGAGCCCGATGGCATCGGCCGCGGTGACGCTGTCGAACCTTGGGCGGGAGATCATGCGGCTTGCGTTGTTGCGAAAGCGCTAGTCGGCTTTCTGGAGCCAAAACTGGTACATCCCGGTGAATGTATCCGGATTCGCCGCCTCGAAGCGATCCCAGCACGACAGGTCGGTCATCGTGGCATCGTCGGGAAAAGCCGCCCGGTACCGCCGCCGGATTTGCAGGTCGACCTCGAGACCGAGCAATGTCAGGCCGTTCGCCAAGATAAACGCCGCGATCTGCGGCAAGGTGAACCGATGCTCCTGCACGTGAAACAACAGGTCGCGGCAGGCGCTGACGGTGCAGAAGTCGGGCGAGTACACGACGCCCGCGAAGCGCGGGTCCTGGGTCGAGATGATATCCTGGCGGCAGCGGCGGATATCCTCGGGCGTCGCCGCATAGCCGCGCGTCGCGATCATGTCGCGCAGCTCGACGATACTCTGGCGCGCGATCTCGCTGTAGAGGCCGATCCGCATGAAGCCGCCGGGCTTGAGCAGACCGACGAGCTTGGCCCAACCGCGCGTCGGCTCGCCGAGGTGATGCAGCACACCGCTCGACTCGATCATGTCGAAGCGGCGGTCGAGTGCGAGCTCGAGGATGTCGGCCTGGCCGAAATCGATGCGAACGCCGGCCGCGTCGGACTTGCGCTTCGCGTAGGCGAGGCTCGCGAGGCTCAAGTCGATTGCAAGCAGGTGCGCCTTGGGAAACCGCTGCGCGGTTCCGATCGGGTCCTGTCCGGTGCCGCAGCCGGCTACCAGAATCTCAGGGCTGGCCGGCTCGGCGGTTTCGCGCAACGGGGCGTCCGGAAACAGGCCGCGCAGATGCGCTTGGATGCTCTTCGCCGGCGGGGTCGGCGAGACGCTGATCCAGCGCGGATAGGGGTTGTCCTCGTATTGCCGGCGAACCTGCAGCGAAACCGGATCCGCGATGACGGTGAGGCGCGGCATCGTCGCGCGCAGCGCCGCCTCGGCCTGCGGCTCGCGCAACTGCTCGGTGATCAGGGCGTCGACGAACTGGTGCCAGCTCCGGCCGAGCAAGGCCTCGTCGCGCTCGAGTGCCGGCAACGGCGCGTAGGCGGCAAGCGCGACGAGATGAATTTCGAACACCTGCGTGCGGCCGGCGAGCGCGGCGCGCACCGACGTGCGCAGCTGGTCGAGCGCCTGGCGCTCGGCGTCCGAAACATCGAATACATATTCGTTGATGAAGCATTGGCGCGCGAGCGAGACCGCGAACGCGATCATCTCGCGCGACACGTCGCCGGTCGCATGCGCGGCGGCGTCGAGCAGCGTGGCGCGCACGCTGGTCAGCAGCCGCTCGAGCTCGGGATCGTTGACCAGCGCGGTGTCGAGCACCGCGCGCATCAATTCGTCCGCGGCAAGCGCCTTGATCGCCGGACCGCATGCGCTGGACGCGAGACGCTGCGGCCAGGAGGCAAACGCGGTGTGCACCGCGGTCGCGACGGCCGGGTCGCTCTTGATCAGCGCAATCGCAGGCGTGGTCAGCGCGGTCGGTCGCGTCCAGGCTTCACGCAGGGCACGGGTCAGCAGCGCCCGGAATGCCGGAACCGGCGGCAGCCGGTTCGCCGCGCGCAGGCAATATACGAACAGCGTGCGTGCTTCGGCATCGTCGCGGAGCGCGAGCGCCTGCGAGACCGCCTTGAGCGCGTCGTTGCCGCGTCCGAGATCGAGCAGCACGGCCGCGAGGTTGTGATGCGCGGACACTAGGTCCGGCCCGGCTTTGACAGCTTCCTGGTAGTGATCGAGCGCGGCCTCCAGGTCACCTTCGTCGCGCAGCAGGTCGGCGAGCTGGTTGTGCACCGCCCAATAGCCCGGATCGAGCGCGACCGCCTTGCGGAAGTGCGTGATCGCTTGCGCGGGTCGCCGCAACGCCCGAAAGGCTTCGCCGATCCCGGCATGATAGGTCGCGATGTTGTCGTTGGCGGCGATCGCCTGCCCGATCAGCGTGAGCGCGGCGTCCGGACGCCCGTCCTGCAGGGCGATCATGCCGCTGTAGTAGAGCGCGTCGAGCTGGCGCGGATCGGCCTGCAGGATGCTGCGATAAAGCTCCTCGGCCTCACGCAACTGCCCGGCCTGATGGCGCCGAAATGCGAGCTCGAACAGGCGGTCAATCCGCTCGCGCTCCGGCGGCCGATCCGCCGTCATCCGGTGACGACCGGCGTGTCGGTGCGCGCGCCCCATTCGGACCACGAGCCGTCATAGAGCGCCTTCGGCTCCTTGCCGAGCGCGTCGAGCGCAAGCCAGAGGATCGCGGCGGTGACGCCCGACCCGCAGCTGGTGATCACCGGCTTGTCGAGGTCGACCTTGCCGGCCGCGAACGCGGCCGCGAGCGCGTCTTTCGGCGCAAGGCGCCCGTTCTGCACCACGGTCACCGAGGGCACGCTGAACGCGCCCGGCATGTGTCCGCCGCGCAAGCCCGGACGCGGCTCCGGCGCCTCGCCGCGGAAGCGGTCGGCGGGACGCGCATCGACCACCTGCGCGCTGTTGTCGCCGATGACTTTCTTCACGTCGTCGACCGATGCCACCATGGCGCGGTTGAATTTCGCCGTGAAGGTTTTCGCCGCGCGCTTGCCCGGACCCGCCTCGGTCGGGCGGCCCTCGGCCTTCCACTTCGGCAAGCCGCCATCGAGGATGAAGACCTGCTCGGCGTCGAACACGCGGAACGTCCACCACACGCGCGGCGAGCCGCCGAGGCCGGCGCCGTCATAGACCACGATGGTCATGCCGTCGCCGACGCCGAGCTTGCCGACGCCGGCGGCGAACTCGGCCGCGCTCGGCAGCATGTGGGGCAGGCTGGTCGAATGGTCCGCGATCGCATCGATGTCGAAGCGTCCCGCGCCCGGGATGTGGCCGCTGAGAAACTCGGCCTCGGCGTCGCGCTTGAGCGCCGGCAGATAGAACGAGCCGTCGAGCACCACGACGTTCGGATCGGCAAGATGCTGGCTCAGCCAATCGGTCGAGACCAACCAGCGGCTGGGGAGTTGTGCTTCCGGCATCGCACCCTCGGAGGTTCAGGCAAAGGAAATCCGCACGCGGCGGTTCTGCTTGCCCTTTTTCTCGATCGTTGTCACGCGCACCGCGCCGATCTCGCTGGTGCGCCGCACATGGGTGCCGCCGCAGGGCTGCAGGTCGAGGCCGACGATCTCGATCAGCCGCACCCGCCCGGTCCCGATCGGCGGCTTCACCGACATGGTCTTGACCAGGCCCGGACTGGCCTCGAGCTCCGCATCGGTGATCCAGCGCGACCTCACCTCGGCGTCGGTCGCGATCATCGCGTTGAGCTTCTCGGTGATCTCGTCCTTGTCGAGCCCGGCTTCCGGAATGTCGAAGTCGAGGCGGCTGTCGTCCTCGTTCACGGCGCCGCCCGTCACCGGATAGGGCAGCACGGCGGACAGAAGATGCAGCGCGGTGTGCATGCGCATGCGCCGATAGCGCGGACCCCAGTCGATCTTGAGCGTGACGTTCTCGCCGACCTGCGGCAGCGCCACGCCTTCGGCCGGCACATGCGCGATCTCGGTCTTGAGCGGATCGTTGTAGACCGCGGTCGCGAGCGGAAACTCGCCGGCGGCGGTGACCAGCGTGCCGCTGTCGCCCGGCTGTCCGCCCGAGGTCGCGTAGAAGCAGGTGCGGTCGACGATGAGGCCGCCCCTCTCGCTGATCCCGACCATCGTGGCCGGCGTCGAGGTGAGGTAGGCGTCTTCGCGAAACAGGCATTCGGTCGGCATGGATCTCTCGATTTCTCGTCATTGCGGGGCCGGCCATTTCCCCAAGTCGGCAACAGCCGACTTGGGGAGGCCGGAGCCCGGAATCCATAACCACAGTCGGATCAATGACGCTACTGCGGTGCCCATAAGGCCGTTTCGTGGTTATGGATTCCGGGCTCCTCGCTTCGCGAGGCCCCGGAATGACACTCACACGAACGGCGGCTTCACGTCGGTCTTGCGCGTGAGCCAGGCCGGGACCGGCAGCCCCTTCTGGCGCAGGAAGTCCGGGTTGTACAATTTCGACTGCGAGCGCGTGCCGTAGTCGGCCAAGATCGTCACGATGGTCTTGCCCGGACCGAGCTCCTTGGCGAGCCGCACCGCGCCCGCGACGTTGATCGCGGTCGAGCCGCCAAGGCAGAGGCCCTCATGCTCGAGCAGGTCGAACACGATCGGCAGCGCCTCCTCGTCGGGAATGAGGTAGGCCTTCTCGCACTTGATGTCCTCGATGATCGGCGTGACGCGCCCGAGCCCGATCCCTTCGGTGATCGAGCCGCCTTCGCTCACCTTCGCCTCGCCATGCGCGAACAGATTGTACATCGCGGCGCCGCGCGGGTCGGCGCAGCCGATGATGATGTCCTTCTTCATCTCGCGCAGGAAGGTCGAGATGCCGGCAAGCGTGCCGCCGGTGCCGACCGAGCAGATGAAGGCGTCGACCTTGCCGTCGGTCTGTTGCCAGATCTCCGGTCCGGTCGAGACGTAGTGCGCGCGTCGGTTGTCGAGATTGTTCCACTGGTCGGCGAAGAGGACGCCGTGCGGCTCGCTCTTTCTGAGCTGCTCGGCCAGCCGCCGCCCGACATGCTGGTATTGGTTCGGGTCGCTGTACGGCACCGCCGGCACTTGCACGAGCTGCGCGCCGCAGAGCTGCAGCATGTCCTTCTTTTCCTGGCTCTGTGTATCGGGGATCACGATCAAGGTGCGATAGCCGCGCGCATTCGCGACCAGCGCGAGCCCGATCCCGGTATTGCCGGCGGTGGCTTCGACCACGAGCCCGCCGGGAGAGATCTCGCCGCGCTTCTCGGCCTGCAGGATCATTTCGCGGCCGGCGCGGTCCTTCACCGACTGGCCGGGGTTCATGAACTCGGCCTTGCCGAGGATGGTGCAGCCGGTTTCCTCCGACACGCGCTTTAGCTTGATCAGCGGCGTGTTGCCGATGGCTTCGACGATGCCGTCGCGAATTTGCATGGAAGATCCCGGACTGAGGCGAACGCGACCCTAGAGGAGGGGCAGGGACAAGGCGAGCGATTTAGGATGTATGCATTGTCGGGCGACGGAAAAGGTCATGGTCTTGGATGGCTTTTGTCTCCAAAGGTCGTATTGGGAGATGAATCTTTCTGTTCGGACGGCCTCGACAGGTATTTTTTCCGGGAGCTATCGTGCAGCCAATGGTGGTCATCGGCGGGCAGATCGTAAAGGATACAGCGGCGGCGGCGCCGGGAGACGCACGCTCCACGAAGGGCCCCGGAGGCCTTGGTTGAACCGCCAATTCCGGAAGCAATCGATGACAACGATTCTGCAAGATTGTCACATCATCCCGCGGTCGCTGCGCAACCATGCGGCGCTGCAAGGTCTCGCCGACTTCGACATCGATGCCGCTCAAAACCGAGTTTACCTGCCGAACGACCCCAAACTCGCGGCAGATATGAAGATGTCGGGGGGAATGTCCGGTCGGGACGACGCTGTCTATGCGAGCTATCGTCGGGGCGTCGAGGGCGCTCTCGACCAGTTGGCGCAGATTGCCGACCCAGTCGCTCGGCAACGCGAGGTCACGCTGTTGCAAGACACGCTCAAAGTCGCGCTCGGCAATGGCGACGTCCTGTACGGCAGCGGCACTGGAGCCGAGGTCGCGGCGGACAGCGAATAAGGTGGTCCGCGCCCGTCCGCTCACGGGCGCATCGGCATCGCGACCGGACCGGGCTCGCGCAGCTTTGCGGTCAGATTCACGAATTCGCACAACAGCGGCCGGGTGTCGCGCGGGTCGATGATGTCCTCGATCAGGAAGGTCTCGGCGGTGCGGAACGGCGAGCGAAAGCGGTTCAGGCGCGCCTCGATCTCGGCGCGCAGCTTCTCGCGGTCGGGCGCGGCGTCGAGCTCGGCCCGGTAGGCGGCCTCGATGCCGCCCTCGACGGGGAGCGAGCCCCAGTCGGCGGAGGGCCAGGCATAGCGGTAGTGCAGCCGCTGGTGCGCGGTGTGGCCGGCGCCGGCGACCCCGAACACCTTGCGGATGATGATCGAGCACCACGGCACCTTCGCCTGGTAGATCGCCGCGAGCGCGCGGGCACCGTGGCGGATGGTGCCGGCCTTCTCGGATTCGGTGCCGATCACGAAGCCCGGCACATCGACGAGATGCATCACGGGCAGATGAAACGTGTTGGCGAGATCGACGAAGCGCGTAACTTTTTGAGCAGCCTCCGCGGTCCAGCCGCCGCCGTAGAAATAGGGGTCGCTCGCGAGCACCGCAACCGGCCAGCCGTCGAGCCGCGCCAGCGCGGTGATCACCGGACCGCCGAACTTGCGTCCGATCTCGAAGAGCGAGTCCGCGTCGACAAGGGCGCGTAAAATCTTGCGCATATCGTAGACCTTGCGGCGGTCGCGCGGGATCGCGTCGACCAGGGAGGGATCGCGCCGCGCCGGATCGTCGGTCGGCGCAAGGCGCGCCGCCAGCTCGTAGACCGAGGAGGGCAGGTAGGAGAGGAAGCGCCGCGCCCGCGCGAAGGCTTCCGCCTCGCTCGCCACTACATCGTCGACGGCGCCGGCGCGCGCGTGGATGTCGCTGCCGCCGAGCTCGTCCTTGGTGACGGCCTGGCCGGCACGCGCCACCACCGGCGGTCCGGCGATGAACATGTGCGAGAGGCCCTCGACCATCAGCGAATAGTGGCTCGCGACGAGGCGCGCCGCGCCGAGGCCTGCGACCGATCCAAGCCCGAGCGCGACCACCGGCACGGTGCCCATATTGGCGACGACCCAGTCCCAGGCCGGATTGGCCGGCACATAGGTGTAGCCCATCGTCTCGATCGTCTTCACCGAGCCGCCGCCGCTCGTGCCGTCGACGAGGCGCACCAGGGGCAGGCGCAGCTCGTGCGCCATCTGCTCCGACATCACCTGCTTCTGACGGATCGATGCGTCGGCGGCGCCGCCGCGCACCGTGAAGTCATCCCCGCCGACCACGACCGGGCGGCCGTCGATCTGGCCGCGCCCGAACACGAAGTTGGCTGGCTGGAACGACGCGATGGCACCGTCGGCGTCGTACTGCGCGCGTCCCGCGAGCGCGCCGATTTCCCGAAAGCTTCCGGGATCGAGCAGGGCCTCGATCCGCTCGCGCACCGTGAGCCGCCCGGCATCGTGCTGGCGCTTGACCTTTTCCGGCCCGCCCATTTGGCGCGCCAGCGCCTCGCGGCGGCGCAATTCCTCGATGTCGGCTTCCCAGCTCATGCCTCGACCCCCGGTCGGGGGAATTATAGCATTGCGGCTGCCGCGCAAGCGTGAGGGGCGTCGGGAGCCATGGCCGAGATCAAGGTGCCGTCGGAGTTGAACGCGATCGTGTGGAAGATCGAGACGGTGGCCGGCAGCGTCGTCACCGAGGGCGACACGCTGATCGTGCTCGAGGCGATGAAGATGGAGATCCCCGTGATGGCGCCGCGCGGCGGCACCGTGAAAAGCGTGCTGGTCGAGGAGAAGCAGCAGGTCGCCGAGGGGCAGGCGCTGATCGTGCTGCAGTTTTGATCCACCGCCCGAATTCCTGCGCGCTCGCGCCACGATTGAGCCGGAAATTCGCCGATTCCGTTCCGCACCGGTGCCGTAGAGAAAGGCGATCTTCCGCGCCGCTGGGGTAACCCGGAGGAAGAACATGCATCGCAGAGCCTTGCTCGCGCTGGCGGCTCTACCGCTGGCGCTGATGGGTGCCGGCGTCGCGGCGGCGCGCGCCGACGAGACGCGTATCAGCGGGCCGGTCATTCACGAAAATCTCGCGATCTACCTGGTGCACGGCAGTTCGGCGCCCGGGCCGGTGCCGCTGACGCTCGATGAGGCGCTCGCCAAGCAGCAGGTCAAGGTGCACGAGACCGGCAACGTCAACGAGCTGCAGATCGAGAACCTCGGCAGCGAGGAGGTTTTCGTCCAGTCCGGCGATATCGTGAAGGGCGGACAGCAGGACCGCGTGCTGAGCGTCAGCCTGCTGTTGCCGCCGAAGTCCGGGCGGATCCCGATCGCGTCATTCTGCGTCGAGCAGGGACGCTGGACCGCGCGCGGCAAGGAGGACATGAAGACGTTCGCGACCGCTTCCGCCGTCGTCCCCTCGCGCGAGGCCAAGCTCGCCATGAAGGCGCCGATCCCTCAACCCGCGCCGCCGCCGGTCAGCGATCCGTCCGGGGCCATCCGCGATCGGGTTCGCGCGCTGGTCGGCCTCGATACCGGCAGTCGCCAGCGCGAGGTCTGGGCCAAGGTGCGCGCGGTGCAGGATGGGCTGTCGTCCAATCTCGGCGTCAGCGTCAATGCGCCCGCCTCGCAGTCGAGCCTGCAGCTCGCGCTGGAGAACGAAAAGCTGAAGGACGCGCAGGCGAGCTATCTCGCGGCGCTGCGCGACCTGCCTGAGAAGGACGATGATGTCGTCGGCTATGTTTTCGCCGTCAACGGCAAGCTCAACAGCGCCGAGATCTATCCCTCGAACGGGCTGTTCCGGAAGATGTGGCCGAAGCTGTTGCAGGCGAGCGTGACCGAGGCGATCGGGCAGAAGAATGCCGGCGGTGAGGCGACGCCGAGCGCCGAGGCGGCGCTCGCGTTCCTCGATGCGGCGCGCAAGGGCATCGCGAGCGAAAAGCCGCTGCCGGCTGCGGTCAAGCTCGAGATGCGCGACGCCGAGACCGCGCTCTACTTCGAGACGAAACGCCCTGACGGCGCCTGGGTGCATCGCAGCTACCTGGCGAAGTAGCTCAGCCGTATCGGTGAAATTCGGCCCACCGTGGTGCCCTCACGGTGGGCCGTTTACGTTTCGGCAAAGCGGGATCGGGCCCCGCCGGAACGGCGGCTTACCGCGGCGCGCTGCTTCTGCTAGAGCATCATCCGGAAAGCGCCTGCCGCGCAGCCGATGCTGCGGTTCGACACGACAGAAAGCCCGCAATGCCCGTGAAGCCCGCTGCCGGTGAGCTCGAGAAGGCGCTTGCCTCCGGCCGCTTCGTCATGACCGCCGAGGTGACGCCGCCGGTCACCTGTGAGCCGCAGGATCTGCTCGCGCGCGCGCAGCCGCTCAAAGACCTCGCCGACGCCGTCAACGTCACCGACGGCGCCGGCGCGCGCGCCCATCTCGGGGCGCTCGCCGCGGCCGTGATCCTGCGGCAGAACGGGATCGAGCCGGTGCTGCAGATGACCTGCCGCGACCGCAACCGCCTCGCGCTGCAGAGCGACCTGCTCGGGGCGGCGGCGCTCGGGATCAACAACCTGCTGGTGCTGCGCGGCGACGACCCGACCGCCGGCGATCAGCCTGACGCCAAGCCGGTGTTCGATCTCGACTCCGGCGGCCTGATCGCGACCGCGGTCGGCATCCGCGAGCGCCACGAGCTTCCCTCCGGGCGCAAGGTGACAGGGGCGGCGAACTTCTTCATCGGCGCGGCCGACATGCCGATCGACCCGCCGAAAGGCTGGCAGCCGAAGAGCCTGAAGGCGAAGATCGAGGCCGGCGCACAGTTCGCGCAGACGCAGTTCTGCATGGATATCGACATCGTGCGGCGCTATGTGGCGCGCCTCGCGCAGGACAAGCTCACAGCCAGGATATCGCTCCTGATCGGCGTCGTACCGCTGCGCTCGGGAAAATCCGCGCGCTGGATCAAGGAGCAGCTGTTCGGCGCGATCATCCCCGACCACATCGTCGAGCGGCTGGAATATTCCGGCGACCCGGCCGCCGAGGGCAAGCAGATCTGCATCGACTTCATCGCGCAGCTCTCCGAGGTGCCGGGCGTCGCGGGCGCCCATATCATGGCGCCGAACAATGAGGGCGCGATCCCGGACGTGATTGCGAAGGCGCGCAAGCTCGTGAAAAATCGGGCGCTCGCATCATGAGATAAGCCTCACGATCATCCGGCGCGCAAACGCCGGAAGGCAAGAACAGAACAGCAGAACAGAACAGAACAAGATGGCGATGCAGGAAACGTTCGAGAGCCACAACGGCTGCAAGATCCGCCTGATGCGCGGCGGGCAGGGCGCGCCGCTGTTGTTTCTGCACGGTGGCGGCGGTGCGCCGCTCTGGCTGCCGTTCATGGAGATGCTGTCGCGGCGCTTCGACGTGATCGTGCCGGAGCATCCGGGATACGGCGGCTCCGACACGCCCGAATGGCTCGATCAGATCGGCGATCTGGCGTATTTCTATCTCGACCTGATCGATGCGCTGAAGCTTTCCGGGGTCCACCTCGTCGGCACCTCGCTCGGCGGCTGGATCGCGGCGGAGATCGCGGTACGCGATTGCGCCAAGCTCATGACACTGACGCTGTCGGCCGCGGTCGGGATCAACGTCAAGGGCGTGCCGAAGGGTGACCTTTTCATGTGGTCGCGGGAGCAGCTGATCCGCAACCTGTATCACGACCAAAAGCTCGCCGAGGCGGCGCTCGCGCAGCCGGTCACGGACCAGGGCATGATGGTGTATGCGAAGAACCAGCTCGCCAACGCCAAGCTCGGCTGGCAGCCGCGGCTTCATAATCCGCATCTGGCGAAGTGGCTGCACCGGATCAGCGTGCCGACCTTGCTGGTGTGGGGGGACGCCGACAAGCTGGTTCCGTTGCCGCACGCCACAGCCTATCAGGCGCTCATTCCTGGCGCGCAGCTGCGAGTGATCGAAGGCTGCGGTCACGTCCCACATGTGGAGCGCGCCGATGCCTTCGTCGCGGCCATCACCGATTTCATCGGGAGAGCAGCATGAAATTCTATTGCTTCCACCTGATGCCCTATACGGCGCTCGATCCCGACTACGACAAGAAGTACAGCTCGGCCTGGGTGACGCTGCCGAACAGCTATTACGATCCGAAGATCGGCCACGCGCTCTACAATCGCTATCTCGACGAGCTCGAGCTCGCCGATGCCTGCGGCTTCGACGGCGTGTGCGTCAACGAGCACCACCAGAATGCCTACGGATTGATGCCGATCCCGGGCGTGATGGCGGGCGCGCTCGCGCGCCGCACCAAGAGCGCCAGGATCGCGGTGCTCGGCCGCGCGCTGCCGCTGCTGAACAATCCGCTCGTCGTCGCCGAAGAATTCGCGATGCTCGACAACATCACCGGCGGGCGTTTCGTTGCCGGCTTCGTGCGCGGGATCGGCGCCGAATATCATTCCTTCGGCGCCAATCCGGCCGAGTCGCACGACCGTTTCCACGAGGCGCACGATCTGATCCTGCAGGCCTGGACGCAGCCGGGCCCGAGCCTGTTCGAGGGCAAGTACTACCGATTCGAATATGTGAATTGCTGGCCGCGGCCGTACCAGCAGCCGCACCCGCCGATCTGGATCCCGTCGCAAGGCTCGCGCGAGACGATCGAATGGGCCTCGCATCCGGACCGCAAGTACACCTATCTGCAGACCTTCAGTCCGATCACCGCGCTCGCGCGCTACATGAACATGTATCGCGAGACCGCGCAGCGCTACGGCTACACGGCGACCGTGGACCAGGTCGGCTGGGCGGTGCCGACCTATTGCGCCGAGACCGACGAGATCGCGGTGCGCGAGGCGCGGCCGCATATCGAGTTCTTCTTCAACAAGCTGTTGCGCATGCCGCAGGAGATGCTGCTGCCGCCCGGCTATCTGTCGCTCGCCTCGCTACAGGGCGTGATGCAGGCCAAGCGCGCGCTCTCGAGCGGCAACCAGACCATCGAGGACATGATGGAGAAGGGCGTGTTCCTGTGCGGCAGCCCGGCGACCTTGCGCGAGAAGCTCGAGAGCTATCAGGCGCAGATCGGCTTTGGCTATCTGTTGCCGGCGATGCAATTCGGCTCGCTGCCGCATGAGCTCACCCGCAAGAGCATCACGTTGTTCGCCAAGGAAGTGATCCCGCATTTCCGCGCGCCAGCCATGGCGCCGGCGGTGGCGGCCGCGCGCGCGTGATAGCGATCGATTGCCGCGGCCATTTCGCATACGAAAGGGCCGGCGAGCGGCTCAGTACCTGGTAACGAGCGGTGCGGCCGAGAAATGGTAGCTCAGGCCGGCACGAATGAGATCGGTCCTGAAGCTGACCGTTTCGGGGACACCGGGCACGACGTCGAACATTCGCGCGGCGCCGAGGTCGATGTGGAGATATTCGAGCTTGACCGTCCAGCGCGGGGCAAAGCTAGCCTCCACGCCGGCGCCGACCGTCCAACCGACACGGAACGCGCTGCCCGCGGCCGGTGTGAGGGCATCCCAGGCGCCGACCTCACCGACCGCCAGACCGCCGGTCACATAAGGGAGCCAGGTGCCGGCCGGTCCGACCGCATAGCCGATGCGCCCGCGTAGCGTGCCAAACGACTGCAGCTCGGTTCCGCAAGGATGTGGCGGTGCCGTGCCGCACGCCGCGGACGAGCCACCGATATTGGCCCACGAATAATCCCCTTCCAACCCAAGCACCCACCAGCCGAATTGCCAGTTGTGGCCGGCGGTGCCGCCCAGGAATGGGCCGCGCACCGGGAAACGCCCGTCTGCGGTTGGCGGTGGCGGCGGTGGAGGGGGTGGCGGCGGTGGAGG
>Ga0187784_10000564_pt1 | contig 27407 bp, 27 predicted proteins | sample 1015_SJ02_MP15_2_FD_132964 | JGI IMG/M metagenome (GOLD analysis project Ga0187784, IMG submission 132964) | Tropical peat soil microbial communities from peatlands in Department of Meta, Colombia - 1015_SJ02_MP15_20_MG | ecosystem: Environmental > Terrestrial > Soil > Wetlands > Peat | place... | reverse complement strand
GGTGTTCGTGCTGCCGGCCGTGGTCGGGGTGGTCTTCGGCGGCTTCGTACCCGGCGTGGTGGGCGCCGTGGCCGGCTTTCTCGTCTACGACTACTTCTTCGTGCCGCCGTACGACACGCTCACGCTGCACTCGCCCCAGAACTCGATCGCGCTCGTCGTCTACGGCGCGGTCGTGCTCGTCGTGGCCCAGGTGGTCACCAAGCTCCGCACGGCGCGCGAGGAAGCCCTCCAGAGGACCGGGGAGGCCCAGCGCCTGTACGAGCTGTCCCAGGAGTTGATCGGCGAGCTGACGCTCTCGCAGCTCCTCGCCCATGTCGTGGACACGGTACAGGACGCCTTCGCGCCCCGGTGGACGGCCCTGGTGCTGCCCGAGGAGGGGGACCGGGGCGTCCTGGAGGTGGCGGCCGTGGCCGGCCAGGCCCTCGACGAGGCGGAGCGGACGTCGCTCACCACGGCCGCGGGCGGCCGCACCACCTCGCTGGGCCTGCGTGGCGGCGACGCGCCGGCCCGGATCTCGCTGGCTCTCGTAGTCGGTAACCGACCCGTCGGCCTGCTGGTGCTCCAGGACGTCACGCTGGTGGGCGGCGACCGCCGCCTGCTCGGCGCCTTCGTCAACCAGGCCGCCCTGGCCATCGACCGGGCGCGCCTGCGCGAGGAGGCGTTACGGGCCAGGCTCCTCGAAGAGGTCGACCGGTGGCGCAGTGCGCTCATGGGGGCGGCCTCGCACGACCTGCGCACGCCGCTGGCCGGTATCAAGGCGGCGGTCTCGAGCCTGCGCCAAGCGGCAACGCGGCTGACTCCCGCGGACCGTGCCGAGCTGCTGGAGCTGATCGAGCTACAGACCGACCGCCTGGCCCGGCTGGTGTCGAACCTGCTCGACATGACCCGGATCCAGTCCGGGGCGCTCGAGATCCGGCCCGCCCCCGTCGCCTTCGACGACCTGGTGGCCGAGGCGCTGCACTCGGTGAGCGGCATCCTCCCGTCCGAGCGCGTCGCCGCGCTTGCCCCACCGGACCTCCCATTGCTGCGCATCGACCGCGTCCTGGTCGGCCAGGTGCTGGCCAACCTGCTCGAGAACGCCGAGCGGCTCTCCCCCGCCGGCTCCCCGATCACGGTCACCGCGGAGGTGCTCCGGGGCAGCGCCTCGACCATGGCCGAGATCGCGGTGGCCGACGACGGCCCCGGCATCGCCCGTGAGGACCGCGAGCGGGTGTTCGAGATGTTCAGCCAGATGAGCGGCGGCGGTCGGGCGGGCCTGGGCCTGGCCATCGCCAAGGCCTTCGTCGAGGCGCACGGCGGCCTCATCTGGATCGACCCGGAGGTGACTCGCGGCGCCCGGGTGGTCTTCACTGTCCCCTGCGAGGCCCTCGTGCCCGCGCCGGCCTGAGGCGCCCCGGTGACCAAGGTCCTGGTGGTCGACGACGACCCGTCCCTGCTCAAGGCCTTGCGCATCGGGCTCACGGCGCGCGGCGACGAGGTGGTGGTGGCCCACACCGGGTCCGAGGCGGTCCAGCAGGTGGCGCTGACCCTTCCCGACCTGGTCATTTTGGACCTCGGTCTGCCGGACATCGACGGTATCGAGGTGTGCCGCCGAGTCCGCGCCTTCTCCGAGGTCCCCATCCTCGTCTTGTCCGCCTACGGCGACGAGGGCCGGAAGGTCGAGGCGCTCGACAGCGGCGCCGACGACTTCGTCACCAAGCCCTTCGGGATGGCCGAGCTCGAGGCGCGCCTCCGGGTGGCGCTGCGCCACGCCATGGCCTCGAGCCCCGAGAGCCAGCCGGCCACCACTTTGCAAGCGGGTGATGACCTCGAGGTCGACCTGGTGCACCACATGGCGACGCACCGCGGCCAGCCCCTGCAGCTCACGGCCAAGGAGTTCGAGCTCCTGGCCTACCTGGCCCGCCACGCCGGCAAGGTCTGCACCCACCACATGATCCTCAAGGACGTCTGGGGCCCCGGCTACGGGGCCGAGTCGAACTATGTGCGCGTGTACACCCACCGGCTGCGCAAGAAGCTCGGTGACGACGAGGGCCGGCTGCTGCGCACCGTCCCGGGCATCGGGTACCAGCTCGCCCCCGACGAGCATCACCCGCCGACGGCGAACGAGTAGAGGGGCGATGGCACTCGTGTTCACGCCTCGAGCTTGGCCAACGCCTCGTTGAGCTGGAGCACGTCGATGTACGAGGTGCCCAAGAAGCCCAGCTCGGCACCCTGCGTCTTGCTGATCACGAGGCGCATCAGCACCGAAGGTGAGAGCCCGGTGGCCTTCGACACCATCGGGATCTGGACCAGGGCATCTTGCTGGCTGATGTCGGGGTCGTACCCGCTGCCCGAGGTCGTCACCAAGTCGGGAGTGGGGTTGACGCCCCGGGCCCTCCAGTAGGCCACCAGCTGCTGGACGTTCTCCAACAGCGTCTTGGAGCGAGGGCCGAGGTTGGTCGCACCGGACTCGCCGGGATTCAGAATCCCGGGCTTGCCGGGGATGTTGTTGGCTTCGAGCGGGTTGTCACCCCCGCTGGCCACCGGCTTGAGCGAGCCCGCGTAAGGCCCCAGGTTGTCGGGGCGGCCCTGGAACACACAGCTACCGAGGGGATGGCCCGGGCACGGCGTCTGGGACCAGTTCTGGCCGATCAAGGTCGACCCATTGGCGGTGAGCGATCCGTCGGCTTGGTGCTTGAAGAGCAACTGGGCGACGCCGGTGCCGAGGAAGGCGTAGGCGAAGGTCAGGACGAGCGCAACCACTGCCAGGGCGATAGCGCGACGGAGATGTAAGAGGATCACAAGGACTCCATCAGTAGGCGTGCAGCGCGACGAGGATGAGATCGATGAGTTTGATGAAGATGAAGGGGACGATGATCCCGCCCACCCCGTAGATCCACACGTTGCGCCGCAGAATGGCCGCCGACCCGGCGGCCCGGAACTTGACACCCCGGAGCGCGAGGGGGATCAGCGCCACGATCACCAATGCGTTGAAGATGACGGCCGACAGCACCGCGCTCTGGGGGCTGTGCAGCTTCATGATGTTGAGCGGTGCCAGCTGGGGATAGGTGGTGATGAACAGCGCCGGGATGATGGCGAAGTACTTGGCCACGTCGTTGGCGATGGAGAAGGTGGTCAGCGAGCCCCGGGTGATGAGGAGCTGCTTGCCGATCTCGACCACGTCGATGAGCTTGGTGGGGTTGGAGTCGAGGTCGACCATATTGCCGGCCTCCTTGGCCGCCGTCGTCCCGGTGTTCATGGCGACGCCCACGTCGGCCTGAGCGAGCGCGGGGGCGTCGTTGGTCCCGTCGCCGGTCATAGCGACCAACTTGCCCCCCTCCTGCTCGTGTCGGATGAGCGCCAACTTCGCCTCCGGCGTGGCCTCGGCCAGGAAGTCGTCGACGCCGGCCTCTTGGGCGATGGTGGCCGCGGTCAGGGGATTGTCGCCGGTGATCATCACGGTGCGGATGCCCATGGAGCGCATCTCGGCGAACTTCTCCGAAATGCCCTCTTTCACCACGTCCTTGAGCTCGATGACCCCGAGGATGACGGGACCGTCGGCCACGACCAGCGGGGTGGACCCGGCGCGCGAGACTTGCTCGACGATGGGGTCGAGGTCGGCCGGCACGGCACCCCCCTGCTCGGCGACCCAGGACTTGACCGAGTCGGACGCCCCCTTGCGGATCTGGCGCCCGTCGAAGTCCAGCCCCGACATACGGGTCGTGGCCGAGAAGGGCACGAAGACGTGCCCGGCTTCGAGGTGACGCTCTCGGATGTCGAAGCGCTCCTTGGCCAGGACCACGACGGAGCGCCCCTCCGGCGTCTCGTCGGCCAGCGACGCCAGCTGGGCGGCGTCGGCGAGGTCGCGCTCGGCGTGGTCGCCGACAGGGAAGAAGCCCGACGCCATCCGGTTACCCATGGTGATCGTGCCCGTCTTGTCCAGAAGCAGGGTTTGGACGTCGCCGGCCGCCTCGACGGCCCGACCGCTCATGGCGAGGACGTTCTTCTGGACGAGCCGGTCCATGCCGGCGATCCCGATGGCGGAGAGCAAGGCGCCGATGGTGGTCGGGATCAGGCAGACCAGCAGGGCCACCAGGACCACCACGGAGACCGCGGCGCCTGAGTAGATACCGAACGCCTCGAGCGAGACGACGACGGGGATGAAGATGATGGTGAGGACGGCCAGCAGGATGGTCAGCGCGATCTCGTTGGGGGTCTTCTGCCGGTTGGCTCCCTCGACCAGGGTGATCATGCGATCGAGGAAGGTGTGTCCGCGCTCGGCCGTGATGCGCACCACGATCCGGTCGGACAGCACCCGCGTGCCGCCCGTGACGGCCGAGCGGTCGCCGCCCGACTCGCGGATGACCGGGGCCGACTCGCCGGTGATGGCCGACTCGTCGACCGAGGCGATGCCCTCGATGATCTCGCCGTCGGAGGGGATCAGGTCGTTGGCCTCGCAGACAACCGTGTCCCCCCTGTTCAGGTCGGCGGCCGGCACGAGTTCCTCGGTACCGTCGGCCTTGAGCCGCCGCGCCTCGGTCTCCGAGCGCATCTTGCGGAGCGTGTCGGCCTGCGCCTTGCCCCGTCCCTCGGCCATGGCCTCGGCGAAGTTGGCGAAGATGACCGTCAGGAAGAGCCAGACGGTGATCGACCACGTGAAGACGGACGGGTGGGCGATCGCCTCGACGAAGGTCACGACGGAGCCGACCAGCACGACGAACATGACGGGGTTGCGGATCTGCACCGCCGGGTTCAGCTTGGTGAAGGCGGCGACCAGGGCCTGACGCATGATGGGCCCGTCGAAGAGGCTCCGAGCTTGTGCCACGCCGTGCGGTGCGGTCCCCGGCGACGGCTGCTCCGGTTGGGTAGCGGTCGTCGTCATTAGAAAAACTTTCCGTGGCTGAGCTGCTCGACGATCGGTCCGAGCGCAAGGGAAGGGAAGAAGGTCAGGCCACCGATGATGATGATCACGCCGATGGTGAGCCCGACAAACATGGAGTTGTCGGTGCGGAAGGTGCCGAGCCCGACCGGGACGGCTGGCTTGGCGGCCAGCACGCCACCGAGGGCGATGGCCGGGATCATGATGCCGTACCGGCCGATCAGCATGTCGATCGATCCGAGGACGTTGTAGAAGGTCGTGTTGCCGGTGAGCCCTCCGAAGGCCGAGCCGTTGTTGTTCCCCTGCGAGGTGAACGCGTAGAGGATCTCACTGAAGCCGTGCGGCCCGGAGTTGAGCGGGCCGGCCCTCCCTGCGTGGACCGACACCGCGATGGCCGTGAGGACGAGCACGACGATCGGCATGACCAGGGCCCCGAGACCCGCCAGTTTGACCTCCTTGGCCTGGATCTTCTTCCCGAGGTACTCGGGTGTTCGCCCGATCATGAGTCCGCCGATGAACACGGCGATGATGGCGTAGATGAGGATGGTGTAGAGGCCGCTGCCGGTGCCGCCCGGGGTCACCTCCCCCAGCATCATCCCGCTGATCAGGAAGAACCCGCCCATGGGGGTGAACGAGTCGTAGGAGGCGTCTGCCGAGCCGGTGGAGGTGTTGGTCGACACGATTCCGAACAGGGCGGTGGTCGTGTCGCCGAAGCGCACTTCCTTGCCCTCGGTGTTGCCCGCGGTGGAGTGCACGCCGGCGGCGGCGACCGCCGGGTTGTTCTGGTGCTCGTAGTAGGCGCCACCGCCCACCCAGACCCCGAAGATGATCACCATGGCCGCGAGGAGGGCGGCCCCGTGACGGACGCTCCCCACCATCTTGCCGAAGGTGTAGGTCAGGGCGAACGGGATGGCCAGGATCAGGTACATGTCCAACCAGGCGGTGACCCCGGTCGGGCTCTCGAAGGGAGTCGCCTGGTTGGCGTTCAGGAACCCGCCCCCGTTGTTGCCCATCTGCATGATCGACTGCATGAAGCCGATCGGTCCTCGGGCGATCACCTGGGTGACCCCGTTCAAGGAGTCGTGGATGGTGACCGTCCCGGCCAGCGTCTGCACGGCGCCCTGGCCGACGATGACGATGCCGAAGATGAACGCGGCCGGAAAGAATATGTAGAGCAGCGAGCGGGTCATGTCGACCCAGAAGTTCCCGATGGTCGGGGAGTTGCGCCGGGAGAAGCCCCGGACGATGGCAATGGCCGCCACGATGCCGATGGCCGGGCTCACGAACTGCTGGAAGGTCAGCGCCCCGATCTGCGAGAAGTACGACATGGTCGTCTCGCCGCCGTAGTTCTGCCAGTTCGTGTTGGTGAGGAACGACGTGGCGGTGTTGAAGCTGAGCGCCTGGGGCACGGCGTCCAGGTGCTGCGGGTTCAGCGGGAGCGACCCCTGGATCCTGACGATCAGGTAGGAGATGCCTGCGGCCACGGCGGAGAAGATCACGAGCGAGCCGGCGTAGCGCTTCCAGTTCTGCTCCCTCTCGGGGCTCGTCCCGAGCAGCCGGTAGACCGGTCGCTCGGCCCAGCCCAAGAAGTGCACCCGGCCGTCGAACACGGCGGCCATGTAGGAACCGAGGTACCGCCAGGTCAGGGCCAGGGCGACGACCAGGGTGACGATGGTGATCGCGAAGTCCATGTCAGAACCGCTCGGGCTTGAACATGGCGACGCCCAAGTAGAAGAACACCACGATGGAGAGGGCGAGAAGGATCCCCTGGGTCCAGGTCATACCCGGTCCAGGGCCCAGATCAGCCCGAGCATGGCCACCACGAAGGCGACGAGGCCCAGCACTGCGAGGAAGTCAGCCATGGCCGCCATGCTGCCGGTGGGGTTGTAAACGGGTCGTGAACGCGGACGGTGCCTGCGTCAACAATTCGTCAATGGACCGGCGGCTGGATGCTGATGGCCTGCGGGGCCTCCGCTGCCTAAGGTGCCCGGAGACGCCGACGGCGAGCGCGGCGGGCGAAAGCGGGGTGGACCATGGCCTTGGACCTGAAGGGGTGCCGCACGCTGGTCACCGGTGGCTCGTCGGGCATCGGCGCGGCCCTGGCCGAGGAGCTGGCCCGGAGGGGGGCCGTGGTGGGCATCTGCGCCCGGCGGGCCGACCGGCTGTCCGAGGTCGTGGGGCGCTGCATGGCGCACTCACCCGACAGCCGGATGTGGGTGGTGAACCTGGCCGACCCCGACGCTGTCGACAGGCTGGCCGTCGACGTCATGGACGCCTTCGGCGGCGTGGACCTCCTGGTCAACAACGCCGGCATCCCCAAGCGCCGCCACGTCACCGCGCTCGACATCGACACCATCACCGCGGTGATGCACGTCAACTACCTCTCCCCCATGCGCCTCACGCTGGACCTCCTGCCCCAGATGCTCGCCCGCGGGTCGGGCACCGTCGTGAACATCGCCTCGGTCGCCGCCACGCTCAGCGCCCCGGGGGAGGCGGCCTACGACGCCTCCAAGGCGGCGCTGGCCGTGTTCTCCGAGGCCATGGCGGTGGACCTGTGGGACACGGGGATCAAGGTAATGGTGGTCTACCCCGGTGTCATCGACACCGATCTCTTCACCCTGCCCGACAACGACGCGCCCGACCTCGAGGTCCCCGCAGAGCCCGTGTCGGTCTGCGTCGACGCCATCCTGGCGGGACTCGAATCCGGCGCCGCCCAGGTCTACGTGCCAGAGTGGTTCCAAGGTGTGGCGGCGACCAAGGCGCGTGACGTGGGCAGGTTCATCGAGGGCACGGCGGCCTACGTGCGCGCACGGGCCCAGAAGTCACAGTCACCGCTCTCCTGAGCCAGGGGTGGGTTCGGCGTGAAGGTCGAACCGGACTCGGCAGGCATGCGCGAGGACCGCCTCGAGCGCATCACCGAGCACTTCACGTCCAACTACGTGGACCCGGGCAAGATCCCCGGCTGCCAGATCACGGTGGCCCGCGGCGGCCACGTCGCCTACCACCGGTCACTCGGCCTCATGGACCGGGAACGGGGCGTGCCCATGGCCGAGGACGCCATCTTCCGCATCTACTCCATGACCAAGCCGATCGCCTCGGTCGCCCTGATGCAGCTCTACGAGCGCGGCATGTTCCAGCTGCTCGACCCGGTGCACCGCTACATCCCCGAATGGCGCACCCTGCAGGTGGGGGTGGTGCCCGACGACGGCTCGGTCACGCTGGTCAAGCCGGAGCGCCCCATGAACGTCCGGGACGTGTTGATGCACACCACCGGCCTTCCTGGCGGCCTCTTCCCCGGGAACCCCATCGACGAAGCCTTCGCAGAGGCCCGGGCCGCCCTTGGGCCTGGCCAGACCCTCGAGAGCGTCACCGCGCTGCTGGCCGGGCACCCGCTCAAGTTCCACCCCGGGACGCAGTGGAACTACGGCCTCTCGACGGACATCGTGGGTCGGCTGGTGGAGATCCTCTCGGGGCTCCCCTTCGACGAGTACCTCCAGCGCGAGATCTTCACGCCGCTGGGCATGGTCGACACCGGTTTCTTCGTGCCCGCCCACGACCACACCCGGTTGGCGGCCTGCTACCAGTACCGCCCGGCCAATGCGCCCCGGCTGATGGAAGGGCCGTTCGTCAACCAGATCCTGCGGCCCCACTCGTACCTCTCGGGATCGGGCGGGCTGGTCTCGACGACGCGCGACTACGTCGCCTTCTGCCAGATGCTGGCCAACGGCGGGCAGCTGCACGGGACGCGCATCGTGGGGCGCAAGACCCTCGAGCTCATGACGGTGAACCACCTGCCCGGGGGTGCGACCCTGCAGGACATGGCGATCGGCGGCTTCGGCGAGGCCGGGTTCGAGGGCGTGGGGTTCGGACTCGGGTTCGCCGTCGGCCTGGGGCCGGCCGCCACCACCATGGCCGGCTCGGCCGGTGAGTTCTACTGGGGTGGGGCCGCCAGCACCGCCTTCTGGGTCGACCCGGCGGAGGACCTCTTCGTCGTCTTCATGACCCAGCTCTTCCCGTCCGTCGCCTACCCCTTCCGGTCTCAACTACGCGCCTTGGTGTACCAGGCGATCGACGACTGATGGCGACCCCCCGCCCCCGGCCCACGGTCGTGGCGATGAGGGGGGCCATGACCGGTGGCTGACACCGAGCCGCGCCTGGGGCCCGAGGACGCCTCCGTCGTCCCGCGCTTTGCCGGGATCGCCACCTTCGCCCGGCTGCCCACGGCCGAGCAGGCCCCCCACTGGGAGATCGCGGTCGTCGGCGTGCCGTTCGACGGCGGCACGAGCTACCGACCTGGTGCCCGCTTCGGCCCTGCCGCCGTCCGCCAGGGCTCCCGGCTCCTGCGCCCCTACAACCCGGCACAAGACGCGTTGCCCTTCGAGCTGGCGCAGGTGGTCGACGCCGGCGACATCGCCTGCACCCCGTTCAGCGCCCAGGAGGCCGTGGCGCAGATCGAGGCAGGCGCGGCAACCCTGCTGGGCCGAGGTGGGCGGCTGGTGGCCGTCGGGGGCGACCACACCATCGCCCTGCCGCTGCTGCGGGCGACAGCCACCCACCACGGCCCCCTCGCCCTGGTCCACTTCGATGCCCACCTCGACACGTGGGACTCCTACTTCGGGCAGCGCTTCACCCACGGCACGCCCTTCCGGCGCGCCTGGGAGGAGGGGTTGCTCTCGCAGGACCGCTCGGTGCACGTGGGGCTGCGCGGTCCGCTCTACGCCGTCTCCGACCTCGACGAGGACGCCGGGATGGGGTTCGCCCAGATCACCACGGACGACCTCGCCGAGCGCGGCGCGGCTGCGGTTGCTTCCGACGTGCTCGAGCGAGTCGGTGACGCGCCGGTGTACGTATCGGTGGACATCGACGTCCTCGACCCTGCCCACGCGCCGGGCACGGGCACGCCGGAGGCCGGCGGCCTGACCAGCCGCGAGCTGCTCGCCGTGCTCCGGGGGCTGGAGCCGGCACGGGTCGTCGGGGCCGACGTGGTCGAGGTCTCCCCCGCCTACGACCAGTCCGAGATCACCGCCGTCGCCGCGGCGCACGTGCTCTACGAGCTGCTCACCGTGATGGCGCGGCAGCGTTCCCTCTAACAGCGTTCCCTGTAGCAGCGTTCCCTGTAACTGGGGCGGCAGGACTGGCGCGGCGGGCCCCGTGTGACGGCCCTGCTCCTGTAACAATCCATTCACAGCGGGGAAACCGTCCCCGAATGTTGCCCCCCTAGCGTGCCCTGGCAGGAAGAGTCCGGGGCACGGAGATCCGAGAGGAGCCGGCGAACCTGGTGGGCACGTGAAGCGCGATCTCCTGGTCGGGGTGACCCAGTGGTTGGGCGCGCCCGGCGAGAGCAGGCAGAACCTGTCCGTGGCACTCTCCATGGTCGACAACGCGGCGGCGCTCGGCGTCGAGCTGCTCGTGCTGCCCGAGCTGTGGTCCTGCGGCTACGACCCGGTGACGCTGGCCGAGGACGTCCGGCGCGATGCCGAGCCGCGCAACGGGCCCCGTGCTCGCACGCTGGCCGATGCCGCGCGCACCCACGAGATGTTCCTCGCCGCCGGCAGCGTGCCCGAGCTCGGCGAGGACGGGCGCATTCACGACACCGCGCTGATCTTCAGTCCCCGGGGAGAGCTCGCCGCCTGGCACCGCAAGGCACATCTCTACGGCCCGACCCTCGAGCACGCGGTGTTCACGCCCGGCGACCGGCTCACGACCTTCGACGAGCCCACCTTGGGACGGGTCGGCCTCGTGGTGGGTTTCGACGGCGACTTCCCCGAAGTGGCGCGCGTGCTCGCACTGCGCGGAGCACGGCTCGTCGTGGCGCCATCCGCCTGCGGGATCGAGCGCTCCCCGGCCTGGGAGCTGTTGGGGCCGGCGCTGGCGCTCACCAACAGCCAGTGGTGGGTCCAGGCCAACCAGGTCGGCTCGCATGCCTCGTCGACGCTGCTCGGCGCCAGCCGCATCGTCGCACCGACGGGGACCGTGGTCGCGCAGGCGAGCAGTGCCGTACCCGGTCGGGCTTGTCCGGCCGAGCTGCTCGTGCACCGCATCGACTTGCAGCTCGCACACCGCCGCGACGAGGTGTCCGCACCGCTCGAGGACGAGCGTCGCCCCGGGCTCTACGCCGAGTTGGTGCAGCCGGTGCCGGCAGGCGGTAGCGGCCGGTGACGCGCCGCCGTTGCTAGCGTCACCATCATGGCCGGCGACCCGGAGGCAGTGGAGGCCGACGTCCCTCTCTACCAGGGACTCCTCACCACGCGGGCCATACGCCGATACGCCGAGGGGCCCGTGCCCGACGCCGTGTTGCGCGACATCCTCTTTGCCGCGACGCGGGCGCCCAGCGGCTCCAACCGCCAGCCCTTCCGCTTCATCGTGCTCGCAGACGGCCCGGTGGCCCGGGAGGCCAAACGGCTCATCGGCGAGGGAGCCCGGCGGTTCTGGACGGCCAAGCGGGAGGCCGACCACTACGACGAGGGGTCAGGCCGTGACGCCGGCTCGCCCAAGGCGCGCCTGGCCCGCACCATGCAGCACTACGTGGACAACTTCGAGACGGTGCCCGTGCTCGTGTTGGCCTGCTACGTCCGCTACCGGGACTCGACCGCATTCGCCGACGGCGCGTCGGTCTACCCGGCCTGCCAGAACCTCCTGCTGGCCGCCCGTGCCCTGGGCTACGGGGGCGTCATGACCGGCTGGCACTTCTCGGCCGCGGCCGAGTTGCGGTCGCTGCTCGGCGTCCCCGACGGGGTCGAGCTGGCGGCCACCATCACGCTGGGGCGCCCGGCCGGTCGGCACGGCCCGGTCCGCCGGCGCCCGCTCCGCGAGCTCGTCTATGGGGAGCGGTGGGGCGAGGCGCCGCCCTGGGCCGTCGACCCCGAGGGGACGGCGCACACGTCGGCTGGCCCGCCGAGGCCCGACCGAGGGAGCCCGGGTGTTGCATAAAGTCGGGGTGTTGCGTCCATCGCTCGCGGAAGGCTGACGATGCCCACGGTCGACTCACCCGTCTTCGACGCAGACAACCACTACTACGAGGCGCTCGACGCGTTCACCCGGCACCTGGACCCCGCGCTCGGGCCGCGCGTCTTGGAGTGGGCGGAGATCGGCGGTAGGCGCTACCACGTCCTCGGCGGCCGGGTCAGCCGGGCAGTCTCGAACCCCACCTTCGACCCGATCGCGCCCGCCGGCACGCTGGTCGACTACTTCCGGGGCAACCCCCAAGGCCGTCCCATGCACGAGCTCATGGGGACGCCGGAGCCGATCCGCCCCGAGTACCGCGACCGCGAGGCGCGCCTAGCCGTGATGGACGCGCAAGGCCTGGAGCGGGTCTGGTTGTTCCCCACCCTCGGCATGCTCTACGAGGAAGCGCTCAAGCGCGACCCGGGCGCGGTGGTGCTGCTGTTCCGCGCCTTCAACCGCTGGCTGGCCGAGGACTGGGGCATGGCGTACCGCGACCGCATCTTCGCCGCCCCCTACATCACGCTGGCCGACCTCGGCGAGGCCCTGCGCGAGCTCGAGTGGGCACTCGACCAGGGGGCGCGCGCCGTGGTCATGCGGGCGGCGGCGCCGACCACGGCGAACGGTCCCCTCTCGCCCGCGGCGGACCTGTTCGACCCCTTCTGGGCCAGGGTCAACGAGGCCGGCATCACCGTGGTGGTTCACGCCGGGGACGCCGGCCTCTCCTCCAACGGCTACGCGCCCGAGGGGTTCGCGGCGTCGTTCCGGGGCGGGCCGGTGCGCCTGAGCATCAAGCTGTTCGCCATCGAACGGGCCGCCCACGACTTTTTGGCCACGCTCGTCCTCGAGCGGCTCTTCGAGCGTTTCCCCAACCTGCGCGTGGCCTCCGTCGAGAACGGCTCGGACTTCCTGGCCCCCCTCTTCAAGAAGCTCCACACCACGGCCCGGCGCATGCCCAGCTACTTCGGCGAGGACCCGGTCCACACGTTCCGGCGCCACGTGTGGATCAACCCCTTCTGGGAGGACGACGTCGACGAGATCGTCGGGCTGATGGGCGACGACCGGGTGATCTTCGGCTCTGACTGGCCCCACGTCGAGGGCCTCCCCGAGCCCACGGACTGGGTGACCGAGCTCCAGAAGCTCCCCGACGAGTCCGTGGCCAAGATCATGGGGGGTAACGTCTCCGAGCTGAACGAGCTCCACCCAGCGTCGTGAGCGAGGCCGGCGTCGTGAACGAATCGATGGGAGACGTGGTCACCACGTCGCCCCAGATCGAGCCGCACGTGATCGTCCTGTTCGGGGCCACCGGCGACCTGGCGGCGCGCAAGCTCCTCCCCGGCCTGCTCCATCTCTCGATGTCCGACATGATGCCCGAGTACCGCATCGTCGGGAGCTCGACGAGCGAGCTGAGCGACGAGGACTTCCGGCACCTGGCCCGCAACGCCTGCGACCAGTTCGCCAAGGGCAAGATCTCACTGCTGCAGTGGGCCAACTTCGAGAAGCGGCTGCGCTTCGTCCCCGCATCGGCCGGGTCCGCAGGGTTGGCCGAGGCGGTGGCCGGGGCGGAGAAGGACGTCGGCGGGGACGTGCGCCGGCTGCACTACCTGAGCATCCCGCCGGCCGCCGACCGCCAGGTCCTCCAGACACTGGCGGACGCCAAGCTGGTCGAGCGGTCGCGGGTGGTGATGGAGAAGCCGTTCGGGACCGACCTGGCCAGCGCCGTCGCCCTCAACGACATGCTGCACCAGATCTTCGACGAGGAGCAGATCTTCCGCATCGATCACTTCCTGGGCAAGGAGGCGGCGCAGAACATCTTGGCCTTCCGCTTCGCCAACGGCCTCTTCGAGCCCATCTGGAACCGCGACCACATCGACCACGTGCAGATCGACGTGCCCGAGACCCTGTCGGTGGACGACCGGGTCGCCTTCTACGAGGCCACCGGCGCCTTCAAGGACATGGTGGTCACGCACCTCTTCCAGATCCTCGCCTTCATGGCCATGGAGCCGCCGACCGCGCTGGCACCCGGCGCCATCGGCGAGGAGAAGAACAAGGTCTTCCGCTCCATGCGGCCGCTCGACGTGACCCAGGTGGTGCGGGGCCAGTACGAGGGATACCGCGACATTCCCGGCGTCGCCGCCGACTCCGACACGGAGACCTTCGTGTCCCTGCGTTGCGAGATCGACAACTGGCGCTGGGCGGGTGTGCCCTTCTACCTGCGCACGGGCAAGCTGATGGGTGGTGGCGAGCGCATCATCTCCATCGCCTTCCGGGAGCCGCCCAAGTCGATGTTCCCCGAGGGCTCGGGGGTGGGGACCCAGGGCCCCGACCACCTCACCTTCGACCTGGCGGACTCCTCGAAGCTCTCGCTCTCCTTCTACGGGAAGAAGCCCGGGCCGGGGATGAAGCTCGAGAAGCTCAGCCTGCAGTTTGCGCTGCACGAGACCGGCGAGGACGCCGAGGTGCTCGAGGCCTACGAGCGCCTCATCCACGACGCCATGGTCGGCGACCACACCCTCTTCAACACGGCTGAGGGGATCGAACGGCTGTGGGAGGTCTCCACCCCCCTGCTCGAGAACCCGCCGCCGGCGCAGCCCTACGCCAAGGGCAGCTGGGGACCGCCGGCCAGCGACGACCTCATCGCACCCCGCAAGTGGCGTCTCCCCTTCGAGCGGGGTTGGCGCGTGACCCCGCCCTCTTGACACACCGCCCCTGACACACCGCCCCTGACACGCGGCGCCCGGCCGGCGTGGGCTTCCTCAAGGGGCGAGCAGCACCCGCCCGAAGGCCTGGCGGCTCTCGATGTAGGCGTGCGCCCCGGCGGCGTCCGACAAGGGGAAAACGCGGTCGATCACCACCCGCAGCTCGCCCCGGGCGACCTCGTCGAGGTGGCGGGCGATCATGGAGCGGGCGCGCGGCGCGAGGAGGAGCTCGGCGCCGAGGAAGTAGCCCGAGAGCGTCTGGTTGTTCGGGCGCAGCGTCGAGATGTCCACCTGCTCGGCCGGTACCCGCCCGGCGTCGCCCACGGTCACGCACCGGCCGCGATAGGCCAACGCCCGCAGGCTCCCTTGCAGCGTGGTGCCGCCGACCGAGTCGACGATGACGTCGACACCCCGACCGTCGGTGAGCCGGCGTGCCTCGGCCACGAAGTCGTGCGTCACGTAGTTGATGCCCTCGTCGAGCCCGAGCTCACGCAGGCGCTCGAGCCGGTCGTCGCTCGACGCCGTGGCCAGCACGCGGGCCCCGGCGCGCTTGGCCATCTGGATGGCGGCGATGCCGACCCCGCCGGCACCGGCGTGGATCAGCGCCGTCTCGCCGGCTCGGAGGCGCCCGAACTCGAAGAGGCAGTCGTCGGCCGTCCCGAAGGGCACCGGGATGCACGCCGCCCGCTCGGTGTCCAGCCCCTCGGGGATCTTCCAGGCGAAGGCCTCGGGCACCACCCGGCGCTCTGCGTGCGAGCCGTCGAGGCCCACGGTGACGACGCGGTCCCCGGGCGCGAGGTCCCGCACCTCGCTCCCGGCCTCGGCCACCGTGCCGGCGGCCTGGTAGCCCACGACGTGCGGGATCCGCCCGAGCTCCCCGCCGCGGCGGTTGAGCGTGTCACCGCCCTCGATGCTCACTGCCTCGACGTCGACGAGGACGTCGCCCGGCCCGGGTACGGGGTCGGGAACCTCCTCGTAGCGCAAGACGTCGGGGCCACCCGTCTCGTAGTACACCGCTGCTCTCATGCGTCCGCGTCCTCCCTGGACCAGAGTCTGGCACCCTCCCTCCGGGTACGGTCGGGCCCGAGCACGGAAGCGGACACGCGAACACGGGAAGGAGCCGCATGAGTGAGGACGCCGAGCCTTTCGCACTGGTCGTCGGAAGCGGGTCGGGCATCGGGGCGGCGCTCGCCGAGGCGTACCGCGCCCGAGGCACGACGGTCGTGACCTGGGACGTCGACGGACCGCACGACGTGACGTGCGACGTGACGGAGCCCGACGAGATCGACGAGGCCGTCGGGGCCACGCGGCTGCGCTGGGGCGTCCCCACCTGGGTGACCGTGACGGCGGGCGTGGGGCACGCCGGCCTCCTCTCCGACGCCTCGGCCGACGACTTCGACCGGGTCATGCGGGTCAACGCCCGGGGACCCTGGCTCTGCATGCGGGCTTGGGTCGACGCGATGGCCGAGCGCCACCTCGAGGGGTCCTTCGTGGCCACCTCGAGCGTGAGCGCTCGCCTGGTCGACCGCACCATGGGCCTCTACTGCGCGTCCAAGGCGGCGCTGTCCATGCTGGTTCGGGTGGCGGCGGCCGAGTGGGGCCACCTCGGTCTCCGCGTGAACGCCGTGGCGCCGGGCGCCACCCGCACCCCCATGCTGGGCGGGGGCCGCACCCCAGCGCTCGAGGGCTCACCATGGCTGGCCGGCGTGGCCGAGCGGACGGCACTCGGCCGGCTCGGCGAGCCTGACGACGTCGTCCAGGTCATCGTGGCGCTGCACGAGATGCACTGGGTCACGGGCCACATCCTCGAGTGCGACGGTGGCCTGTCGCTGCGGAGCCCGCTCGATCCCTACGGGGCGATGCGGCGAGGCTGAGTCCGCAGGCCGTCGCAGACGATGGTCAGCAGGTCGGCGCTCGGACAACTGTCGTGGGCCGCCGCCTGGCAGGTGGCGCCGACGAGGGCCATCACCATGTCCGCGGTGACGTCCGGCCGGACCGCGCCCGCCTCCTGCGCCCGTCGGAGCAGCTCGCCGACCGCGGCGCGCAGCTCGTCCTTCACGCCGGCCGAGGAGACATCGAAGGCGAGGCCCGCCCCCATCACCGCCACGAGCAGGTCCCGCTTGAGCGCGGCCTGCTCCACCACGTGGGCCAGGAAACCGAAGAAGGCGCCGACGGCGTCCTCGGCGCCGGCCAGGGCCCGGGCGTCGCGCGCCAGCGCCCCCAGCCGCTCGAGGAGGATGGCCTCACAGAGCTGCTCCTTGGTCGGGAAGTGCCGGTAGAGCGTGCCGACCCCGACACCCGCCTTCTCGGCGATGGCGTCGACGGGTGCCTCGATGCCCTCTGACGCGAACACGGCTTCGGCGGCTTCGAGGATGCGGGCCCGGTTGCGCACCGCGTCCGCGCGCATGGGGCGTGCGCCCTCGGCGGGCTCGCCCGCTCCCTCTGTGACTGCGTCACCCGCCCCTTTGGGTCGTGGGCCCACCACACCTCCCCGTTGACAACCGGAACGCGAGTTCCGTATAGTCTAAGTGGAACCAGAACTCCGGTTCCGATTCTACCCCGGAAAGGCAGGGAGCGCCATGACGTCGACGATCGAGCAGACCGGCCGAGCGGGCGCCGCACCCGTCGACCCCAGGCGCTTTCGGGCCCTCGCCGTCATCGCCGTCGCCCAGCTGATGGTCGTCCTCGACGCCTCGGTGGTGATCATCGCCCTGCCCTCGGCCCAGCACGCGCTCCACATCTCGGCCGCCAACCGGGAATGGATGCTGACGGCCTACACCTTGTCGTTCGCCGGGCTCCTCCTCCTCGGCGGGCGGATCGCCGACTACTTCGGGCGCAAGCGCATGTTCGTCGTGAGCCTGATCGGCTTCGCCGCCGCATCGGCCCTCGGCGGCCTGGCCCAGAACGCGGCCATGCTGTTCAGCGCCCGGGCCCTGCAGGGTGCCTTCGCTGCCGTCATGGCACCTGCCGCGCTCTCCTTGCTGACGGTGGCCTTCACCGAGCCCAAAGAGCGGGCCCGGGCGTTCGGCGTCTACGGCGCCATCGCCGGCAGCGGCGCCGCCATCGGGCTCATCCTGGGCGGCTTCCTGACCGAGTTCGCCTCGTGGCGCTGGACCCTCCTCATCAACGTGCCGATCGCCGTCACCGCCGCCGCCGCCGCGCTGCGCGTCGTCTCGGAGAGCCGGAGCCCGGCCAACCACGGTTACGACCTCCCCGGGGCCGTCACCGTCACCGGCGGGCTGCTGGCCCTCGTCTACGCCTTCACCAAAGCAGGCACCGACGGCTGGGGCTCGGAGGTCACGCTGACGCTGTTCGCCCTGGCCGGCGCACTGTTGGTCGCCTTCGTGCTCCTCGAGCGCCGGGCCGCGCACCCGCTCCTTCCGTTGCGGGTCGTCCTCGACCGCAACCGGGGCGGGTCCTTCTTGGCCTCGTTGCTGGTCGGCACGGCCATGCTCGGCACGTTCCTGTCGCTGACCTACTACTTCCAGGGCACGCTGCACTACTCGGCCCTCAAGAGCGGTTTCGCCTTCCTCCCCTTCTCACTCGGCATCATCACGGGCGCCACCGTCGCCAGCCGACTGCTCCCCGTCGTGGGCCCGAAGCTCCTCATGTCGGGCGGCCTCGTCATGGGCGCTATCGGCCTGGGGCTCTTCAGCACCATGAGCGTGCACTCGGCCTACGCCACCCTGGTGCTCCCGGCCGAGGTCATCGTGAGCCTGGGCATGGGCATGTCCTTCGTCCCCATGAGCAGCACGGCCCTCATCGGCGTGGGCCCGGCCGACGCCGGCGTGGCGAGCGCGCTGGTCAACGCCACCCAGCAGACCGGAGGGTCGCTGGGGGCGGCCCTCATCAACACCATCGCCACCACCGCCACGGCCTCGTACCTGGCGGCACACGGGACGTCGGCCGCCGCCCTGGCCGCCGGCGCCGTCCACGGCTACACCGCGGCCTTCACCTTCAGCGCAGCGGTGCTGGGTACGGCCGCCGTCGCCGCCTTCGCCCTGATCCGGCGGGGCCGCCCCGGCGCAGGCGACCCCGTCCCGGCGACCGACACCCGAGCCGAGGGCACGGTGGCGCTGGCCGCCGCCTCGGCACCTGCCTGATCGCGCCTGCCTGATCGCCGGCCTGAACCGCGCCCGCCTCGGACCCCGCCCAGCGGCCGCCCGCGCTACTCGGCCACGATCTCGATGGCGTACTCGGGGCAGTTGGCCACGGCCAGCCGGGCCTTCTCCTCGAGTTCGGGCGGCACCTCGTCGACGATGACCGAGGCCTGCCCGTAGTCGTCGACGTCGAAGATCTCCGGGGCCAGCCCGTAGCAGCGGGCGTGGCCCTGGCACTTGTCGGGGTCGACGCGCAGCTTCACCCGAAGACCACCGGCAGGACGCGTGGGCCGCGGACCTGGCCGCCCGCCCAGGTGATCTCCTCACCCTGGGCCAGTGAGAAGTCGGGGACGCGGGCCAGCCACTCCTCGAGGGCGACCTGCAGCTCCATGCGCGCCAGGTTCGAGCCGGCGCAGCGATGGATGCCCGAGCCGAACGCGATGTGCCGGTTGTGCGCCCGGTCCAGCCGGACCTCCTCGGGGTGGTCGAAGGCCTCGGGGTCGCGGTTGGCGGCGGGGAAGTTCATCAGCACCTTGTCCCCGGCCCTCATGGGGCAGCCAGCGTAGACGATGTCCTCGGTCACCTCGCGGGCCATGGTGACGGGCGAGTAGGCCCGCAGCAGCTCCTCGATCGCCGTCGGCATGAGCTCGGGCTCGGCCGCCAGGCGCTTGCGGTCCTCGGGATGGGTGGCCAGGTGCCACAGCGACGAACCGATGGCGCTCCAGGTGGTGTCGACCCCCGCGATGAGGACCAGGGCGGCCATGCCGAGCACGATCCCGTCGTCGACGTGCTCCCCGTCGACGTCCGCCGTGAGCAGCGCGCTGAGGAGGTCGTCCCCGGGGTTCGCCCGGCGCTGCTCGAGCTCGCTCACGAAGTAGTTGAGCAGGCCCTCGGTGCCGTGCCGGCGCCGTTCGGTGTCGTCGGCGAACTCGAGCACGTCGCGCACCCAGCCCGTGAAGGTGTCGGAGAGGTCCGACGAGACGCCCAGGATGTGGGCGATGACCCGCACCGGGATCTGCTGCGCGTAGTCGCCGGCGGCGTCCGCACGGCCGGCGCCGGCGAAGCCGTCGAGCAACCGCCGGCACAGCTCACGCGTCAAGGGCACGTAGCTCTCGACCCGCTTGTGCGAGAACCAGGGCAGCAGCAGCCGGCGGGTCCAGGTGTGCAGGGGCGGGTCCGAGGAGATCGGTGGCAGGCCGTACTCGAGGTTGGGCCCCTCGAGCTCGACCGGGTCGGCGTCCTCGTCGGCGGGGATGACCCCCACCTTGGCCGAGCTGAAGTGCACCACGTCGTGCGCGATGGCGGTGACGTCCTCGTAGCGCAGCGGCATCCAGCTGCTCTTGCGCCGGTCGGTGTGCGGGATCGGACAGGCCGAGCGCAGCTGGTCCCAGATGCTGAACGGATCGCGCAGGTAGTCCGGGTCCATCACGTCGAAGTCGGTGGCCCAGTCCCGCACGGGCGCCGTGTGTGTCATGACCAACCCCCTTGGTCCGCGACCTCCCCCGGACCCATTTCCCACCCTAGTGCCGAGGCACGGGCCAGTGTCTGCTGGGCCCGACGGAGGCGTCCCTCCCTCACGCCCCGGTGAAGTCGGGGTCGCGCCGCTCGGCGGCCGCGCGCACGCCCTCGGCGAAGTCCGCCGTGTCGCGCAGCGTGAGCTGCTCGGCGCACTCGTGCTCCATGGCCAGTCGGGCCTCCTCCACCAGACCACGGCGCAGCGTGGCCCGGATGGCACGGAGAGCCAACGGCCCCGATGCCGCCAGCTCAGCGGCGTAGCGCAGGGCCTCGGGCAGCAGGTCGCCCTCGCCCACCAGCCGGTCGCACAGGCCGAGCGCGCGGGCTTCCTCCCCGCCCACCCGCCGGCCGGTCAGCAGGAGGTCGGCGGCCACCTGCCGGCCCACTGCCTCGGGCAGCGTGACGGTGAGGGCGAACCCGTGGTGGAACCCCAGCCGAGCGAAGTTCGCGCTGAACCGGCTGGCCGGGGTGGCGACGCGGAAGTCGGCCGAGAGCGCCAGGCCGCACCCGCCACCGATGGCCGCGCCCTGCACGGCGGCAACCACCGGCAACGGCGCGGCGAACAGCCGGAGCGCTTGGCGGTAGAGCGCGGCGATGTCCCGCCCGGCGTCGGTGGTGAAGTCCAGCCCGGCGCAAAAGTGCCGGCCCTCCGAGGCGAGAACGATCGCTCGGCACCACACCGAGCGGTCGAGCTCCTCGTAGGCGGCCGCCACGGACTCGATCAGTGCGGTGTCGAAGAAGTTGTTGGGCGGGCGGCGCAGGCACACCACGGCGACGTGTGGGCCCTCCCGCTCCACGGTGACGTCCCCCGTGGGGCTGTTCATCTCCCGATCATGTCCTGATCATCTCCCGATCATGTCCCGATCAGCTCTCGATGTCCTCGAGGTTGCGCCAGTAGATCACGGCATCCTCGTCGTCGACGGCACGAGGGATCCGCCCCACCTCGGCGAACCCCAGCCGGTGGTAGAGGTGGCGTGCCGGGTTCGAGGCGAAGACCAGGTTGAACACCATGGCGTCGAACCCCAGGCGCCGGGCCAGGCCGAGCGAGTGCTCGACGAGGGCGCGCCCGATGCCGGCACCCCGGTACGGAGCGCGGACGAGGTAGCCGGCATTGGCGATGTGCGCCGCCCGGCCCACGTAGTTCGGCTTGAGGTAGTAGGCGCCCAGCAGCGCGGGGCCGTCACGGGCGACCTGCACCGCCGAGGAGTGGACGATCCAGTAGTCGTCGAACTCGGGCCGCGTCACGGGGAGGCGCTGCGGGAAGCCCTCCCCCGCCGCCACGACCTCGACGAACGCGGCGTACAGGTCGTCGTGGTCGCCGGCCGTCGCCGCCGTGATGTCGACGGGCATGGCGCTCACGGTAGTGGTGCCGAAGGGGTCCGCCCGCGGGCCCGACGCTGCGGGCCCGACGCTGCGGCCGGAGGCCTCAGAGGCCCGAGAAGACCTGTCGCAGCTGGTCCAGGACGCCGTCACCGGCGCGCAGTGGCGGGCAGTGGTCCTCGTCGAGCCGTCCGTAGACCAGGCGGCAGAAGGCCTCGGCCGGCAGTTCGAGATCGGGCTCCCCGACGTCCTCGGCCACCTCGAGCTGCGTCCCCTCGGGCGAGAGGTCGAGCGTGAAGCGGCGCGCCGGATGGGTCGTCCGCACGGCGATCCGGCGCCCCGCCCCCGCCGGGTGGGACCGGAAGCCGACGATGCGAGCCAGGTTGTCCACCACGACGGCGGCCGCGTCCTCGGGCAGGTGGGCGTCCTGGTCGAAGACGACCTCGACGTCCCAGGTGTGCAGCGCGTGCTCGTTGAGTCGCATCCCCACGGCCTCGTCGAAGGAGAGCCTCAACGGGCCAAGCGGGACGGCCGCACGGGCCCGCTCTTCGTCGTCGAGGCCCTCGAGGCGCTCGAGCAGCCCCTCGTCGTCGACGAGCCCGTCGTCAGCCTTGGCGCGCGGCGACTTGGCGTCCCACTGCGCCCACACCGACGGGGCGAACCCTTCGGGCGTGGGACGCCCGGCGAGCGTGTCGTCGAGCAGACGTCGCCAGATGACCGCGCCCGAACCGAGGTGCGAGAGCACGTCGGCCACCGACCACTCGCTGCAGTACGAACGCATGTTGAGCTGGTTGTCGTCGAGGCCCCGGCACAGCTGGTGCAGGCGGCCGACCGAAGCGCGCAACGCGCGGAGCGCCCTGTCCACGGAGCCCTGTTCTACCCGCCGAGGACTCTGCTCATGCGCTGCGGGGACGGTCGCACCCTCCCTGCCTCGTCAGGGCTCGCCAGGCTTGGAAGCCGCCCGCCAGGTCGGCCGCGTCCCGGTAGCCGAGGTCGCGCAGGGACGCGGCGGCCAGGCTCGATGCGTAGCCCTCGTCGCACACCACGATCACCGGTTGGTCGTACCCGCGGATCTCGGGCAGCGCATGGTCCCCCTGGAGGTCGAACCGCCACTCGAGCACGTTGCGCTCCACGACCACGCCGAAGGGGAGCGCGCCGTCGGCACGACGCTGGTGCTCCGGCCGGATGTCGGCGACGAGGGCACCGGCGCGGTGCCACCGCTCGAGGTCCTCGGGCTCGACGCGCCGTATCCGGCGGCGCGCCTCGGCGAGGAGCTCGTCGACCCGCCGCGGCGTCAACGCGGGCCGGCGCGTCCGGCCGACGCGGGGTCCGGCCAGCCGACGAGCAGCCCGTCCTCGTCCTCGGCTCTCCAGGGGTCCGCTCGCGCCACCAGGTCGTCGCCGGCCAGGTCGAAGAACGTCATGGACGAGAGCGCCGGGCTGTACACGTGCAGGCTCAGCGCGTGGCGCTCCGATTCGTTGGTGATGCTGTGCACGTGGCCGCCCCCGAGGCGGTGGGTCGTCCCGGCCCACAGCTCGAGGCGTTGCAATCCCAGGCACCCGGTGCCGTCCCACTGCGGCACGAACTCGGTCAGCACGCCGTCGATGACGCTGAGCACACCGCGCGAGTCCCCATGGTCGTGCAGGTCGATCTCCCCGCCCTCCGGCCAGGCGATCAGCCAGGCGTCGAACTCGGCGGTCCAGGCGACACGGCGCCAGGACCGCCGCGTGAGCGCCTCGGCGCCGGGCCAGTGCAACGAAGGGGCCAGCCTGCGGGCGATCTCGGCCGGGTCGGCCGGGTCGACCGCGCCGTCGGCGCCGTCGGCGCGACGCGCCGGGGCCGGGGTGCGAGCGGGGCCGTGCTGGACGAGAGCGTCGGGGCGAGGCACCCCACGGAGGGTACAACTAAAACCTGACTAAGTCAATCAGGTTTAGCGAAAGCGCCCGGGCCTGATCGCAGGCTCACCACCGCCGGCGTGCCCAGGACCACGCGCGTGCCCCTGGGTCACCCATGGCGTCGCCGAAACGCACCACTGTACGCTGGCACACCGAGGTCGACGTCGGGACGAGGAGGCTGAGCCATGGAGAACGCAGCCACGGCGCAGCGCTGCGTGGCCGACGACCTGTTCGAGTGGCCGTCCGACGAGCCGCGCCTGTACGCCACGCGCTGTGACGAATGTGGCTTCATCACCTTCCCGGTCCAGGAGGGCTGCCCGAACTGCGGCTCCGACTCGGTGAGCCCGACCACCTTGTCGAGGACCGGAACGCTGTGGACGTGGACCCGCCAGCGGTTCCAGCCCAAGAACCCCCCGTACACGGGCCGGGAGCCGGCCACCGAGTTCGTACCCTTCGGCGTCGGCTTCATCGAGCTGCCCGAGGGACGGATCGAGGCCCGCATCGCCGGGGACATCTCCGCTGAGCTGCGCATCGGCATGCCCATGGAGCTGACCATCGTCCCCTTCACCACCGACGAGGACGGCACCGAGGTGCTCACCTACGCCTTCGCGCCTGCCGAGGAGGCCTGAGCCATGGACGACGTCGCCATCATCGGGGTCGGGCTGCACCCCTTCGGTCGCTTCCCCGGCCTCTCGGCCATCGAGATGGGGGCGAAGGCCACCCGGCTCGCCCTGGCCGACGCCGGCATCACCTGGAAGGACGTGCAGTTCGCCTTCGGCGGGAGCTACGAGGTGGACAACCCCGACGCCGTGGTGAACCGGCTCGGCCTCACCGGCCTGCCCTTCACCGACGTCTACAACGGGTGCGCCACTGCGGCCAGCGCGCTCACCCAGGCGGCGAACACGCTGCGCATCGGCGAGTACGACCTCGGCGTGGCCATCGGCATGGACAAGCACCTGCCCGGCGCCTTCGCCGCGGACCCGGTGCAGTACTCGGTGCCGAGCTGGTACGGCGAGACCGGGCTCTTCCTCACGCCCAAGTTCTTCGCCATGAAGATCCAGCGCTACATGTACGACTTCGGGATCACCCCCCAGACGCTGGCTCGCGTGGCAGCCAAGAACTACCGCAACGGGGCCCGCAACCCCAACGCCTTCCGGCGCCAGCCGCTCAGCGAGGAGGACATCCTGGCCTCGCCCATGGTGAACGACCCGCTGACCCAGTACATGTTCTGCTCCCCCGACGAGGGCGCAGCGGCCGTCGTGCTGTGCCGGGCCGAGGTGGCGCACCGCTACACCGAGCAGCCGATCTACCTGCGGGCCTCGGTCGTGCGCACCCGGCGCCTCGGGGCCTTCGAGGTGCACAGCCCGTGGGTCCCCCTCGAGCGCGCCGAGGCCCCGACGGTCGACGCATCGAAGGCGGCCTACGAGATCGCCGGGATCGGACCTGAGGACGTCGACGTCGTGCAGTTGCAGGACACCGACGCCGGCGCCGAGGTGATCCACATGGCGGAGAACGGGTTCTGCAAGGACGGGGAGCAGGAGGCGCTCCTGGCCGCCGGTGCCACCGAGATCGGCGGGAGCGTGCCGGTCAACACCGACGGCGGGCTCATCGCCAACGGGGAGCCCATCGGGGCGTCGGGACTGCGCCAGATCCACGAGCTGGTGCTCCAGCTGCGCGGCGACGCCGGCGAACGCCAGGTGCCCGGGAGCCCGCGCGTCGGGTACAGCCAGCTCTACGGCGCTCCGGGCACGGCCGGCGTGGCCATCGTCTCGCTCTGAACCGCCGCTCGGTCCCGCGCCCTGATCGAGAGCCCTTTCGCAACGCTATGTTCGGCCGGGTGCCCCGACCGGGGGCGTCGGGGCGGTCGCCGAGGAGGAACCCGTGACCGAACCGTACGAGCCGCGTCCCGAGCACCGCTTCACCTTCGGCCTGTGGACGGTCGGCAATCCGGGGCGCGACCCCTTCGGCGACGTGGTGCGGCCGCCACTCGACCCCGTCGAGACGGTGCACCGCCTGGCCGACCTGGGCGCGTACGGCGTGTGCTTCCACGACGACGACCTGGTGCCGCACGGCTCGTCGCCGAGGGAACGCCAAAGGCTCCTCACGCGCTTTCGCCACGCCCTCGACCGGACTGGCATGAAGGTTCCGATGGTCACCACGAACCTCTTCTGGCGCCCGGTGTTCAAGGAGGGTGCGTTCTGCGCCAACGACCCCGCGGTGCGCCGCCTCGCCGTGAAGAAGACCTGCGAGGCCATGGAGCTGGGCGCCGAGGTGGGGGCGGAGATCCAGGTGATGTGGGGTGGCCGTGAGGGCGTGGAGGCCGATGCGGCCAAGGACGTGCGCGTCGCCCTCGACCGCTACAAGGAGGCGGTCGACCTGTGCTGTGAGCACATCCGCACGAAGGGGCTGGGCCTCCGGATCGCCCTCGAGCCAAAGCCCAACGAGCCCCGCGGCGACATCCTGCTCCCCACCGTCGGCCATGCTCTGGCCTTCATCGACCGGCTCGAGTGGCCCGACATGGTCGGGCTCAACCCCGAGTTCGCGCACGAGACCATGAGCGGGCTGCCCTTCGCGCACGCCGTGGCGCAGGCGCTCTGGCACGACAAGCTCTTCCACATCGACCTCAACGCCCAGCGGGCCGGCAAGTTCGACCAGGACTTCCGGTTCGGCTCGGAGGGGATCCGCGACGCCTTCTACACCGTCAAGCTGCTCGAAGAGGCGCACTGGGACGGCGTCCGGCACTTCGACGCCCACCCGTACCGGACCGAGGACGTCGAGGGGGTCTGGGACTTCGCCCGTGGCTGCATGCGGACCTACCTGATCCTGGCCGACAAGGCCCGACGGTTCGCGCAGGACCGCGAGATCCAAGAGGCCCTGCGCGTGGCCAAAGCCGACCGCCTGGCCGAACCGACCACGCCCGAGGGTGGTCTGGCGCAGATCCTGGGCTCGGCCTTCGACGAGGAGGGGCTGGCGACCGTGGGCTACGGGCACGAGCACCTCGATCAGCTCGTGACCGAGCTGCTGCTCGGGGTGCGCTGATGCGCTTCGTGGTCGGGGTCGACTCGTCCACGTCTGCGTGCAAGGTGCAGGTCTACGACCTCGACAGCGGCGCCGTGGTGGCGTCGGGACGCGCCCCCCACCCGTCCACCACCCCGCCGCGCAGCGAACAGCAGCCGGCCGACTGGGAGGTCGCGTTCCACGACGCCTGTGCGCAGGCCGGTGTCCCCGGGCAGCACCGCCCCGTTGCGCTGTCGGTCGCGGCCCAGCAACACGGCCTCGTCGTCCTCGGCGCGGACGGTGCGGTGCTCCGAGCGGCCAAGCTCTGGAACGACACCGAGTCCGCTGCTGACGCCGAGGCGCTCCTCCGCGCGCTGCCCGGCGGCCGGGCTGCGTGGGCTGCCGCGTGCGGGAGCGTGCCCCTCCCCAGCTTCACCATCGCCAAGCTCCACTGGCTGCGGCGCTGTGAGCCCGAGGTCCTGGAGCGCACGGCGACGGTGCTGCTCCCCCACGACTGGCTCACGTGGCGGCTCACCGGCCGGCTGACGACGGACCGCGGGGACGTCTCGGGCACCGGGTACTGGTCACCATCCGAGGAGCGCTATCGACCCGAGCTGCTGCGCCTGGTCGACGACGCGCGGGACTGGGAGTCCATGGTGCCCGAGGTGCTCGGGCCTCGGTCCGCCGCCGGCGAGTGGCCGGACGCCGGCGCGCTCGTCGGTCCGGGAACCGGCGACAACATGGCGGCCGCGCTCGGCCTCGGCCTGCAGCCAGGAGAGGTCGCCCTCAGCCTGGGCACCAGTGCGACCGCGTTCAGCGTGCGTGACGAGCCGACAGCCGACCCGAGCGGCGCCGTGGCCGGTTTCGCCGATGCCACCGGCCGCTACCTGCCCCTGGTGTGCACCATGAACGCCACCAAGGTGACCGACGCCGTGGCCCGGCTGCTCGGGGTGGGCCGCCAGCGCTTCGACGAGCTGGCCCTCGAGTCACCAGCGGGGGCGGGCGGGCTGGTGCTGGTGCCGCACCTCGACGGCGAGCGCACGCCGAACCGCCCGGAGGCAACCGGGACCCTGCGCGGCAT
>Ga0187784_10000563_pt1 | contig 27442 bp, 35 predicted proteins | sample 1015_SJ02_MP15_2_FD_132964 | JGI IMG/M metagenome (GOLD analysis project Ga0187784, IMG submission 132964) | Tropical peat soil microbial communities from peatlands in Department of Meta, Colombia - 1015_SJ02_MP15_20_MG | ecosystem: Environmental > Terrestrial > Soil > Wetlands > Peat | place... | reverse complement strand
TCGTTTATTGCTTCTCCGCGGTAGCCTGCTTCGCCGCCTGCCCTATATCCTTTCTTGGTTTTGCCCTTGTAGCCCTTGCTAGGAGGATGTAGCTTAAACAGCGGTTGCACGTCGGGAAGTTTCTGGAATGCCACTTTGCACGCGACGATGGCGTCTGCGAGGTCGTCGATGGATTTGTAGCCTGCCTTCTGGAGGATTTCGTCGGTTAGTTTTTTTCCGCCTGCTAATCGTCCGCGTTTCTGCAGCATCATGGAGACGGTTTCTTTTGTGGGTTCGCCCCAGGTTACATAGTTATTCACGCTGCGCAGCATTCCATGGTAGGCTGGTCGATTATCGATTAGTACGGCATGGTTAGTATGCGTTAAATGGAGCAAATTAAGGGTTTCACGTGTTTCTCGCAACGCACTTACGGTTCCCCGAACCTTAACCGCTACAAGGCATCTGCACTGTTCCGTTTTCTGCGCCATTCTACTTCACCCAGTCGACTTGAGTAATCAGGTTATACGTTTTTTTCAACCCGTCAAAGATTGCGTACGCGTAGGACGGCACTGTTCTGGTCGAACCGTAACTTCTCATCCAGAGGTCCTTGACGCCTGCTAAACCCAAAATGACCTTGGCAACTTCACTCGAGACCAAGCCTAAGCCTCTGGGTCCTGGAACAATGACTACACGGACTCCGCCGCATTTTCCTTCGACTTGGAATGGAACTGAATGTGGTTTACCGCATCCGCATTCCCAACTTCCGCACCCACGTTTCACTGGAATAATGTTTAAGCGAGCGTTCACGGCGGCTTTTTCAATTGCGTTTCGCACTTGACTAGCTTTTCCTGAGCCTAAACCAATGTAGCCGTCTCTGTTTCCAACGGCGACAATAGCTTTGAACCTAGATTTTTCGCCAGCGTCCGTTTGTTTTTGCACTAAGTTAACGTTTATGACTTCTTCTTGCAGGTCAGGGATCAACGAGTCAACGATTTGGGGCTCTGAAATTTTTATGCCGCTTAGGAAGACATCTTCTATTGTTGTTATCTTGCCTTCCTGGATCATTTTGCCCAAACGAGTTTTCGGTACCCATGTTTCTAAATTAGTTTGTCTTTCTCGAGGTGGCATCCGACTCATGCTTTCTTTTCACCTTTCTTTTTTACTTTTTCTTTTGATGCAGCTTCAGTTGCTGCCTTGGAAGACTTAAACGAAGCTGTAACTTCAGACTTAACTTTGTTGAAGTGCTCAGGCAGTTTCTCAGGCGCAACGCCTTGCGCTATGTACTTTGAGAATTTAGCGTTGTAATCTTCTGAGCCAGAACCTAAGCTTTTAGCGTACTTGGCTATGTGTTCGCCTTTTATGCGTTCCTTTACTATTTTCTCTTCACTGTGGGGAACATTTAAGCCGGCGTCCAAAACTCCGCTTAAAGCGGCGAAAATCTTGGCGCCTTTAGTGGGGGCAAGCAAGCCGATGTCTAAGATGGCTTCTTTTGCACCTTTAGCTTTCGCCTTTAGACCACAGAGCAGACCCGTAAGGTAGGCGGATGAAATGTTGCCAGTTGGAGCTTTCCAGCCGTAGGTTCTGGATAGTTCGCGGCTGTTAGCCGACGCTAAAACCTCGTCGCCGTCAGGTTTAGCAATTATGATTTGCACTGTAATGTTTCTTAGCGAAGTGCGGGTAACAAGCCGGGGCTTTCCAGAAATAACCAAAGCCTTACGTGCTTGATAGTCAGTTTTTCCTTCGCGCCTGCGTCTAAATTGCACTCGGTAATTGCCACTTTTTGCCAACTTAACGTTTCCTCCATAAGTCGTTAGCTTTTAGGTTACGTTCCAATTCAGCTATCGATTGGAATCTGCCGCTCCCAGCCATCCTGTAATATTGGCTGTACGTGTCTTCTGTTATGGTTCTGCTTGCCTTCAGTTCGCGGAGCTTACGTCTCAGCGACCTGATTTTTATCATCCAAGCCTGCTTCTGAGTTACTTTTGCGTAACCAGCGCCCGTTACGCTGCCAGGTCCGCTGCGCCTGCCTTTGGCTTTTTTTGTCCGTATAGATTTAGCCCTAGATCTGCTTACCCCTTTCTCAGGTAAAGAAACGATAACTCTCTCATGAATTAGCTTCCTAACTTCATCACGTGTTATTGCGCCTTCGACATCATCCGTGAATTCAGGGTTAATCCACACGCGGTTTAGCCCAACCTTCAAGATTTGAGCTGCTAAACGTCTCTGGCTAGTTAAGTTAGTCATTTTTCTTCTTCTCCTTCTTCGGGTCTTTCTTCTTCTTCAGTCTCTTTTTCAGGCTTAGATTTCCTCGGTTTCTTTTCTTTCTTCGGCGCTTCTTCTTCAACTTGCTCTTCGCTCGCAGCTGCTTCTTCCTCTTCGCCTTCTTTCTTTTCGGCCTCAGCTGAAACTTTGACGTTTAAGATTTTAATCTGAAGTTTCTTGGCTTCCGCAATAATGGTAGCGCGGTTTCTTTTGCCCACTCTGTGCGCAATTCGCACTGCCTGAGTGTTAGGGTCAACGGTCGACAGTTCCTGCGCGTTGTAAACCACCACTTCCCTAAAACCTGAAGGATGCAAGCCCCTGGCGATTTTTGGTCCCTTGTAGCCGACGCTTGGACTTGGGGGCCAACCCTTGATTTTCCGTCGCATTTTGTTGTCTAATCCGCGTTGTCTTCGCCAGCTTAAACTGAATCGACTGTATCTCCAGCTTTCTGCTCTCACAAAGTTCGGTTTCTTGTTTCTGGCGCGTGCTCTAAGTCTAAGTGCATTTCGTGATGGTGACGGTTTCTTTTCGTTTTCTTTAGGGGTCATTAAGCGATTCCTTCGTTTCTTTCATAAACGTATATGCCGTCGAGGAAAACTCGCGGGTCTTTTCGCCGCACCCTTGTAGCTTGCTCGATGTTAGCGGCCGTTTGGCTTACATCTTCCAGATTGACGCCTTCAACGATTATGTCTTCAGGTTCAACTTTGATTTTCACGTCACCTAGTGTCTTTACTCTGCGCGGTCTTCGTTCGCCGGTGAAATTTTCAATCAAGACGGTTTTGTCCTGGACTTTCACTGAGATTGGAAAGTGAGAGAAGACGATCTTTAGCTTGTACGAGTAGCCCTTTGATACTCCAGTGATCATGTTCTGAATGTGCGAGTATATTGTTCCTACAAGAGCAGCTTCCTTTTTGCGTGGCCACTTTGCCCAAACGCGGATGTTTTTGCCCTCGCCTTCTATTGAGACGGCGGCGAAGGAGAAGTCACGCGTTAAAGATCCCTTGGAGCCCTTGAAGCTTATCTTTTTGCCATCCATGCTCACGTCCACATCATCGGGAACTTGAATGGTTTTAGATATTTCTGGAATCCGCATGAATACACCTCTTAATACACGAAGGCTAAGAGCCTTCCTCCAATGTTCTTTTCTTCGGCATCCCTGTGCGCTATCACGCCTTTGGAAGTGGAAACAACCATTATTCCTACGTCTCTGGATGGCAAGAACTTCTTCTCCCAATCCTCGAATTCGCCTACTTTAGCTGGGTATCGCGGTTTGATGGGTCCACACTTGTTTATTCTGCCGAGCAGTTGAACCTTGAATTTTCCTGAGCGTCCATCGTCGATGAATTCGAATTCGCCTATGTAGCCGTTCAACTGCATTATGCGCAGGACTCGCCCCAGAAGCTTCGATGCTGGGCTAATTATGCACTCACGCTTGTTTCGCATCTCGTTGTTTATGATTGTTATCAAACCGTTTGTTAGGGTATCCATTTTTTTAGCTCCTACTCATACTTTTTGAAACCAAGTTTTGGGGCTGCTTCTCTGAAGCAGTGCCTGCATAAATACAAATTATAACGTCGGATAACAGGTCCATACGAGCCGCATCTGGCGCAGGGTCTTGATCCCTTCCCGAATTTTCGCACTTTCTTAACTTGCTGCTTCCCCATGCATTCATCCTCTTCTCTAAACGATTTCTACTCCTAACGCTTGTCTGACGAAAATCATCGACTCTTTAGGCGTTAACATATGACTGTGACCGATGGATTTGCTCTCTTTTTTCCGAATCTTGACCCTTTGCCCTGGGCGCTTGACCGAAACGCAAACATCCATACCGAATATGCCTATTTCAGGGTCGTATTTTACGCCGGAGATTTCAATGTGCTCTTTGATTCCGAAGGCAAAGTTACCATGCATATCAAAGGAACTCTTTGAGATCTTATTATCAACGACAGGCAAGACTTTCTTTAGGAAATTAATTGCCTTTTGCCTACGCAAAGTTACGACAACAGCGATGTGTTCCCCTTCACGTATGCCAAAGTCTCGGATAGTCTTCTTAGCTTTTTTCCTAACAGGATTCTGACCGGTTATTTCTTTCAGCACCGTGTTAGCCTTCTCAAGTGGCTCACCCGACTTGCCGACGTTAAGGTTTACAACCACTTTTTCAATTCTCGGCTTGAGCATTGGATGCTCTTCCCAATTCTTAACTAGCGTTTCCTCAGACAACCGCGTTTGCCTCCAGTAAACCTATGAGCGGTTCAGCTTCACCTATGGAAAACACGTAGTCTAAGATCGTTTGGTAACGCGAACCTTTTGCATCTTCAACGACCACTAGGGCTTGCCGCCTTTTCTTGGCTTCAGTCTTTTCTATCTCAACAATTTTGCCTTGTTTGCCGATGTTTTTCCCGCCAGTAATCAAGGCCAAGTTACCTACCTTCGTTTTCAGGGTTGACTCCACTTGTTTCTCTGGATAAGTAACCTTTAGAATGTCAAACGTCTCGTAGGTGACTTCTGCAGGCTTCTTCGGGTCTGCAACTTTCACAAACATGTTTGAGCCGTCGTGAAGAGCAATCTGCACGCCGTTCTTGACGGTTGTCTTGTCTTCAACACGAACAAGCTTGAAGTTTGCCTCTGCCTTACCAATTGGGTTTAAAACAAGCCCCTTGTGAGACGGCATTATTCGATAATACTTATCAGCGTCGGGCATTGAGATGACATCCATCAAACCGACTGGGAAATCATCTTTTCGCCTGACTTCTCCGTCGACCAGTACTTTCCCTTCTGAAAGTATCATTTTGGATTCTTTACGTGTCTGTGCGACGCCAAGCATGTCTCGGAGGACAAGCGTTAACGGCAAACAATTTTGAAGCGAATGTGAACCAGCTGAGGGCTTCAGTATCCAGGGCAGTTCTTTCCTGTGAATTGGCCAGAATTTTGGAGCTGGCTTACGTTTCAACCTTGCTGTTTTTCCTTTCTTACCCAAGACTATTGTCCTCCCTTAGTTTCCTTAGAACCTTTATGTTCAACACGTGGCTTAGCCGCCGTTTTCTTGGCAGTCGCCTTTTTTTCAGGCGCTTTCTTTGGCGTGGCCTTCTTCGCTGCTGGTTTCTTTGGCTTTGCCGCTTTTTTAGCTGGCGCCTTTTCTTCAACTACAGGAGCAGCTTCTTCCTTCGCAGGTGCCTTTTCCTCTGGAACGGCTTCTTTTTCAGCCGCAGGTTTCTTGACTGCGGCAGGCTTCTTCGCTCTGGCTTTCTTTGCTGTCGGAGCTTTTTTCGCTGCCTTCGTCACTTTCTCCGAAACTTTTTCCGGGGGCGCTTCTTCCTTTGCAGTTTCAGGCACTGCTTTTTCCTCAACTGGCAACGCTTCTACAGGTTTTTCCTCCTTAATTTCTTCAGCCTCTGCTTCCGGTTTTTCTGTAACCTCTGCAGGTGCGGCTTTCGGCTTTTCTTCTTTCTCAGGCCTTTCTATTTCCTTCTTTCTGGCAAGAATATCTTTCCGCCAACGGTCTTCCAGGTTGAGGTTTCTTATCTGAACTTTAGATGGATGAACTGGAAGGAAAATGTTCGTTCCATCGACTTTTTCTCTTGTTAATCCTTCAATGTAAATGCGAAACTCGTTCAAAGCGACGCGTTGAACCTTCCCTTCGAAACCCTTATTATCGCCACGTAGAATGCGAACAGTGTCGCCTTTTCTTACCGGAAGAGTCCTGGTGCCCCTTGAAGCGGCAACATCCTTTGATAGGGGAGCTGACATAAGCTTGTGGCGAATGTGAGCAGGAGAGTTAAAAAGCTTCTTTCGCTGTTTGCGCGGGTTCTTTACTCGTCTTGTCTGCTGCATAATTTTTCACCTACACTATTATGCTTGAGGCGCTTGCGATTCTTGGCCATCTTTCAGCTGCCTCACGCGCTACTGGACCTCTTATTTCTGAACCTTTCATTTCGCCCTCGGGAGTTATGATTACCGCCGCGTTATCTTCAAACTGGACCCAAACGCCATCGACCCGTCTGAAACACTTCTTTTGGCGAACAATTACTGCCTGAAAAATCTTTTTCCTCATATCTGGCGATCCTTGCCTAACAGACACAGTTACCTTGTCGCCTACTGTTGCTGAGGGATAACGTCTAAGCCTGCCTTTGTAGCCCATAGCTTGGATCAAACGTAGGACCCGTGCGCCAGTGTTATCAGCACACCGCATTTCCGAACCCGCTAAAAGACCCCGGCTAATCTTGTTCCCGTGTGAAAGCATTCCCTTCGCGACGAGAGCTCTCTGTTTTGCTTTCGCCGCCATCCTACTTTTCCTCTCCTAACTTTTCAACAACAACAAAAGACACCGTTTTACTGATTGGTCTACATTCGGCGATTCTCACTCGGTCGCCTTCCTTGACGTCGATGCATGGTGGGTTGTGGGATGGTATGTGACCGTGTCTACGCTCGTACCTCTGGAATTTTGACGCGAATTCCAAGAATTCCCTGTCAACTATGACAGTTTTATCCATTTTCGCCGTGTGAACTGTACCGTCAAGCACCCGTCCTCTTATTGCCAGAGTTCCATGGAATGGGCAATTTCGGTCGTCGCACGTTTTCTTAGGTTGCTTGAAAGTCATTGACATTACCATAGCCTCTTGATGGTTTTTTTAAGTCGATCTTCTGGTCTGCCGACTAAAAGTTTACCGTCAATCTGTACGACTGTGCCGTCGTCAAACTTGAAGTTGAAAATGGCTGATTCTTTGATCACGCTTCGTCTTTGGTTTTCACGCAGGAAGATGAAAGTGTTTTTCGTTTCCCCTATGACTCTGCCGCCCACGCCAACATAATCTTCATGTGGGCTTTTCGCGACTTTGCCTTCAGCGCCGATAAACTCGTAGCAGATAATGTCTGGGGTTACTTTCATTGAGCCTCGGTCTCCTCAGTTTCTTTCTTCGCTTTAGGCTTCTTCGCTGGTTTCTCAGCTTTCTTCTTTGGCTTTTCCTCTTCTTCCTCAGCGCCTTTCCTGATGCCGAGTTTGCCTTCGTGTTCCACAGTAAGTATTTGAGCGATTGTTTTTCGTATTTCTCTCACTTTTGTCGGGTTTTCAACTGCGCCGCCTGCCTTAACCATTGTCTTGATGCGGGCAAGTTCAGCGCGTAAGTCGATGAGTTTTTTCGCTCTGTCTTCAGAGGACATGCCTTGGATTTCTTTGAGCCGAATTATTGCCATTACTGTTTTACCTCCTGAGGTTTCGGTTCGCTCGCCACTTTTGCTTGCGCAACTGGTTCTTCTTCTACCTCTGCTGCTTGCTCGGCTTGTACCGGTGCTTGCGCTTCTGGTTTTTCTGTTGGTGCTGTCTCAGCAGTCGCTACGGTTTCTTCTGGTGGTGCTGCCTCGGAGACTTTGATTCTATCTGGGAAGTAAGCGTCTGGCGGCATGATTTTTACTCTTACACCTATGATGCCGGGCTTGAGTTGAACGTGAGCTTCCGCTTTTTTCATAGCTACAAGTGCTGGTTCTCCGCATCGTGGAAAGTAGCCAGCGCGGAACTTTTCAAACCGTGCCCTTTCAGTGGTAAGTTTTCCGCTTATGACTATTTCAGCGCCGAGTGCACCTGCGTCCATAACCTGGTTGAGTGCCCAAAAACCAGCGCGCCTAAAGTGAACTCCACGTTGAAGCGCCGAAGCTACGCGTGACGCGATAACGTAGGCGTTAAATTCGGGAACCTCGATTTCTGAAACTGAAATTTGAGGATTAGTAACCTTGAAGTTCTGTTCCAAGGCTGAGGCAAGGTCTTTTATTGTTTCTCCGCCTCTGCCGATCACTAAGCCTGGACGCATCGCGTAGATAACTACGTGGGTTCCAAGCGGGGTTTTGGAAATGTTGACTCCGCCGTAACCGGCGCGGTCAAGCTTTTTTTGCAAAAATTCATCAATTTCTGTTTTTTTAATTGATTCTGTTATAAAACGTTTAACTATACTCATTTACTGTTCTCCTGTGGCGGGTTTCTCATCAAGCACTATTTCGATATGTGTAGTCGTGTCGAATTTCGGCGAGGATCTTCCCTGCGCCCTCGGCATGTAACGCTTCATCTTCATGCCTTGATGGGCTGCTGCATGGATTATGCGCAAACGATCCACGTCTAAACCCTTGTTTTCAGCGTTTGCCTGTGCCGATTGCAGAACGCTCAGGATTTGGCCGCATGCTTTAAAAGGATATCTCCCAGAAAAACTCTTTACGAGCCCGTGCCTGTGAGGTAACTTTTTGTTGTACCTCCTGTAAGGAATAGCCTTCTTTTTGTCCTGCACGTCGCGCAGATACTGCTTCGCATCGTTCAGCATCATACCTTTAATGGCCCGGCAAACTTCCCGGGCGGCTTTATGGGATATTTTAAGTTCTCTGCCGCTGGCTTTCGCTGTTTTTTCTGGATCAAGCGTTTCAGCGAATACTGAGTATCCCCATTTTGGCATTTTAGCACTTCCCGATGCGCAATCAAGCACGTAAAAGCAGTTTATATGGCTTTCCGTATCAAAACTAAAAGTTTCGATTAAATCTACTACTTGGTTGCCCTGAATTTGGGCGCGTTCGGTCTGTGAGGTGTACAAGCTTTGGATTACGCTCTTGCCTTTTATAGTTTATCCAAAAAAAGGTTCTTGTTTCTGTAAAAACCAAATAAGCCAGAACGACAAAAAAACAACATCTAATTTTCTTGTGAGTTTATCAAGAATTGTCATCGCCAAATAAAATTTTTGGAATCAAAATTTCCTTCAAGCTGCGATTTGTTTATTTTTATCCGTATGTATTTGCTATTTCATCGGAAAAAAGAAGAGAACATTATGGCAGCGAAAAGCGAGAAAATAACCATGTTGCACGGCGCAGGCGGCACAGTCATGCATAACTTGGTCAAAAACTACATCGTAAAATACTTCGGCGGCTTGGGAAACGCCGCTGAGGTCCCTCTGGAAGCAATGGATGACGCCGCCGTCATCGGCGACGTCGTGCTTAAGAGTGATTCCCATGCGGTTAAACCCATTTTTTTCCCAGGTGGAGACATTGGCCGCTTGGCGATTTCAGGCACCGTAAACGATATTTCAGCTGTGGGGGCTGAACCTTACGCACTGGCTTGCGGGTTTATTTTGGAAGAAGGCTTGCCTATTGCCGATTTGGAGCGCATTTTGGTAAGCATGCACGACACATGCGTTGAAGCAGGCGTAGGCATAGTGACAGGCGACACGAAGGTTGTTGAGAAGGGCAGTTTAGGCGGCTTGGTCATGAATGTTTCAGGAATCGGCAGAAGAACCCAAGCCTTAGACAGCGACTTAAACGTGGCAAGGAAGTACCGTAACGTTGCTGCTCGCTGGACTCTTGACTCGAACTTGGCTGCAGGCGACAAAATCATCCTAACTGGAACTATCGGTGACCATGGGTTAGCCGTACTCTCAGCTCAACAAGGCTTGACTTTCGGAAGCGAAATAAAATCTGATGTGCGACCGCTCAACCGTATGACGCAGCGCTTACTCGGCGAAGTGGGCGGAATCGTCGCCATAAAAGACCCAACCAGAGGCGGCTTAGCTGACGCGCTTAATGAGTGGGCCGAAAAATCAAAAGTTGGCATACTAATCCACGAGAACAAAGTGCCTATCCGGCAAGACGTGCAAGCGGCATGCGACATGCTCGGTTTAGACCCTTTGGAAGTTGGAAACGAAGGCAAATACATAATCGGCGTCGTCACTGAGAAGACTCAGGAAACCCTCTCATTTTTGAAGAAGACGGAAGAGGGGAAAAACGCGCAAATAATCGGCGAAGCCACAACCCAATTCAAAGGCGTCGCCATGCAAACCCAGGTCGGCGGCAAAAGAATAATCGCAAGACCCATCGGAGACCCAGTGCCAAGAATCTGCTAAACCTGGATTGGTTGGTTTAGTTTTGTTTCTGTTTGCATAAACTATTTTTACAAATTGGGTAGAATAGTTTATGTGGCTGTCATGACTGAAAGTGTTACTTTTTCTGCAATACTTTGGCAAGAAGGAAAGCTGCAGGTCGCTTGGTCACCTGAGTTAGATATAGCTAGCCAAGGGAAAAATGTGGAGGAAGCCTTGAGTAATTTGCAAGAGGCTATTGAGCTTCACCTTGAAGACGAGGATGCCAAGATTCCAACAAGCAAATCGCCTATTCTTACCACTTTGAGCGTTGAAACTCATGCCAAAGCTGAAACCTGTATCGGGTCTTAAGATAACGAAGGCTTTGGGTAAAGCAGGTTTTCAAGTAGCTGGTAGAAAAGGAAGCCATGTCAGGCCAAAAAAGAAAACTGCCGATAGGACGTACATTGTTATTGTTCCTCTTCATCCAGAAGTAAAGACTGGGACTCTCAAATCGATATTGCGACAGGCTGTGACAACAGTCGAAGAGCTTGCTGATCTTCGGGGAAAATAGTTTTTGCGATCAATCAACATTACACTTAGATACGTTTTGAAATAAATGCGCTACTTGGGGCTTCTAAGCTTGGACTGCCACGTTTTTTGCCCAAACCCTACATGTGCCTTCATTGCTGACCATGCATGCGCCGACAGGTTTCTCTGGTGTGCAAGCCTTCAGGAACATGGGGCACTCGTCGGGCTTGATTTTTCCAATGATTACAAGGTGGCATTCGCAGCCGAGAAGGATGTCTCGGCCCTGCTCAACATGAACACCGTACTTGAGCCTTGCATCGTAATCTGTAAACGCCTCGCGCAACTGCAAAGCTGAATCAGGAAGCCTGCCGATTCCACGCCAGTTGCCGCCTGTAACCGTGAACGCTTCCTTCATCATCTGTAGCGCTTTCGGGTTGCCTTCAGGCTTAACCACCCTGGGATACTCATTCTCCAGTTTAGCTGTTCCTTCGCTTTGCTGCTTCACGATCATGTAGATCGACATTAAAACGTCGAGGGGTTCAAAACCAGCCACAACCGTCGGCATACGATAAACACGGGGAAACAACTCGTAAGGCTTGAGCCCTATGATGGCGCTCACGTGGCCCGGTGCGATAAAACCGTCGATTTGCAAGTCGCCCACACCCAGCAAAAGTTCCATGGCTGGCGGAATCAAACGGTGAGAAACAAGAAAACTAAGGTTTTTCGGCGGGTTCCCAAGCACTTCAACCGCCGTTGACGGAGCAGTGGTTTCAAAGCCGACTGCGAAGAACACAAACTGCTTGTTCGCTTCACGCTTAGCCATTTCAACCGCGTCCGAAACCGCATACACGATTCTGACGTCAGCACCAGCGGCTTTTGCTTCCAAAAGCGACATTTGACTCCCTGGCACCCGTAAAACGTCACCAAAACATGTTACAACCATATTTTTCTTCGCCAGTTGCACCGCTTCGTCAATTTCAGCTGCAGGGACAATGCAGACGGGGCAGCCTGGACCTGCGATGACCTCAACGTTCTCGGGTAAAAGGCTGCGCAAGCCGAAATGCGTAATAGTCCACTCGTGCGTTCCGCAGATGTGGCAGATTTTTATTTTTCCAGCCTTGGGCGCTAAGCTTTTGATTTTTGCGGCTATGTTTTGGGCTAGTTCGGGGTTTCGGAATTTTAGGTTTTCAGCCAAGCCTACGCCTCAACTCGCCATTTTATTCTTGACCAGCTTCAAGGATACTATTCCACAGGCTCAAGGTTTCTTTAGCATCTTGTTCCTCGATAACTTGAATGGCATAGCCTGCGTGAACCAGAACGTAATCGCCGACTTTAACGTCCACAAGAGACACATTGACTTCCCTCAACACGCCTTGGCCAAAATCCACGTTGGCTCTGTCGCCGTTAAGGTTCAAAACTTTAGCGGGAATTGCTAAACACATACTTATCAGTTAATAAACACGCTTTAAACGGCGATAAAAAGAGATTGGTCTAAAACCGCGAAAAACCACCTACAACGGCCTGCCCGAATGAAACGCCACCGTCGCCCGCTGGGACAGCTTCGTGAACCCAAAACCGCAATCCCGCGTCCTCAACCGTTTTACGCATGACTTTTGCTAGTATCTGATTGCATGCGGCACCGCCTGAGAAGCCGATGTTTTTTACATGGAGAACCGTGGCTTTTTCGACGGCCAAAGATCCTAATCCGTTTGCTAGGTAAGCATGTGCAGAATAAGCCAAGTCGCCAGTGGAGAATTTAGCTTTATTTTCAAATATTAACCTTAGCAAGATTGCGGTTTCAAGGGTCTCGCCGCGCATAACTGGCTTGAGCTTCAAAATGTCCTTGTTCCCTATTGCGGCGGATTCCAGTTTCATAGCTGGCTCCCCTTCGTAGGTCCGCTCGTTGCAGACGCCTAAGACGGCTGCGACGGCGTCCAAAACCCTACCTAAACTTGTCGTTTCAACCGCCTGTAAGCCTTTTCCGAGCTGGTTAAGAATCAGGTTGGCTTCGGTTTCGCCGAAAGGCAGGTACTCGCTGTTCTGAATTAGCCAAGGCTCGACATCAACCCCAGCTTTGGCAAGCATTCCGGCAGCCACACGAATAGGGTAACGGCTAGCAACATCTCCGCCCAGTAGCGGCTGAGATTCCAGATGCCCTAGACGCTTAAACTTCGCGGAGTCGCGAGTGCAGAACAGGATTTCTCCACCCCAAGCACCGCCATCGGTGCCATAACCGTACCCGTCGCAGACGACGCTGACAGCTTCTTCCAAGTTGTGTTCAGCCATTAAAGCGGCTGCGTGCGCGTGATGGTGCTGAACTTGAATGAGCGGTGACCCGTCTACTTCAGCCATTTCTTTCGCGAGCGCGGTCGTGGTGAACTTGGGGTGCAAATCGCAAACCACGGTTTCAGCATGACAGTTGGTCAAACTGTAAATGTGATTTGCCGCTTCTTGAAGAAAAGCGCGAGTTTCCACGTTTTCAACATCGCCGATGTGTTGGCTGATGAACGCTTTGTTATCAAGCAGGACGCAGGCTGTGTTGTTCAGTTCGCCGCCTAATCCTACGACGCACCGCTTAGCCTTTGCCTTGAGCCTTACGGGTGCTGGGGCGTAACCTCGGCTTCGCCTAAGGAACACGGGACGGTTGCCATGGACGCGCATGACGGAGTCGTCGCATCGGTGGGCGATTTTGCGGTTGTGAAACAAGAAATAGGCCACTGTGCCGTTGAGGGTTCTGAGGGCTTCATCGTTGTTCTTCACGATTGGCTCGTTTGGCGGGTTAGCGCTGGTCATTACGAATGCGGGGTCGTCAACCTGGTCAAAGAGCATGTAGTGCAAGCCAGTGTATGGGAGCATGACGCCTATGTTATGCAGTTTCGGAGCAACTAAAGGTGAAAGATTGTAGCCGCTGTTCTTGTTCAGCAATACTATTGGCCGTGCAGGGGAAGAAAGCAGTTCCTGCTCCTTCGAACCTACTTCGCCGAAGCTTTTCGCCGCCTCCAGGCTTCTTGCCATGATGGCGAAGGGTTTTTCGCGTCTATGCTTCGTTGCTCGAAGCGCTGTCAAAGGCTTCTCCAGCATAACTGAGCAAGCGATGTGGAAGCCGCCGTAACCCTTTATCGCGAGCACGTTGCCTTCAGACAACAGTTTGCCCGCTTCACGCACCGGATCTTTAGTTTCTATCAGGTCGCCGTTCCGTCCTGTTAGGTAAGCTTTCGGACCGCATGTGGGGCAAGCTACGGTTTGCGCGTGAAAACGCCTGTTCGCCGGGTCTTCGTACTCCTTTTTGCAGAAACCGCAAAGAGGGAACTCTCGCATCGTTGTGTTTTCCCGGTCGTACGGCAGCCGCTCGATTATCGTGAATCGCGGTCCGCAGTTGGTGCATGTGATAAAGAAGTACTCGTACCGCGGGTTACTGGGGTCTCGCAGTTCAGCGAGGCACTCGTTGCAGATGGCGATGTCCGGCGGAATGATTGAGCCTGACAACTCTGTCTCTTGAGAACTCTTCCAAATCGTGAACTCGGCGAACTCGTTTTCTCCTGAGAGTTCGGTCGATTTAACCGCGTCGATGTGGGCAAGAGGCGGCTTCTTCGATGTTAGGTCACGCATGAAATTCTTGATGTGCTGCCCGTCGCCTTCTAAGAGAATTTCAACGCCCGCGTCGCCCCTGTTCCGAACGTACCCTGCTAAGCCGTTTTTTGTGGCTGTGCGGTAGATGAATGGGCGGAAACCGACGCCTTGAACAATACCGGTGACATTAAGTTTTATGCGCAAAGAGGAGCCTTCTCTATTTCAAAATAAAGGTTTTCTCTTATACATTTCGTCAAGGGTTAACGAATTCAAACGTTTTCGCGCAATCAGAAATTTGCCACTCTAAGAATCAGATTAAGCCCCGAAAACAACTGAAAGCTCAAAGAATTCAACGCTTAGAATAATCCGTAATGCCTAATCGATTGCCGAAAGGGTCTTCGAATTCAACCGCCATGCCAGTGTGAATCTCAAATGGTTCAGACAAGAACCGTAAGCCTTTAGCGCTCAGCCGCTCGTACTCTTCCCGCACGCTGTCCACTACAAACCATATTGTCGGCTTCGAATCGGGAAACTTGCTGGTGTCCTTGAGGATGATGGCTGGCTCGTTTTCGCCGACTTTGAAGGCGACCATGCCCATGTTTGAAAAGTCGAACTTAACAGGCAGCTTCAAAAGGTCTTGATAGAACTCTTTTCCTTTTCGCAGGTCGCTGGCTGGGAGAAAGAAGTTGTCGTAGTCTTTCACGGTTTCACTTCAAGAGGGATTTTTGCGAAGGCGCTTATTAACATTTCATGAACCCTCGTAAGTGAAGAGGCAAAAGGCAAGCTAGCGGCCGTGGATGACAAGGTAGCCTTTTTTCTTATCCAATTCCGCTATGAGATTTTTTTGAGCGACAAATCGTTTTAGTGCTCGGTTGTTACATTCATCATTCATCACCAGATTAAACCTGCCGCTTTGATTTTTTTCGAGAGATACTATCTTTGGCTGAGCCAAATTGTTGCCGATCACTTCTCTTAACAATGCCACTGCTTCTTTGCGCTCCAAAAAATGCACGCTCCCCAAGCAATTTAGCAACCGCTAAACTATATAACGATGCATGGAATATTGTTCGCCAAAATGAATAAGCATTACGGAAGCGTCGGTTTGAAAGGCAAGACTCAAACGTAAAGTGGAAAAATACGACAGTTGATTGCGGGGGTCGCCTGGTTTTAGCTTCTAGCCGAGCGAGCAAAGTTAAGCCTATTCTGACAAAGTAGACCGATTAATCAATTCATTAAAGCATATGCTTTTTTACCATATAGTAATATTTTCCGTTTATAAAATTCGTCCTGATTCTTCCTTCGTTGACTAAGCGGTAAAGGACATATGGGAATCCAAGCAAATTGATTCCAGAAGAAACTGCTTTCCAGAAATCGGTGAAATCCGTTTGCATATTTATTCCATCAATTATTTCATTGCTCGTAAAAGCTTTGTCCGGGTTGCTCTCCAAGAAAGAAATCACTTTTTTTTCAATGTCAGTTAAAACATGCCCAGATTCGAATTCTTCTTTATCAATTGGCATTTTCTTCACCTACGTATACTTTCTCATTTAAAGTTTAAAACATTCTTCCCAGAGAATTACCAAAAGCAAAAATCATTTAGATTAGTGCTTCGGCTTTTGCCTTAAACACGCTGATTCTTGGCTCAGCCGAGAAATACGATTATAGTTAAAAATTACTGAGACATAGCACACCGCTTTCATAAATGGCTCAATAGCGAGGAAAGGTCAACTAATTAATGCATTGTTCACTGCGAAATCGCAGCAATTTGCGTGAAACTAAACGAGACCCAACGATGCAAACTATTGTAAAACATCAATTTTTGGGGGTAGCGGAGGCTCGAATGGTGCCGTTCGTCCAAACAGACGTGAACTCTTGTTTGTGGGGCGGGATTCGAGCCCGCGACTTCTGGTTTTGGGCGCATAGCCCCTTCAAACTCCAGATTATGAGTCTGGCGCCCTGGCCAGGCTAGGCTACCCCGGCAAATACACCACTTTTTCCGGTGGCTGAATCCATTTAGTCTGTTTTCCATCATTTAAACCTTTAAGACAACTGATGCAAGCGGTATCTTTGAGGAACTACTTCCGACTTTTTTACGACTGCATGTACCGACGAATTGTATATGCAAACTGTATATGCTTTCACCTCTATAGGCCCCGCTTGCGCGTGCACGAATCAAAACAAGAAAACGCAGGCAGGCATCCACTGATATACGTTTTTGGCAACATAAAATTTATTGGAGCGGAAAACGCAAGTTTAATGTGGTGAGTGATAATGTCCGCAGATTCAGATGATGATTACCCTGAATGGCAGAAAAAAAGACGAGCTAGAGAACCGTTTTTCAGCGACATAGATGACATGTTCCGGGAAATGGAGAAGATGATGGATGAAGAGCTCAAGAACTTCACTGAGAAAGTGCCTAAAGAATACGTTAAGGAGCGTAAACTTCCCGATGGAAGCACGGTTAGGGAGCTTGGCCCCTTCGTTTACGGCTACAGCATGAAGATCGGTCCTGACGGCAAGCCTGAAATTCAAGAGTTCGGAAACATAAAGAAAGGACTCAAAGGGCCCCCTCAGGTTAAGCAAGAACGCGAGCCACTTGTCGACATTGTTGACGCTGACAGCGACCTCCACGTGGTTGCTGAGCTTCCAGGCGTGGAGAAAAGCGACATAAAACTGCACGGCACAGAGGACTCGTTAACGATTTCGGTTGACACTTCGCAGTACAAGTACTATAAAGAAGTTGAGTTGCCAGAGAAGGTTCGCGTTAGAGAGGCAAGATCAACCTACAAAAACGGCGTCTTGGAAGTTGTGCTTCCTAAGGCTGAAGCGGAAAACAAGCCAAAGGGAGAACCCATCGATATAGGCTAAGAAACTAAATTCAATTTTCCCCTTAATCAATCCACGTTGCGTATGTGCAAATGAGCGGCAATTCAGAGTTAGACTCGTTAAACACTATTTGTCGAGAAGCAAAAACAGCGGGCAAGCTGTCAGGCTCCAACCTGAACGAACTCTACGAGCTTTTCGGAGCAAGGTTCACGAAAGCCCTTGATGCACTGAAGGAGAATCGGGTGAAAAAGTACAGTTTCAAACCAAGCGGAAGAACGGTTTGGATTGTTGTCGGCAGAGAAAGGGACTACCTCATCATGCCAGAAGCGGAATTCTGCACATGCGACGACTTTTATTTCCGAGTAATCGACAAGAAAGTTCACATGTGCTACCATCTTTTAACGCAGAAGATCGCGCAGAACCTAAGCTGGTTTGAAACTATAGAGGAAAACGATGACAGCTACGAAATGCTGATGAACGAGTGGAAAAAAGCGACACCTTAAATATTAAGAAGCTACAAGAATAACCGATGCAAGGAGAACCCTCATGAATTTAGGCGCATACTTCGTGACCCTAGAATACTCCGCAATGACCGCGGTATTCGTCGCTTTAATCCTAATCTTCCTCTACGCGTACTACGGCAGAGACGAAGAAGAAGAAATAGAAGACTGAAAACTCTTCTTCTTCCAAAGTTTAAAATTAATTGTGCCTTCTGCTCATAACCAAAAACAAGACTATACTTAAGACTGCAAGAATTATTCCAATAATTATCAGCAGTAAGGCGTTCGGCCCCGCCCCGAAAACGATCGGGAAGGGACCGATGAAAATGACAACACCAACGCTTGACGAACTACTTAAAGCAACAGAGGCAACTACCAGCACGGCTACGCCGATTAAAACCAAAGCAACTCCTAAAAGCAGAAACGTGAACAGCCTGCTCGAAACGGTGATGCCTTCATCCTTGTTTTCTTCTTCGCCTGACATATCCATCCTACCTCAACAGCCAGTAGTAGACCAACATGGCGACGATGAGGGCAATGACGAGCGCTAAAGCCATCACTAAAACTGTTTTAACTGATTTTTTGTCTGTTCCAAAGATTATTGGGATAGGGCCAATGATGATTACGCCTTCACCCTTAACCTTCCCCTTTCCAGCGGCGCGTGCAGAGGCAACGATAATTGCTGCAATAATAATGATGATTCCGGCAAAGACTAGGCCGATGCCAAGCGCGTAAAACACTGCAAGATCCACCAGTTTTTTCCTCCGGAGCGCTCCAAGGTGAAATGGAACATCGTTTTTAATAAACGTAGTCAAACGGCCGGGAGAATTGCAAAAAAATTAAAAGCGTCAGAATAGTTATCGTGTCGGCGCGAGATGACAGATCAAGATATTATTCAAAAAATTCTTGCAAAGAACCCGGAGCTTAGCGAAGAAAAAATTCTTGAGGAGCTGCTGCAGGAAAGGATGAGGACTGGTGGTTTGCTCGGTGACGAAACGCTTCTGAGGTTAATCGCTGCGAGATACGGCGTTGAAGTGCAGCAGAACATTGTTTACAGCAGCGGGACCCTGCCTACTAGCCGCTTGTTCGCCGGCTTAAACGATGTTACTGTGGCGGGTCGGTTAATCGCTGTTTACCCAGTAAAAACGTTCGAGGGAGAAAAACCCGGCAAAATCGCTGCTCTCGTGCTTGTTGACAATTGTGGTACTTTACGTGTTGTGTTATGGAATGACAAGGCTGTCTTGATCGAGAGTGGCGAGTTGAAGGTGGGGCAGGCTGTCAGGCTTCTTCACGGGTACACGCGGGAAGACCGATACGGCAGAGTAGAGTTGCATCTCGGAGGAAAAAGCAAAATTGAAGTCGAGCCACAGGAAAAAGCCAGCGAATACCCAGCCACTGAGAAGTTTACGACAAAAATTGGCTCTTTAACTGGTGCATCAGGCGCCGTGCATCTCAGCGGCGTGGTAAAGGATGTTTCAGGTTTAAGCAGCTTCATTCGAAGCGACGATACAGATGGAAAAGTCATGCGGTTCACTCTCGCCGACGACTCCGGACAAGTTGCAGCCGTGATCTGGAACGAAAAAGTAACAGAACTCGAGAAAAAGGTCAAAGTGAACTCGCATTTGCTTTTGGTTAATGTTCGAGTTAAAGAAGCGCAAAACGGCGACATTGAAGTTCACGTCGACTCAAACACGTACGTTAACGTTCAAACTGCCGAGTTACAGTTAACGAAAATAGCCAACTTGAGCGAAAACCAAACCGCCAACGTTCAAGGCATAGTCGCATCGGTTCCTCAAAGCAAGGAAGTAACCACAGGCAAAGGCGAAAAAGTGAAGCTAACGATTTTCGACCTGAAAGACGACTCGGGCATCGTTCAGGTTTCAGCTTGGCGTCAACATGCAGACGCGTTTGATAGCTTAAAAATCGGAGACACATTACTGTTGGAGAACGCCTTAGCGAGAAAAGGTTTCAGGGATAAAAAAGAGCTGTCGACGCGTAGCGGAACCGTGGCTTCAATCAATCCGCCTTAAGTTTTGCCACGATAGCATTCGCCATTTCGTCCGTGGATGCCGAGCCACCTATATCGACAGTTCTAACCTTGCCCTCCTTGAGCACGCTTATCACGGCATTTTCAATTTCGGCTGAGGCTGCCTTTTCGCCAAGGTAATCCAGCATCATTGAACCAGCCATAATAGTAGCAATCGGGTTAACCCTGTTCTTTCCAGCGTACTTAGGCGCTGAACCATGAACAGGCTCGAACATACCGTAGGTTTCCCCGATGTTTGCGCCTGCTGCTAAGCCTAAACTTCCCGTTACCTGAGCCCCTTCGTCAGAGAGTATGTCGCCGAAGAGGTTTGTTGTAACGATCACATCGAATGCTTCTGGCTTCTTGATAAGCTGCATCGTAGCCGCGTCAATGTACAAGTCATCAACGGTTACGTCAGGATACTCCTGCTGCACCTCCTTAACGGCGTCCTTGAAGATGCCGTCGGTGATCCTTAGAATGTTGCTTTTATGAACGTAAGTCAAGTGTTTCTTGCGCTGAGACGTAAGCTTGAAGGCGAAGTTTACTATTTTCAACGATGCTTCTCTTGTGATTATTCTCAGAGCGACTCCGACGCCTGGAGCAAGCAGAGCTTCTGCGCCTGAATATAGCCCTTCGGTGTTTTCCCGCACAACAACAAAGTCAAGGTTGGGTTTTAAGGCTTCAACGTTTGGAAAGCTCCGGCACGGGCGCATGTTTGCGTAGAGGTTGAAGATTTTGCGGAGGGTTACAGCCACGCTTACAGGCGCGCCTGGCTCTTCCGGCGTGGTCATTGGACCCTTAAGACAGGCGCTGGTTTTTTTTATGAGTTCCAGCGTTTCTTTGGGCAAGTTGGTGCCGTACTGGGCTATGCAGTGGTATCCAGCTTCGCCATAGAGAAAGTTAAGCTTAAAGTCTGATTTTTCCACTGTGGCTTGGAGAACCTTTGTCGTTGCCTCCGTGACTTCAGGTCCGATGCCATCACCCTTGAGCACGGCTACGCTGTAAGTTTTAACCATAGGCATGCCTTCTTGTGTGGGTTTTGTAAAATAATGTTTCTGCTTATCAGTATTCCTGTCGACTTTTCCGAAAGTTTCAAAACTACCCTTTCGGCTTAGCGTGGTATCTATCGCAGTAGTCTTCAACGGTCGGGAAAATCGCCCTCGCTCGTCCTAAACGCTTCTTGGCGTTAATTTCATCTGCCAGCTTAATGAAATCTTTCGGCTTGCTGAACCGCTCTACCTCGCCACCTTCCCGTTTCCGCTTAATTTTTATACAGTCATCAACCATGCAGCTTAAGACGCAGGCGCCGCAATAGACGCACAAGTCCTCTATTATGCCCACTTCGCCAAGTGACCAGTAAAGAGCGTTGGTTGGACAAGCTTTAACGCATAGCTTGCATTGTACTCCAACACACGTGAACTTGTTTATGCTTATGCTGCCTTCCTTGAAAAATTCCTTAACACGCGCAAGCTCCAAAAGCTCTTGCCTATGCTTCTTTTTCGCCCGTTCGGAGCTTTCATCTGACAACAAGTCGAACGCGTCGATGGAAGAATCGGGTTTCTCGGGCATTCAAAGGGTCACAGCTGAAGGTTGTTTTGTTGAAACAAGCTTTTTTGGATTATAATTACTTATCCGTTAACCTGGGAGTTAACATTCATATTTAGTTAACTATGATAGCGCTCAGTTTATATTCTATTCGCCCACGCACACTTAGGCACTAGCTATCTCGCTTAACTCTTTTTGAGGGAAAGCTCCATACTCTCTCTCGTACAACCCGCCATTTTGCATGTTCCTAACAAAAGCTATTGCCTCTCGAAATTCACGAGGCAAATAGATCGCTTCTATACCAAAACCGCGCAAAGTGTAACCGGTTCTGGCTTGAACGGCAAAGACGGCGACCGAGATTAAAAAAGGTAGAAGTTGCAGAAAGCTGATGAAAGCTCCAAGAAAGCGTGACTGCAGGAATGACTGAGGAAAAATGGACCTAACGATACTTTCCAGACCCGCAACGAAGGCGCTCGAAAAAATCTGACTGAAAAAAGGCAGTGCGAAAAACAAAGCAGAGATTGCCACGCCTAGCACAAGCGCTTTCCACGAGTATCGACGCATGTACTCTATGGATGAGATGTTTTTGATAGGAATTTCAGTGATTTTTCTGGAAAGGAAGCCTCTCTTGATAAAGAGCCTCTTTTCGGTCGCAATAACGCCCCAGCTGCCTGAAGACCAGCTCTTCAAGACGTTCTCAGGAGACGAAAGAGTGGTTCGGGCTTCGTTTGGAATCTCGATTAAGCCTCTCTCCTTGATTAGTTCGTCATTCAACGCCCTGTCAAGGTCAGCAGTCAAATTTGAAATCGCCAGGCTCCTTGTTCTTTTCTTGGCGTTTTCTGAAAACTCCCTTCGCAATTCCGGATTATCCACAAGCTTGCAAACAGCCGCCGTTGCGCCTTCTATGTCATCAGGACCCTTCACATGGAGCCCTTCAACTCCGTTATGAATGAGCCATTTTTGTCCCCCGACCCCTGAAGTGATAACAGGAACGCCGTTGTACATGAACTCCATCTGGGTTAATCCCAAGGCTTCTAGGCGGCTTAAGATTATGTTCGCGTACGAAGCTTTGATTAGGAGCACTTTTTCTTCTTCATTTATCTCTCCGAGATACGTCACGTTCGGCATTCCCTTGATTTCTTGGATGATTTTTTCGCCGTAGGGTGAATCTCCATTTCCAGCTAAGATGAAATGAATGTCGGTTCTTTCTTTGAGGGCAGCGGCTATCTTTACTACAGCCATCGGGTTTTTGCGTTCTTCAAGACTTCCCAAGAAAGAAACTGTTTTTGAGTCTTTGCTGATGCTTAGAGCTTTCATGAATCTTTTAGCATCGGTGTTTGCGTATCTCAGAAACATTTCATCGTCTACGCCGCCGGGGAAGAGGAAGCACTTGTCAGGGTCCGCGCCCATTTTAACTTTGGCTTCTTTCTCGAAGGGTGTTACCACGATGATAAGATTCGCTACTGAAAATATCTGAGGCAAAGTCAGCCTGTTCCAGATGGTTCGGAAGGATCGCTCAGCCAAAGAATAGCGTTTAGGGGTCGGTTCTTGGAAGTGGGACATCTGACAGAAAACTAACGGGTCTTGGTATCCGCCGATGTCTTTCATATTACGTCGCCACTCTACAAATTTTGCAACATCTTCAGGTCCATTCCACAAAGTGCTATGAGTTATGAGGACATCAAGCCGGTACTTGTCCACGATTTTTTCAAGAGTAGAAATGAAATCTCGGAAAACTATTCGCCTAGGAGGCCACCTTGCGATGTAACTTTCAACCCTAATTATCGGTATTTGAAGCTCCGCGTCGTCGGCGTAGATGTAACCACCGAGTTTGGTTAAATTCTCTGAGGAGACAACTTTTTCTCCATCATGGAAGACGCTGGTGATAAGGTACGCTTTGTTGCCAAGTTTTATGAACTCACGTACCATTCGTTGGGCTACGAGTTCTTGCCCTTTACTTTTGCTCGTTTGGTACATGACGACGCCGATTCGTTTCTCCAGCATTGTGATTTGCTCTGCAAAGGGTTTAGCGTCTAATAGCTTAATGATTTGAAGTACGCGATAATTGAATTTTGGTGTGCACGAGATTAACACACAAACGGGCGCAGGCTTCAACTAGTTGAACTGAGGGATGAGCGACCACCGAGGTCTTTTGGCGGGTTACAGAAAAGACTAAAACTACCCGAAACCGTACTACCCTTATGGGTTCGAAGTTGAGACAGCAAAATGCACGAATAATTGGTGCATTGTTCACGGATTATGACGGGACTATAAGCTCAATGAATGTCTCACTGTTAGAGTCGCAGGTCCCCCCGAAAATCGCGTTGGTTCTTGACAGAATAAGGAAGTGTATCCCCGTCGCCGTGATAACCACCAAGTCGCTTGAGTTTGTGGTCGCAAGGACGCCGTTTGCGTGTGCATGGTCTGCTCTGGGAGGCTTGGAAACCAGGATCGGAGAAATCACGGCTAAGGCTCCATGCTTGGAAGGCAATAGGAACGTGGCAACGGCTCTAGAATACGCGAAAAGCAAGTCTGAAGGCGTCTTGAAAGTGGAGGAGAAACGAGATTCCCAGGGGAAAGTCGTCGCGTTTTCAGTTGACTGGCGCTTTGCCGATAACCAAGAAAGAGCAGAAAAAACTGCTACGAAGGTTCTTTCTTTTTGTGAAAGCTTGCCCGTTGCGACCTTAAAATACGAGGAACAACCGTTTTTTGATGTTTTCCCGTGTGCTGTGAATAAAGGAAAAGCGCTGTTAGACTTGAAGCAGAAACTCGGAGTGCTTAATAGTGTTATGTACATGGGCGACTCAGAAGTGGATAATTCAGCGTTTAAACTCGCTGAAGTCGCCGTGGGCGTGACGCATGCTGAAACACCGAAGAATCTTGCATGCGAATATTTCGTCGGGTTTGGGGATTTGGCCTATTTTTTGCAGTGCCTACTAGAAAATCGTTTTCTCTTTGACCCGAATTTTCCTATGGTTCAACGTAAACAAGCGTAGCTGCTTAGGTTTTTGGATTCTTGGGCGGAAACTGCAAAGGTGGCAGAATGTTGCATGATGCCTGAACTGGTTTTTGGATTAAGGATGAGCCCTAAACGTTAGCCGAGAATCAGGTTAAGAGGCTCATTTCATCTTGCTTGAGACCCATATCCTCTGTAGCAAACGTTTTTTACTTCCTCGGGAAGGAGTATTGCAAGATGATGCGGAAATGAAGCTGCCTTCTATAAAATTAAATGAAAATGAGTTGGCTGATTTTGAGGTGGCAATACGGAAAGAATGGCTTGTGACCAATGGTTTGGGAGGCTACGCCGCCTCGACTGCACTAGGTATAAACACGAGAAAATATCATGGGTTGTTAGTTGCTGCTCTCAACCCTCCGGGTGAACGAACGGTCTGCCTTTCCAAACTCGACGAAGAGATATGCAGCGGCAACGATGTTTACAGTTTGGGAGCGAATGAGTTCTTTGGCGCGATTCATCCTCAGGGCTACCGTTTCTTGAAGAGCCTCTGCGTTTCTCCGTTTCCGACTTATCTTTATGAAGCTGGAAATATTGAGGTTAGAAAAACAATTTTTATGCCGCATGAGAGGAACGCAGCAGTAGCGATTTATCAAGTTAAAAACCCAGGCGTGGTGGATTCAGACATCAAGATTTATCCCTTAATTTCCTGTCGGCATTTTCACGCGGTCGTTGATAGAAGGGCGAACCAGTTACGTTTCACTCAAACCTCAAGACCAAGCGAAGTGAAACTTGTTGCTAACTTGCCACCCGCCACTTTGGTTTCAAGAGCTATCGGAGGAACCTTTGTCTGCGACTCCGGCTGGATCGACAAGGCGTATTATCGCGAGGAAGAGGCAAGAGGCGAGAGCAGCACGGATGATTGCTTCCAGCCGGGATTTTTTAACTTCAAACTTCCTCACGGGCATGAGTCCACCTTTGCGATAGCCACAGTTGTTTCTGAAAACGATGGAGACGAAATTGTCACTTTGAATGAAATTGGCAACACAATAAGCGCAGTCGAGTCTTTTTTTACGAGCGAACTGAATCGGAAGAGCAGCCTGCTAGCCCGATTTTATGAGGCACAGGAAAAATTAGCGGCTAAGGATTGGCTAAGCTGGATTCTTCTAGCAGCCGATTCTTTCGTCGTGAAAAAAAACGAGGGAAAATTCATAATTGCAGGTTACTACTGGTTCGAGCCCTGGGGTAGAGACTCATTTATTTCTCTACCGGGACTCATGCTGGTGACTCGAAAATTTGACGATGCGAGAAAAGTGCTCCTGAAATTCTCGGGTTACTTGAGGCGAGGGTTAATACCTGATTACATCGATGAAAAGACTGGTAAGCCAGCGTACAATACCGTCGACGCCACTTTATGGTACGTTAACGCCGTCTTGCAATACTTGAAGTATACGGCCGATTTCGAATTTGTGAAAGCCAAATTCTGGGACGGTTTGAAGAGTATCATTGCTGCTCATCAGAGAGGCACGGAATATGACATACATGTTGACCAGGACGGCTTGCTTGAACATGGTCCAAGACTCACCTGGATGGATGCTGAAAACCAAGGAAATGCGGTGACTCCGAGAGCTGGAAAAGCTGTTGAAATTCAAGCATTATGGTACAATGCGCTTCGAACCTGTGAATTGTTGGCGAAAAAATATGGAGAAAACGCTCTAGCAGGCGATTATTGTTCAATGGCTGATAAGGCTAAATTGAACTTCAACCTGGAGTTTTGGAACAGTGAGAAGCTTTGCCTCTCTGACGTTGTAGATAAGGGCATTGCTGATCAGTCCGTCAGATCCAACCAAATCATAGCTGTGGGGCTCGATTTCACGATGTTGGAAAAGGATAAACAAAGCCTTGTTGTTGACTTTGTAATGAAAGAGCTTCTTACTCCTTACGGATTGAGAACCCTCGCCAACAATGATCCGCATTATAGGGGAAGATACTTTGGTGATAGAACGACGCGGAATTTGGCTTACCATAACGGTCCCGTTTGGCCCTGGCTCACGGGGCCTTTGACGAAAGCTTACATAAAGACGAAGGGTCGAGCCGATCGTCAACTGAAGTTTGCACAGGAGACTTTCCTGCTGCCAGTGCTTACCCAGCAGACCGTTCAGAACGGGGTTGGGTCGATAAGTGAGCTCTATGATGGTGATTGGCCTTACACGCCTGGCGGTTGCGTGTCTCAAGCTTGGAGCGTGGCTGAGCTTCTCAGAGCTTACGTCGAAGATACTCTACAATTCAGGCCGCCTTATGAGAAACTGGTTTTCAGCTCTAAGCTAGCGTAATTCTTCTAGACACTTTCGAGACAGGCGGTGACTGAACAGGAAAAAGAGAAAAGTAAGGTTCTGCAGAATAGATCGTTACTGCCCACAGGATAGTTACTTATCCTTTGTTTTCTCGGTTTATTCCTTGAGGAATACACTTTTTAACTCAGGGAAGTTCTAGTGATTTCAATCTTGTTTTCAAACGAAATAATAAAACTTAAATTAAATGACCATTGGTAATGGAAGAAGACAAATTGGCGTTGAGTTAAATGGAAAAGGCCACTGTCGCACAAGTTGCAAGTTCACCCGAACATAGTAACATAGTGCTAGGAATCGTCATGCTTGGGACACTTATGGGAGCGCTCGACAGCACAATCGTTATACTAGCGTTTCCAACAATAAACGACAGCCTTCACTCAAACTTAGCCACATCCCTCTGGATTATTCTTGCTTATCTCATCGTCATCGCGGTTGCCACCACCCAAATGGGCAGAGTAGGAGACATCTACGGCAGATGCACAATATTCAACTTAGGCTTCGTAATCTTCACCATCGGCTCAGCCCTATGCGGTTTCTCAACCCACATTTATCTTCTCATAGGCTTCAGAACAGTTCAAGCGGTCGGCGGAGCCATGCTGCAAGCAAACAGTGGAGCCATCATAGCTGATTATTTCCCTAGAGAAAGACGCGGCACCGCATACGGTTACAACTCACTGGGCTTCACAGCAGGAGCAATGCTCGGCATTGTTTTAGGCGGAATAATCACCACCTTCGTCAACTGGAGATACATCTTCTTCATAAACATTCCAATAGGCATAATCGCTGTAATAGTGGGAGTAAAGTACATCGCGGACATCGAAAAGACGTCAGCGAAGTTAGACCTCGCCGGAATGGCGCTACTTGGCGCGGCGTTAGTGTCATTATCCGCGGGTCTGGTAGAGTTCGCAGCAAACGGGCTCAACACATTCAACCTAACTTTAACCGTGATTGGAGCGCTGTTGGTACCTGTCTTTCTATTGTATGACCGCCGCGTTAAAAGCCCCTTGATTGATTTTGAAGCATTCAAAAACAAAGTTCTCCGCAACGCAATCTTTTCAGCGTTCTTTACAAGTGTCGGC
>Ga0187784_10000562_pt1 | contig 27452 bp, 23 predicted proteins | sample 1015_SJ02_MP15_2_FD_132964 | JGI IMG/M metagenome (GOLD analysis project Ga0187784, IMG submission 132964) | Tropical peat soil microbial communities from peatlands in Department of Meta, Colombia - 1015_SJ02_MP15_20_MG | ecosystem: Environmental > Terrestrial > Soil > Wetlands > Peat | place... | reverse complement strand
GCGCGCCGGCGCTGCGGCGGCGGGGTTCGGTACTTTGTAAGATGTCCTGCGCCTGCAGCAGCGGAGCGGCCTGCGCTGGGGCTCCCGGCATGACAGGACTCGGGGGATTCACGTCCGCGCGGGCTCCCGGACGGAGACTGCGCCTAAAGCTGTACCAGCCCACGAGCGCGCCGGCCGCCGCGTCAAGGCCGAGCGCGGTAGGTCCCACGAACAGTGCCGCCAGGAGCCCAAATGCAATCAAGATGACGGCTGCGATCTCGAGAACATGGCTATCGGCCTCGCGCACGGTCTCGGGATGATCGGCGAACACCAGGAGTGTTCTCATCGCGCCCGTCTGTTTATCCGCCAAGCCTGAGGATGCGACACTGGTCGTCGCCTCGACCGAACGACCCATCGAATCGATGTACCGATAGACCGTGTAATAGGTCTTCTGCGTGCTCGCCCGGGCACTTCGTACGCCGATCACGGTACCCGTCACTCGCTGCGCCCGCAAGCGCCAATTGAGTGCGTAGCCGAGCAACAGCGTGCCCACCAGAGACAACACGAGCGCTAAGAGCACGACGACCTCCCCGGCCTGGTTCCCCTGCCGCACGCACGGGCTGCGTGCCAAGCGCTCCCACAAGCATCGAATTGAGCGTGTCGGCCACCCGGCTCACGACCGCAGCCGCACGCATCTGCGAGAGCTCCGCAGTATAGTCGCGCACGGTTCGGTCGTCCGCACCGCTCACAGAAAGCACGCACTCCCTGCGCTGTCAAGCGACCGGGGCCGGCGGTATACTTCGTCGCTCGCCAACGCTTACAACAAGAGGCGTTCACCCCATGCACCTGGTTGCATTCCTCATCATCCTGATCGTGATCATTTTCGTGGTGCGCGCGCTCGCGCGCACCATCCCGCAGGCTACCGTCGGCGTCGTGACGGTGTTCGGCAAGTACCGTCGGGTCATGCGCGAAGGTCTGAACTTCAAGATGCCCTGGGAGAACGTCCTGTACCGGCTCACCCTGCAGAATCGCGCGCTGCAGCTCGAATTCCAGGCGATTACGCAGGATCAAGCGAACGTGAAGTTCGCCACGATGGTGCTCTATGCCGTTGCGGGCTCCGACGAAGAGTCGATCAAGAAGGCCGTCTTCAGCTTCGCCTCCCCGCAGGAATTCCAGCTGGCGCTGCAGCGGACCATCGACGGATCGATTCGCCAGTTCGTCGCCACCACCAAGCAGGCCGACATTCTCGGGATGCGGGCCGAGATCGTCGAGCACACCAAGAAAAATCTCGACGAGGTCGTGCTCGCGTGGGGCTACGTCGTGCGCGACATTCAAATTACCGACATGACCTTCGACAAGGAGATCATCGATTCGATGGCGCGGGTGGTCTCATCGAAGAATTTGCTCGCGGCCGCCGCTAACGAGGGGGCGGCGCTTCTGGTCAAGCGCACCAAGGATGCCGAGGCCGAGGCGGCCTACAAGACCATCGGTGCGGAAGCGGACAAAAAAGCCGCTGCTCTGCGCGGCGAAGGGCTCGCGCTGTTTCGCAAGAACATCGCCGTCGGAATGAAGGAGGCGGCCGACAGCTTGAAGGCCGCCGGCGTCGATGCACGGTTCTTACTGTTCCTCGAATACACCGATGCGCTGAAGTACGTCTCGGAGCATGCGCAGGGCAAGGTCATCTTCATGGATTCAGGCGCCTCCGCGACGGCCAAGGTCGTACAGGGTATGTTCGGCATATTCGAAGAGCCCGGACCCGGGCCCGCATCGCCGGCGGGCACTTAGGCGAGGGCTGCACCCACGGCCCGTGTGAGCTTCACCGTGATCTCCTCGAGCTCGGCATCGCTCGCGTTGTAGGGCGGCGCCAGAATGACGGTGTCCCCTGCCGCGCCATCGACATTGCCCGAGCAGGGATAGCAGATGAGTCCGTCGGCGAACGCTCGTTGGCCGATGTCGAGACTCAAGCCCCGCTCTGGCGCAAAGGGGGCGCGCGTCGCTCGGTCCCGGATGAGCTCGACGCCGACAAAAAACCCCCGCCCGCGCACATCGCCGACCTCATCGAAGCCGGACAGCGACGCGCGCAGCGCCTCCTGAAAGGTCACGCCCGTGGTGCGCACACGCTGCACCAGATGCTCGCGCTCGATGATCCGCTGGACCGCGAGTCCCGCCGCGCAGGCGGTCGTGTGCCCCGAGAAGGTATGACCCGTCATGTAGGCGCCGTGCTCGCTCAGAATGGGCGCCGAGACCTTCGCGCTGATGAGGGTTGCGCCCAGCGGAATGTAGCCACCTGCAAGCCCCTTGGCGATGCTCATGATGTCGGGCACCACGCCATCGTGCTCCAGCGCGCGCCAGGTGCCGCTGCGGCCCACCCCGCACATCACTTCGTCGGCGATCAGTAGCACATCGTACTTGCGGCACACCGCCTGGACCGCCTCGGCATATCCTGGGGGCGCAGGCACTACACCACCCGCAGCCCCCACGATGGGCTCGAACACGAATGCGGCGATCTTTTGCGGCCCGAGCTCGAGAATCGTCCGCTCGAGCTCTGCCGCTAGATAGGGAACCAGGGTATCGGGCGTGCACCCTTCCGGCATGCGATACGCGTTGGCGGGTGAGACGAAAGCGACGTCGAGCAGGCTCCCCTCGAAGGCGCGGCGGCGCGCGGCGAAGCCCGAGACCGAGAGCGCCCCTAAGGTATTGCCGTGCCAGGAACGCCGGCGCGCAATGAAGCGGCGCTTCGTCATCAAGCCGCGGGCTGAGAAGTATTGCAGGGCGATCTTGAGCGCGGATTCGACCGCCTCGGAGCCGTCCGAGCTGTAGAGAACGTCCTTGAAGCACTGCCCGGACACGCGCAGCACGAGCTCGGTCAAGGATTCGAGCGCGGTGCTCGTGAACAAATACCGGTACGCATACGCGATCGACTCGAGCTGGCGGCCGATCGCCGCGTTGACCTCGGGATGGGCGTGACCGATGCAGAACACGGCGGGTCCGCCCGAGCCATCGAGATAGGCCTTACCCGCCTCATCGTACAGATACGAGCCCTTGCCGTGAGATATCCGGGGCAAATCAGAAATGCCGAAGCCGCTGCCGACGCCTCTTGCCATGGTGATTCCCTGAGGTTCAGTTTTGGACGCGCAGTGTACTGAAAATATTCCGCGGCGCCCCGCGCCGCGGGCTGCGGCGTCGAGAGTGCAGGTCGACCCCTGGATGGCTGTCGCAGGAGCTATCAGGACAATAAACTTTAATTACAATATGATAGGTATCTAATAACAAGTAATTACTCACATGAGCTGGCGCCCCATCCACCTTCCTTGCCGAACGGCCAATTCAAGCTCGGCGATGGTATTCTTCGAGCGCACAATCGAGCACCAACCAGACGAGAGGCCAGCTCAGCCGGCGGCGGCTGAGCTGCCGCAACCGCTGCAGAAGGGTTACTTCCGATGGCCGAAGAGAGAGAGAGAGTATGGAGCGCATGCAAGCCGCCATTGCGGGCACCCTGAAGGCGCATTGGCGGCTGTTTCTCACCGAGGGAATCATCCTCTTGATCCTGGGCTTTGCGGCGATCTTGATTCCGCCAATCGCCACCTTCGCGGTCGAGATCTTGATCGGCTGGCTCCTGCTGATGAGCGGCATCGTGGGCCTCTTCACCACCTTTCGCATGCGTCACGCGCCTGGGTTCTGGTGGTCGCTGTTCTCGGCGCTGCTGGGCGTCGCAGCGGGGATCGTTCTCATCGGCTGGCCTGTCTCGGGCGCCGTCTCCCTCACCTTGATCCTGTCCCTGTTCCTGCTCTTCGAAGGGGTCGCCTCGATCATGCTCGCGCTCGAGCACCGCCAGGGCTTCTCCGCGCGCTGGGCGATGCTCGCGCTGAGCGGCGTGATCGACCTGATTCTCGCGGGGATCATATTCTCCGGACTTCCCGGGACCGCCGCCTGGGCCATCGGCCTCCTGGTGGGCATCAACCTGGTCTTCGGCGGCTCCGCGCTCATCTCGATGGCTCTGCACGCCCGCGGCAGCGCACCGGGCGCGCCGAGCGGCGCATCGACCTCGAGTCCTTGATCTCATCGGCCAAGCGTAGGGATTAGAGGATGGCACTCGATCTACCCTCGCGCGCCCGCGTCGTGATCGTGGGGGGCGGCGTCGTCGGCTGCTCCGTGGCTTACCATCTCGCCAAGCTCGGCTGGAACGAGGTCGTGCTGCTCGAGCGCAAGCAGCTCACGAGCGGCACCACGTGGCATGCCGCGGGACTCATCGGGCAGCTACGCCAAAGCATGAACATGACGCGCCTCGCACGCTACACGGCCGAGCTCTATCGGGGGCTCGAGGCGGAAACCGGCCAGGCGACGGGATATCGCCAGTGCGGCTCGATCTCTCTCGCCACGACGGCGGGGCGCATGGAGGAGCTTGCGCGCAACGCCTCCATGGCCAAAGTCTTCGGGCTGCCCGTGCACGTGCTCACCGCGCGCGAGATCCACGAGCTGTACCCTCTGGCAAATCTCGAGGATGTGATCGGCGGGATTCACATCCCGAGCGACGGCTATGCGAACGCGGTCGACATCACGCAGGCGCTCGCGAAGGGTGCGCGAACGCGCGGCGTACAGATTTTCCAGGACGTGAAGGTCACCGCCATCCGCCACGAGGGGCGCCGCGTGTGCGGCGTCGACACCACCCATGGCCGCATCGATGCCGACTACCTCGTTCTGTGCGCCGGCATGTGGACTCGGGACCTGGCGGCGAACATCGGTGTGACGGTGCCGCTGCACGCATGCGAGCACTACTACGTGCTGTTTCAGGACGTCCCCGGGCTCGATCCAAGCCTCCCGGTGCTGCGCGATTACGATCATTGCAGCTACTTCAAGTACGACGCGGGGAAGCTCCTGGTGGGTGCGTTCGAGCCAAACGCGCGTCCCTGGGCACAAGAGGGAATTCCCGACGACTTCTCGTACGGAGAGATCGCGGGCGACTTCAGCCACTTCGAGCCGGTACTCATCGACGCCATGCGGCGCATCCCCGCACTCGAGCGCGCGGGCATTCAAAAATTCTTCTGTGGACCGGAGAGCTTCACGCCGGATGTGCGTTATCACTTGGGAGAATCGGCCGAGCTCGCCAACTGCTTCGTCGCGGCGGGCATGAACTCCATCGGGCTGCAGTCGGCGGGCGGTGTGGGCAAAGTCGTGGCGGAATGGATCCGCGACGGTCATCCGCCGCTCGATCTATGGGAAGTCGACGTCCGGCGCAACATGCCGTTTCAGATCAATCGCAAGTATCTCAGGACGCGGGTCACGGAAAGCCTGGGACTTCTCTATGCGACGCACTGGCCCTTCCGTCAGTATGAGTCCGCGCGAGGCGTGCGCAAATCCGCCGTACACGATCGGCTCGCCGCGGCCGGCGCCTGCTTCGGCGAGGCCTTCGGCTGGGAGCGCGCGAACTGGTACGCGCCCCCCGGGATCGAGCCCGCGTATGTGTATAGCTACGGCCGTCAAAACTGGTTCGAGCCGAGCGCCCGCGAGCATCGCGCGGTGCGAAGCGCCGTGGGCCTCTTCGACCAATCCTCGTTCGCCAAATTTCGGCTCGAAGGCGCGGACGCGCCGCGCATCTTGAATCGGCTGTGTGCGAACGATGTGGCGGTACCGGTGGGAAAGATAGTCTACACCCAGTGGCTGAACGAGCGTGGCGGGATCGAGGCCGATCTCACCGTCACGCGGCTCTCGGAGACCGCGTTTCTGATCGTGACCGGCGCCGAGACCGAGACCAAGGATTTCGACTGGCTCAGGCGTCACATCGATCCGGCAGCGCACTGCGTGCTCACCAATGTGACCTCCGCCATGGGCGTGCTCTCGGTCATGGGTCCGAGCTCGCGCGCATTGCTCCAGTCCTTGACGCCCGAGGATCTCTCGGATCGAGCCTTTCCATTCGGCACCAGCCGCGAGATCGAGCTCGGATATGCGCTCGTGCGCGCCTCTCGAATCACTTACGTCGGCGAGCTCGGTTGGGAGATCTACATTCCGAGCGAATTCATGCAAGGCGTGTATGACGAAATCATCGCGGCCGGTGAGCGCCACGGGCTCGTGCATACGGGCTACCACGCCTTGAATTCGCTGCGCATCGAGAAGGCCTATCGGCACTTCGGGCACGACATCACGGATGAGGACACGCCGTGGGAGGCGGGCCTCGGCTTCGCGGTCAAGCTCGATAAGCCCGGCGGATTCATCGGGCGCGAGGCGCTGCTCCGCCAGCGTGAGTCGGGCCTCACGCGGCGCCTCGTGCAGTTTCTTCTCGCCTCGCCCGAGCCGCTGCTCTATCACAACGAGCCGATCTGGCGCGGCGACTCGATCGTGGGGTACGTTCGCTCGGGAATGTATGCCCACACGCTCGGTGCAGCCGTGGGCTTGGGCTACGTGACCGTCCCCGCGGGTGATCCCCTGGGCGGCGTCTCGGGCGGGCGCGGCGTGGCGGGCGCCGCTGCAATCGATCCCAGGGCCTACGAGATCGAGGTTGCGGGCGTGCGCCACCCGGCCATCGCATCGCTCCGCCCGCTCTATGACCCGAAGAACGAGCGCATCAAAGGCTGAGAATGCCGGCGGATGCGCCGTGACCCGAGGCTGCATCGCGTGGGAACTGAGTCTCACCCTGGGGCGGTTCTTAATGTCGCAATATCAGCCCGGCCCTGCGCGCGCTTCAAGCCACGCTGACAGCGCTTGAGGCCGATAGGAGGGATCCGAGCTCAGCCTCGACTTCACCGTCGGGTGGAGGGAGTCACTCGCCTTCACAGCGCGGCTCGCTTTTCCAAGAAGATCAAAGGGCGGGGATTCCCACGGCTTATGAATAGCTTGCTTCTGGTCTCCGTCCGGCACGTATACGGCGGGCTTGCTGAATTGCACCCCCACGCCCTGCAGTTGCTCGGTCAGCCAGTCGCAGCCTATGTCCGACAGCCGCGATTCCGCTTCGGGGTACCCTCCTCCCACGTCGGCATGAGCGCCGATGAACCATGTCTCCAGGATGTTCTCTCTCGGTTCCCACCGAGTCACGGGAAAGTCCTCCCGCATCTCATCGATGGCCATCGCGTGAAAGCCATATTCGACACACGGGCTCAGTGACAGATCGCAGAATCGAAATAGATCGACTCGCTTGTCTTTGGCGTACTCCGGGATTCCGTAGGATCCCACCGTGTCCCAGACGGCCACCGACTTGATGGGGATGTCAGGCAGGAGAGCGTCCGCGGGAAGCCTGTGACCTAACCACGATTCACAATAATTGACGAGGTGAGTCAATAAGTCCGAGAGACCGCCGATCGGCGTCTTTGCAACCGCGATGCTGTGCGACCTATACCATGCGGCCATGACCGCCCGATACGCCGCCTCCTTATCCGAGAGATCAACGACCCTTGGATTCAGAAGCCCGACGCGACTGATCATACCCGCCAAGGCTCGTGCGGTGTATGCGCCTCGACTGAAGCCAACGAGGTAGATTGCGTCGCCCGGTTCGTAGTTGCGCGAGATGAAGGTAAAGCCTCTCACGATCCGGACGATAACACCGGCACCGAACATTCCGCCGATCAGTTTGGTCGCGAGATTATTCGAGTCGCCCACCCCGTGAAGATACTTCGCGACTTGAGTCGTTGCGCCCGTCGTGTCGAGTCGAACTTTCTCCTGCTCATCCTTGAGACGAGCGGTCTGCGGGGTCACCTGCCCGGCCAGGTTCGCGTAGAGCTTGACGACATTGGTGATCGAGTTGGTTTGCAACTCACCACTGATGTCATCCGAGTCCAAAACGGACTCCCCGCTTTGATCTGATGGACCGTTCCAGGTCCCGTCGGCGCAGAAAATGACGTTCTTGGGCATATCCATCGCCTCCCGATGTTCTTGCAGATCCTACGGAGTTTCGTCCTGGCTCTTAATCTAGACAGCTGCTCCGGGAATCCCCGGCCCAGTATAGCGCTTTGGGACTGCTGAGATTTTGGATGGGGCTTCTCGGGAAGAGGCGGTCTCGACATCACAAAAGGAAATCCGTCACGAAGGGCACGCGCACTCGAGCGACCGAGCGCACACGCAGGGGAGGTTCAGGGTGACCCGGCGTAGCCTCTCGCCGACATCCATCGACACCGCGAGCTAGATCACGCTCCGCCGAACTCCCCGCACTCGATACTTTCCCGTGCACATGGAGCAGATGAGGAGATGGGAATGGAAGTCGTCGAAGAGACTCTGCGGCTCTTGCAGCGCCAGGCCGAGCTCGAGGCCGCGATGCGCAAGCCCGGCGGAATCCGCATCACCGAAGAGCGCGAGCTCCAGGCGCTCCGCGGGCGGCTCGCGCGATTTCCGCAAGCCATGGAGGCGGTGATGCAGGCCTCTCAGGCGTTACGTCGACCCCTGGCCGATATGACGGTTCATGACGTGAAATCCTGGGCACGCTCGTAGTCCCCGGGGGTGTTTGCGCTGCCTATCGGTGACCGAGCGCCCAGACGTAGGCTGCGATCGCCGCGACCTGATCGGAGGAGAGCTGCGCTCCTCCCATGGCCGGCATGGGGGCACGGTACTTCTTGGGTTCTGCGACGCCACTCGTGATCGTCGCGCGGATGCCCTGATAGGAGCCATCGCTCCATAGCCACTCTTTTTTGGCGGTGAGAGGAGGACCGAGCGTCGTGCCGCCGCCGTCCGAGCCGTGACAGCCCGTGCAGGCGGCGCCGCCGACCTTCCCGCGGAAGATGCGCTCGCCGAGCGCGATCATCTCTTTCGTGGCGCCGGTCGGCACGGGGAGCGCCGCCACGGGTGCACTGCCGACATTCGGATGCCTGCCTTCGGGTGGCATCGCGCTCCCCGTCGACACCTCCCCGGGACCCTCGGCATCGCTCGGGCACGCTGTACCCGAGGCGGTATCGGCCCCGCCGCGATAGACGATGCGGTAAATGCGCCCGCGCACATCATCCGAGACGTAAAGCGCTCCGTCGGGACCGACGGCGACCCCCGAGGGGCGATGCTCGGCACCTTCCGGCGTTCGTATCGCCCCCGCGAAACCGTCCGCGAAGACCTCGCAGACCCCACCGGCGTGCTCCCCGCCGAGCGATTGAAAGACGACGTTGTAGCCCTGCTGCGGATACGGCGCGCGGTCCCAGGAGCCATGGAAGGCGATGAAGACCCCATTGCGATAACGCGCCGGAAATTCCGATCGATCGTAGAACACCATGTCGTTCGGCGCCCAGTGCGCGGGAAATGCAGCGACAGGCGCGAGTTTCTGGGCGCATACGCCTTGCGTCCTGCCCCCATCCCCTCCGTACTCGGGGGCGAGTACCAACCGCTGCTGCATCGAGTCGTAATAGCACTCCGGCCAACCATAGTCCCCGCCCTGCACCAGGAGCATCACCTCTTCCGCCGGCAGCGTCGCTTCCTCCTCGGGCTTGTAGAGATCGGGGAAATTCGCATGGAGCTGATCTCGCCCGTGCTGAGTCACGAACAGCCGGTGCCGCGTCGTATCGAGGCCGAAGCCCTCGGCGTTGCGAATTCCGGTCGCGTATCGCTCGAAGGGCGAGAATGCCTGGTTCGCGCGGCTGGCATCATAGAGCCAGATCCCTCCGCGGGTCTTCAGCTCCTCGCAGGGATCAGCGCCCGGCGAGCGGAGCGTCCGGTTCTTCAGCTGACAGGAGTTGCTTGCGCTGGCGACATCGACATACATCTTGCCATCCGCGTCGATCACGAAGGGATGCATCGGATGATCACCGGTGCGCGGCAACCCGCTCACGATGGTTTCGGGCCGCGCCTCTGGGACGATCGCTCCGGCTCGAAGGACGTAGCGCACGATCTTGTCGTCGATCTCAGCGTAGAGGGCACCCCCATAGAGGCCGATGCCGGTGCCCCCTGCCCCACCGCTCTGCACGGTCTCGCCGAAGCGCCGGTTCACGTTGGCCTGGCCGGACCCCGTGGTGTCTTGTAGCGCGACGAGAAATCCGCCCTTGTGCGGCTTGTCGTTGCCGTAGTAACGGCCCGACCAAGTGTTGACGTAGACGACACCCTCGGGTGAGACCGCCATATGACGGGCGTGGCCGATGCCGTCGGCGAAGATCGTCGCGCAAAATCCGGCCGGCAGCCTGAGTCCGGTGCGATCGTCAGGACAGGCCGCCGTGGTCGAGGAGCGCGGCGCGTCGGCGCTCGCCGCGGGCGCAATGAGCAACTCGAAAGCGAGGACGGAGAATGCGAGAACTAGCGCGACGACCCGCCGGCACATGCTACGGCCTCTGGAAATGGGGCCTTCGGAAACGGCTCGACCTCGACCAGGCAATCATAGAAGAGCGGCGCGTTGCCCAGGTCAGTGAGCCGGTCACTGCGGGTCAATTCGTTGGCGTTCTTGCCGTCGCTCGTGAGCTTCTTCCACCAAACGGAGAGAGCCACCACGATGCCCCGCCGAGCTCGATCGCCGAGCCGCACACGCAAACGCAAGCTGCCGCGCCCGTTGAATACTCGCACGTAGCTCCCGTCGGCGATTCCTCGGGCCGCCGCATCGAGCGGGTGCATGTCGAGCCAGGGCTCACCCTCGCTCGCGCGAAGACTGCGCACGTTGACGAAGCTCGAGTTGAGGAAGTGGCGCGCGGGCGGCGAGATCATCGCAAGGGGAAAACGCCGGGCAAGCTCGCTGCGGGTGTCTTCGAGCGGGGCGATGTAGTCGGGCAATGGATCGAGTCCCAAGGACTGCGCCGTAGTCGAGTAAAACTCCACCCGGGTGGACGGGGTGCCGAAGCCGCCGGCGGCGAATCGTGCCGCGCCGCGGGGCGCCCCGATGCGCTTCCAGCCCTCGGCGCGCACCGCATTGAAGTCCCAATCCTTGGCGATAGCGGCCTGGGCGATCGTCTCGTCGGAATCCTCGAAGCAGGGTTCGGTGAATCCCATGGACTTTGCGAGCCGCCGAAAGATCTCCGTGTTGGGTTTCGCTTCTCCTCGCGGGAGAATCGCGGGGTTGTTGGCGACCATATAGTAATGACCGTAGGGTCTCACCACATCGAGGTGCTCGAGCTGGGTCGTCGCCGGCAGCACGATGTCCGCATAGTCGGCCGTATCGGTCTGGAATTGCTCGAGCACGACGGTGAACAGATCCTCACGGGCAAATCCCCGCGCGACGAGCCCCGAATCGGGCGCCACCGCCACAGGATTCGAGTTGTAGACGACGAGCGCACGAATCGGCGGGCTCGCATCGGCGAGCGCAGGACCGATCGTCGACATGTTGATGGTGCGCGGCTTGCGTCCGGCCAGGAGGTCGGGGCGCGATAGCGCCTCGGTGTCGATCCTGAAGTTGCCGGAGGTGGACAGGAGGATCCCTCCGGCGGCATCGCGGAAGGCGCCCACCAGCGCCGGCAAGCAAGCGATGTTGCGCATCGCCATGCCACCGCCGCGCACTCGTTGCAGCCCGTAGTTGGCGCGGATCAGCGCGGGCCGCGTACCGGCGTAGAGGTGCGCGAGCGACTCGACCTCGGCCGCCTCGATCCCGCAGATCGCGGCGACGCGCACCGGGTCGTAGCTGCTCGCTCGCTCCGCGAGCTGCGCAAAGCCGAGCGTGTAGCGCTCCACGTAATCGTGATCGATGAGATCGTCGCGAATGAGCACGTGCATGAGCCCGAGCGCGAGCGCGCCGTCGGTCCCCGGCAGCAGCGCGACGTGGGTATGACATTTCTCCGCCGTGAGCGAGCGGTAGGGGTCGATCGCGATGAGTCGCGCGCCGCGGCGCTTGGCTCTTTGCGCCTGCGCCCAGAAGTGTACGCTCGAGGTCACCGCATTGCAGCCCCAGAAGATGATGAGCTGCGCCTCGTCGGCCAGTTCCACGTCCATCCCGACGCTCGGACCCAAGGTGATGCGGTGCCCGGCTGAGCCCGCGGAGGCGCAGATCGTTCGATCCAAGAGGCTCGCGCCGAGCCGGTGGAAGAAGCGCTGCGCCATCGATTCGCCTTGCACCAAGCCCATGGTTCCCGCGTAGCTGTAGGGCAGGATTTGCTCGGGGTCCTCGGCGGCGATGGCCGAGAGCCGCTCGGCCACCGTCGCGATGGCCTCGTCCCATCCGATTCTCTCGAAGCGCCCCTCCCCCTTCTTGCCGGTGCGGCGCAGCGGATGGAGGAGCCGCTCCGGGTGATAGGTGCGCTCGGTGTAGCGCGCCACCTTGGTGCAGAGCACACCCGCCGTCGGAGCATGCTCGGCAGATCCGGTCACTTTCACCGCGATCCCGTCTTTGACGTGCACGTCGAGCGCGCAGGTGTCCGGACAATCGTGCGGGCAGGCGCCCTTGACGATTCTCGTGCCCGCGACCTCCGCCGCGCCCGCCGCCTCCCTGGCACGCGTCCCCACGCTCTTCGGGATCGCGCTTATCATGCGGCGTAACCTGTTTCGACGATGCGATCGAGGAAGGCCTCGCAGCGCGCAAGCTGCTCGAGCGCCACGAATTCGTTCGGACGATGGGCCTCGGTGATGCTCCCCGGGCCCAAGATCACGGTGGGAACGCCCATCTGCTGGAACAAGCCGGCTTCGGTCCCGTAGGAGACCTTACCGGCTTCGTAGTTTCCGGCGAGTTGCATCGCCCATTTCACGATGGTGTCGCTTTCTGCCGCGGCCAGGCCGATGGTGTGGTTGGTCCACGCGAGGTCGATGCCCGATTCAGGATCGATCGCTTGCATCTCGCGCGCGAGCGTTTCGGCATAGGCGCGAATTTCCTGGTAGAGCGCATCGGCGGAGGCTTGCGGCAGCGTGCGCATGTCGAACTGGAAGTCGCACTCCTTGGGGATCACATTGGAGGCGATGCCGCCGCGAATGAGGCCGGTCGACAACGTCGTGTAGGGCACCGTGAACCCCATGTCGCGCTTCTCGAATTGCGCCAGCCGATCGGCGATCTGGCGAACGTAGACCACCAGGCGCGCCGCGTATTCGATCGCATTCACGCCATAGGTAACGTAGCTCGAGTGCGCTTCGCGTCCACGCACCGTGCAGCGGAATCGGTTCATCCCCTTGTGCGCGATGATGGGCTGCATCGAGGTCGGCTCTCCCACCACGCATCCTCCCGGCCGGATCCCGTGCTCCTCGAGGTCGCGGATCAAGCCGCGAACACCGATGCATCCCACCTCCTCGTCGTAGCTCAGCGCGTAATGGAGCGGCGCGTCGAGCCGCCCCGCGTTGAGCGCATCCACGAACTTGGGCGCGTGTGCGAGAGCCACGCCGATGAAGCCCTTCATATCCGCCGAGCCGCGCCCGTAGAGCCTCCCGTCGCGCTCGATCGCGACGAACGGATCGGTATCCCAGCTCTGCCCGTCGACGGGCACCACATCGCTGTGACCCGACAGGATCAATCCCGGCTTGTCCGATTCGCCCAGGGTGGCGAACAAGTTGGCTTTCTGACCGCTGGCATCGTGGGTGAGACGCGTGCGCGCGCCCAGCTTCACGAGGTAATCGCGCGCCCACTCGATGAGCCCCAGATTCGAATCGCGCGATACCGTCCGAAAGCCGATGAGGCGCTCGACCATCGCGCGTGCTGCGGAACTCGGAACGGCAGGGCTGGCGGCGGAGTCCATCGATCAACGGCCTTCGGGGAAGAAACGATTACTCTATCACGGCCGACTGCTTTGCGCCTTTCGCGCCCGGCACTGCCGCGGGCGATGAAGTCCGGCATCGGTCGCAATCGTCGGCTGAATCGCGGCTGAATCCCCGCGACGACTTTGAGCCCCTTTGATCCGCTTTTTCGCTCTACCTGCCGGAGACAGCGGATGGGGCAACACGCCGACGCTGACACTCCCGCGCCATCCACCCTGACTTACATCAAAGGAGACTTAGATGACCCAGCAAAACGTACTACCCGCCGCCCTGATCCTGTTGGCCAACTCAGGTGCGATCCTCTCCGCCCCCGTCTCAGCCGCTGCCGCGACAGCGGATACGGGCGCAATGTCCGCGATGCCGATCGCCGCGACCTTCACCGCCACGAACGAGGCGCGCGAGCCCGCGCGGCTGCAGGCATGGGTCGGCGAGCTCGTGAAGAACTCCATCGCGCCGTCGCTCGATACGGACCCCCCTTTGGGCCGATGCGGCACGATCAGCGGCTCGGGCAACGGCTGGGACGACTCACGCCAGGACTGCTAGTCGCCACGATGAGCGGGGCGGCGAGCGTTGCTCGCCCCGCCCCAACCACCACTGAAGCGAGGTCTTACCCCATGCACGCCGCGATCGTTACGATACAAAATGACCTGCACGCCTTGGCCGTCAGCAAGGCCTTTGAGAATCGGCACGGATTCCAATGCGAGGTCATCGAAGCCGATCGTCTCGCCGACACCGGCAGCTTGAACTGGTCGCCCGATGAGCCCGACGTGCCCGGAGTGCTGCCCAACCGAGAAGGCGGCTCAGTCAACGTCGCGAGTCTGGACGTCGTCTGGTGGCGCCGTTTTTTCTATAACCAGATCGTCCTTCCCGCCGACGTGTCCGATCCGACGGCGATCGACGTGATCACCGGCGACTGCCGCGTGTCCGCGATGGGGGTGATGCTCAGCGATTTTCGCGGCGCCTGGGTGAGCCATCCCGACGCCACGCGACGAGCGGAGAACAAGCTCGTGCAGCTGCGTGCAGCGCGCGGCGCCGGTTTCAGAATCCCGAAAACGCTCATCAGCCAGAACCCCGACCGCATTCGCGAGTTCGCCGCGGCTCATGGAGGGCGGATCGTGGTCAAATCTCTCACCAATACGAACCATGCAGCGCTCACGGCGGGCGTGGTCGATCAGAAGGGGCTCTCCTGCGACCGCGCGCTACGTCTATCACCCGCCATCTACCAGGAATTGATCCCGGGGACGCGGCACCTGCGGGTGCATGGATTCGGCGACGAATTCCATGCCGCGCTCATCACCTGTGAGCAGCTCGACTGGCGTTATCACCTGGCCGACGCGACCGTCGAGGAGTATCCGCTCCCCTCGAGCATCCAAACGGCCCTGTCCGAGGTCCTGCGCACGCTCGAGCTTCGCATGGGCATTTTCGACCTCAAGATCACTCCATCGGGAGAGATCGTCTGGCTCGAGGTCAATCCCCAGGGGCAATTCTTGTTCATCGAAGGTCTCTCCGACCTATCGCTCACCCACTCGCTGGTCGACTTCCTGGCTCGGGAGGCGCGCTCTCGGCCGCGCGCCCTCCCCACCCACTAGGGATGCGAGCGATCGGCAGTAGTTAATCCCGTATTAGCCGATGAGATATGTAAATAAGTTCGCGTGATTATGGAGGCCTCCCGCATGCTCGAACGATCTCGCGCAACGCGATTGACACGCGGCCGCCCCCAGCCTAGGTTCTCACGGGGGAGTTTCCACGGAGAGGTAGGCATGTCCGAAGGGGCCTCACAACCCGTCACCGTGCTGATTGGCCGGTGGAAAGCGGGGGATGAGTCGGCGCTCAAGGCGCTGCTGCCGCTCGTCTATGACGAGCTACGTCGATTGGCCGCGCACTACCTGCGGGGCGAGCGCAGCGGCCATACCCTGCAAAGCACCGCACTCGTCAATGAGGCGTATCTGCGCCTCGTGGGCCAAAAGCCCGGGGATATCAGCAGTCGGGCTCACTTCATCGGCGTGGCTGCACACCTCATGCGAGAGGTGCTGGTCGATCACGCGCGCGCCCACAGTGCCGCCAAGCGTGACGGCGGCGCCCGCGTCGAGCTTCGCACTGAAGATCATCCACTCGCCAGCCAGGACGTGGACGTGATGGCTCTCGACGAAGCGATGACCCATCTCGCGAAATTCGATCCGGATCTGTGCCGGATCGTGGAGTTGCGCTTCTTCGGCGGTCTATCCGTCGAGGATTCGGCCACGGTCATGGGTATCTCACCCGCGACCGTCAAGCGCGAGTGGGCGGCGGCGCGCGCGTGGCTGAGCCGCCAATTGGGTCAGGACACTTAGAGAGCCCAAGCTCTTCCTCGCACTATGACTCGCCGTCGAGCAGCCGCATCGCCGCCGCCATCTCAAGCCCCTTCAATCAGCCGGATGTCGCGTACCGCGCCGTCCCCCAGGGCGGCGAGAGCGGCTTGGTAGGCGGGACTCGCGTACGCCGCGGCTCCCTGCGCCAGCGACTCGAACTCGACGATGACCGTTCTCTCGCGCCGCCCGTCTTCGTAGACATGCGTGGGCATGCCGCGCGCAAGAAAGCGGCCGCCGGCGGCCTCGATCGCAGGTGCCGCGAGCTTTCCATACGCGGCGAGCTTCGCCGGATCGGTAATTTCCCGATAGCAGGCCACAAAATACGCCTTGGGCATGAGCTTCCTCCCTATGGGTGAGGCGATTGTATCGCGGGGGAGCCGGCTCCGATTTGACGTAATCATCCGTGTTCGTCTCGGCTCGAGGCGCCGAGCCGGGCCTGCAAAAGCCGGCCGCATAACGTGACCGAGTCGTCCCTTTGGGGTCGGGCGACGCCCGGCGCCTGGGATCGTAGGAGGAACTGAGAAGCGCGACTCCAGTTTTTAAGTCTGTAGCCGTAATGTGAGCATAGTCGCGCGACCTACGAGCTTCGGATGCTTTCGACCTATGACCCGTGGCTGCTACCGGTAACCATCGGCTTGGCAGTTCTCGTGTCGTTTACCTCACTCGCCCTCTCGAGACGGCTGCGGGCGATGAACGCGCGGCTGAATTACCAAGCCACTCACGACGCATTGACGGCTCTGCCGAATCGAAGCCTGTTCATCGAGCGCTTGAAGCTCGCCATGGAGCAGTCGCAGGCGACAAATTCCCTCCTCGCGGTCATGCTCGTGGACCTCGATCGTTTCAGGACCGTGAACGACTCGCTCGGTCACACATTCGGGGATGCCGTGCTCAGGGAAGTGGCCAGAAACCTCGAGGACTCGATCGGTGCGAGGGGTATCGCCGCGCGGCTGCACGGCGATGAGTTTTTGCTGTTCGCCCAGTTCGATGACATCAAGGAGGTCACCGGCGTCGCGAGCACCATCGTGGAGCGGGTGAGCAAAACCTACACCATCGCGTCGGTGGAGTTGTATCTCGCGGCAAGCATCGGAATCACGACCTACCCCTTCGACAACTCCGCGCCCGAGGTCCTGATCTCGCATGCCGATGAGGCGATGCACGGGATCAAGCAAAACGGCGGGCACGGGTTTCGGTTCTTCGTGCCCGGAACACCGCCCCTGACCATCGACCGCCTGCAACTCGAGGCAGACCTGCGCCGCGCCGCGGACCTCGCGCAGCTCACACTTCACTATCAACCGCTGGTGGACATCGCCGACGGGCGGATCCGCGGCCTCGAGGCGCTCGTGCGCTGGCGACATCCGAGCCGGGGTTGGGTTCCGACGACGGAGTTCATCCCGCTCGCAGAGGCGAGCGACATCATCCTCACGATCGGGCGCTGGGTCTTGGACGAGGCCTGCCGTCAAGCTCGAAGATGGCGCGACCAGGGATTCGCCGACGTCTCCGTCGCCGTCAATCTGTCGGCGCGGCAGTTTCGCCAGTCCGACTTGCTCGCGACCGTCCAACGCGCCGTCGCCGCCAACGGACTCGAGCCCCACCAACTCGTCATCGAGTTGACCGAATCGGTCGTCATGTCGGAAGGCGACGGCTCGATCCAGGTGCTCGATCGGCTGCACTCTGCGGGCTTTCAGATCGCGGTCGACGATTTCGGCACGGGTTATTCCTCGATGAGTTATCTCAAGCGATTGCCGGTCAGCAAGCTCAAGGTCGACCGCAGCTTCATCGCCGACCTCGGGTCGAATGCAAGAAACGATTCGATCGTGAAAGCCGTGATTGCGCTCGCGCACGGACTCGGCATGACCGTCGTGGGCGAGGGCGTGGAAACGAGCGCTCAGCTCGCCTGCTTGCGCGCCTTCGGCTGTGACCAGTATCAGGGATACTTGTGCAGCCGCCCGCGCACCGCCGCCGACATCTTCGAGCTGCTTCGCCGCGATCCTCGGCTGGCGCGCGATCCTGCCGAGACGCCGTGGTTGCTCGAATCGGTCAGATAGAGCCGCCTTCCGAGTGAAGTGGCGCGAGCCGTGTTGGCCCGCGATGCCCCGCTTGCCGCATACTCTCCGCTCACCGCCGAAAATCCTGGGGAGAACTTGAGATGCCGAGATTCGATGATTGCCTTCGGGGCTGCGTGGGGCTGCTCGCCTGGGGGTGGTTGGGCACCTGCGCACAGGCCAGCGATACCGTGTTGCTTCACGGTCATATCTACACGGGCAATCCGCAAGCGCCCTGGGCGGCTGCGCTGGCGATCCAGGGATCGCGCATCGAGGCGATCGGCAGCAACGCCGACGTCGAGAAGCATCGCGGCGCTCGCGCACGGGTCATCGATCTCAAGGGGCGCACCGTGATCCCCGGCATCGTCGATTCGCACATGCATCTCCTCTACGGCGCCTTTGCACTGCACGGCCTCAACCTGTCGACGCCGGAGAAGAGCATCACGCCCGATCAGCCGGATCTGCTGGCCGAACGCTTGCGAGCTTACGCCGCCGAGCATCCCGATGATCCGGTGCTTTTTGCCCGAGCGGATTTCAGCACCGTCCCGCCGACGACCCCGACGCACGATCTGCTTGATCGCGCGGTCGCCGACCGTCCGGTGGTGGTCCACAATACCTCGGAGCACGCACTGTGGCTCAATGCGGCAGCGCTCACGATGTCGGGCCTCAACGACCGTCCCGTGACCGATGCGGATGAGGAGCGCGGCGTGATCCGCGACGCGAGCGGACATCCGACGGGTGTGCTGCTCGAAGCCGCCATGCAATTGACGGTGCGCGCGGTCGCCCCTCGAGTCCCGGTCGAGCGAAAGCTCGCGATGGTGGAGGCGGCCACCCACTACCTCAACCGCTATGGGATCACGAGCGTGGTGAATGCGACGGGTGATCTGGCTGAGATCGAGCTCTACGGGGCGCTGCGCGACCGCGGCACTCTCACGGTTCGAACTCGCACGGCCTTCGGCGCGGTCGCCGTGCCCCATCATTTGACCCCGGAGCTCCTCGCCGATCTCGATCAAGCACGCCTCGACTATCACGACGAGTGGGTCTCGGCGAACCTCGTGAAATTCTTCGCCGATGGCAGTACGGGCCTGCTGCCGCCGCTGGTGTACATCCCGCAGGACTTCGAGGCGCTCGTCATGGCACTCGATGCGCGCGGCTATCAGCTGATGACGCATGCGCTACGGGCGGACTCGGTGCACATGATCTTGGATACCTACGAGCGTCTCGAGCGAGCCCACGGCGCGCGCGACCGGCGCCTGCGCATCGAGCACGCCGATCTCATCGACGCCGAGGATTTGCCGCGCTTCGCAGCGCTCGGGGTGATTGCCGATATGCAACCGACGTTCTGCTGTGGCGAGATCGGCGGCAACTTCGACCCCGCCCGCGCCATCCCGTCGGACCGCTGGCACAGCCTCGAGCAAAGCGGCGCGACGCTCGCGTTCTCGAGCGACTGGCCCTGCACCTGGCCGCCGGATCCCTTCGTGTCGATTCAGCAGAGCGTGACACGGCAAGTGTGGAGGTCGCAGGACACGGCGAACGTCGCCGGCGAATCAATGGACGGCGCGGCCCAGGGCGGAGCGGTCCCCACCGGTGCGATCTACGTGCCGGAGGAGCGGATCAGCGTCGAGGAGGCGGTCCGCGCCTTCACCCGAGGCTCCGCCTATGCGGCTTTCGCCGACGATCGTGTGGGCACGCTCGAGGCCGGCAAGCTCGCCGACCTTGCGGTGCTCTCGCAGGATATCTTCGCGGTGAGCCCCGAGGAGATCGGGAAGACGCGGGTGACGCTGACGATAGTCGGGGGCAAGACGGTGTACGCCGCCCCGTAGGGAAGTCGCGGCGAGCCAGCTCATCTCGCCCGCGGCTCATTGCGCAAGAGCGCCCGCCCTTCGAGGTGCGCCGTCAAGCGCGGATACACGCGCCGCGCATTACCCTCGAATATCTTTTGGCGATCGGCCACGGTGAGGGCGAGCGCATCGAGGTAGCGCTTGGTATCGTCGAAGTAATGTCCCGTGCGGGCATCGATTCCCCGCACTGCCCCCAGCATCTCCGAGCCGAACAGAATATTGTCGATGGGCACGACCTCGAGCAGCAGTGCGATGCCCGGACGGTGGTACACGCAGGTATCGAAGAACACGTTCTCGAGGAGCGCATCCTCGAGCGCCGGGCGCTTCATATCCTGCGCGAGGCCCCGGTAACGGCCCCAGTGATAGGGGACGGCGCCGCCCCCGTGCGGGATGATGAAGCGCAATGTGGGAAAATCCTTGAACAGATCAGCCGTCAGAAACTGCATGAAGGCGGTGGTGTCGGCGTTGATGTAATGCGCCCCGGTCGCATGAAAAGCGCGATTGCAAGAGGCGCTCACGTGAACCATCGCCGGCACGTCGAGCTCCACCATCTTCTCGTACAGCGGATACCAGTGCCGATCGGTGAGAGGCGGTGCGGTCCAGTGACCCCCCGACGGATCCGGATTCAAGTTGCAGCCGACGAATCCGAGCTCCCGCACACAGCGCTCGAGCTCGCCGGCGCTCGCGGCCGGCGCGACGCCCGGCGATTGCGGCAACTGACAGACGCCGATGAAGTTCTCGGGATAGAGCATGCACACCCGGTGAATCAAATCATTGCACGCCTCGCTCCAGCGGCGGCTGGTGGTCTCGGTGCCGACGTGATGTGCCATCGCGGAGGCGCGCGGGGAGAAGATCGTGAGGTCCGTACCGCGCGCGCGCTGCAGCTGCAACTGCGCCTGCTCCAGGCTCTCGCGGATCTCATCGTCGCTGATCCGTGCCTGTGCGAAGGGCGGAGCCTCGCCCTTGTCCTTCAAGGCCGCGAGCTGCGTGTCGCGATACGCCTGAAGCGCGGCGGGTGCCGTGGTGTAATGTCCATGACAGTCGATGATCATGGCTCACCCTCTGGGACTGCCCGGAAGCGCGCGGGCGATCTCACTTGGGCGCCTCGCGCTCGGCGGCCGCCTCATCCGCGACGTACTTGAGGCCCGCCTTGGCGAGCGCCTCACGCATGCCGTAGATATCGAGCCCCAATTCGCCCGCGGCGAGCCGCGCACGCGTCTCGCGCTCCTTGGCCTCGCGGCGCGCCGCCGCCTCGGCCACCTCGCCGGCTCGTGCTTTGGGCACGATCACGACCCCGTCGTCGTCCGCGAGCACGACATCGCCCGGATGCACCAGGACACCCGCACAGATGATGGGCGTGTTCACGGATCCGACGGTCGCCTTCACCGTGCCCTTGGCGTTCACGGCCCTCGACCACACCGGAAAGCGCATGTCTTGCAGCTCCGCCGTGTCGCGGCATCCGGCGTCGATGACGAGCCCGAGCGCCCCGCGCGAGCGAAACGAGCTCGCCAGCAGCTCGCCGAACATCCCGTCCTCGTTCGGCGAGGATACCCCGAGCACCGCCACATCGCCGCGCGTGAGCAACTCTGCAGCCGCATGCAGCATCCAGTTGTCACCGGGGTGCGCAAAAATCGTCACGGCCGTGCCACAGACCTTGGCGCGCGGATAGACGGGGCGCATGTAGCTCGTGAGCAGGCCGACTCGACCCATCGCCTCGTGGACCGTCGCGACGCCGTACTTGGCAAGCTGCGCGACGGCCTTCGCGTCCGCTCGTTGAATGACTCTCACCGCTATTCCAGATCGACCGATCATCGAATGAGCCCCCCGCGGATGGTATCGGGCATGCCGAGGTGCGCCGGCACGCAGACTTCGCCGCGCATCAAGAGTCGCGCGGTACGCACGAGCGCCGCCCGCTGAACCTCGCCCGGGCTTTGCGGGTTCATGGTCAACGCCACGCTGAACTCCCCGCTCGGATGCTCGACGGAGACGAGCTTGCGCACGCCCTCCGGCACCGTGGCATAGCGATGCGCGACCGTTCCCGGCATCACCGCTGCGCTCGCCACGGTAACCGCCCCCAGCACTCCCACCGCCGCATGACAATCATGCGGAATGAAGGTGCGCGTCGAGATCTGTCCGCCTGCGCGGGGCCTCGCGACGAGACACATCTTGGGCACGACCTTCTTGGCCACGTCGCCCAGATTCATCGCAGGTCCGGCTTTCAGGCGAATGGACTCGATCCGCCGTTTGAGCGCCGTATTCGCATTGAGCTCATCGCGGCTCTCGTAGCCCTCCACCCCGAGCCGGTCCGCACCCACGATGACGACCGGCATGCCGTTGTCGATGCACGTGACTTCCACGTCGTCGACGCGATCCACGAGGTTCCCGGTCGGGAGCAAGGAGCCGCACACCGACCCTGCCGTCTCCAGGAACGTGATATTGATCGGCGCAGCGGTTCCCGGCACGCCGTCGATGCGCGCATCGCCCGTATACTCGACCATGCCGCCCGGCGTTTGCACCTCGACCTCGCAGAGCGTACCGGTGTTGCGCGTCAATACGCGCAGCGTCGTCACCGGCCCCGTGGGCTCCACGAGACCCATCTCGAGGCCGAACGGAGCTACGGCAGCGAGCATATTGCCGCAGTTCGGTGTGGTATCGACACGCGCTTCCTCGACCGAGACCTGTGCGAAAAGAAACTCGAGGTCGACCCCGGGCGCTCGACCCACGCGCACGATGCCGACCTTGCTGGTGAGGGGATCGGCTCCGCCGAGCCCGTCGATCTGACGCGCATCCGGTGAGCCCATCACCGCCAAGAGCACTGCGTCGCGCGCGGCCGTGTCCTCGGGCAAATCACTCTCGACGAAGAACGGGCCCCGCGAAGTGCCACCGCGCATCAGAAGGCATGGAATGGATCGCTGCATGAGTTGGCCGCCGCCGATGATTATCTCGTATACTATGAACGAATCTAATGCTAGCCGATATAGTAAATCGGCATAGCTGCAGGAGCTCGCTGAGGCTCGCCTCCTGCGGCGCCTCGGAGATTTCATGAGACCCCCGCGCGACTACGACGACATTCCCGGCACCTACGTTTACGATGCCGAGCGGGGCCGTATCGGCTATCCGCTCAACATGTTCTGCATGTCGCTCAACAAGGCCGAGAATCGCGCGGCCTTCAGGCAGAACGAGGCCGCTTATCTCGATCGCTTCTCGCTCACCGCCGAACAGCGCCGGTGCGTGCTCGAGCGCGACTGGCTCGGCATGCTCAAGGTTGGCGGCAATATCTACTACACGATCAAGATCGCCTTCTGCGACGGCCTCACCTTTCAAGACGTGGCCGGCATGATGTCGGGCTTATCCAAGGAAGCCTACGCGCAGATGATGCTTTCGGGCGGTCGCAGTCCCGACGGTAGCCGCTACAAGGACGATCGCGAGCGCTCGGAGAAGGCGCATGGCTAGGATCGTCGCCGGCATCGCCTGCTCGCACGTCCCTGCGATCGGGGTTGCGATGGACCGCGGCACGACCGGTACGGCGTACTGGGAGCCGCTGTTCAAGGGCTACGCAGCCGCGCGCGAGTGGCTCGCAAGGCTTGCTCCCGATGTGGCAATCGTCGTCTACAACGATCATGCCTCGGCATTCTCGCTCGAGATCATTCCCACCTTCCTGATCGGTGTTGCGGAGCGCTTCCCGATCGCCGATGAGGGCTTCGGCCCGCGTCCCGTGCCCGAGGTTCACGGCCATCCGAGGCTCGCCTGGCACCTGACGGAGTCGTTGATCCTCGATGAGTTCGACATGACCATCGCCAACGAGATGCCGGTCGATCACGGGCTGACGGTTCCTCTGTCGGTAACCTGCGGACCAGTCGCCGCCTGGCCTTTCCCGGTGATCCCCCTCTGCGTCAATGTCGTGCAATATCCTCCCCCCACCGGGGCACGCTGCTTCAAGCTGGGCCAGGCGATTCGTCGAGCAGTCGATGCCTACCAGGAGGACCTCGACGTCGTCGTCTACGGAACCGGCGGCATGTCGCATCAACTGCAAGGTGAGCGCGCCGGGCTCATCAACCGCGAGTTCGACACGGCATTTTTGAATGGAATGACTCGCGATCCGCTCGCGCTCACCAAGATCACGCACACCGAATACATGCGCGAGGCCGGCTCCGAAGGGATCGAGATGGTCATGTGGCACGTCATGCGGGGCGCTCTCAGCGAGCGCGTGACCGAGGTCTATCGGCACTATCACGTGCCGGCATCGAACACCGCCGCCGCACTCCTCATCCTCGACAACAGGAGCGCCGCATGAAAGTGTGTCTCGTCGGCCAGGGCGCCTTCGGCATCAAGCATCTGGAGGCGATGGCGAAGATCCCCGGCATCGAGGTGCTCTCGCTCGCGGGCTCGAGCGAGGCCGCCGCGCGCGAGGTGGCGCGGCAGTGGAAGATCCCGCACGCGACGGCGAGTCTCGCCGAGAGCTTGGCCCTGCCCGAGCTCGAGGCCGTGATCATCACCTCGCCGACGGGCCTGCATGCGGCGCAGGGCGAGCAGTGCATGCGCGCCGGCAAGCACGTGATGATCGAGATCCCGATGGCCGATTCGCTTGCCGACTCCGAGCGGCTGGTGCGAGTGCAGAAGGAAACGGGCGTCATCGCGATGGCCGGCCATACGCGCCGCTTCAATCCCAGCCATCAATGGGTGCACAAGAGGATCCTCGCGGGCGAGATCAGGGTGCTGCAGATGGACGTGCAGACTTATTTCTTTCGGCGGACGAACAGCAATGCGCTCGGGAGGCCCCGTAGCTGGACCGATCACCTGCTCTGGCATCACGCCTGCCACACGGTGGATTTATTCGCCTACCAGTGTCGGGAGAGCATCACCCGAGGCTTTGCGCTGCAGGGGCCGATGCATCCAACACTCGGCATCGCGATGGACATGAGCATCGGACTCAAGGTCGCATCGGGGGCGATTTGCACGCTGTCGCTGTCGTTCAACAACGACGGACCGCTCGGGAGCTTCTTTCGCTACATCTGCGATAACGGCACCTACGTCGCACGCTATGACGAGCTGGTAGACGGCAAGAACAATCCGATCGACGTGTCCCAGGTCGATGTGTCGATGAACGGAATCGAGCTCCAGGACCGGGAGTTCTTCGCTGCCATTCGCGAGCGCCGCGAGCCCAATGCCAGCCTCGCTCAATGTCTGCCGGCAATGCAAACGCTGCATCGATTGGAGGAGCAGCTGACGATGGCGTGAGCGAGCGGACGGGCTCATGGCCAGGGCGAGAACCCAGGGCTTCTCATTACGCAGCCATCAGCCGGCCCTCAGCGCGCGACCTCGACCTCGCGCACCAGCATCACCTCGCAGGCGCCCGGCCCGGTATCGGTGCGGGTGAGCGAGGTGTGGAGCGAGGCGCCGTCGTCGCGCTTGCCGTCCACCAAGTCTCCCACGAGCGTGACGACTTGTCCCGGATGCAGATGAGACAGCTGGGCGGCGATGTGGCCATCGAGCGGTATGACGTGCGTGTTGGCGCTGTGCGAGATGATCGATTCTCGCGACACGGCGATCGGGGCCGTCTCGCGCCAGTAATAGAAGCGATTCGATTGAGAGATGTCGATGGCCTTCAAGGATTCGTTATCCGACATGAAGCCCCATCCGAACGCGAGGTCCTCCGGAATGAGGCTCGCGAGGGCATCGAAGCGATAACGCTCGAGCCCCAAGACTCGCGCCGTGATCCGGTAATGAGCCCGCACCTTGAGGGTCCAATCGCGAATCCGCAGCGTCTCTCCATCGGGGACATCCGCCTGCTGGGGGTCATCGGGAGCGAGCATCCCGTCCGGCGCTCTCACCGGCCGATTCTGGACCCAATCCCACGCCCCCCACGCGACGTAGCCGCCGATCAGGAGCGAGAGCAGCGGGTGGCGCCACATCGGCCCAGTGTGGCCCAATGCCCGCTGCATTTCCGTGACGCAGCGCCATCGGCGCGCTCGATGCGTCGCCCGCGGTCCCAGTCGGGCCCGTCAGGGCCCCCGGACACGCCGGCGTTAGGCGCCCGGCTTCTGAGCCCACGCCTTGCACCAGCCTGCTTGCGGAACGCTGTGGCCCGGAAAGAGGTTGCACCCGGCGCTCGCTTCGGTCGGTTTGCCCAGATACTGCGCGCAGTTCCCGCACTTCTGTCCCGGCTTGTAGGTGGGATTCGCCGCAGCGTTCACCTTCGCTGCGTCGGTCACGAACGCGAGCCCCTTGGCCGTCGGATCATTGGGATCCAAGGGCGGTAAGCCGGCGGCATCGGCCTTGCCGATCAGCCCGATGGCCGGAGCCAGGGCACCGGCGATGAGACCGCTCTTGACGAGCAACCGGCGGGAGATCTTGTGTTGCATCTTATTGGTCCTGTGGCTGGGAAAGGTTGCGCCATCTTACCACCACGATGAACCTCGAGGCGCGGGACCTGCAGGCGCGCCTCAGCGATTCTCAGCGAGCGGGGCGCTCGCTTCGGGGATGGCCCACCCCGCACCGAGCGCCTTGTACACCGCGATCAGCGAGGTGGCGCAATCGGTGCGGCTCTGCGAAAGCAACAGCTCCGCGCTCAAGGCGGTGCGCTCGGCGTCGAGCACCTCGAGAAAATCGATCAATCCACCCTCGAAGCGCTGGCGCGCCAGCTCCGCCGCCTTGTCGCTCGCCGCGGCCGCAACCGCCAATGACTCACGCCGCGACTGTGACCGCCCGTAGGTGATGAGCGCGCCCTCGGTATCCTCGAGCGCGCCGAGGACTGCGCTCTGGTAATGTGCGAGCGCCACCTCGGTATGCGCCCGCGCGGCGCCGACGTTGGCCAGCACTCGGCCCATGTCGAATGCGGCCCATGAAATGCTCGGCCCGGCGGAATAAAGTCGGGCATTGCGCTCGCCGAACTCTCCGAACGTGGGCGCGAGATATCCGACCTCACCCGTCAGCGTCACCTTCGGGAACAAGTCGCCCATCGCGACCCCGACGCGGGCGGTGGCCGCCGCGAGCTCGCGCTCCGCGACGCGAATGTCGGGCCGGCGGCGCAGGAGCCGCTCGGGCGATCCGATCGCATTGAATGCAGGCAACGCGGGCATCTGCGCGACAGGCGACAACTGCGCGACCAGGGCGGTCGGCGGTCTGCCCGTTAGGACGCTCAAGCGGTAGATGGTCGTCGCGATCGTCGACTCGAGCGTTGGAATACCGCCCAGCGTAGTTTGCCATTGTGCCTCGGCGCGCGAAGTATCGAGCTCGTTGCCCCTGCCGGCTTCAAGGCGAGTGCGAGTGAGCTTCAGGGTGCTCAGCTGGTTCTCGGCGTTACGCCGCGTAAGCTCGAGCTGATCCTGAAGACCGCGCAAGATGAAGTAATCCCGCGCTACTTCTGCAACGAGGCTGACGCGCGCATCGCGTAGCGTCGCCTCGCTCGCGCCGACGTCCGCGCGCGCCGCCTCGACGTTGCGTCTCACGCGCCCGAACAAATCGAGCTCCCAGAGGCCATCGAATGCGCCCTGCGCCGCATCGAACTGCCGCTCGTTGAACGTGAAGCCAGGCAACTGCTCGGCCGCGTCCAGGTTGTGGGTGTAGCCGCCGGCGATGGTGACGGTCGGATACTGATCGAACCCGGCCAATCGCCGGGCCGCCCGCGCCGCCCGCAAATTCGCGGTCGCCGCCGCGAGATCCTTGTTGTGCGTGATCGAGTCCTCGATCAATTG
>Ga0187784_10000561_pt1 | contig 27473 bp, 28 predicted proteins | sample 1015_SJ02_MP15_2_FD_132964 | JGI IMG/M metagenome (GOLD analysis project Ga0187784, IMG submission 132964) | Tropical peat soil microbial communities from peatlands in Department of Meta, Colombia - 1015_SJ02_MP15_20_MG | ecosystem: Environmental > Terrestrial > Soil > Wetlands > Peat | place... | reverse complement strand
GAGCATCGACTGAAGGCGGGCTTCGACTATGCGCTGACGAGCGAATGGAAAGTTGGCGCGGATTTGGAGTTCGTGGACGCAAACTGGGTGCGCGGCGACGAGATCAAGGCTTACGGAGCCCTGTCGTCCTACGCGACGCTCAACCTGCTCAGCTCCTGTCAGATGACGACGAATGACGAAGTCGATGGCTTGATCAACAACGCCACGAACGCGCGCGCAGAGCTTCGGGATATTCTACGATGCAACGGCCGTTCCCAACCTGCCGCTCTTCAATCCGCGCCTGGTTTCAACCAGCGCGCCGGTCGGCTTCTTTGGCGGCGGGAAGCTCAGTTTTTAATACTTACAAGTATAATCTCACATCTTACTGCATGAAGTCAAGTATTGCGACAGTTTGGCGCATGGCGCTTTGCCGCATTTGGCGCGATTCTCCTGCTTGCGATCCATCGTCGCGCGCCGCGACAGGCAGTCGCGGCGTAAAATCGCGCCATTCCGCCTGGTCTTTGCCCGTAAAGAGCGGAAGGCGAGGGAAACATAAAGGAGAGCAGGATGAGCACGAATATCGGCGAAGGCGAAATCTCCTCGAAAGTGCTGATTTTCGCCGGCGCAGGCGCCGTGGCCGGGGCGATCCTCGGCGGCTGGGCGCTGGGTTTCCCTGCGGCGATCGCATCGACCGTCGTCTTTGCGCTCGCGGGCGGCATTCTCGGCGCATTCTTCTAAAGGCCACTCCACGCGATGGCGACGCCGAAAGTCCGGGACGAGTTTTCCGACGCCCCATCGCGGGATGCCCCATCGCGGGATTGACAGCAACGATCGGCTGGCCTAGGAAAGGCCTTGCTCCAGCGCGGCGGCTTCGCCGCGCTTTTCGTTTTGCGCGCCTCGACGCGCGCCAGGCGTTCGGAGCCTAATCAACTGCCAAGAAGCCGGCCGGCGCAAAGCCGTCAGAGCCGGGCCGAACATCAGGAAATGACAATGTTCGCAGTCATCAGAACCGGCGGCAAGCAATATAGCGTCGCCGCCGGAGACACGATCACCGTCATGGCGCTCGCGGGCGAAGCCGGCGACGAGGTCGCGTTCGAGGACGTGCTGCTCCTCTCCAAGGACGGAGCGCTCACGGTCGGCGCGCCGAATGTCCAGGGGGCCAAGGTCGTCGGCAAGATCGCCGAGCAGACGCGCAGCCCCAAGAGCATCGCCTTCAAGAAGCGTCGACGCCAGAACTCCAAGCGCAAGCGCGGCCATCGCCAGGATCTCACCCGCGTCGAGATCACCGCGATAGAGGGCTGAAGCGCAAGCGTCGCTCAGGCTGGAACGCCGACGACGCCTGTGATAGAAGCGTCACATGCGCGAATTGACGCGCGACCCCATTCAAGGCGGCGCGGCCGCCAAAGGTTTCGGAGATTGAGCCATGGCCCACAAGAAGGCAGGCGGTTCCTCGCGCAACGGGCGCGACTCGGACGGTCGCCGCCTCGGCGTGAAGAAGTTCGGCGGCGAAGCGGTCCTCGGCGGCAACATCATCGTACGCCAGCGCGGCACGAAGTGGCATGCGGGCCGCAATGTCGGCGTCGGCAAGGACCACACGCTGTTCGCGCTTTGTAGCGGCACGGTGGCGTTCAAATCATCCCGCGGCCGGTCGAGCGTATCGGTCGTTCCGGCGGCCCAAGCAGCCGAATAGGCGGAGGTTCGAACAAGCCCCTCCGCCGGCGATTGAAGGCGGAAGGGTCTCGCTCTCTCTGGAAACCCTCAAGGGCTCCAACAGCGAAACGTCCGCAGCGATCGCCGGGCAGCGTAGCGTAGCTCCCCTTCCGATCTGGTCGTTTCCTGGAGTCTCGACTCATGTTTCCGGATCTCACGCGCGACGACATCTTCAGGCTGGAGACTCGGCGGTTGTGGCTGCGCTGGCCGCGCGCCTCCGACGCAGAATGGATCGTCGCCTATGCCGGCGATCCCGAGGTGGCGCTCAAGACGGCGGCCATTCCACATCCCTTTGGCAAGGACGATGCGGAAGGCTTCGTGCTCCGCGCGCGCGAGGCCAATGCCTCGGGGGAGAGCCTGTTCCTCGCGCTCACGCCGAAGCAGAGGCCCAACCAGGTCATCGGCATGATCTCTTGCGTCGGCTCGCGGTCACGGGGATCGGGCGTCCTGGGCTTCGCGCTCGCGCGGGAACACTGGGGGCAGGGCCTCATGACGGAAGCGGCCATAGCCTTCGTCGATCTCGTCTTCACCGTCACGTCGTTGCAGGAGATCGTCTCGAGCGCGATGCCCTCAAACCCCGCGTCGCTGCGCGTGCAGGAGAAAGTCGGCTTCGTTCGCAGCGGCCGCAGCATCGAGCATTGGCCGGTGCGCGGTCAGGACGTCGAGCTCGAGACCACTGTCCTCAAGCGCGGCGCCGCGCACAGCCGCTTCGGAGAGCGGCGAGCGCGATTGACCTCGGCGTAAGGCATGAAGTTTCTCGACCAGGCCAAGGTCTATGTGCGCTCCGGCGACGGGGGCGCGGGCTGCGTGTCGTTCCGGCGCGAGAAATTCATCGAGTTCGGCGGGCCTGACGGCGGCGACGGCGGACGCGGCGGCGATGTCGTGGCGCTCTGCGTCGACGGCCTCAACACGCTCATCGACTACCGCTACCAGCAGCATTTCAAGGCCAAGACCGGCGTTCACGGCATGGGCAAGAACCGCGCTGGCGGGCGCGGAGCCGACGCCGTGCTCAAGGTTCCGGTCGGAACGCAGATCTTCGAGGAAGATGGCGAGACCCTGATCGCCGATCTGACCGAGGTCGGCCAGCGCGCGGTGATCTGCAAGGGCGGCAACGGGGGGTTTGGAAACGCGCATTTCACGACATCCACCAACCGTGCGCCGCGCCGCGCCAATCCCGGTCAGCCCGGCGAAGAGCGCACGATCATTCTGCGCCTGAAGTTGATCGCCGACGCGGGGCTCGTCGGGCTGCCCAACGCTGGCAAATCCACGTTTCTTGCGCGCGTCTCGGCGGCGAAGCCGAAGATCGCCGACTATCCCTTCACGACCCTGCATCCGGGCCTAGGCGTCGTGCGCCAGGACGAGCGCGAATTCGTGCTCGCCGACATCCCGGGCCTGATCGAGGGAGCGCATGAGGGCCACGGGCTCGGCGACCGCTTTTTGGGCCACATCGAGCGCTGCCGAGTGCTGCTGCATCTCGTCGACGCGACCGGCGAGCATGCCGGCAAAGACTACAAGACGGTGCGACGCGAGCTCGAGGCCTATGGCGCGGGGCTCGACGAAAAGGCGGAAGTGGTCGCGCTGTCGAAGGTCGACGCCGCGACGCCGGAGCAGATCAAGAAGCAGCGCGAGCGGTTGAAGCGGGCGATGGCTGGCGCGGGGCCGCCAGGCGCGGAGAAGAGGGCCCCGCTGCTGATCTCCGCCGCCTCCGGCGCAGGCGCGCCTGAAGCTCTGCGCGCGCTCCTGGAGCGCATCGACGCCGCGCGGCGCGTCGAGGCGCCACGGGCGGAGAGCGCCGCCTGGCGCCCGTGAGCGCCAGCGCCTAACGGCGCCGCCCGAAGCCCGCCTCGGCCGGGGAAGCGACGCGCGTATGACACGCCAGACGCGAATCGCCAGGATTTTTCGCTAGCTTTGGACGAATTCTGCGGCTAATTAAAAAATTAAAGCCTCTTCAGGAAATGGGGAACGGGCCAACCCGACGGAGGTCGCTTCATGTTTTTCGCCCGCTTGCGGCCGGGGCAGGTCGCGGCCGCAGCCCCGTTTCAGCCGGCGCTGAGGCCCGGCCTCAGAATCTACGCCATCGGCGACATTCACGGACGGCTGGACCTTCTGCAGTCGCTCTCCGTCAAGATCCTGCAGGATCTCATGGGCGCGCCATGCGACGCCGCGACCATCGTCCTGCTCGGCGACTACATCGATCGCGGCCCAGATTCGGCGGGCGTGGTCGAGTTTCTGTCCGCCGAGTCCTTCCCCGGGCAGACCGTCGCGCTGCGCGGCAACCACGAGGCGATTTTCCTCAAATTCCTCGAGGATCCCGGCGTGCTCGACAGCTGGCGCCAATATGGCGGCCTCGAGACTCTGGCGTCCTATGGCGTCGACGTGAAAGAGGCGATGCGCGGGCGAAACTTCGACAAGGCTCGAGACGAGCTGCTTCGCCTGCTCCCCGAGCGGCATTTGGAGTTTCTTGCAAACACCAGGCTCTCCTTCGAGGCGGACGATTATTTCTTCTGTCACGCTGGCGTGCGGCCCGACGTGCCGCTGGCGCAGCAAAGAGAAGAGGACCTGCTCTGGACGAGGGGCAGGTTCAACGCCCACAAAGGCGCGTTCGAGAAGGTGATCGTGCATGGACACACGCCGGTCGACGCGCCTCAGTCCATGCTTTACCGCATAAATGTCGACACGGGCGCCTACGCGACCGGGTCTTTGTCTTGCGTCGTGCTGGAAGGCGCCGCGCGCAGGTTTCTCGCGACCTGACGTCTCCGATGCGGGCGCTCGCGGCCTGGGCGCGTCAATATTTGTAGACGACGCCCAAGCTGAATTGATTTCGCGTCAGGCTTCCGCCCGGCGCGCTCGATTCAACGAGCAGCAGATTGTAGTCGAACTCCGCCTGGAGGTTTCGCGTCAACTCGTAGGTCGCGACTGCGCCCGCCGTGAAGCGCGTGTCGTGTCGGCTCTCGAATATGTATCTTTCGTCCAGCCAACCGCCCGTGAGCGTCAAAGACGCCGACCTCGACAGGTCGTAGCGTATGTTCGCCGTCAGGCTCGTCTCGAAGGCCGGGCTGCCGAAGGCGTTCTGGCTGGTCCCCAGCGCGAGGTCCTGGTAGATCTCGTCGAGCTTGAGGCTCAAGGTCCAGTCTCGCGTCGGAAACCAGCTGATCTTGCCGCCATAGACCGCGCTCGATGGCGAGCCGAAGGGGGAGTAATCATAGAACTGGCGCTGAAATCCGCCATAAACCTCGCCCTTGAACAGGCTGATGCGGTCGGAGCCGACGCCGGCGATGACGCGAAAGCCTCGCGAATCGTAATTGATGTAATTGACGCCGACGGCGCCCGGAACGCCGAGGCTCGCGGCTTGCAAACCCGTCGTGGCGAAGAGGCCCGAGTCGAAGGTGCGAGCATTTCCGGACGCCTCGACAAAAGAATAGAGGCTGCGCGAGAAGGCGTATCCCGCGCGCAGGGAGCCGTCGGTTGCGAGATTGTCGCGGTAGCCCTGGGCAAGCGACCCGGACGTTGTCGACAGGTCGCCATATTCGGTCTTGTAGGCTCGCCCCGAGAGATTGAGGAAGTATTTGTCGAAAGTCTTGAGCGCGGAGCCGTAGCCGCCGAAAATCGAATAGCGCTGCGGCGCGATAATGTTCGCGAGGGCGCCGGTCGGCGTGGTGACGAGCCCGTTCGCGAAGACGGCGTTGCCCAAGCCGTAATCCCCGCCGAACTTGAAGACGAGATCTCGGTCGGCCTCCCAGAGGTGTCCGAACCCGAAGCGGGAGTTCACCAGATTGGCGTAGGAGTCGCCCGGAAAGATGTTGAAGTCGCCGTCGCTGAACAGGATGGTGCGATGTGCGCCCGTGTCATAGTCCGCTTTGAGATCGGGGCGCAGCTTGACGCCTAGCTGTGCGATGCGATTGTATGGAGCCTGGAGAACATTGTCGTCGTAGAGGCCGCCCACGTACAGGCTGGGATAGAGCATGGCTCCGAAAAGCGGCAATCCCTGATAGTCGCGAACGGGGCCCTCGCGCAGGCTGCGCCGCGACATCGACGGCGGCGAGAACTGGCTGATGAGTTCGTCAATGTCGCCTGCGGGCTGCGGCGCGTCGACCTGAGCCGTCGCGCCGCGCATCGTCCCCGTGAGAAGGGCCGAGGCGAGCATGACCGATCGAACAGGCGCTCTCTTCTTCCAAGGCCGACGCACGAACTCGAACTCCCGACTGCCACTGCCGACGCAGCGTCGGCGATCACGCGTCAAAAAAACTCATCGGGCGTTTCCTGGCCGATGGTCTGGCGAAAAACCAATCCCTTACAACCCTGGCGAAATGTCGTCGGCTCGCAAAGCGGATCGCCGACCTGTGGCGTCAGGGAACCGCAAGAGAGATCAGAAGTAGCGTTCGGGCACGCGCACGAGATCTCCCGGATAGACGAACACATCGGGCGAAAGCGGATATTCCGTGAATGCGATTTCGCCCGCGCGTTGGATTTCGATCCTCGACCGAGTGGCGCGATAGGTGCTGCCGCCCGCAATGGCGATGGCGCTCATGACGTTGAGCCCACTACGAAAAGCATATTCCCCAGGTCGCTCCACCTCGCCGAGCACGTAGAAAGGCCGGTAGGCGGCGATCTCGACTGTGACCATCGGGTCTTTGATGTAATTGCCCTTGCTGAACCTCGCCATGAGCGCGCGCTCGAGCTCTGGCTTCGTCAGTCCCGCGGCTTGGACGGTGCCCGCGAGCGGCAGAGAGACGCTGCCCGTGGGGTCGATCTCGTAATCCCCCGAGAGCTTGTCCTCGCCAAAGACAGTGATCTTGACCTTGTCGCCCGCCTGAAGCTTCAGCGCGCGCAGATCGACTTGGTCCACGGGCTTCGTCGCGGCATAGTCGAAAGTGCTGCACGCCGCCAGCGACGCCACGCAGATGGCGCCAACCGACGCGAAGACGAAAAGCCGCCGGAACTTCATGCGACGCAACGACTCCACGGGACTCACCACGGTCAAGCCCTTAACATTCTTTCGCGAGCTTGGCAACGCTAGGGCGAACACGGCTTGGAGGACCGCGTCTCGCGAGCGGAGCGCCCATTCACCATAACCTTGGGCGCTTCACAATTCTCTAACGGCCGTCAGCAGAAAGCGCTCCGTCGCCGACGCGCGCATCTCCATCCTGAAGATGTGTCCGTTGTGCGACGCGCGACCGATCCCGCAGATCTCGAGCGCTTTGAGATCGAGGAATTCTCCGACGCGCGCGGAAATGGCCTTGACGATCGACTCCTTGAGGCTGAACAGAAGCAGGGCCGGATCGACGTCGAGGCCGAATGCGGACATCGCGTCGAGCTCGGCGCAGTTGGCGAGAAAGATTGGCGCGAGTTCCGCGACCGGCTCCTGGCGGCGAACGAGGGATGCGAGGTCGACGCCAAAGCTCGCGGCCTCCGGAGGCGTCCATCGCGCCAGAACGACGACGCAAACGTCGGCGTCGTGGCTGATGGCGCCGCTGACGCCTGCGGGCCACAGCGGCTCGTGAAGGCGACCGACGCCGATCGGCGCGTCGGGCAGCGCGAAGCTGCGCAAGCCCTCCCGGCTCAACCATCGCCCGGTCGCGAACTCCTGACGGCGGCGCGCGACGGCGCGGGCGACGAAGGGCCACTCCTCGGGCAGAAGGGGATGATCGGCTAGGCGGGCCGCTTTGACGAAGTAAGACGGCGGAAACCACGCGCGCAGAATCTCTTCGATCGCGACAATTTCGGGCTCCGGCGTCGGCGCGTCGCCGCGCGCGCTCCTCACCGCGCCTCGCTCCGCGTCAGTGACGGACATAGACGCCGGAGACGTTGCGAAGCGCCTGCCCCAAGGTCGTCGCCTGCTGATCCTCGATCATCTGCGGCGTGACGACCGTGGCGCTCGCCGGCAGCTCCATGACCGGATATTTGCGTCCGTCCGCGCCCGTCACATAGGGCGCGGAATAGCCATTGTTCGCGGGCTGAGACGCAGCGGAAGCCGCGTGAGCCCGCTTGACCTTCGTCGGCCCGTGGTTTGGACCCGCGACCGCGCTGCTCGCCAACAGCAGCGAAACGGCGGCGAGCGTCGCCGTCTTAACGCTCGACATGTCGTCGCCTTTTTTCCAGAGACGCTCGGACGCGAACATCATTGCGCAGCAATTCCTTCTACCACAACCACCAGAAGGGAGAGGACAAAGGCTCCGGCTGCGGCGCGCCGCCGACGCGCATGCGCCGCGCCGCGTCCCGCGCGCGGTTGAGCTCGTCAAAGGCGTATCTCTCGTGAGACTGCGCGAAGGCGAGGTTTTGCTCGGCGGCGAGCTGCTCCCGCCAAAGGCCGGAGGGCTCGATCCACTGCCCGGCCGACGCCAAGGCCGCGCGACCCTCGCGCGTCTCCTCGCGCCCCAATCGCGCGACCCGCTCCTGCGCCACGACGCGCTCCTGCCGCGCCTGCGCGTAGTTCCGCTCCGCGTCTATGACGAACTGCGGCTTCCTTCCTGCCGCCGAAGCGCCCGACGACGCCGCGCCGGCGAGCGCTGAAAAAAGCACAGGAGCCAGCAAGACCAGCTTCAGCCGCCTCATGGGCGTCGCCTCCGTCGAAAGCCTCGTTCTCCCTTATAACGCCTGTCGGCCCCAAGCGTTGCAAGTCTGTTTCGACAGGTCGATCCGGGCCGCTAGCCGGATCGCGTCGAAAGCCGAGCTCGAGCCTTCGAAGGGCCGCGACAATACTCAGGGGAAGCAAGCGTCAATGTCTGCGAGCAGGGCCTCGGACAGCGCGGTCGTCCCCTGCTTGGTCTGCATCGCGTCCTGCACATGCCTGATGTTGGAAAGGCGGCAGACCTTTCGGGACGCATGCGGCGAACCTGTCGTATGAACGACGTAGCTCAACAGGCAGCTCGTGTGGTCGCACCAGAGCCTGTCGAACTTGATATCGTCAACATTGCCGCGCTCGCACCACCGGTCCTTGCAGGCCTCGTTGACGGCTTTCAAGATCGGCGACGTTTTGCCGTGGATCCGGGTTTTTGCGGTGGCGTTCGAAGCGGCAAGGCAAAGAGCCATTAGAACCGTCCCAGCGACGCTGCTCATCTTTTTCATGTCGGAGCACCCAGCCTATGTTTCGACGATCGACGGCGCAGGGCGCAGGGCCCGTTGCAATCGCCAAGCTCATAGCTGATTTTTGCAAAGGGAGAAAAATATCCGCGCTCGGTGGGCGAAGGCCGCGAAAAAAGCGAGCGACGCTTGCTGGCGCCCCGTTCGGATCGGCGCCCTGGCGCAGCAGATGCGGATGAGATAGGGTCGTCTTTGCTCAGGGAGTATATGGAGTTAAGCTTACGCTCCAGACTGGTGTTGAGTTTTCGCGAAGAGGCTCTGGCTGCGCCGCGACCGGCCCAGTTTGGAAGCCGCTGCGCCCGTGGAGGGCTGTCGAGCCAAAGGGGTTGACCCGCGGATTGCCGAAATTCGCGCGGCAGGCGGTTGCCCGGCGTTTGTAAGGAGGGCGCCATGCCCAAGAAACTCGTAATCTTTTGCGACGGCACGTGGAACGAACCCACCAAACGCGGCACGAATGTCGTGCGCATGCTGCAAGCGACGGATTTTTCGGACGCGAATGGCAATCCGCAACTCACCCACTACATCGCCGGCGTCGGAACCCGCAGAGAGGATGAAAAGCTCATCGGCGGCGCCTTTGGATTCGGGATCTCGGAAAACATAAAAGACGCTTATTCCTTCATCGTGAGCAACTTTCAAGAAGGGGACGACATCTATCTTTTCGGCTTCAGTCGGGGCGCCTACACGGCGCGCAGCATTGCCGGCCTCATTCATAATCTCGGTGTTCTATTTCGATACAATCTGCCGCTCGTCTCGGTCGCGTACAAACATTACAAAGACAAGAGCGATCCCTGGCGGCCAAAGGGAGAAGAGGCGGAGAAATTTCGACAGCAATATTGCCATCCGTACCCGACCAAAATTCGATTTCTTGGCGTTTGGGATACAGTCGGCGCGCTGGGGGCGCCCTATGGGGAAATTCTCGGCCGCGTGCTCGACGCTCTGTTCAAGACGGGCTTTCACGACGTCACGCTGAGCGAGAGCGTCGACGCCGCCTATCACGCGATGGCCGCGGACGAACGACGCTGGCCTTTCAGGCCCACGCCCGTCGCGCTTACCGAATATCATCTTGCCCGCAATCGGCGGAACAGCGCGCAGCACGGCTTTCTGCTTTACGATCAGCGATGGTTCCCCGGGGTGCACTCGAACGTCGGCGGCGGTTACGAGCAGCACGGGCTGTCGGATCACGCCCTGCAATGGATGGCCGCGCGCGCCGAAGAGAACGGATTGAAGCTGAGGAATTTGGCGGACGTTCAGTTTGCTCCCGACAGACCCTTCGCGCCGGACCCGGCCGAGCCGATCGCGAATAGTCAAAGCTTGGGGTACCGCCTGGCGACCGCTCTGCTGGTCAAAGCGCCGGGGACCTTCGGCCTCAAGCCGGTCTATCCAAAGGCCGACCAGCCGCTCGCGCGGCATGTCGATTGGCTCGGCGATTATGTTCGCCCGATTGCGGCGCACGAGGATACAAGCGCCGTAACGGAGAAAATGGGGGTCGATCAAAGCTACAGCCCACGGAATGTTCCGGCGCCGAACTGAAAACCCCCGTCCGTCTGCTTGATCAACCGAAGAGCAATCGGAGATTTCCCGTGCGCCACCTCAAGGGCAAGCGCGACTTCCTGCGACGGGCCGTCGCCGCGGGCGCTCTTGCGCTTTCGGCTTGCGCCGGGGTCGAGCCGAATGCGGCCGAGTCCTTTCCGGTCAGATGCGGGTTGGGACGCGACTGTGACAAGAAATGGCGGCGCGCGGCGGCATGGGTGGCGCAAAACGCTTTTTATCCGATCGAGACGCACACGGATACGCTCATCCAAACTTTCGGCCCGACCGGCAAGAGTCCCGGGATGGCGATGCGAGTGGAGCGGCTCGTGGGCCCGGACGGGTCGGGCGCGCTCGCGCTGGAAATCCGCTGCGCCAACATCCTCGGCTGCGTTCCGGACGTGGACTATTTGACCGGATCCTTCGCCGCTTATGTGAGCGGCGCGTCCTCGGACCTCGTCGCCACGCCTCCACCCGAGAAGACCCCGCGGAACTTGCCCCTGTTGGGCAATCCGCTGGCGATCTTGCCGTGATTCGCCTTCGCGTCGGCGTTCGAATATGGCCCTCTCGTCGACAAAGCCTTTCCTGCTACGACGGAACCGATGCGCCGGGCGGCCGATGCGCGCTATTTTGCAGCTTTTTTTATCATATGCGTCGTGAGCCGCTAGGCTGGGACAAATTGGCGCTTGACCCGAATCGATTCTTGGAGGACTATTTTTTCATCGCAGTCGAGAGGCGCAAAAGCTTCTTGATGAGGGCCGGTCGGGCGGGACCTCGACTTGGGCCGCGGAGCCTAAGGCCAGTATAATTTGCAGCCGCCGAAAGGTCGCTGCGGGCGAGAGGAGCATGACGCCACCGGGTCAACAGTGACCCTCGCGTCGAGCGCAGGGTCGCCACGCCTTCGAACGCCGTGCGCAGGCGCAATCGAAGGGCTCTCTGAACGTTGAACTGAACATCCGCCTCAGCGAAGCGTGCGCAACGGCCGTGCGACGTGACGATGAGGGAAACTCAGGGAAATCCCCCGCAGCTTCGTTAAGGACGAAGCATCATGGCCCCGATCGCCTCTGGCGACGGGGCCTTTGACGTTGAGAGCCGCAGTTGAGTTGCGCCGGTCCGCCGCCCCTCAGAAACAAAGAAGGTCCGGCGCAGGACGTTGCGCCCTTGCCGTCAGGAGCGCCCCTGACAAGCGCGATGAAGTGGCCTATATTGAGCTTTCGCTATTCCACTTGGTCGTTCGGCCCATGGGCCGGAGAAAGGGCGCGATGTCGGAAATATCCGTGGAGCTGACGCCGGGCGCCGCCGCGCCGGCGAAAGGCGCCGTGACCGTCGGCCATTTCAAGCTCGCAAACGGTTTGGAAGTCGTCGTCATTCCCGACAACCGCACGCCCGTCGTGACCCACATGATTTGGTACAAGAACGGCGCGGCCGACGACCCGCTGGGCAAGTCGGGCATCGCGCATTTTCTCGAGCATCTGATGTTCAAGGGCACCAAAGCGCATCCGCAGGGCGCCTTCTCCGATCTCGTCGCCGAACTCGGCGGTCAGGAGAACGCCTTCACCGGTTACGACTACACGGCCTATTTCCAGCGCATCGGCAAGGAGCATTTGGCGACCATGATGCGGTTCGAGGCCGACCGCATGCGAAATCTCGTGCTGACGGACGAAGTCGTCAATCCGGAGCGCGAGGTCGTGCTCGAGGAGCGGCGCATGCGCGTCGACAACGACCCCAGCGCGCTGCTCGGCGAAACCGTGCAGGCGACCTTGTTCGCGCGTCATCCCTATGGCGCGCCGGTCATCGGTTGGAAGCACGAGATCGAAGGCCTCTCACGCGACGACGCGCTCGACTATTACACGCGCTTCTACACGCCCGAGAACGCCGTCCTCATCGTCGCCGGCGACGTGGAGCCCCAGGAAACCCTGCGTCTGGCCCAGGAGACCTATGGCGGAATCGCCGCGCGGGCCGAGCCGCCGGCGCGACGCCGCCCCCAGGAGCCCCCGCAACGCGCGTCGCGCCTCGTGACGCTCACCGATGAAAAGGTCGAGCAGCCCGGACACGAGCGCGTCCTCCAGGTTCCCTCTTATGCAACGGCGACGCCGGGCGAAGCCGAAGCGCTCGAAGTCCTCACGCATATTCTGGGCGGCGGCCCGACGAGCGTGCTCTATGAGACGCTCGTCGAGGAGGAAAAGCTCGCCGTCGGCGCCGGCGCTTATTACCTCGGCTCCGCGGTCGACGACACGCGGCTCTATTTCTTCCTGACGCCCGCCGAGGGCGTGACGCTCGAGGATCTCGACGCCGCGCTCGATCGCGTCTTGGAGCGCTTCCTGGCGCAACCGATCGACGAGGCGGCGTTGAGGCGGGCGAAGACGCGACTCGTCGCCGACGCGGTATACGCGCGCGACAGCCAGGTGGCGCTGGCGCGCTGGTATGGAGAGGCGCTGACCACGGGCTCGAGCGTCGCAGACGTCGCCGCTTGGACGGACCGGATCGACGCGGTCACCGCAACGGCGATCCAGGACGCGGCGCGCAAATGGCTCGACAAGCAGCGGTCGGTGACCGGCTTTCTGCTGCCCGAAACCGAAGCCGCAGCCTGAAGACGCTGGGCGCCCGCCTCCGGGCCGACACGGAAATCCAGATGACCGTTCACGATCTCACCCTCGCCCAAAAGTCTCGCGCGGAAACCGTCCAACGCGTCGTCGGCGCGAGCGGCGTCGAGGGCTGGCTCGTCGAGAGCTATGCGGCGCCGCTCGTGGCCTTGGAGTTTTGCGCGCGCGGCGGCGGCGCGCAGGATCCGCAGGGCAAGGACGGCCTTGCGACCCTCCTCGCCGGCATGCTCGATGAAGGCGCAGGCGATCTCGAGGCGCGCGCCTTCCATCGCGCGGTCGAGGACCTGGCCGTCCATCTCGGCTTCGGCGCCGACGCGGACGGGATCTCGGGCCATTTGCAGACGCTGTCGCGGAATCTCGGGCCGGCTTTCGAGCTGTTCGCGCAGGCGCTCAATGCGCCGCGCTTTGACGATGAGGCGGTCGCGCGCGTGCGTCATCAGATGGTCGCGGCCTTGAAGCGCGAGGCCTTCGACCCTGATCCGATGGCCGCGAAGGCGTTTCGCCAGGCGGCCTTCCCCGGCCATCCTTATGCGCGCTCGACGCGCGGCGAAATCGCGACGGTCGAGACTTTGGAGCGCGCCGATCTCGCGGCGCAATCCGCGCGACTGCTCGCCCGAGACAACATCAAGATTGCGGTCGTCGGAGCGATCGACGCCGCCACGCTCGCTTCGAAGCTCGACGAAGCCTTCGGCGGCCTGCCTCCCAAGGCCGGGCTGACGCCGACGCCCGACGTCGCGCTCGCCAATGTCGGAGAGCGGCGCATCGTGGATCTGGACGTGCCGCAGGCGACGCTGCGCTTCGGACGCCCGGGTCTGGCCAAAGCCGATCCCGACTATTTCACCGCGATCGTGGTCAACCACATTTTTGGCGGCGGCGTCTTCACCTCCCGTCTCTTCAACGAGGTGCGCGAGAAGCGCGGGCTCGCCTATTCCGTTCACACGCAGTTGTACGAATACGACCATTGCCCGACGCTCCAGGGGGCGGCCGCAACGAAGAACGAGCGCGCCGGCGAGACCCTGGCGGTCATCGAGGCGCAATGCCGCGAACTGGCGGAGCACGGCCCCTCGAGCGAGGAGCTGGACAAGGCGAAGAAATTCCTGATCGGCTCCTATCCGCTGCGCTTCGACACCTCGACGAAGATCGCGAGCCAGCTCGTGCGCATCCAGCTCGACGGTCAGGAGCCGTCCTATCTGGACGAGCGCAACCGCCGGATCGAGGCGGTCACGCTCGCCGACGCCAAGCGCGTGGCGGAGCGGCTGTTCGGCGACGGACGCATGCTCGTCACGGCGGTCGGGCGGCCGGAGGGCGTTTGAGGCGGCCCGAGCCACATTCGACAGTTTCCTCCCGACAAAAAAGCGCGCCGGCCGCGCGCGCCTCATTTGAGGAGACGCGCCGTCCGGCGCAGGTCAGGGAGGAGAGTACAACCGGGATCGCAGATCAGAGGCGGTAGCGAATCTGGTCGGTCCAGAAGCGCTCCAGGCGCTGCAGCGAGGAGTTGAGCACCCGGAACTCGTCGGAGCTCACGCCGCCGATCTGCTCCACGGTCATGGCGTGCTTGTCATAGAGCTGCGCCACGATGTCGTGGACCTCGCGTCCCTTGGCCGTCAGGCTGATGCGCACCGAGCGGCGATCGACGCGCGAGCGGGCGTGATGCAGATAGCCCATCTCCACGAGCTTCTTGACGTTGTAGGAGACGTTGGAGCCGAGATAATAGCCGCGCGTGCGCAGCTCGCTCGCGGTCAGCTCCTTGTCGCCGATGTTGTAAAGCAGCAGCGCCTGCACGGAGTTGATGTCGTTGCGGCTGCGGCGGTCGAATTCGTCCTTGATCACGTCGAGCAGGCGGCGGTGCAGGCGCTCGACGAGCGTCAGGGCCTCGAGATAGACCGGACGGATTTCGCCGATGCGCTCGGCCCTGGCCTGCTGCTGCGCTGTTTTGACGACAGTGTTCATAGTCCTCTCCGTCTTCTGCTTGTTGGCGTCAAAGCATTCGCTTCCCATCTCACGTGGGGAGAAGTTAGGTTGCGCGGATGAATTCCAATTTAAGTAACAGACTGAATCGCGAATTTACCGCGGTCGCTGGGGTTGCGGTGAATCGAGGGTGAAAAGAACCATCGATTTACGCTGAATTTCATTTAACCTTTGGCGTCGGCATCCGGCTCGTCGCGGTTTGCCGCGGTCGCCTCCCGGCGGCGGCGGAAGCCGAAGAATTTCGAGCGGTTCTGGGGCTTGCGCGGACGGCGCTGCTCCATGATCCGCTGCGCCTCGAAATCGCGTCCGGCCTCGAACGTCAGGCCGAAGTAGAGCGCGATGAGCAGGAGGTTCACGCCGACGAGCCAATAGCCGCCAAGAAAGAGCCGCGGCATCGTCACGGCGGCGAAGATCTGCGCGCTGGCGATGAGCAGCCAGAGCACGCCGCCCCAAGGGGTGGCGAGCCAGAGTCCGACGCCGGCGACGAGATCGAGCACGCCGAAGAAGACGGTCGCAAAAGCGGCGTTCTGGGGCATCGTATCGAAGATCGGGCGGGGCGCCGCGAGCACGATGTGCCACTGCGCAAGGCCCTGCAACAGCCAGAACAGCGCAATGACGCGCATGAACAGCGTGAGCAGGTAACCCCAGCGCGTGGCTTCTCCCGCCCCGGAAGCGTCGCCGACCCGAATGGCGCGATAGGGATCGTCGCCATCGTCGTAGCTCTGCGAGTCGGCCATGCGCGCCACCATCCGCCGCGTGGGGACTTCAGACGTGAACGTCGAACGGATGGTACTGATACAGCCACTGCTCTGTCAGCACGGTGTCGCCATTGCGCAGAAACAAGCGCATTTCGACAGGGTCCTGACCGTCGACGACCAGGTCGAACTGAGCCCGCCAGTGGCCGGGCACATTGTCGAATACGGCCTCCGTGTAAACGTAGTCCGAGAAGGTTCCGCGCGACGCCCAGAGCACCGGCTCGGGCTTGACCCCATAGGGCAGCGCGGCGAGCGGGCCGCCCAAAAATTCGACCATGAACTTGCGCACCCCCTTGGGCCGCGGCTTGCCGGGCTGGCCGCCGTTGCCGAGTCGCGTCGCGACGCAACGGGCGAGCTTCGTCGGATATGGCTCGTCGGCGAGCCAGTGCAGGCGGTAGGAGAACTCGAACTCGGAACCCGCCACTGCCGGCTTTTCGGGCGTCCACACCACGACGATGTTGTCGTGAATCTCGTCGTCGGTCGGAATCTCGACAAGGTGCACGGCGCCCTTGCCCCAATCGCCTTTGGGCTCGACCCAGACGCTCGGGCGCCGATCATAGAAAACATTGTCGAGATAATGATCGTAGCTGCGGTCGCGCTGCATGAGCCCGAAGCCTTTGGGATTATTGTCGCCAAAGGCCGAGGCCATCACGCGCGGCGGATTGTTGAGCGGACGCCAGATGCGCTCGCCGGCGCCGGTCCACATCGACAGCCCGTCGCTGTCGTGGACCTCGGGGCGCCAGTCGATCGCGCGCGGCTTCTCGGTCTCGGAGAACCAGAACATCGAGGTCAGCGGCGCAATGCCGAAGCGGATGAAGTCGCCTCGAAGAAAGAGCTTGCAGTCGATGTCCATGACGACGCCCTTGCCGCGCGCCATGACGAAGCGATAGGCGCCGACGATCGACGGCCCTTCGAGAAGCGCATGCAGGACGACGCCCTCGTCGGTCTCGGGGCCGACATAGACATGCGTGAAGCCGGGGAACTCCTCCTGACGGCCGGCGACCCAGGTGTCGAGGGCGACGCCGCGCGCCGACATCCCATATTGGCGCAGCTCGCCGATCGCCCGGAAATAGGAGGCGCCGAGGAAAGCCACCCAATCGTTCTTCCTCCAGTCGAGCGCGCCGCCCTTCGGCTCCTGGATGCGGAAGCCGGCGAAGCCCGCGCCCGGCGTGAGCCGCCGCGCGATCGACTCCTCGGGCATGTCGAAATAGCTGGTGTCGTAAAGAATTTCGCGCGCCGCGCCATCCTCGACGGCGTAGATCCGTACAGCCTTTTTGAAGAACATGCCGAGGTGAAAGAATTCGACCGGAAATTTCTCTTTGCCCACGGCGTAAAGCGCGTGGTCGGTGTTATAGGTGATCTTGCCCCAGGCCTCGTAGTCGATCTTGCTCGTGATCTCGGGATCGGGGACCGATTGCGGACGATAGGGCTCGCCGATGAGCCGCCGCGCCTCCTGCTTCAGCGCCTCGAACGAGAAGGGGCGCGACGGCCCGAACTTGAGCGCCGCGTCATCCTGGCCGCGCGCGGGCGACGCATAGAGCGCGCCGAGCGCGCTGGTCGCGGCGGCGCCCTTCAGGAATTCGCGGCGGTCGGGAGCGTCGGTCATGGAGCTTTCGGTCCTCGGATGATACAGGGGCGGCGACGAGGCCGAGCGTGGCAAGATCTCAGCCGCGGATGGGCTCGTGCCGAACAGCGGTGCGCATGAAGAAGAACAGCCCGACGAAGCCGAGCAGCGCGAAGACGGCCTCGAAGGCGCGGCTGACGAGCGGATCGAGCTGAAACAGGCCGCCGAGGGCCCAACCCGCGGCCCAGGAAGCCAGCACGAGCTCCGTGCCGACGAGGATCGCCACGGCGGTCAGCGTCGAGAGATGCAGGAGATTCAGCGGCTTCTTCTTCTCGGGCATGCGAGGATCTTTCCTGTGGCGCGGCGGCGGTTCGGCTCGGATCGAATCGCTGCTATAGCAACGCCCGCTTTGGGGCAAGTCTTGGGCGACAGACTTGGGCGACAGCCTTGGGCGGGCGCGCCAATTCGCTCGGCTCCAGCAATTTCGCTGTTGCGATAACGGCTCAAAATCGCCATCATGATAGGCTAGCGAAGCGGATCCTTTGCTCGCTCGCCCCCAGCGAGACGGCCCCGCCAGAAACGGCCTGGATGATTCTCGTGTCGAAAACTTCACTCATCGGCGCCTCTGCGCCGCGCGGCGCGAAGCCGCATCTGTTGCGCGTTCTCGCGACCGCCGCGCTCGTTGCGGCCGGCGCCAGCGTAGGATCCGCTCGCGAAAGCCTCGTCGTCCCGCGGCCCTTCGAGGTGGGCACGAGCCTCTCCGGAAATTTCCTCTCCGCGATCGTCGCCCATTCCGAACGCGACACGCTCGCGGCCTCGACCTTTTTCCAGGAGGCGATGCGTGGCGATCCGCGCAATCACGAGCTCGTCGAGCGCGCGCTCGTCGACGCCCTGGCGAACGGCGAGTCGGCCAACGCCAGCGCGCTTTCGGCGAAAGTGCTGAGTTTCGATCGCAGCAACGCGGTGGCGCTGCTCGCGCAAGCGGTCGACGCCTTGTCGACGCATCAATATTCCCACTCCCGCGATCTGCTCGCCAGGGACGCCGCTCGGCGCGACGGCGACATCAAGGACGTGCTGCTGACCGCTTGGGCCTATGCCGGGGAGAAAAAGACCAAGCGCGCTCTGGCGACGTTGGATCGATTGCGCGGCGAAGGCTATTCCGTGCTGCGCGACTATCACGCGGCGCTCATCGCCGATCTCGGCGGCGACAAAGTCGAGGCCGAGCGGCGCTTCAAGGCGACAGTCGCCTCCGACCGCACCGTCCTGCGCCTCATCGACGCCTATGGCCGCTTCCTCTCCGGGCGCGGCGACAATGAGGGCGCGAAGAGGCTCTACCGCGCCTTCAACGAAGCGGCGCCGAACAATCCGCTCGTGCTTTCCGCGCTTGCACAGCTCGAGGAGGGAAAGACACTCGCCCCGCTGATCGCCGACGCCCAGGCCGGAGCCGGCGAGGCCCTCTATGTTCTCGTCTCGCTCGGCAACCGCCAGGGTGACGAGCTCGCGGCCCTGATCTATCTGCGGCTCGCCCTCCAGCTCGCGCCAAACAACATGCCGGCGACCTTCACGCTGGCCGAAATCTACGAGCGCCTCCAGCAAGAGGAAGCGGCGATCGCAGTCTATGACAGTGTTCCGGAGGGCAGCCCGCTGCGTCTCGCCGCCGACGTGCGCGCTGCGGCCATGCTCGAAAAGCTCGGGAAATCCAGGGAGGCCGGAGCGCATCTGCAGTCGCTCGTCGAGGCCAATCCGCAGAACGCCGAAGCGCTGACGGCGCTCGCGGATTTACAGCGCTCGCGCAAATCCTATGCAGAGGCCGCCCAAACCTACACGCAAGCGCTGGACTTGAGGTCCAAGCCCGACAAGAGCCAGTGGGCGCTGTATTACTGCCGTGGAATCTCCTATGAGCGCAGCAAGAACTGGCCGAAGGCGGAAGCCGATCTCAAGCACGCCCTGGAGCTGAACCCCGACCAGCCGGAGATCCTGAACTATCTCGGCTATTCCTGGGTCGACCAGGGCGTGAACCTCGACGAGGCGTTCCGCATGCTCCGCCGCGCCGTCGATCTCGACGGACGCAACGGCTATGTCGTCGACAGTCTCGGCTGGTCCTACTACAGGCTCGGCCGCTATGAGGAAGCGGTGAAGGAGCTTGAGAGGGCCATCGACCTGAAGCCCGCCGATCCGGTCATCAACGACCATCTGGGCGACGCCTACTGGCGGGTCGGACGCAAGCTCGAGGCGCAGTTCCAGTGGAATCATGCGCGCGACCTCAATCCCGAGCCCGAAGACCTCCCGAAGATCCTCGACAAGATCAAGAACGGCCTCGGCGATAATCCGACGATCGCCAATAAGGACGCGAACCGCGGCGGTTGACCGCCTGACGAGGAGCCGTTCGAACCTTCGCGCTTCAGGCGTCCCACGAGGACCTCGGAAGCGCAAAGCCTTTCACGGCGTGAAGCTGATCTTGCGGACGAGCCCCGGCCCATGACCGCCCTCATCTTAGCCTCGATAGCCATCGCGGCCTGGGTCTTCTTGCTGTTCGGGCGTGGCGGCTTCTGGCGGCTCTCCGAGACGGACCGTTCCCTTGCGCCTCCCGGATCGCCTCGGCCCGAGGGCGTGCGCGTGACGGCGATCGTGCCGGCCCGCGACGAGGCGGAGGTCGTCGCGCGTTCCCTCGGCTCCCTCTTCGCTCAGAAGTTTTCGGGCGCGCTCGACGTCGTGCTCGTCGACGACCAAAGTTCCGACGGCACCGCGGAGATTGCGCGGGCCGCAGCCGCCGCGCAAGGCGCGGAGTCCCGTTTGACGGTGCTGCGCGCGAGCGGCCCCGAACCAGGATGGACCGGCAAGCTCGCCGCGATGCGCCACGGCTTCGATCATGTCCGCTCCCGGGCGGAGCAGCCGGATTTCGTGCTGTTCTGCGACGCCGACATCGCCTTCGAGCCGCCGGCGCTGGAGCGCCTCGTCACCGGGGCGCAGGCGCGCGGCGTCGTGCTCGCCTCGCTGATGGTGAAGCTGCGCTGCGAGAGCTTCGCCGAAAAGCTCTTCGTTCCGGCCTTCGTCTTCTTCTTCCAGATGCTCTACCCCTTCGCCTTCGTGAACGATCCCCGGCGACGGACGGCCGCTGCGGCCGGCGGCGTCATGCTCCTGCGACCCGAAGCGCTGGCGCGCGCCGGGGGGCTCGCGGCGATTCGCGGCGCGCTGATCGACGACTGCGCGCTCGGCGCCCTGATGAAGTCGCAGGGGCCGATCTGGCTGGGCCTTACTCAGATCGTCCACAGCCTGCGCGCCTATGCGCGTTTATCCGCCATCGAGGCGATGGTGACGCGCTCGGCCTATGCCGAGCTGCATTACTCTCCGCTCCGGCTGCTCGGCGCGATCGCCGGGATGGCCGTCGTTTATCTGGCGCCGCCGCTGCTCGTCTTCGCGCCGCCGCCGGCGGCGGGGGCGGCGCTCGTCGCCTGCCTGCTGATGATCTTCGCCTACACGCCGACCCTGCGCTACTATGGCCTTTTCCCTGCGCTCGCCTTCGCCTTGCCCCTGATCGCCGCCTGCTATACGTGGTTCACGCTGGAGTCGGCGCTCCAGCACTTCCGGGGACGCGGCGGCGCCTGGAAGGGGCGCTTTCAGGCGCCGAGGGCGGGGGATGGGGATGAACGGCGCACAGACGATCGAACTTGCGACGACCTCCTCGGGCAAGACTCATAGCGACGAGAATTTTCCCGTCGCCTCGCTGCTGATCGCGCCGGCGCTGCGCGCGCCAATCCTCGCCTTCTATGATTTCGTCCGCGCCGCTGACGACGTGGCGGACAATGCGGCGCTCGCCCCCGAGCACAAGCTCGCTCTTCTCGACCGGCTCGAATCCGCGCTGCTGGGGGAGGGACCGGACGAGCCGGTCGCGCGGCGGCTGCGCGAAGCGCTGAACGGGCGAGGCCTGTCGCCGCGGCACGCGCAGGATCTGCTGCGGGCGTTCCGTCGCGACGTGACCGAGCTGCGCTATCGCGATTGGGACGATCTGATCGACTACTGCCGCTACTCGGCCATGCCCGTCGGTCGCTTCGTGCTCGACCTGCACGGGGAGGATCCGGAACGGACCTGGGCGCTGAACGACGCGCTCTGCGCGGCTCTGCAGATCAACAATCACCTGCAGGACTGCGGCAAGGACTATCGTAGTCTCGATCGCGTCTATCTGCCGCAGGATTTTCTGGCGGCCGAGGGCGCCGAGATCGCCATGCTCGGCGAAGAGCGCGCGCCGCCCCCGCTGCGCGCCGCGATCGCGGCCATCGCCCGCCGCAATGCGGAGCTGCTGGCCAGTGCGCGGCCTTTCGCCGGTCGCATCGCGGATTTGCGGCTCGCCCTCGAGGTCGGCGCGATCCACCGCGTGGCGGAATATTTGGCGGCGCGGCTCGCGGTCGCCGATCCCCTGAGCGAGAAGGTCCATGCGGCCAAGGCGCAATTCCTCGCGCTCGCCGCAGCTGGCGCCGTCTCGACGCTGCTGCTGCGGTCGGTCGCGCGCGCCGGAGGCGCGGCATGACGCTCGCCGAACGCGGGGCCGCCACGGCCGCGGAGACGCGCGCCAGCGCCAGCGGCAGCTCCTTCTATCTGGCGATGCGCGTGCTCGCGCCGGAGCGGCGCGACGCCATGTTTGCGATCTACGCCTTCTGCCGCGCCGTGGACGACATCGCCGACGACGAGGGCGATCGCGAGGACCGCCGCCGACGCCTCGACGAATGGCGTCGCGACCTCGACGAGCTTTACGCCGGGCGCATTCGCCGCCGCTGCGCCCAGCTCGCCGAGCCGGTCCGGCGCTTCCATCTCGATCGGGCCGATTTCGAGTCCATCATCGACGGCATGCAGATGGACGTGGACGCAGACATCTGCGCGCCGGACTGGGAGACCCTCGATCTCTATTGCGAACGGGTCGCGAGCGCCGTCGGGCGACTGTCGGTGCGGGCCTTCGGATTCGTCGAGGGGACCGCGGATCCTTTGCCGGAGAATGCGCGCGCGCTTGCGCACTGCCTCGGGCGCGCCCTCCAGCTCACCAATGTGCTGCGCGACCTCGACGAGGACGCCGCGCGCGGACGGCTCTATCTCCCCCGCGAAGAGCTCCTGGCCGCTGGCGTGGCCGATTTGTCGCCCGCGGGCGCGCTCGCGAGCGCCGGGCTCGCGACGGCCTGCGCCGCGGTCGCGGAGCGCGCGAGAAAGCATTTCGCCGAGGCGAATCGCATTCTTGCCGAAAGCCCGCGCGCCGCCGCGCGGACGCCCGCGCTGATGGCCGCCGCCTATGAGTCGATTCTCGACAATCTCCTGGCGCGCGGCTTCGCGCCGCCGCGGCAGAAGGTTCATGCGTCGCGGCTGAAGATATTGCTGACGGTGCTGCGCTATGCCTTCGCCTGAAGCCGACAGTGCTCGGCTCCGCTCCGGCGCGTCGGGATGACCGGCGTCGCTCATATCGTCGGCGCGGGGCTCGCCGGCCTCGCCTGCGCGCTGCAACTGGCCGAAGCGGGGCGGCGCGTCGTCCTTTATGAGGCCGCGCGCATGGCCGGGGGGCGATGCCGCTCCTATTTCGACGCGACGCTCGGCCTCGACATAGACAACGGCAATCATCTGCTGCTCTCGGGGAACCAAGCGACGCACGACTTTCTCGCCCGCATCGGCGCGCGCGACGCGCTCGAAGGCCCAAACGAATGCGTCTTCGACTTCCTGGATCTGCGCGACGGCGCGCGCTGGCGGTTGCGCCCAAACGACTCGCGCCTCCCCTGGTGGGTCTTCGCGCCGAGCCGGCGCGTGCCTGGCAGCCGGGCGCTCGACTATCTCTTTGCTGCGCAATTGCTGCGCAGCAAAGAGGGGGCGACGGTCGCCGAAACCGCGGCCTGCGCCGGGCCGCTCTATGAGCGGCTGTGGGCGCCGGTGCTCCTCGCCGCGCTCAACACCGAGCCTGAGGAAGCGAGCGCCGCGCTCGCCGCCGCCGTTCTGCGCGAGACCTTGGCCGCAGGCGGCGCGGCCTGCCGTCCGCGTATCGCCAGACGCGGTCTCGGAGCGGCCTTCATCGAACCGGCGCTCAAGCGGCTCGCGGCCCTCGGCGTCGAAGTCAGATTCGGCGCCCGACTGCGCGAAGTGGAACAGGAGGGGGACAGGGTCGCACGGCTTGTCTTTGGCGACGCCGCGGTCGAGCTGGCGAACGCCGACAGCTTCGTGCTGGCGGTTCCACCGTGGACGGCGGCGGAGCTCCTGCCCGAGGTGACGACGCCGACCGAATACCGCGCCATCCTCAATCTGCATTTCAAGGCGACGCCGCCGTCGGGGCAGCCGGCGCTGCTTGGCCTGATCGGCGCGCTCAGCGAGTGGCTGTTCGCCTTCGACGACCGCCTGTCGGTGACGATCAGCGGCGCCGACCGGCTCATGGACGAGCCGCGCGAAGACCTGGCGCACCGGGTGTGGGCCGAGGTCGCGCGAGCGACGGGTCTTTCCCCCGAGCTTCCGACCTGGCAGGTCGTGAAGGAGAAGCGCGCCACCTTCGCCGCCACGCCGGCTCAGGAGCGACTGCGGCCCGGCCCGCGAACACGTTGGCGAAATCTGCTATTGGCTGGCGACTGGACGGCGACCGGCCTGCCTGCGACGATCGAAGGCGCAATTCGCTCCGGCTTTCGCGCCGCGGCGCTCGTCGCAACTTCATAGGGAAAGCGCCCACGATGCGCGAAATCGTGCTCGACACCGAGACGACCTGCCTCGACCCAACGCAGGGGCATCGGGTCGTCGAGATCGGCGCGATCGAGATCATCAATCTGATCCCGACCGGCAAAAGCTTTCACGTCTACCTCGACCCCGAGCGCGACATGCCGGAAGAGGCGTTCCGGGTGCACGGCCTTTCAGGCGAGTTCCTGTCGAAACACAAGAAATTTGCGGAGATCGCCGCAGAGTTCCGCGCCTTCATCGACGGCGCGCAGCTGATCATTCACAATGCCGAATTCGACGTGAAATTTCTGAACGCGGAGCTTCTGCGGATCGACCTGCCGACGATCGCCATGACCGTGGTCACCGATACGCTGGCGCTCGCGCGGCGTCGCCACCCGGGCGCCTCCAATTCCCTCGATGCGCTTTGCCAGCGTTACGGCGTCGACGCGACGCAACGCGAAAAGCACGGGGCGCTGCTGGATTCGCAGCTTCTCGCCGAAGTCTACGCGGAGCTCATGGGCGGGCGGCAGGCGGCGTTCTCTCTCGCGGTCGAAACCCGGGCGACGGGCGTGGCGGATGCTCCGCGGCTCCTGCGTAGGCCTGCGCCAATGCCGAGTCTGCTCGCAGAGGCGGAAGCCGCGGCCCATCGCGCCTTCGCGCTCGCGCTCGGCAAGGAGCCGATCTGGAAGCGTTATCTCGACCCGGACTGAGCGCCCTCCGCGGCGCGGGCGCTATCGGGCGTAAAAGCGAGGATCGGCAAGATCGCGGAAAAGGTCGCGCCGACGCCGGGCTCCGCCGTCGCTGAGATGACCCAGCCGTGGCGCTCCGCGATCGACTTGCAGATCGCGAGGCCTATTCCCGTGCCCGGAACGTCGCCCGCCGGCTTCAACCTCTTGAACGGCTCGAAGATCATCGCCGCATATTCCGGATCGAAGCCGACGCCCTCGTCGCTGATCGCGAGCCGCGCGAGGCCTTGGCCGAAGGGTTCGGCGAAAATGCGCACCCGCGCCCCTTCCCCCGCCTTCCGGTATTTTATGGAGTTGGCGACGATGTTTTGAAGGAGACGGGCGAACTGAGAGCGATCCGCCCGGAAGCGCGCTCGCGGCGCTTCGACCTTTATCGTCGATCCGGATTCGGCGACCATTTCCGAAAGTTCCTCGAGCGCCGTCTCGATCTCCGCCCGCAGGTCCAGCTCTTCCAGCCGCTGCGCGTCGTTGATGACGCGCGAATAGCTGAGCAAGTCGTCGACGAGCGCGCGAGCGCGTAGCGCCGAGGTGCGAATGACCTTCTGCGCCCGAGCGATCTCGGCGGCGTCGGCCCGGTCCATCGCCTCGTCCAGAAGGCCCGCGAACGCCGCGATCTTGCGCAGGGGCTCCTGCAGATCATGCGAGGCCACATAGGCGAACTGCGCCAGTCTCTCATTGGCGCGCTCGAGCTCGACCGCGCGCCGCGCCAGCGCGGCCTCGGCCTCCCGCCGCGCCGTGATGTCGAGCACGGTCGCGAGCACGAGCGGGCCGTCCCCCGTCGTGATCGGCGTCAGACCGATTTCCACCGGAAACTCGGTGGCGTCGCGCCGCACGGCCTTCAAATCGCGTCCGACGCCCATGCCGCGCTTGCTCGGATTGGCGAAGAAGTCCTGGCGCAGGAATTTGTGCGGCCCCCGCAGCGCCGGCGGCACGAGGACGTCGATCGACTTCCCGACGAGCTCTTTCGAACAATAGCCGAACATCCGCTCGGTCTCGGCGTTGGCGAAGCAGATCAGCCCGTCCGCGTCCGTCACGATCATCGCCGCCGGAGACGCTTCCACCGCCAGGCGGAACAGATCGCCATTCTCTTTGCCGAAACCCATGCGTTCCGCTCTTGTCGACTTGATTCCGCGCGCTTGTTACCGGATAGCATCGGAAAGCCGCATCCGAGGCGCCCCCTGCAGGCGGAGTTACATATGTCGTCGGTTCAGGTCGAACCAAGACCCTGTCGCGTGCTGATCGTTGAAGACGACGAGGATGACGTGTTTTTGTTCCAGCGCGCGCTCGATCACGCGCGCCGCGCCTTCGACTGCAAGATCGCCTGCGAACATGCGCGCGACGGCCTCGACGCCCTCTATATGGTCTCGCGCGAGGACCTGACCGAGGCTCTGCCCGACGCCGTGGTGCTCGATCTCAATATGCCTCGTCTCGGCGGCGTCGAATTTTTGCGCTCGCTGCGCGAGGCGCTGCGGCTCAAGAACGTGCCGGTCTTCGTGCTGACGACGACCACGGCCGTCTCGATCCATGAAGAAGCGATGCGGGCGGGAGCGGACCGGATCTTCGTGAAGCCGAACGATGCGGAGACGCTCGCGGCCATCGCTGGCGAGATCGTGCGAAGCGCATGCGCGGAGGCCCGGCGCGCTTGACCGGCGCCGGATCTTGACGGACCGCCGCGACGGGCCCTTCTGCGTTGTCGTCGGCGCGGGCCCGGCGGGCCTCATGGCTGCGGACGCGCTCACGCGCGCCGGCGCCAGGGTCACGATCTACGACCACAGGCCGAGCCCCGCGCGCAAGCTGCTCATGGCCGGGCGCGGCGGGCTAAATCTGACCCACAGCGAGCCCCTCGAACTCTTCCTGAACCGCTACGGCGCAGCGGCGCCGCATCTCGAACCGTTCCTGCGCGCCTTCCCGCCGCGGCGGCTGCGGGAATTCTGCGCGGAGCTCGGCGAGCCGACCTTCGTCGGCACGAGCGGACGCGTCTTTCCCAAGAGCTTCAAGGCGGCGCCGTTGCTGCGCGCCCTGCTCGCGCGACTCGTCGCACAGGGCGCGCACTTCGAGATGCGCTGCGAATTCGCCGGTCTCACCGGCGAGCGCGGCCTGCTGATGCGTCGCGCCGACGGCGCGCTCTTCGAGATCGCCCCAGAAGCCGTCGTGCTGGCCTTGGGCGGGGCTTCCTGGCCCCGGCTCGGCTCCGACGGCGCCTGGGTCGCGCCACTTGAGGCGGGCGGCGTCGCCATCACGCCATTGAGGCCCGCCAACTGCGGGGCGCTCCTGGACTGGAGCCCCTTTTTCCGCAGCGCGTTTGAGGGACAACCCCTCAAAACGGTCAGGGCCCGTCACGGCGAACTCCTCGCCCGCGGCGATCTCGTCGTCACGCGCTCCGGACTCGAGGGCGGACCGATTTATGCTTTGTCCTCGCGCCTCGGCGCGGCGGTGGAACAGGCCGGCGCGACAACGCTTTGGCTCGACTTGCGTCCCGACGCTCAGGTCGCCGACCTCACGCGGAAGCTGGAGCGGCGGCAGCCCAAGCAATCGCTCGCCACGGCGCTGCGAAAGGGGTTGCGCCTCGGCAAATTGGAGATCGCGCTGCTCCACGAGTCGCAGCCTGCGGGCCTCCCGCGCGAAACTGCGACGCTTGCGGAGCTCGTCAAGACCCTCCCGCTCACGGTCCTGGGCGTGGCGGATTTCGCGCGCGCCATCTCCACCTCGGGCGGCGTGAGGTTCGATGAGCTCGACTCGAGGCTCATGCTCAAGGCGCGTCCGGGCCTTTTCCTCGCCGGCGAAATGCTGGACTTCGACGCGCCGACGGGCGGCTATTTGCTGCAGGCCGCCTTCTCGACGGGCTATGCCGCCGGGCTCGGCGCCGCGCGCTTCG
>Ga0187784_10000560_pt1 | contig 27503 bp, 24 predicted proteins | sample 1015_SJ02_MP15_2_FD_132964 | JGI IMG/M metagenome (GOLD analysis project Ga0187784, IMG submission 132964) | Tropical peat soil microbial communities from peatlands in Department of Meta, Colombia - 1015_SJ02_MP15_20_MG | ecosystem: Environmental > Terrestrial > Soil > Wetlands > Peat | place... | reverse complement strand
GCGCGCACATAGGTGCCGATGCCGCCGAACCAGAGCAGATCGGCGTTGAGCTTGAGAATCGCGGTCATCACCTCCTGCGGGGTGAACTTGTCGCCGGCGAGCCCGAGCAGCTTGCGCGCCTCGGCGCTGAGCGCGATCTCCTTCAGGGCGCGCGAGTAGATGCCGCCGCCGCCGGAGAGATAATCCTTGTTGTAGTCCTGCCAGCTCGAGCGCGAGAGGTCGAACAGGCGCTGCCGCTCGGTGAAGCTGCGCTCGGGATCCGGATCCGGGTCGATGAAGATGTCGCGGTGATCGAACGCGGCGACGAGCCTGATGGTGTTCTCGCGCAGCATGCCGTTGCCGAACACGTCGCCCGACATGTCGCCGACGCCCGCGACCGTGAACGGCGTCTTGCTGATGTCGACGTCGATCTCGCGGAAGTGGCGGCGGACGGATTCCCACGCTCCCCGCGCGGTGATCCCCATCTTCTTGTGGTCGTAGCCGGCCGAGCCGCCGCTCGCGAACGCGTCGCCGAGCCAGAAGTGGTGATCGACCGCAATGCCGTTCGCCGTGTCCGAGAAGGTCGCGGTGCCCTTGTCGGCGGCGACCACCAGATAGGGATCGTCGTCGTCGTGGCGCACGACGTTGTCGGGATGGATCACGCCCGCGGGCCCGAGATTGTCGGTGATGTCGAGCAGGCTCGAGATGAACACCTTGTAGGCCGTGGTCCCCTCGGCCTGCACGGCGTCGCGCGGGCCCGCCGGAAGCTGCTTCGGCACGAAGCCGCCCTTGGCGCCGACCGGCACGATGACGGCGTTCTTCACCTGCTGCGCCTTGACCAGCCCGAGCACCTCGGTGCGGAAGTCCTGCGGCCGGTCGGACCAGCGGATGCCGCCGCGCGCGACCTTGCCGAAGCGCAGATGATCGCCCTCGACGCGCGGCGAATAGACGAAGATCTCGTAGAGCGGCTTCGGCAGCGGCAGCCCGTCGATCTTGCGGCTCTCGAACTTGACCGCGATCGTGCCCTTCGGCTGGCCGCCGTCGCCGAGCTGATAGAAGTTGGTGCGCACCGCGGAGGTCACCGCGTTGACGAAATGGCGCAGGATGCGGTCCTCGTCGAGGCTGTCGACCTTGGCCAGAGCGCTCTCGATCTCGCCGAGCAGCGCCTTCTGCTGCTCGGCGCGGCTCTCCATCGAGGCTTCCAGCCGCGGATCGAAGCGCAGGTGGAACAGCTGCACGATCTGCGCCGCCACGTCGGAATGGCGGCGCAGCGTCGTCCACATGTAGTCCTGCGAGTAGGCGACGCGCACCTGGCGCAGGAAGCGCGACAGCGTGCGCACCAGCGCGACGTCGCGCCATTGCACGCCGCCGGTCAGCACCAGCGCGTTGTAGCCGTCGTTCTCGGCGCGGCCGCGCATCACCGCCATGAAGCAGGCTTCGAGCCGCGCCTTGAGCACCTCGACGTCGAGCGCGGCGCCGTCGGCGCGCTGCAGCAGCATGTCGTGCAGCCAGACGTCGACCGCGCCGCCGTCGCCGGGCTCGACCCGGTAGGTGCGCTCGTCCACGACCTTGAAGCCCATGTTCTCGAGTACCGGCACGCGCTCGGACAGCGGGATCGGCTTCTCGCGGCTCCAGACCTTCAGGCCGGCGCCGGCGAGATCGCCTTCGCGGCGGCTGTAGAAGTCGACGCCGAGCGGGCGGATCGGCGACAGGCTTTCGATCAGGCGGATATCCGCGACCGCGACCGGCGCCACATAGGCTTCCCGATAGGCGCCGGGGAACGCCTCGCGATAGCGCCGGATCAGCTGCTGCGCGGCGACCGGGTCGTGCACCAGGATCAGCGCCTCGGCGAGGCCGTCGGTCCAGGTGCGCACCAGCTGCTCGATCGCGCGCTCGAGCGTGGCGCGATCCGGGTTCTGCGACGCCCCGCCGAGCCGCGCGATGATGAAGTGCACGCGCACCAGCGGCCCTTCGGGGAAGAACGGAAAGAACGCCGCCACCCGCCCGTGATAGGCGCCGGAGAGGTAGTTGCCGATCGCAAGGCGGATCGAGGAGTCGAAGCGGTCGCGCGGCACGAACACCAGCACCGACACGAAGCGATCGAAGCGGTCCTGGCGCGGCAGCACGCGCACGCGCGGACGCTCGTCGAGATGCATGATCGCGAGCACGAAGCCGTAGAGCGTGTCCTCGTCGATCTGGAACAGCTCGTCGCGCGGATAGTGCTCGAGCACCGCGGCAAACGACTTGCCGGAATGGCTGTCCGGATCGAAGCCGGAGCGGCGGATCAGCGCGTCGACCTTGCGCCGCAGATACGGGATCGAGCGGGTCGAGCGGGTGTAGGCGGTCGAGGTGAACAGCCCGACGATGCGAAACTCGCCCGAGAGCTGGCCGGCGCGGTTGAACAGCTTGATGCCGATATAGTCCATGTGCACGCGGCGGTGCACGCGCGAGCGCACGTTCGCCTTGGTGATGATCAGCTGCTTCGGCTCGCGCAGGAACTCCATGATCTCCGGCGTGATCGAGACGAGCTCGTCGCCGCGGCGCAGCACATGCACGTCGGGCGAGCGCAGGATGCCGAGCCCGCTCTCGGGCAGCACGATGTAGCCGCTGGCGTCGCCGGTGAGCGCGTATTCGCGCACGCCGAGGAAGGTGAAGTTGTTGGCGACCAGCCATTCGAGGAACTGGGTCGCCTCGGCGATCTCGTCGACCGGCAGCGGCGGCGGATTGTTCTTGATCTCGGCGATCAGCTCGCCGACGCGCGCCAGCATCGGCCGCCAGTCGACCACGCACTGGCGCACGTCGGCGAGCACCTCGCCGATCGCCTTGACGATCTCGGCCTGGCGCGCCTCGTCCTCGATGCGCTCGACGTGGATGTGGATGAAGCTCTCGCGCCGCGCGACGCCGATCGCCGGCCCCTCGCCGCGGAAGCCGGTGAGCGCGCCGGTATGGTCGCGCTCGACCGTGAAGATCGGGTGCAGCACAAGGCGCACCTCGAGCCCCTGCGCGGTCAGCTCGCCCATCACCGAGTCGAGCAGGAACGGCATGTCGGTGTTGAGGATCTCGATGATCGAGACCGACTTGACCCGCTCGGCGCCGAGCGGGCCGGTGCGCGCCTCGAAGCGGATCTTCGGCGCGCCGGGCTTGCGCTCCTGCGCGAACAGCCAGGCGGCTTCCGCGAGATCCGCAAGCTCGCGCGCCTCGTAGCGCACCAGGTCCTCGGGAACCGCGCCCGCATAGAGCAGCGCCGCGAAGCTTTCCGGAATGCCGCCGCGCAAACCTTTCAGGATATTGCTGGCCTGCTCGATCAACCGGCGCGCCGCGCGTTCCTCGTCGCTGCCGAAATACGGCTGGACATTCATGTTGTTCTCTCCGGCCGAAGATTCGCGCCGTTCTACCATGGGCCCACGAAGCGTCGAGGAAAAACACCGCGCCCGCGCGGCGATTTCGCTCTCCTGGCGAAAGCGCTAGGCTCCCGTTTCGAGGCTGCGATCAGGAGGAACCGCGCGTGGCGAAAAAGGCAAGCAAGTCCAACGTCTTGGCGTACCCCGCCAAGAAAGCAGCGAGTGCGCCCGGCAAGAGCGATCCGGGCGGTTCCGGCGTGCCGCGCCAGGACGACGCGCGCGTGATGGCACTCAGCCTGCCGGCAGCGAAGCTCTCTCCCGCGATGGAGGCCTATTTCAAGAAATGCGAGGAGAAGCTCGGCTTCGTGCCGAACGTGCTCGCGGCTTATGCGTTCGACAACGCCAAGCTCGAAGCCTTCGCGGCCTTCTACAACGATCTGATGCTCGCGCCTTCCGGCCTCTCCAAGCTCGAGCGCGAGATGATCGCCGTTGTCGTGTCGTCGCAGAACCGCTGCTACTACTGCCTCACCGCGCATGGCGCGGCGGTGCGCAGCTATTCGGGCGACCCGGCGCTCGGCGAAACCATGGTGATGAACTACCGCGTCGCCAAGCTGACGAAGAAGCAGCGCGCGATGCTCGACTTCGCGGTGAAGATCACGAACGAGTCATGGGCGATCGAGGAGCAGGACCGCGAGGCGCTGCGCCGCGTCGGCTTCACCGATCGCGACATCTGGGACATCGCGGCGGTCGCGGCCTTCTTCAACATGTCGAACCGCCTCGCCTCGGCAACCGACATGCGGCCGAACGCGGTCTATCACGGGCAGGCAAGGTAGACGTGCGAATGTTGTAGGGTGGGCAAAGGCACGATGCCGGCGGTGAAGCCGCACGTGAAGGCGCTTGTGGCGTGCCGTGCCCACCACTTCATCTGCACTCGCGTGGGCACGGCGCTGCACATTCGCGTGTGGCGAGATCGACGCGCGGGTCCGCGCCTTTGCCCACTCTACAGATCTTGCTAGCCTCGCGACGATGACCGCGCGCGAACGCGGTCCACATCAGGGAGGCGACCTTGAAGGCATTTCTCGGCGGCGCGCTCGCCGCGGCGATCGTCATGGGCAGCGCGGCCGCGCAGACGGCGCTCGTCAGCGAAGACATCATGGTGAAGTCCCCGGATCCGGGGATCGAGATCTTCGTGCGCAACAAGCGCCCGGCCAGCATGACGGCGTTCCGGCCCGAGCGCACCGTCGTGTTCGTGCATGGCGCGACCTATCCGGCCGAGACCGCGTTCGACCTGAAGCTCGATGGGCTGTCGTGGATGGATTACATCGCGTCGCGCGGCTACGACGTCTACCTGCTCGACCTGCGCGGCTACTCGAAGTCGACGCGGCCGAAGGAGATGGCGGAAGATCCCAAGGCCAATCCGCCGATCGTGCGCAACGACATTGCTATCAAGGACATCGCGACCGTGGTTGATTTCGTGCGCGCGCGGCGCAGCGTCGCGCGCGTCGACCTGATCGGCTGGTCGTGGGGCACCGCGCTGATGGCCGGCTACACGGCGCAGAACAACGCGAAGGTCGAGCGGCTGGTGCTCTACGCGCCGGTGTGGATCCGCACCACGCCCTCGCTGGTACAGACGGGTCCCGGACCGACGCCGGCCTACCGCACGGTGTCGCGTGCGGCCGCGCGCGAGCGCTGGCTCACCGGCGTGCCGGAGGACAAGAAGGCGGCGCTCATTCCCGCCGGCTGGTTCGAGCAATGGGCCGACGCGACCTTCGCGACCGACCCGGAAGGCGCGAGGCAGAACCCGCCGGTGCTGCGCGCACCGAACGGCGTGGTGCAGGACGGGCTCGATTTCTGGTCGTCCGGCAAGCCGACCTATGATCCGGCCAACATCAAGGTGCCGACCTTGCTGATCCATGCCGAGTGGGATCACGACACGCCGCCCTACATGGCGCAGACGCTGTTCCCGCTGCTGGTCAATTCGCCCGGCAAGCGCTACGTCGAGCTCGCCGAAGGCACGCACTCGATCATCATGGAGAAGAACCGCCTGAAGCTGTTCGAGGCGGTGCAGAGCTTCCTCGACGAGGCCGGCGGGTCGTAGGTGTTAGGCGAACTTGAAGCGCCGCCGCAGACTCGGCGAACTCCCCTCCCCCATAGCCCGTCAAGACGGGCGTAAACGCCCTTTCGTGGGGAGGGGTTGGGGGTGGGGGTCGGTGTTTGACAATCAGCCGGCGCGACAAACTCCGACCCCCACCCCGGCGCGCAAGTGCGCGCCGACCCTCCCCACAAGGGGGAGGGTAAGAGCCGAGTGCATTGCTCCGCTCCCGCCATCACTCAGCGCATCAATAATCGCTCGACGCGCCGCCGCCGCCGGAAGCGCCGCCGCCACCGCCCGAGAAGCTGTCGCTTGATCCGCTCGAGCTGGACGTGCTCGACGACGATCCGCTCCGCGATGCGCTGCGCGATGCGCCCGATGCGGCGCTCGCCGGCGTCAGTCGCTCGACGCCGTGCCAGAAGCCCTTGCGCGGCCGGCGCTGCGCAAGCCCGAGCGCGACCAGGATCGCGTGGATCAGGTGCAGACCGCTGATCACCACGAAAGAGAGGAGAAGCGCCCCCATGAGGAGCAGCATGGTGAGCGGAAACAGGCTGATCCCCGGCCCGTCCCCGCGCGGTTCGGGCTTCGCCGCGGCCTCGTGCCGGAGCGACTCGTCCCCGCTCAGCACCGCAATGATGGCGTCGACGCCGCGCATCGTGCCGCCGTTGAAGTCGTTCGCCTTGAAGCGCGGCGTGACGGCATTCAGGAGAATGAGCTTGCTGATCGCGTCGGTGAGCGTCGCTTCGAGCCCGTAGCCGACCTCGATGCGCAGCTTGCGCTCGCTGACCGCATGCAGGAACAGCACGCCATTGTTGCGGCCCTTCTCGCCGAGGTGCCAGTGGCGGAACAGCCGGTTGGCGTAATCCTCGACCGCGCTCCCGTGCAGCGATTTCACCGTCACGACGACGAGCTGATCGCCGGTCTTGCCCTCGAGCGCCTGCAGCTTGGCGCGCAGCGCCTCGCGGGTCGCGTTATCGAGCACGCCGGCGTCATCCACTACCCGGCCGGTGAGCGCGGGAAACTCGGCGGTCGCCGGCACGAACACCTGCGGAGTCTGCGCGAAGGATGGCGCCGGGACCGCACCGAGCAGCGCCAGGATGGCAAGAATTGTCCGCATCGTAATTTGTCTTCAGTCCTCGGGATGAGGTTCACAACATCTGCTGTGCCGCCGATCAGCGCCGGCGCGGCGCGCTGCCGGAGGGTATTGAGCGACCGCACGCCGGCCGCCTAGCAGCCATTCCGGCGGCTGGCTTGCATGCGCCGCCGCGGAGTTGCAGTGTCCGCGCGCGGCCGCAACGCCGGCCGAAGAAACGAACCCGGTCACCCGAGGGGAAGAAACGCAATGGACAGTCTCGCGCGCGCGTCGGCGAAAATCTCGCGCAAGCTCATCCCGTTCCTCATGCTCTGCTACTTCGTCGCCTATCTCGACCGCGTCAATGTCGGGTTCGCGGCGCTCACCATGAACAAGGACCTTGCCCTGACCGCCGAGATGTTCGGCTTCGGCGCCGGCATCTTCTTCTTCGGCTATTTCATCTTCGAGGTGCCGAGCAACCTGCTGCTCGAGCGGTTCGGCGCGCGCATGTGGATCGCGCGCATCATGATCTCGTGGGGCGTCGTGTCGACCGCGATGGCCTTCATTACCGGGCCCTACAGCTTCTACGCGATGCGCTTCCTGCTCGGCGTCGCGGAGGCCGGCTTCTTCCCCGGCATCATCCTCTACCTCACCTACTGGTTCACGGCGGCCGAGCGCGCGCGCTTCGTCGGGCTGTTCATGGCGGCGATCCCGCTCTCCTCGGTGATCGGCGGGCCGGTGTCGGGGCTGATCCTCGATCACCTCAACGGCGCGATGGACCTGAAGGGCTGGCAGTGGCTGTTCATCCTCGAGGGCGTGCCGTCGATCATCGTCGGCTTCCTGGTGCTCGGCCTCCTGCTCGACAAACCGAAGGATGCGGCCTGGCTCGCGACCGACGAGCGCGACGCGCTCAACGCGAAGCTTGCCGCGGAGGCCGCGAACCGCGAGGCGGTGCGGACCTATTCGCTCAAGGACGCGCTCACCAACCCGAAGGTGCTGGCGCTCTCGCTCGTCTATTTCGGGCTCGTGTCGGGCAATTACGGGCTCGGCTACTGGCTGCCGACCATCGTGAAGGGCGTCGCCACCACGCTGCAGCTCGATGCTTCATCGGGCATCAACATCAACACGCTGACCGGCTATCTGGTGGCGATCCCCTACGCGCTCGCGGTGGTCGCGATGATCTACTGGACGCGCCGCTCCGACCATGCGCGCGAGCGCCTATGGCACGTCGCTGCGCCCGCGATCCTCGGCGGCGCCGCGCTCGCGGCGGCGGCCTACCTGAGCGATCCGCTGCTCGCCGGCATCGCGGTCACGGTCTGCGCGGTTGCGACCTACGCGGCGCTGCCGACGTTCTGGACCTTGCCGACCGCGTTCCTCACCGGCACTGCGGCCGCCGGCGGCATCGCGCTGATCAACTCGATCGGCAACATCGGCGGCTTTGCCGGCCCCTACGCGGTCGGCTGGCTCAAGGACACGACCGGCGGCACCACCGCCGGCCTGCTGGTGCTCGCCGCCTGTTACGTGCTCGCCGGCGTCGTCACGCTCGCCGTCGGGCACGACCGCAAGGTCGAGATGGTCGAGGAGGCGGTCGCGCGGTAGCGGCGCGCGCCGCTACTTCCTCTTCAGGCCCTCGGAGATGCAGGCGTTGTACGCCTGGGTAAGCTTGGTATTCCCCGGCGCGCCATTGTATCCGTACTCCCAGTGTCCGGTCGCGGGATCGCAGCGCCCGCCGATCTTCACGGCGCAGCGCGCCTCCAGGCTGGTACATTTTCCGGCTGTGGCGGCCTGGGCATCCGGCCGCCCCAACGCCATGGTGGCAAGCAAAAGAACCAGAATGGCGATTGCTCGAAGCATCGTTCCCCTCCCCGTCAGCGCAACGAGGCGGGTTATGCCAAATTCCGCGGCCGTTGTGGCCCGATATCGGCGTTAGCCCGTCTTCGCCCGTGCGGGCTACGTCGGGCACGACCGCAAGGTCGAGATGGTCGAGGAGGCGGTCGCGCGGTAACGGCGCGCGCCGCTACTTCCTCTTCAGGCCCTCGGAGACGCAGGCGTTGTACGCCATCGTTGAATGAGCATCGTAGTGCCAGCGCCCGGTCGCCGGATCGCACTCTCCTCCGGACTTCACGGCGCAGCGCGCCTGCAGGCTGGTGCACTTTCCGGCGGCGGCCTGGGCATCCAGCCGCCCCAAAGCCATGGTGGCCAGCAACAGAACAAGAATAGCGATTGCTCGCAGCATCGTTCCCCTCCCGTCAACGCAGCGAGGCGGATTATGGCAAACTCGGCGGCGACTGTGGAATGACATCCGCGTTAGCCCGTCTTCGCGCCTCAAGGCCTACGACGGGCAGTCTTCGCCGCTTCGCGGCGCCGAGTATGTTGATATCCAGTCGCGCCAAACTGGCTTGCCAGTCGTAGCCGCGAAGCGGCGAAGACTGGAGCGGGCGAAGGGATTCGAACCCTCGACCCCGACCTTGGCAAGGTCGTGCTCTACCCCTGAGCTACACCCGCGTCCCTAGAGCATGGTCCCGAAAAGTGGGTACCGGTTTTCGGTTAAGACCATGCTCCTGCTTAAGAGCCTGCCCCGCGGCCATGGCCGCGGGCGGGCCTCGTATGCCAAAACGCGCCGGCGATTGCAACAATCGTGCGAAACGGTCCGAAGCAACCCAGATTCACGACGGGCGGCCCGGCAGGAACCTGGCCGGACCGCCCGCGTCACGTGTGGCTCGTGATAAGGAATTCGAGAGGATCACCCTAGCACGGCGCAATTGCCGAAATGCTAATTCAAATCGTTAGGATTGTTGGTAATTCTACCGACGCTTCCCGCCCCCTGACCTTGACCATGCCCGCAACGCCCGACGACCTGTTCGCCTTCCTCGACCGCCTCGCCATCCCGCACCAGACCGCGACCCACCCGCCGCTGTTCACCGTCGAGCAGAGCCAGGCGCTGCGCGGCACGATCCCGGGCGGGCACACCAAGAACCTGTTCCTGAAGGACAAGAAGGACGCGGTGTTTCTCGTGGTCGCGCCGGAGGAGGCGCGGATCGACCTGAAAACGCTGCATCAGCGGCTCGGCGCCGCCCGCTTCTCGTTCGGCTCGGCCGAGTTGATGCGCGCGCTGCTCGGGGTCGAGCCGGGCGCCGTGACGGCGTTCGGCGTGATCAACGACGTGAGCCATCGCGTCAGCGTGGTGCTCGATGCCGGCCTGATGCGCCACGAAGTCATCAACTGCCATCCGCTCGTCAACACCATGACGACCTCGATCGGGCGCGACGATCTCGTGCGATTCCTGGAAGCGACCGGCCACAAGCCGCGCATCGAGGCGGTCGCGCCGGACCCGACTTGAGCCTCTTAAGCCCCTGAAGACAGTCCCAAAGGGCGCTCAAGGGCGATTGCATTCCGCCGCGCTCTGACCCATTTATCGGGGGAAATCGCGAGGTTCCGGCCCGTGCACCGGGTCGAGTTCAAGGAACAAGAGCAATGCTGCAAGACATCGCGGGGGCGACGCCCGCGGCCGACGGCGCCGTCAAGGACGTGACCACCCAGTCCTTCATGAAGGACGTGATCGAGGAATCGCGGCGCCAACCGGTGCTGGTCGATTTCTGGGCGGAGTGGTGCGGGCCGTGCAAGCAGCTCACCCCGGTGCTCGAAAAGGCCGTCAAGGCCGCCAAGGGCAAGGTCAAGCTTGCCAAGATGGACATCGACAAGCATCCGGCGATCCCCGGCCAGATGGGGATCCAGTCGATCCCGGCGGTGATCGCCTTCGTCAACGGCCAGCCGGCCGACGGCTTCCTCGGCGCGCTGCCCGAATCGCAGGTCAACGATTTCATCGCGCGCATCACCAAGGACAAGCTCGGCGGCGAGGCGCAGGACCTCCTGAAGGCCGCCGACGAGGCGCTCGCCGCCGGCAATGCGGTCGAGGCGGTCGAGCTGTTCGCCGCGGTGCTGCAGGATGAGCCGGGCAACGTGCCGGCGCTCGCCGGGCTCGCGCGCGCCTATGTGGTGACCGGCGCGCTCGAGCAGGCGCGCGAGACGCTGGCGCTGATCCCGGAGGGCAAGCGCAACGACGCCGCGGCGGTCGCGGCGCGCTCCGCGCTCGAGGTCGCCGAGCAGGCGCAGTCGGTCGGCCCGGTCGGCGAGCTTGAACAAAAAGTCGCCGCGAATCCGCTCGACCATCAGGCCCGTTTCGAGCTCGCGGTCGCGTTGAACGCGGCGGGCAAGCGCGCGGAAGCGGCCGATCAGCTGATGGCGATCGTCAAGCGCGATCGCAAATGGAACGACGACGGCGCGCGCAAGCAGCTGGTGCAGTTTTTCGACGCCTGGGGTCCGACCGACGAGGCGACGGTGAGCGGGCGGCGGAAGCTGTCATCGATCTTGTTTGCGTGAGTTGCATGATCCCGAAAAGCATGGCCCGGACTTGATCAGGGCTGGATACCGGTTTTCGGAAAAAGATCATGCACAAAGGAACCTGACAGCGGCGGCGCCATCTCCTCGAAAGAGGGCGAGGGAGGAGGCCGAACATGCCGATGAACGTGGTCTATCGCGGGCCCGGAGATCTGCCGCACACGATTCCGGTGTTTCCGCTCCCCGGCGCACTGCTGTTGCCGCGCGGACAGATGCCGCTCAACATCTTCGAGCCGCGCTATCTCGCGATGATCGACGACGCGCTCGCCGATCGCCATCGCCTGATCGGCATGATCCAGCCTGACAGCGCGCATCCGGGGTCCGAGGCGAAGCCGAACCTCTACAAGATCGGCTGCGTCGGCCGCATCACCCAGTTCGCCGAGACCGGCGACGGCCGCTACCTGATCGAGCTGACCGGCGTCACGCGCTTCCGCCTCGAGGAGGAGCTCGCCGTTCACACGCCCTATCGCCAGTGCCGCGTCGACTACTCGTTCGCGGACGATTTCGTCGCGCGCAAGGGCGAGGACGCGGTCGATCGCGAGGCGCTGCTCAAGGCGCTGTCGAGCTTCCTGAAGGCGAACAAGCTCAGCGCCGACTGGGAGGGAATCGAGAAGGCCCCAAACGAGGCCCTGGTCAACGCGCTGGCGATGATGTCGCCTTACGGTGCGGCCGAGAAGCAGGCGATGCTGGAAGCGCCCGACCTGAAGACCCGCGCCGAAATCCTCGTCGCGCTGACCGAGATCGAGCTCGCCAAGAGCAAGACCGAGGGCGAGACGAAGTTGCAGTGAGGCGACACAGCTGTACTATTGGCGCAGCGCCGGAGCCCGCATGAGCACGCCTGACCGTCCCGCCTCGAGTGTCGACCCGAAGCTGCTCGAGATTCTCGTCTGCCCGCTCACCAAGGGCCCGCTCGAATATGATCGCGAGCGCCAGGAGCTGATCTCGCGCGCCGCCAAGCTCGCCTATCCGATCCGCGACGGCATCCCGATCATGCTGCCCGAGGAGGCGCGCAGGCTGGATTAGACCAGGGAGAGAACGTAATGCTCAAAATGTGGGGGCGCAACACCTCCTCCAACGTGCAGAAGGCGATGTGGGCGGTGGGCGAGCTGAAGCTGCCCTGCGAGCGCATCGACGTCGGCGGCGCCTTCGGCCGCACCAAGGAGCCGTTCTATCTCGCCATGAACCCGAACGCGCTGGTGCCCACGCTCGAGGAGGAAGACGGTTTCACGCTGTGGGAATCGAACTCGATCGTGCGCTATCTCGCCGGCAAGCATGGCGGCACGCTCGAGCCGAAGGACGCCAAGGTGCGCGCCAAGGCGCAGCAATGGATGGACTGGCAGCTCTCGGTGATCGGCCCGGCGATCACGCCGGTGTTCTGGGGCCTGATCCGCACGCCGGCCGAGAAGCGCGATCATGCGGCGATCGATGCCGGCAAGGCGAAGACGACCGCCGCCGCGCAGATCATGGACGCGCAGCTCGGCAAGACGCGCTTCATGGCGGGGAACGACTTCTCCTATGGCGACATTCCGGTCGGCGTGATGATCCGCCGCTACATGGAGCTCGTTCCCGAGCGGCCGAAAATGCCGCACCTCGAACGCTGGTTCGGCGAGATCTCAGGGCGCGCGGCCTTCAAGGAACACTGCGGCGGCATCCCGCTGACGTGATAGTTTCGTGGAGTTCGTAGCCCGGATGAGCGCAGCGAAATCCGGGGAGGACGGCGCGGCAGGTGCTTCAGGTCCCGCATTTCGCTTTCGCTCATGCGGGCTACGACGCCCCGTATTGCGTCATGGAGAACGTCAGCGAATCCGAGACTCAAGCTGCATTGCGACAGCGCTACCAAAAACGGCGTGGCTGTCGGCTGAAATCTTGCGAAGATCGGCAACGGCGCGCTTCGTGAATTCAACCTTCATCGACGAAAGGTCTGGAACGCCGCCTCAACCTCCTGCTCGCTCGCAATGCCGCTGCCCTCGGCTTCGTCGAGAGCCGCAAGCTCGTCCTGCGTTGCGTGGTATTCGCCGCGGTGACGCAGTTCGATCTGCTCGAGGATGTCAACGAGCTCGGCCTGATCCGATTCGGACCAGTGCTCGATGCCCTGCAGCAGCTGCTTGAGCCTCTCATTCATGCGATGATTGCTACCATGTTTCGACGACGCGGACGAGCCGCTACAGCGCCTCGCCGCGCAGCAGCTTCGGCACCTCGCCGGTGAGGCCGGCGGCCTCGCGCATGAAGAACGACTTCAGCACCGGCATGCGGTCGACCAGCCCGAGCCCGACGTCGCGCACCAGGCGCAACACGTCGGATTGGTTGGAGAACAGCCGGTTCAACCCGTCGGTCGCCAGGCCCATCGCGGCGGTGTCGAAGCGCCGCCAGCGCTGATAGCGCTCGAGCACGGGCTCGCCGCCGCAATCGAGCCCGAGCCGCGCCGCATCGACGACCGCCTCGGCGAGCGCCGCGACGTCGCGCAAGCCCATGTTGAGCCCCTGGCCGGCGATCGGGTGGATCACGTGCGCGGCATCGCCGACCAGCGCGATGCGCTCCGCGATGAACTCGCGCGCGATGAACAGCTTGAGCGGGAAGGCGCGGCGCGGACCCGCGAGGCTGATCTCGCCGAGATGCAGGCCGAAGCGGCGCTCGAGCTCGCGATGAAACGCCGCGTCGGACAGCGCCACGATGCGCGCGGCCTCCGCATCCGTCTCGGTCCACACCAGCGAGGCGCGGCGGCCCTCGAGCGGCAGGATTGCGAACGGGCCGGCGGGCAGGAAGTGCTCCTCGGCGCGGCCGTGGTGGTCGCGCTCATGCGCGACCGTGGTGACGATCGCGGACTGGCCGTAGCTCCAGCCGCGCGTCGCGATGCCGGCCTGCTCGCGCACCACCGAATTCGCCCCGTCGGCCGCGACCAGCAGCGCCGCCGCTGTCATATTGCCGTCGGCGAACTCCGCGACGATGCGGCCATCATTGTGGAAACGCCGGACCGTCGTGGCAGAGAGCGCGACCCCCTCCTCACGCGCCTTGGCGGCGAGCGCCGCGTTCAGCCGCGCATTCTCGATCATGTGGGCGAAGGGCTCGCAGCCGCCCGCGCCGTCCGGCGCCGCGCGCCGCTCGATCTCGCCCGCGAAAGTCAGGAACACCGGGCGCACCGCGTCCTGCAGCCGCGAGTCGGTGACCACCATGTCGGTGATCGGCTGCGCGTTATCCGCGACCGCGTCCCACACGCCGAGCGCCTCGAACATCCGCCGCGCCGCCGCCGCGATCGCGGAGGCGCGCGGATCGGCCTTGGCGCCGGCCGCGAAGGCCGGATCCGCCACCGTCACCTTGAAGCCGGCGCCGAGGCTCTGGCGCAGCGCAAGCGCGAGCGCGAGCCCGGCGAAGGCGCCGCCGGCGATCACCACATCGGCACGTTCGGTTGCGGGTTGGTCCGGCATCGTCAGGTCAAACCGTCTACGCCACAGTGACGCATCTGCAGGTGCGCGCTCAATCATGTAAGCTTTCTTCGAGGGGCAGACAATTCGCCGGCGGGTCGCGTGGAGCCGCCACCAGGTTGGAGGGAGGCATGCGAATTCATCTGTTGCTGGCCGTCGTCGCGGCGCTGAGCGTGGCGGCCTGTTCCGGTCCGGTCGGCCCGCAAGGCGCCGCGGGCGCGCAAGGCGCCAAGGGAGACAAGGGCGATCCGGGCCCGAAAGGCGACACCGGCGCGGCGGGCCCCGCAGGTGCGACGGGACCGGCCGGTCCGCAGGGTGTTGCCGGCGCCAAGGGAGACAAGGGCGACCCCGGTCCGCAGGGCGCGAAAGGCGATGCCGGTCCGGCAGGCGCTGCTCTCACGCTGCGCGTCGTCGTGGCGGACGGGGCGAGCGACTGCAACGCCGACGAGGTCATGATCAGCGCGCTCTGCGTCGGCAACGCGGTCGCGCCCACCGCGACCGACAATGGCGCCTCTTGCGGCGCCGCCAAGACGCGGCTCGTCTGCGCGAAGAAATAGCGCGCAGCGCTTCGCCAAGTCGCGAGGAGCAAGTCGCGAAGAGCAGGTCGCGAAGAGCAGGTCGCGAGAAGCAAGTCGCGAGGAGCAGGCGCTCCCCTGCCCCTCGCCTTGACTTCGCTCCCGTCTCTCCGCCAACTGGCCGCCATGTCGACCGCGGTCCAGACCATGCTCGATGTGCTCAACATCGAGCAGCTCGAGGTGAATTTGTTTCGCGGCCGCTCGCCGCAGGACCGCTGGCAGCGCGTCTTCGGCGGCCAGGTGATCGGGCAGGCGCTGGTGGCGGCGACCCGCACGGTCGAGGGCCGCACCCCGCATTCGCTGCACGCCTACTTCCTGATCGGCGGCGATCCGCGCGTGCCGATCATCTACGAGGTCGACCGCATCCGCGACGGCAAGAGCTTCACCACGCGCCGCGTGGTCGCGATCCAGCACGGGCAGGCGATCTTCACCTTGATGGTGTCGTTCCACAATGACGAGGCGGGCCTCGCGCACCAGGCCGCGATGCCCGACGTGCCGCCGCCGGAGGAGCTGCCGAGCGAGGCCGAGATCAGGGCGACGCTGCTGCCACGCATGCCGGAAGCGGTGCAGCGCTATTACAGCAGCGAGCGGCCGATCGAGCTGCGCCCGGTCGAGTATGGCCGCTATCTCGGCAAGAAGGTCGACGGCGGCAAGTTCAACGTCTGGATCCGCACCACCGGCAAGCTGCCGGACGATCCGGCGATCCATCAATGCGTGCTCGCCTACGCGTCCGACATGTCGCTGCTCGACACCGCGCTGGCGCCGCACGGCCGCAGCCTGTTCGAAAGCGACTTCATGGGCGCGAGCCTCGACCATGCGCTCTGGCTGCACCGCCCGTTCCGCGCCGACGAGTGGCTGCTCTACGCGCAGGAGAGCCCGAACCTCAACGGCGCGCGCGGCTTCTCGCGCGGCCTGATCTTCCGGCGCGACGGCGTGCTGGTAGCGAACGTCACGCAAGAGGGGCTGGTGCGGCTGAAGCGCCCGTCGTGAGCATGACGCGACCCGCTTGCGCGCTCATCGCTGTGCTGGCGCTCATCAGCGCCAGCGCGGCCTTGGCCGCCTCCGACAAGCGGCCTGCGCCGCCCGGCAGTTTCGCGGGCGCGCCGGCGCAATACACCCGCTTCTCGGCCGCCGAGATCGCGCGCGGCTTCATGGCGCTGGCGTTCGGATCCGACCTGCACGTCGGCGCGCCGGCCGCGGGCGTGCGCCGCTTCGACCATCCGATCCGCGCGCGCGTCGTTGCCGGCGGCAGCGTCGATCGCAAGGCCGCGATGGAGCGCATCCTGCAGGAATACGCCGCGAAGGTTCAAAACCTGCACCTCACCGTCGTGCCGGAAACCGAGCCGGCCGACATCGAGGTGCGGCTGATCGACGAGACGAGCTTCGCCGCCGCGATGCGCGCGGCGTTCGGCGCCGGCGTCACCAACGAATTCGTCAAGCGCACCGATCCGCAATGCATGACCAGCGTCACCTCCGGCGCCGATGGCGCGATCGAGCGCGCGATCACATTCGTGATCGTCGACAAGGGCGAGGACGTGTTCCTCGACTGCGGCTATCACGAGCTCTTGCACGCCTTCGGCCTGTCGAACCACGACCAGCGCAACCCGTGGACCACGCTGAACCAGACCCGCAAGGTCGGCTACCTGAGCGTCTATGACCGCGCGCTCGCGACGCTCCTGTACGATCCGCGCATCAAGCCCGGCATGAGCAAGGAGCGCGCGCGGAAAGCGCTGCGCCATGTGATCGAGAGTCTCGGGCTCGGGAGATAAGTGGCGAATGGCGAATAGCGAATAGTAAGAACACACCGAACGGCTCCCACGAGTCACCATTCGCCATTCGCCACTCGCCACTCGCCATTCACTGCCCGCGCCACCGCCTCGGCGACGCGAATGCCGTCGACGGCCGCGGAGAGGATGCCGCCCGCAAAGCCGGCGCCTTCGCCAGCCGGATAGAGGCCTTTGACGTTGCGGCTCTGCAGGGTCGCGTCGCGCGGTATGCGAACCGGCGACGAGGTGCGGGTCTCGACGCCGGTCATCACCGCGTCGGCGAGCGCGAAGCCGTCGAGCTGGCGGTCGAAGGCGGGGAGCGCCTCGCGGATGGCAGCGGCGGCGAATTCCGGCAGGCATTCGCGCAAGTCTGCCGGCGTCACGCCCGGCCGGTACGACGGCACGACCTCGCCGAGCGCGGTCGAGGCCTTGCCAGCGAGGAAATCGCCGACCCGCTGCGCCGGCGCCTTGTAGCTCGCGCCGCCGGCCACGTAGGCGCGCTCCTCCCAATGGCGCTGGAACGCGACACCGGCGAGCGGGTCGCCGGGGTAGTCCTGCGGCGTGATGCCGACCACAATGCCGGCATTGGCGTTGCGCTCGGCGCGCGAATACTGGCTCATGCCGTTGGTCACGACGCGCCCGACCTCCGAGGTCGCGGCGACTACGGTGCCGCCCGGGCACATGCAGAAGCTGTAGACCGAGCGGCCGTTCTGGCCGTGATGCACCAGCTTGTAGTCGGCAGCGCCGAGCCGCGGATGCCCGGCGGTCGCGCCATAGCGGCAGCGGTCGATCAGCGACTGGGGATGCTCGATGCGCACGCCGATCGAGAACGGCTTGGCCTCGATCGCGACGCCGCGCGCGTGCAGCATCGCAAAGGTGTCGCGCGCGCTGTGGCCGATCGCCAGCACGACCTGGTCCGCCGCGATCTGCGTCCCGTCGGCGAGCACGACGCCGCGGATGTGCCGCTTCTCCGCCGCGCCGTCGAGCTCGAGATCGGTGACGCGCGCGCCGAAGCGGTACTCGCCGCCGAGCGCCTCGATCTGCGCGCGCAGGCTCTCGACGATCGTCACCAGGCGGAAGGTGCCGATATGCGGCTTCGCGGCATAGAGAATCTCAGGCGGCCCGCCCGCCTTGACGAGCTCGGTCAGCACCTTGCGGCCGCGATGCTGCGGGTCCTTGATCTGGCTGTGCAGCTTGCCGTCGGAAAAGGTGCCGGCACCGCCCTCGCCGAACTGCACGTTCGATTCCGGATCGAGCACGGATTTGCGCCACAGCCCCCAGGTGTCTTTCGTGCGCTCGCGCACCACCTTGCCGCGCTCGAGGATGAGCGGACGAAGGCCCATCTGGGCGAGCAGCAGCGCGGCGAAGAGCCCGCACGGGCCGGTGCCGATGACCAGCGGGCGCGGCGCCCCGGCGCGCGCCCGCGTGAGGAGCCGGTATTCCATGTCGGGTGCGACCGCGACGTTGCGGTCGCCCTTCAGCCGCCGGAGCAGCGCGGCCTCGTTCCGCACCGTGACGTCGAGCGTATAGGTGAGCGCGATCGCCGACTTCTTGCGCGCGTCGACGGCGCGGCGGAACACCGAGAAGCCGACGAGATCGCCCGCGCCAAGCCGCAGGCGATCGAGCAGCGCGGCGCGCAGCGCGCCTTCGGCATGATCGAGCGGAAGTTTCAGTTCGGTCAGGCGCAGCATCGTTCCTGTCGACTCAAGGCTCCGATCGGGAATCCCGGCTTAAAATCCGACGCGATTGCCGATAGCCTAAGAAGCGCTGGGCAAGAGATAACGCCGGAGGGGGAAGTTCGATGAAGCTCATCACCGCGATTGTCAAACCGTTCAAGCTCAACGATGTCCGCGAAGCCCTGACCAAGCTCGGCGTCGCCGGGCTGACGGTGACCGAGGTGAAGGGATACGGCCGCCAGCGAGGCCATACCGAAATCTACCGCGGCGCCGAGTACACGGTGAATTTTCTGCCCAAGATCAAGATCGAGGTCGTGGTCGCCTCCGAGCACGCCGACCAGGTGGTCGACGCGATCGCGAGCGCCGCCAAGACCGGCCAGATCGGCGACGGCAAGATCTTCGTCCTCGAGGTCAGTCACGCGCGGCGCATTCGCACCGGGGAGACCGACCGCGACGCGCTCTGAATGCCAGCCGAGATCTGTAGGGCGGGCAAAGCCGCGTAGCGGCGTGCCCGCGTATACATTTAGGCGAAGCGGTGGGCACGCTTCGCTTTGCCCACCCTACAGCGCTGGTCAAAATTTGAGCAGCCTTGACGCCGGAATGTGCGGGGTATCCCGAGGGGTACCCCCGGCACACGCGCATAACGGCAGAAAGTCAAGCTTTGTCAAGATGTTAACGTCTAGATGGGGCTCTGGCACGGGTCTTGACTCCCACCCGGCCTGGCACTGCCTTGGCGGGGCTCAGGCGGGTGCCAGGAAGGCCGGGGGACAGTAACGCATGAAAATCGTCATGGCGGTGATCAAGCCGTTCAAGCTCGACGAGGTCCGCGACGCGCTGACCGCCGTCGGGGTGCACGGGCTCACGGTCACGGAGGTCAAGGGGTATGGGCGCCAGAAGGGCCACACGGAAATCTACCGTGGGACCGAATACGCAGTGAACTTCTTGCCGAAGGTGAAGATCGAGGTAGCCGTCGACTCAAGTCAGGTTGACAAGGTGGTCGAGGCCATTACCGGCGCGGCCAAAACCGGGCAGATTGGCGACGGCAAAATCTTCGTTTTCCCACTCGATCACGCGGTGCGCATCCGCACCGGCGAGACCGACGCGGCGGCACTCTAGCCGGACACCGACGGACAGGAGCAAGAGACCATGACGTTTGCACAATCCCTTCGGGCCGGACTGGTGGGTCTCGCGGTCGCGGGGTTCTTCGGCCTGTGTCTGAGTGCGGGCACGCTCGATTCCGCGCACGCGCAAGCCGCCGCGCCGGCGGCTGCGGCGCCGGCCGCTGCCCCTGCGGCGCCGCCGGCCTGCGCGGTCGATGCGACCGACGCGAAGAAATCCGTGCTCGAGAAGTGCACGCCGAATTCCGGCGACACCGCCTGGATGCTGACCTCGGTCGCGCTCGTGCTGATGATGACGATCCCGGGCCTCGGCCTGTTCTACGGCGGCATGGTGCGCAAGAAGAACGTCGGCGACACCGTGATGACGAGCTTCGCCATCACCTGCCTGATCACGATCCTCTGGGTGATCTGCACCTACAGCCTCGCGTTCCGGGGCGGATCGCCCTACATCGGCGGGCTCGATCGCGCGTTCCTGCAGGGGATCCTGAGCGACATCGCGAAGGGCATCGGCAATCCCAATCCGCTCGCGCCGACGATCCCGGAAACCGTCTACATCTGCTTCCAGCTCACCTTCGCGATCATCACGCCGGCGCTGATCGCCGGCGCGTTCGCCGAGCGCATGAAGTTTTCCGCCATGCTGTGGTTCATCGGCCTGTGGGCGATCTGCGTCTACTCGCCGATCGCGCACTGGGTGTGGGGGCCGGACGGCTTCCTCTCCTCGGGCAATGACGCCGCGCTGGTGAAGGTGCTCGACTTCGCCGGCGGCACGGTCGTGCATATCAACTCCGGCGTCGCCGGCCTGATGTGCTGTCTCGTGCTCGGCAAGCGTCACGACACCGGGCCCGGACACAACATGGTCCTGACCTTCATCGGCGCCGGCCTGCTCTGGGTCGGCTGGTTCGGCTTCAACGCCGGCTCGGCGGTCTCGGCCGGCATGCAGGCCGGCATGGCGATGGCGGTCACGCAATTCGCCACCGCGACCGCGGCGTTCGTCTGGATGCTGGTCGAGTGGATGCATCGCGGCAAGCCGACCGTCATCGGCATCTGCTCGGGCGCGGTCGCGGGTCTCGTCGCGATCACGCCGGCCTCGGGCTTCGTCGGCCCGATGGGCGCGCTCGCGATCGGCGCGGCGGCCGGCCTCGTCTGCTACTGGGGCGTCACCGGGCTCAAGCACATGTTCGGCTACGACGATGCACTCGACGCGTTCGGCGTGCACGGCGTCGGCGGCATCGTCGGCGCGCTGCTCACCGGCGTGTTCGCGGTCGAGCAGTTTGGCGGCACGCCCGGCCTGATCGAGGGCAATCCCGGACAGGTGCTGAACCAGATCAAGGGCATCGCGATCGTGCTCGTCTACGACGCCATCGTGTCGCTGATCCTGTTGAAGATCATCGACGCGGTCGTCGGCCTGCGCGTCACCAAGGAGGTCGAGATGGAAGGCCTCGACCTCGCGCTGCACGGGGAGGCCGTGCAGTAGGGAAAACGGATCGTCCCGGCGCGTACGACGCAAGGTTCGTGCGCCGCCGAGACCCAAGCGACACGGTTGGGGTGGAGACCCGGCACCGCCCCCTCCGTCGAGAGGCCTCGGCTCACCCCGAGGCCTCTCACTTTTTGCGCGCCGCGCAGGCTGCACGCAGCGCGCGTCTGCGTTACAGTCCGCCGGACCGCCGTGCCGTACGGCGCCCGGACACTGGCCTCCGACATGATCAAGTGGGGCGAGGTCGAGCTCCCCGGATTTGATCGCCCATTGCGGGCCGTCGGGCCGCAGCGGCGTAACATCCTCGCCGCCTATCTCGATGAGTTGCTGCGCAACATTCCGGCCCGCCCCAGCGCGCGCCCTGCGGCCGCCGCGCCGCGCGCGGGCGATCCGCCGCCAACGAGATTTGCCGACGCCTGCGCGGCATGCCGCGGGCATTGCTGCCGCAAGGGCGGCAATGACGCCTATCTCGACGAAACCGCGATCCGTCGGGCCTGGGCGCGCCATCCGCGCCTCGGCCGGCGCGCTCTCAAGCAGCGCTATCTCGAGGCGATCCCCGAAAGGGCTTTCGAAGACTCGTGCATCTACCACGCCAAGGACGGATGCAGCTTGCCGCGCACCCTGCGCGCGGGCGTTTGCGAAGCCTACCTCTGCGGCCCGCTCGAGCGGCTCGCGAAGCAGTGAGCGTCGAGCTGAGCTCATTGTTGCGCCCCTCTCCCGCTTGCGGGGGAGGGGCTACGAGGAAATCGCAACGCGGGGAATGGGGAGGGGCAGCCCCCACCCGGCTCTCATCTGTTGAACCTCATGCGATGCCCTCCCCCGCAAGCGGGAGAGGGCGCAACAACTGGCGCCTACGGCGACCCCTTCAACTCCAGCCGACCTCGCTCTAAATTCGCCGAATATCGGCTGGATTTTCCCTCACCCCGATGGTTAATCGCGCCTTAACCTGCCCCCTCCTATGGTGGACGCCCGAACGGGGCGTGCCCGTCTGGTCAACCGAGTCCATGAGCATCACCGAACGCGTCTCAGTAGCACCCGCTCGGGCCGTCGACGCGCGCTCGCCGTTCGTGCGGCTGGCGGAGCTTCTCGCCGACGTGAAGCCTACTCAGCCGCCGATCAACATCGCGGTCGGTGAGCCGCAGCACCCGGTTCCCCCCTTCGTCGGTCCGGTGCTGCAACAGCATATCGCCCAGTTCGGCCGCTACCCCGGCAATGCCGGCACGGACGGCTTTCGCCAGGCGGTCGCGGGCTGGCTCGGTCGCCGCTACGCGCTTCCCCGCCCGATCGACCCTGCGAGCGAAATCCTCGTCCTCGCGGGCTCGCGCGAAGGGCTGTTCCTTTCGGCGATTGCGGCGAAACGTTTCGTCGCTCCGCGTGCCGGCAGGCCCGCGATCCTCGTCCCGAACCCGTTCTACGCCCCCTACGCGGCGGGCGCGGTCGCGGCCGAGTGCGAGCCGGTCTATCTCGACGCGACCGCCGCGAACGGCTTCCTTCCGGACCTCGACGCGCTGTCCGACGAATTGCTGGCGCGCACGGTCGCGTTCTATCTCGCCTCGCCGGCGAACCCGCAAGGATCGGTCGCGAGCCGCGACTATCTGGCGCGCGCCGCGGCGCTCGCCCGCCGGCATGGCTTCATGCTGTTCGCCGACGAGTGCTACTCGGAGATCTACTGGCGCGAGCCCCCGACCGGCGCGCTCGAGGTCGCCGGCAACGACCTCGCCAACGTCGTGGCGTTCAACTCGCTGTCGAAGCGCTCGTCCCTGCCCGGGCTGCGCGTCGGCTTCGTCGCCGGCGACAAGCGATTCATCGCGGCGCTCCTCAATCTGCGCACGGTGTCCGCCCCGCAGGTTCCCGTGCCGTCGCAGGAGGTCGCGATCGCGGCCTACGCGGACGAGACCCATGTCGAGGAGAACCGCGCGCTCTATCGCGCGAAGTTCGATCTCGCCGACCAGATCATCGGCAACCGCTACGGCTACAAGCGCCCGGCCGGCGGCTTCTTCCTCTGGCTCGACGTGTCGCAGCACGGCGGCAGCGAAGCCGCGACGCTGAAGCTGTGGAAAGAGGCCGGGCTGCGCGTGGTGCCGGGCAGCTACGCGGCGCGCCCGCGGAGCGACGGCACCAATCCCGGCGAAGGCTATATCCGCGTCGCCATGGTGCAGAACCGCGAGGTGACCGCCGAAGCGCTGCATCGCCTCGTCGCGGTGCTGGGCTAGAGGGGGCCGGGCATGGCGGTCCGCTACACGCTCAGCGCCTCGGACTTCTTCTCCGATGAGCTGCGCAGCGCGATGCGCCGGCGCCTCTCCGAGCTGATCGGCGCCGCGCTGCTCGTCATCGCGGGCTTAAGCGCGCTCGCGCTCGCCACCTGGTCGGTGCAGGACCCCTCGCTGAGCCACGCCACCAACGCGCCGGTGCGCAACATGCTGGGGCTGCCCGGCGCGATCGGCGCCGACCTGATGATGCAGCTGTTCGGGGTCGCGACCATCGCGCTCTTGCTCCCGGTGGCCGCCTGGGGCTGGCGCCTGCTGACCCACCGCGCGCTCACGCGCGAGCGCACCCGCGTCGTGCTGTGGATCGCCGGCACGCTGATCGCGGCGGGCTTTGCGTCGTGCCTGCCGGCGAGCAAGGCCTGGCCGCTGCCGACCGGGCTCGGCGGCGTCATCGGCGACGCGCTGTTGCGCGCGCCGGCTTTCGTTTTCGGCGCGCCGCTCTCGGGCGCGACCCGCTTCACGATCGCGATCGTGATCGGGACCGCGACCTGCCTCGTGCTGTTCCTTGCCGCGGGCTTTGGCTGGCACGCGGCGGAAGCCGACGCGGAGGAAGCGGCGCCGCGGCGCCGCCGCAAGCCCAAGGCCGCCATCGAGGCGGCAGAGGAGCACCCGGAGGAAGACGCGGCGCTCGACGCGGAGGAGGCGCCCGAGCGGCGCAGCTTCGTGTCGCTCGGCTGGATCTACCACTTCGGCTATGCGCTGCGGGCGCGGATTGCGTTGTTGCCCGCGCTACTGCTCGCCCTGCTCATGCGCCGCGAGCGCCGCGTGGCCGCGTTGCCGCGCGATCCCTCCGCGGTGCGGCTTGCCGAGCCGGGCGGCGAGCCCTACGCGAATTCGGCCGACGAAGAGGCCGACGCGATCGAGGACGAGGAGGAAGCGGAGGACGCCGAGGAGGCGCCGAAGGCGCGCGCCAAGGCCGCGCCGCGCATCGCGCGCGCCAGGAAGAGCGGCTACGACTTCCCGTCCCTTGCGCTGCTCAGCGCCCCGAAGGCGACCGATCGCATGACACTCTCGGACGAGGCGATCGAGGAGAACGCGCGCGCGCTCGAAAGCGTGCTCGGCGACTTCGGCGTGCGCGGACAGATCATCAAGGCGCATCCGGGCCCGGTGGTCACGCTCTACGAGCTCGAGCCGGCGCCGGGCATCAAGTCGTCGCGCGTGATCGGGCTCGCCGACGACATCGCCCGCTCGATGAGCAAGGTGTCGGCGCGCGTCGCGGTCGTGGCCGGACGCAACGCCATCGGCATCGAGCTGCCCAATCCCAAGCGCGAGAAGGTGCTGCTGCGCGAGCTGTTGTCGTCGAGCGACTACACCGACACGCAGGCGCGCCTGCCGCTCTGCCTCGGCAAGACCATCGGCGGCGATCCGGTGATCGTCGATCTCGCGCGCATGCCGCACCTGCTGATCGCCGGCACCACCGGCTCGGGCAAGTCGGTCGCGATCAACACCATGATCCTGTCGCTGATGTACCGGCTGCGCCCGGACGATTGCCGCGTCATCATGATCGACCCGAAGATGCTCGAGCTCTCGGTCTATGACGGGATCCCGCACCTGCTCACCCCGGTGGTGACCGATCCGAAGAAGGCGGTGGTCGCGCTGAAATGGGCGGTGCGCGAGATGGAGGAGCGCTATCGCAAGATGTCCAAGCTCGGCGTGCGCAACATCGACGGCTACAACGCGCGCGTCAACGAGGCGAAGAGCAAGGGCGAGGCCTTAAGCCGCACGGTGCATACCGGCTACAACAAGGAGACCGGCGAGGCGATCTACGAGAAGGAGGATCTCGAGCTCGAGCCGATCCCCTACATCGTCGTCATTGTCGACGAGATGGCCGACCTGATGATGGTCGCCGGCAAGGACATCGAGGGCGCGATCCAGCGCCTCGCCCAGATGGCGCGCGCCGCCGGCATCCACGTGATCCTCGCGACGCAGCGCCCCTCGGTCGACGTCATCACCGGCACCATCAAGGCGAACTTCCCGACCCGCATCTCGTTCCAGGTCACCTCCAAGATCGACAGCCGCACCATTCTGGGCGAGCAGGGCGCCGAGCAGCTGCTCGGGCAAGGCGACATGCTCTACATGGCGGGCGGCGGCCGCATCAGCCGCGTGCACGGGCCGTTCTGCTCCGACGAGGAGGTCGAGAAGGTCGTGCGGCATCTGAAGTCGCAGGGCACGCCGCAGTACCTCGACGCCGTGACGGTGAGCGACGAGCCGGAGGAGGGCGAGGACGGCGATCCGGCGGTGTTCGACAATTCCGAGATGGGCAAGACCAACGATCTCTACGCGCAGGCGGTCGCGATCGTGATGCGCGACCGCAAGGCCTCGACCAGCTATATCCAGCGCCGGCTGCAGATCGGCTACAACCGCGCCGCCTCGCTAATGGAAAAAATGGAGCTGGAAGGCATCGTGGGGCAGGCGAATCACGCCGGAAAGCGCGAAATACTCGTGGGCGAGCCCGAGCACGCCCAATATTGAGTCGGCGCCTTACTGGCGCCCTATGTTAGAAGCAGTCCGGGTCGCGAAATCGCCACAGCGGGCGATTAGGGCGTAATCCCGAAAAGTGGAAGCCGGTTTTCGGATAAGATCACGCACCAACACGAGAAAAACCAGAGAACACGATGCGAAGCTCGGCCCTCCTGATCGGCGCTTTTGTGCTGCTCGCGCCCGCCGCGTGGGCGCAATCGACGCCGCCGCTGCCGCCAGCGCCGCTTCCCAAGGCGAAGCCCGCGGTTCCGACGCCGCCCGCCGCCATTCCGGCGCCCAAAACGCAGGCCGACGCGGCGCCGCAGCCGGAACCGCCGGCCGGCAGCTCGCTGTTCCCGTTCAAGTTTCCGGGCTTCAACAATTCCGGCACCACGATCAATTTCGACGCCAATCAGCGCGCCCTGATCGAGCGGGTGAACGTCTACCTGATGAGCGTGCAGACCCTGACCGGGGATTTCGTCCAGGTCGGCCCGGACGGCCGCCGCGCAGAGGGCAAGATCTTCCTGCAGAAGCCGGGCCGCATCCGCTTCGAATACAATCCGCCGAGCCCGATCGAGCTCGTCGCCGACGGCAGCTCGCTGGTGGTGCGCGACCGCCTGCTCGCCACGCAGGACCTCTATCCGCTGTCGCAGACGCCGCTGCGCTTCCTGCTCGCCGACCGCATCGACCTGTTGCGCGAGACCAACGTCACGTCCATCTCGGCCGACGACACTTTCATCAGCGTGCAGATCGAGGAGAAGCACACCCTCGGCGGCACCCACCGGGTGCTCTTGATGTTCTCCGCCAAGGACACGCAGCTCAAGCAATGGACCGTGACCGATCCGCAGGGCTATGACACCACGGTCGCGCTCTACAATCTCGATCTCGGCAAGAAGCTCGACCCTTCCATGTTCGTGATCAACTACGAGCGCAAAGAGATTTTGCAGTAACGTCATTCCGGGGCGCGCGGACCGAAGGTCCGCCGCGAGCCCGGAATCCATATCCACGATCGGTGCACTTTTGTGAGGACGGGGGCTATGGATCTCGGGTCTCGCTTCGCTCGCCCGGGATGACCAGTGGATAGGGATCCCCCTCGCTTGCGTCACAAATGATGGCGCAATATTTCACGCCATATGGCTCTCACCGTCACGACCTGGAACATCAATTCGGTCCGCCTGCGCATCAATCTCGTCGCCCGCTTCATCAAGGCCGTGCGCCCCGACCTGATTTGCCTGCAGGAGACGAAGTCGCCCGACGACGCCTTTCCGCTCAAGCGCTTCCGCCGCCTCGGCTACCAGCACGCCGCATTGAACGGGCAGAAGGGCTATCACGGCGTCGCGGTGCTCTCGCGGCTGCCGTTCGAGCGCGTCACGATCGACAATTACTGCGGCAAGAGCGATTGCCGCCACATCGCGGTCACGCTCGGCGAGAAGGCCGGCCTGCGCGACCCGGTCACGGTGCACAATTTCTATGTCCCGGCCGGCGGCGACGAGCCCGATCCGGCGATCAACGAGAAATTCGCGCACAAGCTCGCCTTCCTCGACGAGCTGCACGCGATGGCGAAGCTGCGCCCGACGGAGGGCGAGCGCGCCATCCTGGTCGGCGACCTCAACGTCGCGCCGCTCGAGCACGACGTCTGGAGCCACAAGCAGCTCATCAACGTCGTCTCGCATACGCCGATCGAGACCGAGAAGCTCACGCGCTTCCAGCAGGCCGGCAACTGGATCGACGTCGCGCGCCGTTTCACGCCCGAGCCGGAGAAGCTCTACACCTGGTGGAGCTATCGGGCGCAGGACTGGCGCGCCGCCGACCGCGGCCGCCGGCTCGACCACATCTGGGTCTCGCCGCAGCTCGGCGATCGCCTCG
>Ga0187784_10000559_pt1 | contig 27512 bp, 24 predicted proteins | sample 1015_SJ02_MP15_2_FD_132964 | JGI IMG/M metagenome (GOLD analysis project Ga0187784, IMG submission 132964) | Tropical peat soil microbial communities from peatlands in Department of Meta, Colombia - 1015_SJ02_MP15_20_MG | ecosystem: Environmental > Terrestrial > Soil > Wetlands > Peat | place... | reverse complement strand
CCTCTGGTTTCTGTCCCCGCCGCTGCTCGCGTGGGTGTCACCGGCCCTCTTGGGGGTGCTCCTCTCGGTGCCTCTGTCGTGCGCGAGCGGTAGCGTGTCGCTCGGCCGCGCGCTCTCGCGCCTCGCCTTGCTGCGCACGCCGGAGGAGGTCGATGTGCCGGCCCTCGCGACGCGGCGCGCGGAATTGGTCGCGAGCACCCCCGAGCTGCCCTCCGACGGGCTCAAGTTTCTCGCGCGCAATCGCGAGGCACGGCAGACGCACATCACCCTCAATCTACCGCGGCCCACCGATCCGCCCGGTCGTCCCGACGCCGACCTCCTGACCGCCCAGCAAAAGCTGAGCGACGCGCACTCGCTCGAGGAGGCGCTCGAGTGGCTGACGCGCGTCGAGCGCGTGGAGGTGACCGGCACTCCCCGCTTGCTCAGCCAGCTCGCGCAGCTGCCGGATGCGCGCGAAAGGCACCCATGATTCGTCGACGCGTCCTATTGAAGTCAGCCGCGGCACTCGCCGGCGGATCGCTCCTCGCGCGCGCGCTCGTGCGCGCCGCCCCCGCGCAAGCACAGCCGTTCGACTTTGCGTGGCTCAAGGGTCAAGCGCATTGGCTCGCCACCAATCTCTATCAGCCGGCCAAGGAGGCGCTGCCGCCCCTGATGGCGAAGCTCGGCTACGACCAGTATCAGTCCATCCGCTTTCGCAGCGATCATGCGCTGTGGGCGGATTCGGGGCTCCCCTTTCGGCTGCAGTTCTTCCACGTGGGGCGCAATTTCACCGAGCCCGTGCATCTGTACGAGGTCATCGACGGTCAGTCGCGCGAGATCGCCTACGACCCATCGATGTTCGAGTGGGACAAGAGCGGCGTCGACCCCTCTGTCATGAAGGACCATGCGGGCTTTGCCGGATTTCGTGTGCAGTTCGTGACGGACTGGCGAGACGACGTCGCGGCGTTCTTGGGCGCCAGCTACTTTCGTGCCGTGGGCGGCGACACGCGCCAGTACGGCCTATCGGCGCGCGGACTCGCAATCGACACGGCGTTTGCGCGGCCGGAGGAGTTTCCGCGCTTCACCTCCTTCTGGTTCGAGCGACCGCCCAGGGATTCTGGAACCCTCACGCTCTACGCGCTGCTCGACTCGCCGAGCATTGCGGGGGCGCTGCGCTTTCAGTTGACCCCCGGCGCCACTCAGGTGATGAATATCGATACCGCGTTCTATCCGCGCAAGCCGATCGAGCGCATCGGCATCGCCCCGCTCACCAGTATGTTCTACTACGGCAAGAACGATCGCCGAGCGGCCAACGACTGGCGGCCGGAGATTCACGACTCCGACGGGCTTTCGATGTGGACAGGAGCGGGCGAGTGGATTTGGCGACCGCTGGTGAACCCGGCGCAGCTGCGCTTCAACTCCTATTTCGACGACAACCCACGCGGCTTCGGCCTCCTTCAGCGCGACCGCAACTTCGACCACTACCAGGACGATGGCGTCTACTACGATCGCCGCCCGAGCCTCTGGGTGGAACCCAAATCGAACGGCAGCGGCGGCTGGAGCAAGGGCGCCGTACAGCTCGCGGAAATTCCCGCCGCCGATGAGACCTTCGATAACATCGTCGCCTTCTGGAACCCGCTGGAGAAGCCGCGGGCCGGGCAAGAGCTTCTGTTCGGCTATCGGCTCTATTGGGGCACCAAGATGCCCTACTCATCGCCGCTCGGCCAGACCTTCGCGACCCGCACCGGCCTCGGGGGCACGGTGGGCGTGAAGCGCCTGTACTATTCCTGGCATTTCGCCGTGGATTTCATCGGCGGAGAGCTCGGCGCTCTGCCCAAGGAGGCGGCCGTCGAGGCGGTCATCACCGCCTCGCGCGGACAAATCGAGCACGTGACGGCGCACTATGTCCAGGAGTTCGCCGGCTATCGGGCGCTGTTCGACGTGCGTCCCACCGACGATTCGGTGGAGCCCATCGACCTCAGGCTGTTTTTGCGCGTGGATGGCCGGGCGCTCACCGAGACCTGGATTTACCAGTGGACGCCCCCGTCGGCGAAGGACCGCAAGCTCGCGATTCAGTGACCCGCGCGTCAGAACGGCCCGCTTCGCTATCCCGTGGGCTTGGGGCGTGATCCGACAGTGGGCAGACGCTGCGTGTCGCCGGTGCGCTTGCGCAACTCCGCCTCGCGCCGCAGGAACGGTCGAGCGCCGCGCGGATTGAGAATGGCCAGGCGGTATTCGTGCAGCTGCTGCTTGAGGAGCGGCAGCAGCGCCCGCTGCGACTCGGCTTCCTCGCCCGCCCCGATCACGGCATTGCAGTAGATCTCGAAATACTCGCCGTAGAGCGCTTCGTAGCGCTCCATGGGATCGAAGAAGGCCGGATCGCCGATGACGTCGCTCCCCAGGTGGCTCGTGCAGAGGAAGCTGCAGGCCTTGCGCAGATACTCGCCGTGCTCGGCGATGATCGCCGCCTCGTAACTCCTACCCGGCCGAAAGTGCGACATGAGCACCGGCCGCGCGCTTCCGCGCACTTTGTTCTGCTTGAGGTAGTGGAACAACGCCTTGCCGTGCAGCAGGCGAAAGGTGGTCTGCTTGAGCGCATCGACCTGCGCGCGCCCAGCGGGGCAGTCGGCCAGCCGGCGCATGAGATTGGAGTGCTCGCGCTCCCAGGCTTGCCAGGACAGGGGGCTCTCGAGAATCCGGCGCGCGACCAGTTGTTCGTTGCCGTCGCCGCTCGACAAGGCGGCCTCGACGCGATCAGTCGATACGCGCATGAGTCGCGCGTGGCTGATCAGATGGCGCACATTCGCCCCTCCCTTAATGCCCTAGCGGTTTCCTTTAGTCCACATTCTGGTAAATGTAAAGCGCTGTTGCCTGTAGCAGACAGTGGGCAATGCGCGCGCTATCGCTGTCACGCCGATGCAACGAGGCTGCTGCAGCGCGCTTAATAGCGACGAGACAGCAACCAGTTCGCAAGCGAGCGCAACGGCTCGGCGCGCTCGCCGAACGGCGCCAGCGCATCGAGCGCCTGCCGGTGAAGCAGGCGAACTCGTTCCTGTGAGGCGGGGACTCCGATCACGGTGGGGTGGGTGGATTTCTCGTGCTCGCGATCGGCGCCGGTTGCCTTGCCGAGCGTCGAGACATCGCCGAGCACATCGAGCAAGTCGTCCTGAATCTGGAACGCGAGCCCGATGGCCGCGGCGAACCGATTGAGATCCACGTAACGGGGCTCGGGAAGCTGTGGTACGCACGCCGCGGCCATCAAGACGCTCGCCCGAATCACGGCGCCCGTCTTGCGCGCATGCATGTCCTCGACCTGTCCGATGTCGAGCTTCTTGCCCTGCGCCTCGAGATCGATCGCTTGCCCGCCGGCCATTCCGAACGTGCCGCTCGCCCTGCTCAAGAGTTCCACGAGACGTAACCGAATTGCCGGATCGGAGGGAAGCGCAGGATCGGTCGCGAGCAGCTGGAACGCGAGCGGCTGCAGCGCGTCTCCCACCAAGATCGCGGTCGCTTCGTCGTAGGCTTTGTGACAGGTCGGCCGGCCACGACGCAGATCATCGTCATCCATGGCGGGCAAATCGTCGTGGACCAGCGAATAGACATGGATCAGCTCGACGGCGCAGGCCGCCGCCTCGACCTCATCCTCGGCGAGCCCCAAGGTCCGGGCCGTGGCGAAGAGCAGGGCCGGCCGCACCCGCTTTCCGCCCGCGAGCACACTGTAGCGCATCGCCTGGTGCAGGCGCTGGGGGACTTCGTCGGCACGAGGCAGCCGCTTTTCCAACGCTTGCTCCATGCGCAAGCGCCAGGCTTCCATCTGCGCCTCGAAGCCCGAGGTCTCGAGCGCAGAGTTGAGCGTACGGTGATCGGCTGCCTTGGTCACCCTTCCCCCGAGTGGACGTGTTGGCGCGCTTGAAGCGCGGGTTTTGTCGGGAACTCTACGGCGTGCTCGCGGGCAGCTACGCTTCGACTTTCTCGTCGGACTCTCGCCTCATCCGCCTCACGGCGTCGACCGGAATCGTGGCGACGGTCGGAGGATGGGGGGATTCCGCATACACGAACGGGAGCTCGGGTGCCATCGGCCCCACGACTCGCGGCCCCTGCAGGGCGGCGGTGAGGGCCTTGAGCGGATGGCGGAAGGCGTCGTTCACCGCCGTACCCTCGAACCCGCAGTGCGCCATGCAATTGTCGCAGCGCCGATTGCGCCCTACGCCGTACGCCTCCCAATCGGTGTCCTCGATGAGTGCGCGATAGGTCGGCGCATAGCCCTCGTCGGACAGCAAGTAACAAGGCCGTTGCCAGCCGAAGATGTTGTAGGTCGGATTGCTCCACGGCGTGCACTGGTAGGTCTGATTACCGGCGAGAAAGTCCAGGAACAGGCCCGAATGATTGAACGACCAAGATCGGCCGGAGCCGCGCCGCCCGCGCTTGAAGATCTCGCGAAACAGCTGTTTGCTCGCGCTGCGTCCCAAGAACACGTCCTGCCGCGGGGCATGGCTGTAGCTGTAGCCCGGCGAGACCGTGATGCCCTCGATGCCGAGACCCATCGCCTCGTCGAAGAAATCGGCCACTTGGTCCGGGTCCTCACCGTTGAACAGCGTGCAGTTGATGGTGACGCGGAACCCCTTGCTGCGCGCGAGCCGAATGGCCGCCACCGCCTTGTCGAAAACACCCTCCTGGCAAACCGACTCGTCGTGCCGTTCCCGATCGCCGTCGAGGTGAATCGAGAACGTCAGATAGGGCGAGGGCCGGTACTCGTCGATGTGCTTCGCGAGCAGAATCGCATTGGTGCACAGGTACACGAACTTCCGGCGCGCGACGATGCCTTGAACGATTTGCGGCATCTCCTTGTGAATCAGCGGCTCGCCGCCCGGAATGGAGACGATGGGGGCCCCACACTCATCGACTGCCCGCAACGCGTCCTCGACACTCAGACGCTTCTGCAGAATCTCCTTCGGATAATCGATCTTGCCGCAGCCCGCGCAGGCCAAGTTGCACTGAAACAGGGGCTCGAGCATGAGCACGAGCGGATAGCGCTTTTCGCGGCGCAGCTTCTTGGCCGCCAGATATTTAGCGACCCGGTACATTTGCAGCAAGGGGATGGCCATAGTGTATGTTACCGCGAGCTTCGATTCCGGTCGTACATTAAGATTGCCTCATCAACGTCGAAAAGCGAGCACCGCCGGGCGATGATCCCGCCAGATTCTCGCCCATTCGAGCCTAAACCACGGCGTAAATCTTGAACTGTCGGTGCCTCCCACCTGTCTTTGCAGGAGGTCGGGGGCGATCCAGCGCCAGTCATAGATCTCGTCGCGGTTGATACGCAGCGGCTCGTTGCACTGTCCGATGAACACCGAGCAGAGCTCGTGCTCGGCGCCGGTGGCGTCAAATTGAGCGTGGTACTGAAATTTGAACAAAAACCGCAAATCGCAGCCGATGCCGAGCTCCTCGAAGAGCCGCCTCCGCGTCGCGGCCTCCATGCTTTCGCTGCGCCGCGGGTGGCTGCAGCAGCTGTTCGACCAGTACAGCGGCCAGAGCCGTTTTGCGGGCGATCGCTGTTGAATGAGCAATTCGCCGCGGTCGTTGAAAATGAGCAGAGAGAAGGCTCGGTGCAATATCCCGCGGCCCTGATGACACAATGCCTTGCTCAAATGGCCCACCCGCCGGTCCGCTGCGTCGACCAGGATCAAGGCGTCCAAATCTGCCATAATGGCGATTTCATCGAGACTGTCTGCATGCGTCATTTCATCCATTGGGAGAACCTCGACGGATCGGCCTCGCCGGGAGGCGAACCGATCATAGCCGCATGCGAAACGTCCGCGCCAGCCTCGAGGTGCGCCGACCCGCCCGCCGCAGCGGGGCCCAGGACCCCCGGAGACCGCCCGTGATCCTCTCGCACACATGGATGTCATGGCTCGGAAGCGCGCTTGGCGCCTCCGCTGCGCTCTACACGGTCGTGGCGGCCTTCGCGGTGCGCCGGCGCATCGCGTCGGATCTTTCCGACAGGACGCAGGGGCTTCCGCCCGTCACGATCTTGAAACCGCTCTGCGGCGCAGAGCATGAGCTCTACGAGTGCTTGCGCTCTTTTTGCGACCAGGCCTACCCGGACTTTCAGATCGTTTTCGGCGTCTCCGACAGCGCGGATCCCGCGGTCGAGGTCGTCGCAAGGCTGCAGCGCGAGTTTCCCGCCGTCGACATCCAGCTGGCAGTCGATCGGCGCCAGCACGGCAGCAGCCGCAAGGTGAGCAACCTCATCAACATGATGCCGTTCGTGCGCCACGAGCATCTCGTGATCTCGGACAGCGACATTCGGGTCAGACGCGACTACCTCGCGCGCGTCGTGCCGCCGCTCCTGGATCCCCGCGTCGGCATCGTGACCTGCCCCTATCGCGGCAATCCGCGGCCGGGTCTGTGGTCGCTGTTGGGTTCGCTCTTCATCAACGACTGGTTCATACCGGGCATGCGAGTTGCGGCGATGTCCGGGTCGCGGGCGTTTGCCTTCGGGGCGACCATCGGGATCCGCCGCGAGGTGCTTGCGAGCATCGGCGGGTTCGCCGCGATCGCGAACCAGCTCGCGGACGATTATCGCTTGGGCGAGCTCACCCGTCAGGCAGGGCTCGCCACCGTGCTGTCCGATGTCGTGGTGGAGACCTGCGTGGATGAGCGCAGCTTCGGTGATCTGGTGCGCCACGAGCTGCGCTGGCTGCGTACGATTCGCGCCGTCCGACCCTTGGGCTACAGTCTGTCATTCGTTACATTCGGCCTGCCCGTGGCTGCTCTCGGGACTTTGCTCTCGGCCGGCGCGCGCCCTGCCTTAGCGCTCCTCGGCGTCACGGCGGTCGCAAGAATCGCGCTCCATTGCCGCACACACTCGCCGGGCTCATCGCTCGCGCGACGGCTCGCCGTGCTGCCGCTGAGGGACGCTCTCAGCCTGACGCTCTGGGCCTGGGGATTCGCGAACCGCCGCGTTCACTGGCGTGAGGACCGCTATCGTGTGACCCGCGACGGCTCCGCTCACCCGGTCATGAGGATCACGCAATGAGAACCTTGTTCCTGCACCCGCCCTCCTTCGATGGCTACGACGGCGGCGCCGGCGCACGCTATCAGATGAAGCGCGAGGTTCGCTCCTTCTGGTACCCGACCTGGCTCGCGCAACCCGCCGCGCTCGTCGAGGGCTCGAAGCTGATCGATGCTCCCCCGCACGACTTGACGTTCGAGGACATCGTTCCCGAGATCAGGGATCGCGACCTCGTGGTGATGCATACCTCCACTCCATCCTTCAAGGCGGACGCCCGGACGGCCGAGCGGATCAAGGCATTGAAACCCGACATCAAGATCGGATTCATCGGCGCCAAGGTCGCGGTCGAGCCGGAGAAGAGCCTGATCGGCGGACCCGCCATCGATTTCGTCGCCCGCAACGAGTTCGATTTCACCATCAAAGAGGTCGCGGACGGCAAGCCGTTCAGCGACATCAAGGGGCTGTCCTACCGCAACGCCGAGGGCGTCATCGTTCACAATCCGGACCGCGAGATTCTCGCGGACATGGATGCGCTGCCGTGGGTGACGCCGGTCTACAAGCGCGACCTGACCATCGAGAAGTATTTCGGCGGCTATTTGCTGCACCCATACATTTCCTTCTACACCGGGCGCGGCTGCAAGTCGCGCTGCACCTTCTGCCTCTGGCCGCAGACGGTCGGAGGGCACAAGTACCGAGTGCGCTCGGTAGAGAACGTGGTCGAGGAGATCAAATGGGGGAAAGCCGCCTTTCCGCAAGTGAGGGAATGGTTCTTCGACGACGACACCTTGACCGACAACCTCCCTCGAGTCGAGGCGCTCGCGCGCGAGCTGGGCAAGCTCGGCGTCACCTGGTCCTGCAATGCCAAGGGCAACGTTCCGCGCAAGACCCTCGAAGTGATGAAGGAGAACGGCCTTCGCCTCCTGCTCGTCGGCTATGAGTCGGGAAACCAGCAGATCCTGTTCAACATCAAGAAAGGCATGCGGGTCGAGTTCGCGCGCCGCTTCACCAAGGATTGCCACGAGCTCGGCATCGTGATCCACGGTACCTTCATCCTCGGGCTTCCCGGCGAAACCAAGGAGACCATCCAGGAGACGCTCGATTTCGCGAAGGAGATCAATCCGCACACCATTCAGGTCTCACTCGCAGCCCCCTATCCCGGAACCTTCCTCTACGCCCAAGCGAAGGAAAACGGCTGGCTCTACAACGAGGAAATCGACCTGTTGACACAGGAAGGCACGCAGATCGCGCCGCTCAATTATCCTCACCTCTCGCACAGCGAGATCTTCGCCTCGGTGGAGGACTTCTACAAGAAATTCTATTTCCGTCCCTCGAAGGTCGCCTCCATTGTCGCCGAAATGATTGCGAGTCCCCGGGTGATGAAGCGCCGTCTGCGCGAGGGCCTCGAGTTCTTCCGGTTCCTGCGCACGAGGCACGACGCCGCGTGAAGCGCCTGATCATCACGGCGGATGACTTCGGCGCCTCGCGCGAAGTCAACGAGGCCGTCGAGGCGGCCCATCGCGACGGCATATTGAGCGCTGCGAGCTTGATGGTATCGGCGCCTGCGGCGGCGGATGCCGTCGCACGGGCGCGGCGGATGCCGGGCCTGCGGGTCGGGTTGCATCTCGTGCTCGTGGAAGGCGCACCGCTCCTTCCGGCCTCCGAGCTCACCAGGCTCGTGGATCGACGCGGGCAGTTGCGCTCCGATATGGCAGCCCTGGGGGCACTGTTGTCGGTGAGCCGGCGCGCGCGCCGTCAACTCGCCGCCGAAATCGGGGCCCAGTTCGAGGCCTTTCGCGCCACCGGCCTCGCTCTCGATCACTGCAACGCTCACAAGCATTTCCAGCTCCACCCGGTGGTGGGCGACTTGATGGCATCGATAGGACGGGGCTTCGGGCTGCGCGCCGCCCGGGCTCCGCTCGAGCCGCTCGATGTGCTGCGACGGATCGAGCCGCGCACGAGCCGCGCGGAAGCTCTCGTGACGGTCCCGTTCGCGCGGTTCCTGCGCCGGCGCTTGCGCGCGGCCGGCCTGCTCACGGCCGATCGCACCTTCGGCATCCGCTGGTCCGGACGCATGACCCGCGGCCGGCTGCGCACGCTCATCGCCCACCTTCCCGAGGGTTTGAGCGAGATCTACCTGCATCCGGCCGTCGGCCCGTACGCGGGATGCGTTCCCGAGTATCTCTACCGCGAGGAGCTCGATGCGCTCACGGCTCCGGACGTTCTCGCAGCCTGCCGGGACGGCGGGATCGAGCGGGGTGGATTTGCCGACTTCGAGGACTTGATACGTCGGCGCCCGGCACACCGTGCGGCGGGCACGCACCCGGCAGTTGGTAGCGCGCATCCGCCGATCGGCGCCGCGCATTCTGCGATCGGCGCCGCCAAGGTGGCGATCGGGGCCGGGCCGAGCGCCGTCGAGAGCGGGGGCGCCACGTGAACCCGCTGGCCTCCGCGATCGCCGAGGGCGAGGCTCCGGGGCACTCTCCCGGCGGACCGATCCGGGTCGGGAGCGAGGCGCACAAGCGGCTTTTCTGCCGCACGCTCCTCGATACGCACAATCCCTACAAGCCGGCGGTGCTCGACTGGCCACCCCTGGAATCCGAAGCCCGCCAACGGCTGGTGAATCTGCCCATCTGGGATATCGCGGTGCAGACCGAAGGCAGAGCGCGGCTCAATGTCGCATCCTACGCCGCAATGGTTTCGGATCCTCTGCTCAAGAAAGCGATCGAGCTCGATGCCTTCGAGGAGGGGCGGCACAAGCACGTGCTGTCGAATCTCGTTGCGGCCTACGGCATCACGCTGGCTCCCGAGCCCGAATACGTCCTGCGCGGCGATGTCGAGTGGGCCTTCATGGTGACCGGATACAGCGAGTGCATCGACAGCTTCTTCGCCTTCGGCCTGTTCGAATCGGCGAAGCGCTCGGGATTTTTTCCCGAAGCGCTGGTCGCCACATTCGAGCCGGTCATGCAGGAGGAAGCGCGCCACATCCTGTTCTTCGTCAACTGGGCCGCCTGGCATCGGCGGACGATGCCGCTTTGGCGACGGCCGTACTTCGAGCTCAAGGTGCTCGCCGTGTGGCTGTTTCTCGTCTGGGAGCGTATCGGCATCGCACGCGATGTGGGACACGGCGTGCAGGACAACAACTTCACGGTGACCGGGGCAAAGTCGGTCGGCGAGGACATCGACGTCGCCGAGCTGATCCACCTGTGCCTGCGCGAGAACGAGAGGCGCATGAGTCTTTACGATCGGCGGCTGCGCCGACCCCGCTTGGTTCCGGCCCTCGCCCGGTTCGCGCGCCGCTTCATGCGATCTTGACTGGCCTGCGAACACCCGTGACTCGCTGCGCACCAGGGCGCGTAGTCCTACCGTGAGGCTGCGCATTGCGATCGTCTCCTGCCTCGGGCTCGCGCTCACGCTCTACCTCGTGTCCTATGTGGGGCTGGGCGCCGTGCTCGCGGCGGCGCTCGCCGCGGGCCTCGGCGGCTTTGCGCTGCTGTGCGTTTGTTCGCTCGCGACCTTTGCGCTTCTCGGGACCGCCTGGTCCGTGTTGCTGCCCGACTCGGCGCGTGTGCCCGTGCGCGTTTTCGTTTGGGCTCGCCTGGTGCGGGAGGCCGCCGCGGACGTCTTGCCGTTCTCCAATTTCGGCGGGATGGTGTTCGGGGCGCGCGCGGCGATCCTGCATCGCGTGCCGAGCACGGCCGCCTTTGCCTCGATGATCGTCGATGTGACTACGGAGCTCTTAGGTCAGGTCGCCTTCATCGCGCTCGGGTTCCTGCTCGTGTGCACGCGCCCGCGAGCAACCTTCCCGGCCTCGCTCAGCAAGATCTACTGGATCGGCCTCGTGCTCGCGGCGGCCGCCGGCGCGTTGTTTCTGGTCCTGCAGCGGCACGGCCATCAGGTCACCTTGAAGCTCGCCGCACGGCTCTTGCCGCGCGCGGTGGCATCCGCGGCCGGGATCGGCGACGGACTCAATGAGATCTATGCCTCTCGCACCCGTGTCGGAGTTTCCTCCGCTACGCACCTCGCCGCGTGGATCGCGGGCGCGTGCGTCACCTGGCTGGCCTTTCATCTCATCGGGGCACACATCGATCTCGCCGCGGTGCTCGCGATCGAGAGTCTCGTCTGCGCCGTGCGCAGCGCCGCCGTACTCGTCCCGAGCGCCCTGGGCGTGCAGGAAGCCACCTATGCGGCGCTTGCGCCGCTGTTCGGGGTCGGAGCCGAGTTCGGACTCGCGGTATCGCTTCTCAAGCGAGCGCGCGACATCGCGATCGGCGTGCCGATCCTCCTCGTCTCGCAGACCATGGAAGGCCGCCGCGCGCTGGGGAACGTCTCGAACCCCTAACTCCTCAAGAGGCCGCACTCGCGGAAGAAGTCGAGCGCATCCGCGAATGCCTCGATCGGCGGACGCCAACGGTAGCCCAGATCCCGCACCGCCTTGGCGCTCGAGAAGAACATGCGCTTGCGCGACATCCGAACGCCCTCGAGCGTGAGGCGACCGCTCCGTCCCGTGAGCTTCGCGAAGCCGTGAGCCGCGTAAGCCATCGGCAACACCGCCGCGTAGGGCAAGCGCACGCGCGGCGGCCTGCGCCCTGCGAGCTCGGCGATTTGCATGAGAATTTCCCGCAGCGTCATGTCCTCGCCGCCCAGTATGTAGCGCTCGCCCGGGCGGCCGCGGTGGTAGGCGAGGAGGTGCCCTGCCGCCACATCGTCGACATGCACGATGTTGAGACCGGTATCGACGTACGCCGGCATCCGGCCCGATGCCGCGTCGACGACGATCCGACCCGTCGGCGTCGGCTTCACGTCGCCCCGCCCGATCGGCGTCGAGGGATTGACGATCACGACCGAGAGTCCCGAACGCGCCGCCTCGAGCGCCGCCTGCTCGGCGAGATACTTCGAGCGCTTGTAATGACCGATCATCGAGGCGAGGGAGACCGGTGTGAGCTCATCGCCTGGCGCTCCGTGGGCGGGAATCCCGATGGTCGCAACGCTCGAGGTATAGACGGCTCTTCGGACCCCGGCCCTGCGTGCCGCGAGCAAGATGCTGCGCGTTCCCTCGACATTCGTGCGGTAGAGCTCGCGCGGGTCCGGCGCCCCGAGCCGATAATCGGCCGCGACATGAAAGAGCGCCTCGCAGCCTGCGAGCGCCGGCTCGAGCGAGGCTGCCTGGGTGAGATCGCCGAGCGCCACCTCGACAGGCAGTTGTGCGAGGTTCGAGCGATTCGAGGCGCTTCGCGCCAGCACGCGTACCTGCCAGCCTTCGTGGATGAGCGAGCGCACGACGGCGGCTCCCACGAAGCCGGTGCCGCCGGTGACCAGCGCCTTCATGCGCTTGCGGCCCTCTCGCGGGGCGGCTCGAGAGGCCCCAAGGACGCGACCGCCTTGAGCGAGCGCATCGCCCGGCGGTAACACAGACTCAAGCGCATGAGCGGGGCGATATCGCCGGGGCGGCGAGCCAAGGACCCGAGCAAGCGCACGATGTCGATTCGGCCCGTGAGGCCCGCGGCCACGAGCGCGCAAGGCACCTCATCGCGTGCCGTGTCGACGATGGCGCGCACGGCAAGAAATGGCATGCCGCGCGCATGCGCGGCCTCGGCGACCGCGGCACTTTCCATATCGACCGCGACGGCGCCGGTCGCGCGGCGCAGCGCCTTCTTCCCCGCCACGCTGTCAATCGCGTGAGCACTGCTAAAGAGCGCGCCGCCCGCGACCGAGTGGAGCGCGGCAATCCGTGCGGTCAGGGGCTCGCGCCAGATCCCATCGGTCAAGAAGCGCTCACCGTCCTCGGCGAGGACTTCGTGCGGAACGCAAAGGGCACCGGCGTTCAAGCTCGGATCGAGGCCACCGGCCATTCCCCAGCTCACGAGCGCCGTGGCGCCGCCCTCGATCAGGCTCCGGGCTGCCTGCGCGGCTGCACCCGGTCCGATGCCGCTCACCGCTACCAGGGTCCCGTCGGCAAGCGCACCTGAGGTCGCGGGGCCGAGTGCGCGCGCCTCCGCGGCGAGCGCCGCGACGACGCCCGCCACCTTCAATGGGGGGTCCCGGCCCGAGTCAACGTGCGATAGGCCGCGAGTGCCCAGAGCGGGAAGTAGCCCGTATATCCGTGATATTTCAGGTAGAACACCCGCGGGAAACCGGGCGCCGTGAAATGCGCATCGCTCCACAGCCCGTGCGATGCCTGCGTGCGAAGGAGATGATTGACCCCCCGTCGCGTCGCCTCCGAGCCGGCTTCACCGGCGGCCAGAAGCGCGAGCAGCGCCCAGGCCGTCTGGTGCGGCGTGCTCGCGCAGGGCGGCGCCGCCTCTCGTCCGGTCGCATAGCTGTCATTGCTCTCGCCCCAGCCGCCATCGGCATGCTGCCGCGCGACGAGCCACTGCACTGCGCGGCGCACCGCCGGATCGTCTGTCCCCACCGCCTGCACGAGCCCGGTCAGCACGGACCAGGTACCGTAGATGTAGTTGGTGCCCCAGCGGCCGAACCACGACCCGTCCGGCTCCTGCTCACGCCTCAAGTACTCGACGGCGCGGCGCAGCGCCGGCTCATCCTGCGCTCGGCGCGTGCGGGCAAGCACTCCCACCACGCGCCCGGTCACATCACTGGTCGGAGGATCGAGGAGCGCGCCGTGATCTGCGAAGGGGATCTTGTTCAGATAATAGTACGTATTGTCCGCATCGAACGCCGCGAAGCCGCCGTTCGCGCTTTGCATTCCCACCAGCCAGTCGAGCGCGCGGCGCACGCTCTCGGCGTACTCCGAGGCGTTCTGCGCCTGGAGCATTCCCCAGACGACCGCAGCGGTATCGTCGAGGTCGGGGTAATAGTCGTTCGCGAACTGAAACGCCCAGCCGCCGCCCTTGAGATGGGGCCGATCGATTTGCCAGTCGCCCGGCTCGTCCAGGAGCTGCTCGGTCTGCAGCCAGTCGAGCGCCCGAGTCGACGCGGCGAGCGAGGTCGGACATGCCACATCCTGCAACGCGAGGCCCGCCAGAGCCGTGTCCCAAACCGGCGAGACGCAGGGCTGGCAATAGGCGCTCGTGGGCCCGATGACCAGGAGCTTCTCGAGCGCGCGCTTCGCGGTCACGCGGCGCGGATCATCGGCCGGGTAACCCAAGATGGTCATCGCCTCGAGCGCGTTGACCATCGCCGGGAAGATGCCACCGAGCCCGTCCTCTCCATTGAGACGATCGAGCATCCAGCGCTCGGCGCGCTCCGTCGCGCGGGCGCGCACGCCCTTCGGAATCAGAGGGTCGAGCCGCCGGCCGATCCTCTCGAGCACGAGGACCGCCCTGCCGAGCGCCCCCCCTGTCTCTCTGCTGTCGCGGAAGTAATCGCGCTCCTTCTCGGGCGGCGTGACGAAGAGCTCGCGCACATCAACGGCGCGTGGATTTTTGGCTTGCGGCTTTCGCGTGTACAGAATGAAGAGCGGCACCATCACGGTGCGCGACCAGTACGACACCTTGTCGAGATGAAAGGGGAACCACCTCGGCAGCAGCATGAGCTCGACCGGAATATAGGGCACGGCGCGCCAAGGCACCTGACCGAACAGCGCGAGCGCAATACGCGTGAACACGTTCGATCGGGCCGCGCCGCCGCGCCGCAAGATCGCCGCGCGCGCCCTCGCCATGTGCGGGGTGTTCACATCGTCGCCGGCGAGCTTCAAGGCGTAATAGGCCTTGACGGAGCAACTCATGTTGAACTCGCCGCCGTGAAAGAGGGGCCAGCCGCCGTCGGCGGTCTGATGCGCGCGCAAGTAGGCCGCAATCTTGGCTTCGAGCCCGGTGTCGATCTCGTCCAAGAAGTGCATCATCATCACGTACTCGGCTGGAATCGTCGAGTCCGCTTCGAGCTCGAACGCCCAATAACCCGCCCTGCTCTGGCGCTCGATCAGGGCGTCCCGCGCGCTCTCGATCGCCCGGTCGAGGGCCGTCGAGATCGTGCGCGTGAGCGAGCGCGCGACGATGTCGACCCGCGGCTTCGCGCCAGGCGTCGGCTGAGGCGTGCTCTCGCGTGCGATGCGGCTCATGTGGCGGCGCTCCCGGAGGAACGGCGCCGCAGCGGCTCGCTCTGTTGCGCGGTGAAGTCATGCTCGCGTGCCGCGAACTCAGGCTCGACTGGAATCGGCGCCGCGCCCTGCGGATCGGGACGGCGCACAGGACCCAAGCGCGCGAGCGGCAGGCCCCGCGCGGCCCCGGCGAACAGGCGCCTGAGCATCCAATCGTTACGAATCGATAGGTCCGTGAGGAGTCGCGTCATAGATACCGCAAAATGAGAGATTTTGACCTGTGAGCCCGCCCTGAAGCCGGGATTTTGATGAATTTTTCGCAATGTCAAGACGGCGAGACCGATGGCCCATAGGCAGAATCGACGGATGCCCGCCTCCTCGGCCGGGATTAACAACGCGTAATCCAAGGCGTTGCGTAAGTGCGCGTGCGCGACAGCGACGAGCTCGACCATTCCCGCCTCGAACCCCGCATTGCGCGCCCCCGAGACAAGCCGTGCCAAGTCGACCTGGTGGGGCGTGAAGACTTCCTGCGGCAGCCAGCAGGCGCCTCGGCCGCGGTCCTCCCACACGTCTTTCAGAATATTCGTCATTTGCAGCCCCTGCGCAAAGGAGACGGCGAGCGCTTGCAGCTCGGCTCGGCGTGCAGCAATGGCCGGGGAATACTCGCAGAAGAGCTCGGTCAGCATGTCGCCGACCACGCCCGCGACGTAATAGCAATAATCGTCAAGATCGGTGCGCAGGGACAAGCCTTTGAGGCTCGCTGTCGATTGGAATCGGGGCATCCCGTAGCACATCAGGTCGACACAGCGCTGGATCGCGGCGCGCTGCGCCGGGGAGAGCGATTCCGTCACCTTCAAGACTCGCGGCATGTTGCCGATAAGCTCTCGTTCCGCGGGCAAAGTGCGATTCGACAGGCGCCGTTCAACCTGGGAGGCGAGCGCAGCGGGCTCTGTCCGACCGGCCACGACCGCCTTGAACACCTCCAGAAACGCCAGCGTTTCCGGCGGCGAGAAGGCTGGCTCATCCTCGATCGTGTCGGCGATGCGACAGAGGAGGTAGGCGTTGGTGACCGCGACCCGCAGGGGCTCCGGAAGCTGCGGAATCGTCAGGGCGAACGTGCGGGATACATGAGGCAGAATCTGGTCTTGGTAGTATTCCTCGGAGATGCTGGAATCCATACTAGCAGTATCCCCGAAAACGGGCCCTATAGCATCTTAAGGCTTAGTGTGGCACAAAGTACGCAAGCATGCGGGGCGGGAACGATCCATATTTCAAATAATCCGGCCGCGGCTAAAGCGGGCGCCTCGGCGGCGCCGCAAGCGCGTGGCAACTGTGCCACAAGAGGGCCGCAGCGTTTCCCGTGCGCCGCCACCGCGGTATAAACTGCAATCACATGATCCCGCCACCCGACACATATCCGCTCCTCGAATCGATCCATATCCCGGCCGACCTGCGCCGCCTGCCGGCCGCCAAGCTAGCGACCGTAGCCGAGGAGCTGCGGCAATTCTTGATCCAGACTGTCTCGACGCGCGGGGGCCATTTCGCCGCGGGCCTGGGGACGGTCGAGCTCACCGTCGCGCTGCACTACATCTACAACACCCCTTACGACCGACTGGTCTGGGATGTGGGTCACCAGGCCTATCCCCACAAGGTGCTGACAGGGCGCCGCGAGCGCCTGCACACCATCAAGCAGGACGGCGGCCTCGCGCCCTTTCCGTCGCGCAGCGAGAGCGAATACGACACCTTCGGTGTCGGGCACTCGAGCACCTCGATCAGCGCCGCGCTCGGCATGGCGATCGCGGCGGCCAAACGCGGCGAGGACCGCCGCGTCGTTGCGATCATCGGCGACGGAGCGCTCACGGCGGGAATGGCGTTCGAGGCCTTGAACCACGCGGGCTCGGCGACCGCCGACCTGTTGATCATCCTGAACGACAACGACATGTCGATCTCCGAGAACGTGGGCGCGCTCTCCAACTACCTGGCGCGCATGCTGTCAGGGAGGATGTACGCGCATCTGCGCGAAGGCGGCAAGAAAGTGCTGCGTCAGATGCCGACCGTGTGGGAGCTCGCGCGCCGCTCGGAAGAGCACTTGAAGGGCATGGTGCTGCCGGGCACGCTCTTCGAGGAGATGGGTTTCAACTACATCGGACCCATGGACGGGCACGACGTCAAGGCGCTCGTCGCAACACTCGGCAACTTGAAGAAGCTGCGCGGACCGCAGCTCTTGCACGTGGTCACCCGCAAGGGCAAGGGCTACGCGCCCGCGGAAGCCGATCCGATCAAATGGCATGGGCCGGGACCATTCGATCCGGCGAGCGGCAAGATCTTCAAGGAAGCGAGCTCGGGCCCCACGTACTCGCAGATCTTCGGACAATGGTTGTGCGACATGGCTGAGCGCGACCCCAAGATCATCGGCATAACGCCGGCCATGCGCGAGGGATCGGGCCTGGTCGAGTTCTCGAAACGCTTCCCCGATCGCTACTTCGACGTGGCGATCGCCGAGCAGCACGCGGTCACCTTCGCAGCCGGCCTCGCGGCCGAGGGTTTCAAGCCGATCGTCGCAATCTACTCCACCTTCCTGCAGCGCGCCTACGATCAGCTGATCCACGACGTCGCGCTGCAAAATCTGCCGGTGGTATTCGCGCTGGATCGGGCGGGCCTCGTGGGAAGCGACGGCGCAACGCATCAGGGCAGCTACGATCTCGCGTACCTGCGTTGCGTCCCGAACATGGTCGTCATGGCGCCCGCCGACGAGAACGAGTGCCGACAGATGCTCTACACGGCCACCACGCTCGGCTCGCCCTGCGCCGTGCGCTACCCGCGCGGCGCCGGCCCCGGTGTGCCCATCGCTGCGGAGATGACCGCGCTCCCTGTGGGGCGTGCGCAGGTACGGCGCGAGGGCCGAGGCGGACTTGCCATTCTCGCCTTCGGCGCGCTGGTCGAGCCCTGCCGCAAGGTGGCCGAGCGTCTCGACGCCACGCTCGTCAACATGCGCTTCATCAAGCCCCTGGATCAGGACCTCGTGCTCGACGTCGCGGCGCGCCATCGCGCGATCGTGACGGTCGAGGAGAACGCCGTCATGGGCGGCGCCGGTTCCGCCGTAAGCGAGGTGCTCATGGCCAACGGGCTCCTCTGTCCGATGTTGCACTTGGGAATACCGGATCGCTTCATCGAGCACGGATCGCGCGAGGGCTGCTTGAAGTCGGCCGGTCTGCACACGGCCGGGCTCGCGGCGAGCATCGAGGACTGGTGGGCGCTGCAAACGCCCGAGAAGCTGCGCTCGGTTCGTGGCGTCTGAGCGGCCGATTCGCAGATTTGACCGGCTGATTCACGGCTTTGTCCCGCTGATGCGCGCAACAGCGCTCGGCGCGGGGTGCGCGCTTGCGCCGGCCGCCAACGATGAGCACGGGATCGATAAGCTCCTCTCGAGCCGCCTCGCGCAGATGCTGGCCGCAGCGCAGGCGGCGGGGAGTACGCGGCACGCTCCTTGAGCGAACGGGCGATCTCGAGATGTCAACAGAACTCTCCCCGAAGGTCGGACCGCTGACGGCGCTGCGCGCCATCCTGCGGCTCTGGGCATTGCGCCCCGTCGCGAACCTCGCAGACATCGCAACCGAGAGGGCGGTGAGCGGCCTCGCCTGCGTCTCGCTCGCGCTCTGGGTCGGACTCGACCGCGTGCGCGCCGGGTCCGGCGCCGAGTTCCAGCTTTGGGACACGCTCACGGTCTCGATCTACGCGCTCCTCGTGCTCGGTCTCGCGTTTACGCTGTCGCGCTGCGCACGTCCGCGAATCGCCTTGCGGAGCGCGCTGTTCGTCGTGGCCGCGCTCCTCCCGATCGTGATCGCCGTGAGTTTTCTCATCGACCTAGGGCCGGATGATGACATGGCGCTCGCCGGAAGAATTCTGCTCGGGAGCTACGCGCTCGCCTATCTCGCCGCGGGCTCGAGGAGCCTCGCCGGGCGCTTTCAAGTGCGCGCGACGCTCGCTTCGATCCTGTTGCTGGGCGCCTTCTTCACCTACAGCGAGATCGAGGAGCTGAGTGCGGCGCTCTGGGCCCCCGCTGCGGCAGACGAGGAGGACGAGGCGCAGATGCCGGCCTCGGTGGCCGAGACGCTCCTCTTCGATCAGCGCGCGCAAATCGATCAGGCCGTCGAGCAGATGAGCGTGGTCTCGGGCAACGCTCCGGCCGTCTTTTTCGTGGGCTTCGCGGGCGTCGCAAGTCAACGCGTGTTCGCCGAGGAGATCAAGCTCGCCTCACGCGTCGTCGGGAAGCGGTTTGCCGTCGCCGATCGCAAGCTCCTCCTCGTGAACGATCGACGCGATCTCGACACCTACCCGATCGCGACCGCCGCCGGGCTCAAGTACGCGCTAGCCGCCGTCGCCGACCGGATGAATACCGATCGCGACATCCTCTTCCTCGCGCTTTCCTCCCACGGCTCGCCCGATTCGGAGCTGGCAGTGTCCAACGGGACCCTTCCGCTCGAGCAGTTGTCCGTGGACGATCTGCGGGCGGCTCTCTCCGATTCGGGCATCAAGCGGCGCATCATCGTGATCTCCGCCTGCTATGCGGGCAGCTTCATCGACTCGCTCAAGAATCCGGACACCATCGTGATCGCCGCCGCGGCGGCGAACAAGACCTCCTTCGGCTGCTCGGACGATCGGGATCTCACCTACTTCGGCGAGGCCTTTTACCGAGATGCGCTCCCGACCGCGACGACGCTCGAGGATGCCTTCGAGCGGACGAAGGCCGCTATCGCGGCCCGAGAGCGAGAGGAGCACGAGACACCCTCCGAGCCGCAGGCGTTTTTCGGCGAGAATTTGCGGGAGCTGCTCGAAAAAGCTTCAGTGCGCGGCGACTGATCGCACGCGGGGTGCGGGGTCGAGGATGACGTCCACGGCCGCCGCCAGATCGTCGGCGACGACATGCGCCCGCGTGCTCGACTCGTACAGTCTGCCGTAACCGGTTCGCACCAGGATGCTCCTGGCGCCCACCGCATGTGCAAGCTCGACGTCGCTGTCCTTGTCGCCGATCACCCAGGCTTGCGTGGGATCGAAGCCGTGCGCGGATTGGGCCTGCCGGATGAGGCCGGGCGCCGGCTTGCGGCAGTCGCAGCGATCGTCCGGGCTGTGCGGACAGACGTAGATTCCATCGAGGAGCACATCGAACCGGGCGAGCATCTGGGTCAAGCGCTCGTGCACTCGGGCGAGCTGCCCGAGATCGAAACGTGCGCGCCCGATCCCCGACTGGTTGGTGAGGAGACACAGGCCCCACCCTGCCTCTTGCAGCCGTCGCAAGGCGGGAGCGGCGCCCGGGAGGAGCTCCAGTTGCTCGGGGTCGGAGAGGTACGACTTTTCGACGATCACGGTGCCGTCGCGGTCGATGAGGACGAATCGCTTCATGAGTCTTCGAATTATGACAGCGACGGGTCGCGACGCTCAACGCGCGCTGCGCTTCAGTGCGCGCGCGCGCCGATGGCGCTCGAGGGCGAGGTCGATGAGCCGGCTCACGAGCTCGGTCGGCGAGACGCCGGCAAGGGCCATGAGCTTCGGGTACATCGAGATGGCGGTGAAGCCGGGGATGGTGTTGATCTCGTTGATCAATAGCTTTCCCGCAGGGGTCAGGAACATATCGACTCGCGCCATGCCCGCACACTCGAGCACCTCGAACGCGCGCAGCGCGAGCGTCTGCGCACGAGCGAGGCTCTCCGCGGGGATGCCCGCGGGAATCTCCAGACGCGCGCCGCCCTCGTCCACGTACTTCGCGTCGTAGGAGTAAAAGCCATCCCGATGCTCGACCACGATCTCTCCCGCGCCCGACACCGTCGGCGGATGGCCATCGAGCACCGCCAGTTCGATCTCGCGGCCGACGACGGCCGCCTCCGCGAGCACCTTGGTGTCGAATTCGAAGGCATGGCGGATCGCTGCCGGCAGCTGCGCGGCGCTCGCGACCTTGCGCACGCCGACCGAGGAGCCTGCGTTGGCAGGCTTGGTGAACATCGGAAACCCGAGAGTCTCGATCTCGCGAAGCGCGCCCGCCGGATCCCGATCGAAGAGGTCCCGGCGCAGGGTGCGAAATTCGGCGATCGGGACATCCGCCTCGCGCAACAGCCGCTTCATCACGTCCTTGTCCATTCCGATGGCGGAGCCGAGGATTCCCGCGCCGACACAAGCGATCCCCGCGACTTCGCACAGGCCTTGAATCGCGCCGTCCTCGCCGAGCGTGCCATGCAGGACGGGAAATATGACGTCGAGTTGGGTGGGCCGCGACGCGGCATCGCTTCCCGCGGGCCCCAGGGCGGGCACTGGCAAGCCGGGCTGCAAACTCACTCGGCGCGGGTCGGTCGGGCCGCAGAGCAGGTCTCGCTCGTCCTGCATGAGCCAGCGGCCGTCCTTGCCGATGCCGACAAGGACCGGCTCGAAGCGATTGCGATCGAGCGCTGCCACGACGTTGCGCGCCGACAGAATCGAGATCTCATGCTCGGTGGACTGGCCACCGAGAAGAACGCCGACGCGGAGCTTCGCGGTTCGAGACATGCGGGCTGGCTCACGGGTGAAGGGAGGACGAGCGAATTGTTTAGCATACTCTCACCGTCATGGACGAGCCCTGCGTCTCACATACGGCGGCTGCCTTTCGCGACACCCGTTACTCTGCCATCTGACTTTGAACCGCGTTCGGGTGAATCAAGCTAACATCGGCGAACCTTGCTCGGAGAACACAACAATGGAGCGACGCCGACTATTGTCACGGTTTGCCGCCTTTCCATTGCTGGCCGGGGTCGCGGCCAGCATATCGAATGCAGCACCGCTTGAGCCAAGAAAGAAATTAAGAATCATGATGAAGAGCGCCTGGGGCTCCGACGACCCAACGAAGGCTGCGTTTCCATTCCTGCATGGGAATGCCTTAGCCGAGGCCGGCCACGAGGTGCAGATCTTCCTGCTAGGCGAAGCCGTGTCACTCATGCGCCAATCCGTAGCTGCGGCCGTAATCCCAGTCGGCTGGCCGCCGCTCGCGGATGCTCTGCACACGGCAGTGGCCAACAAGATTCCGATCTACGCATGCGGCGCGTGCAGTCGAGCTCGTGGTGTTACGGATTCAGATCTTTCGGTGTGGGAGGCGAAATTCGGAAACCCCACCATCTTCGTACAATTGGTCGAATGGGCTGACCGCGTGATTACCGAATGATTCTGAGGTCTCGGTCCGCTACCTAGCCGCACAGGCATCGCGCCAGGACGTTCTTCAGCCGGCAGTCACGCTCAAAACAGCGTCGATCGGCGATGCAAGGCGGCGAACACGCTGCGTCGCATCAAGGTGACGACCCAGTGCATCGGGTCGTGAGCTCTCGGAGTGCCCGAAACAGAGCCCTGTTACGAGGCCAACGCCTTCAGTTTTTCCTTGTCGGCATCAGAGGGCATGTGTTTCAGATTGAGTATGACCGACGCGAGCGTCTTTACCGAGCTGGACGCCTTGTCATCCTTGACGATGGCTTCAAGTTTCGGCTTATCCGCAGCCGCCACCGTATGTTGCACGTCCATCAGAGCCTGAGCCACGGTGCGCTCATCCTTGGTCGCTGACATGTCGTCTGTGATCTGCTTCAGCGACTGTTTGTCGGCATCCGTAGGGAAATGCTGAAGATGCAGGAGTATTGCGGCCATGGTGTGCACAGCCTTGCTCTCCGCGGCGTGTATCACGGTCGAAGCGAAGCCAAGGAACAGAACGGCCGGCGCGATAGCTATCCGATACTTCATGGGTATCTCCGGTCGATTCGTCATCTTCTTATTGACTGCTCGCCGCTATGATGCGCTCCGAGCTGTTCTCGGGCAAGACGGGCGCGCGGGCGAGCGCGGCGAAGGCCCGCACCGCCGCGCCCTGCGCCCAGGGCGAGGGCTCCGTCGGGCAATGCTCGTAGGTGCGGATATCCCAGCTCGGCAGCACATCGGCAGTGGCACCCGTGTAGGTGCCGTCGTCGCTGAGCGCGCGACGACATGCGCTGATCGCGCGCTCAAGCACTGACGCGGGAAGGACCGCGAGCCCGGCTGCCGCCGGATGCAGCGCAGCGGCGACATAGAAGGCCGCAGTGGACGTCTCGCTGTCGGCGGGCGCGTGATCGAGCACTGCTGGCCAGTGGCCGTCGGCCTGTTGCGTGCCTGCAAGACGCTGCAAGACGTCTGCGGCGAGGCGCTTGGCCTCGTCCAAGCCCTGCGCGCTCGTCAATCCGACGCCGCTCACGAGATGCACGAGATCGAGTAGGCCGAGCGCCGCCCATCCCATGCCGCGCGTCCAGGCGACGTCGTTGTTGCGCTTGCGCACGGGATCGAACCATTGGCTCCAACCGGCGCGCGAGCGCAGCACGTGCATGCCGTCGAGTGCGATTTGCACCGCTTTGTCGGCGAGCCGCGAATCCTCCTTCCACCGCGCCGCCATCGCATAGGTCGCAGGCAGATGGTAGAGGGCGTCGATGCACAAGCCATGGCGGAATAGCGGGCGATGGGGCTCGAGAGCCGGCACCGCTCCATGAGCTCTCGGCAACGCCTCGAGCAGCGAGAGCATGCGATTTCCCGCCTCCGTGGGCAGCTCGCCCTCCATCACCAGTCGAATGATCGTCCCTCCCGGCGCCAATGCGTCATCGAAGTTCGGCGGGCAGTGTCGATGCCAGCGCCAGAGGGTCTCGAGCACGTGCTCTCGATAAGGTCCGAGCCCCAGCGTATCGGCCTCCATCAGCCCGTCGACCGCGATCGCATCTCCCCAGTACCAGCAATGAAACCGCCAATCGGTCGTGCGCTGCGCCGTGCGGCGCAGCGCCTCCCGCGCTCGGGTCGAGGTGTCGGCGTTCATCATCGGATGCTCTGCGTGAGTCTGGATTCGTTTCGAGTGCTGCAACTGTTCTGGCGCCGTCGCCGTGGTGCTGCGCCTCGGTCGCAATACAGTTTGCCATGAACGGCCCCGGGCGGTACTGGCCGGCGAGCGCGCGAGCAGCGAGAGTCTTGCTCACCATTTCGCCCGCGGCAGCCCGTCGCGCGGGGAGAGAGTGAGGAGGAGATCGTGACGGCTTCGAGATGGCTTGGGTTTCATCGGGGCGACTACCGGGTGCTCTTGATGGATGTGGCGCTGCACTTCGGGTTCCTGCTCGGGGCGATGCTCGCGCTCACCCCGGGTGCGGTCGCACAGCCCGGAGCGGCTGCGCCTAGCGCGACGGTTCACTATCGCAGCGAAGAGCTCGAGACCGACGTGGGCCTGCGCGCCGTGCTCGATCGCATCCAGCGTGGCACCCTACCCCTGCGCGATCAATGGCCGGCGCTCGTTGAGGAAACTGACGAGTAGCGGATCCGCCGCATACGCCGAATTGAAGCGCAGGTAGTCGCGGCTCCCGCCGCTGATCGAGAACATCGGGCCTGCCGCGAGCAGAATGCCCGTCCGCCTCGCATGGGCGGCGAGCTCCTCGGCATCGAGCGGAGACGGAAGCCGAGCCCAGAGAAACATGCCGTCCGAGGGCACATGCTCGATGCATAGGCCGGCCTCGCGCAGCCGCTCGACAGCTCGCGATCGGGCGCTTGCGAGCTTATCGCGCAGCCGCTGCACGTGTTTGCGATAGGTTCCGCTCGCGAGCACCTCGCGCAGCACACACTCGATCAAGGCTGACCCGGTGAGCACGCTCACGATCTTCGCTTCGATGAGCGGCGCCACCAGCGCTTCCGCCACGGCGAGGAAGCCGACACGCATCCCGGGACTCAGGATCTTGGAATAGCTTCCGACGTACAGCACCCGGCGCAGCTCGTCGATTTGCGCGAGCGATACGCGATGCGAGGTGGCAAAATCGGTGTACACGTGATCCTCGACCACGAGAAAGCCGTGCTTCTCGGCGAGTGACAGCACCGCGTGGCAGTTGGCCGGCGATGCGCTGACTCCGGTCGGGTTGTGCACCAGTGTCTGCGTGAAGAACATCCGCGGCCGGTGCAGCCGCGCGGCCTCCTCGAGAGCACCGATGTCGGGGCCGTCGGGGCATCGAGGAACCGACACCAGCTGCAACCCGCGCGCCTTGAGCTGCGTCGGCAGCACGAAGTAGCCTGGGTCATCGACGAGGACCGTGTCGCCGGGCGCGAGGAGCTTGCGCGCAATCAGGTCAAATGCCTGCGAGGCTCCCGCCGTCACCACGATGTTGTGTGCCGCGGCCGGAACGCCCTCGAGGTGCAAGCGCTGCGCCAAAAGCTCGCGCAGAGCCCCGTCGCCTTGCGATGGCGCTCGCCCCTGGGTCGCAGCGCTGCACGCCATTTTCGAAAGCGCCGATGCCGGTATGGCATCGGCATACCAGCTCGCCGGCAGGAATCCGGCCCCCGCAGGCACGCGGATGTCGCGCGCATCGGTCGCACTGTGAGCGAAATGGATTCCGGGATCCGCATGCACAGGCGGCCCCAGCTCAACCTCCACCGGCATCTTGAGCTCGCGGCGGACCGCGACGAAGTGCCCGGACCCGCGGCGGGACTCGATCAGGCCACGCGCCAGCAATTTTTCGAATGCGGCGGTCACCGTGAAGGCGCTGACCCCGGCGCGCCGCGCGAGCAGGCGAATCGAGGGCAGGCGCGTTCCTTCCGCCAGGCGGCGCGATTCGATGAGCGAGCTGAGCTCCTCGACCAGCTGATCCGCGAGCGGAACAGCCGAGCTTCTCACGACGTGAAACACCTCAGCCTCGCGTGAGCACGCGCCGCGCGATGTCCAACGCGTCGGAGAATCCTGCCGCCTCGGCAACCAACCCGACGCGAAAGTGCTCCGGCGCGTCGAAGCAATCGCCCGGCACGATGAGCACGCCCTCGCGCGCGAGGGCTTGGCACATGGGACGCGAATCGCGCCCATCGAGCCACCACGGAAACGACACGGTTCCTCCCTGCGGAGGGGCCCATCCGATGCGGTCGCGATGCTCATCCATGAAGCGCTCGAGACTCGCAAGGTTGGCCCGCGCGACTTCGCCGAGGCGCGCGAGCACTTCATCGGCGTGTGCCAGCGCATGAGCGCCGAGCGCCTCCGTCAAGGGAGAGCTGGAGATCGTGAAATAGCTTCGAAGATCGATCAATTGCTCGCGCCGCTTGGCATCCCGTTCGATGATCCAGCCGAGGCGAAGGCCGGCGAGCGAGAGGGCCTTGGAGAAGTCGCTGATCACCACGGCATTCTCGATCTTCGCCGCCGACGGCCTCCGTGCGCCGAAATAAAGGGGGTGATATACCTCGTCGACGAGCAGCACTACCCCACGCGCGCGCAGCGCGCCCGCGAGTCGCGCGAGCTCCGCGTGCTCCATGACGGAGCCGGTGGGGTTGTGGGGCGTATTGACCAGCGCGAGCCGCGTCGTCTCATCGACCGCGCTCAAGACCTGCTCGGCCGTTTGTGCAAACCCGCTGCCGCGGTCGAGCACGTAGCTTCGCACCTTGAGGCCGAAGGCCTGTGCCACCACGGGCATTGCCGGAAATACCGGAAACGGCAGCGCGACCGAGGCCTCGCGCTCGGCAACTGAGCAAAAAAATGCCCAAAGTCCCTCGGCCGCTCCCGTCGTCACCACGACCCAATCCGGGTCGACGTCGTAGAGGGCCGCAATTCGCTCGCGCAAGAACCTCGAGCCTTCGGGCGGCGCGTAGGACAGGCGAATGGATCCGAGCTCCTCCCTCGCAGCCTCCCCGCCGAGCGCGAGCAGCTCGGCGAGTGTCCACCCCGGACCCGTGCTCGCGGCGAGGTTGTAGCGAATCGCAGGAGACGCGAACTCATGCTGCGCGAGCCAGCGGTCGAGCCGAAAGGGGGGTAGTTTCATTCGAGGCCTCCGACGATAGCCTACCCCCGAACGACCCTGGCGCACACCGATCGGTTCGACCGATCGAGGACGAACCGTACTGGTCGCATGGCCGTGACAGTTGACCCTCGGGGAGCGAGGCAGGCAAGTGACGGCGGCCAACCGCCGGCAACTGCCCAGCGGCGCGGCGGCTCAGGATTTGCGGCCGCTGCGCCCGATTCCGCCCGGGTCCGGCTCGATGTCGTCACTATCACCAGACCTCGGGGGTGCGACGAAACCGAGTCTCCTCACTCGGGCTCCGCGAGGATGAGATTTCCCGACTCGAAGACCACATAGGATCCGGCGACCGCGCTCCAGGGGGCCGGCATACGAGGGCCAAAGGGCTGCTGCACGATATCGGTGGTGATCGGGCTTCCGCTCGCCCAGATCGCCTGCCCCGTGGTCAGGGAGTAGATCGCGTTGGTTTTGCCGTCATAAACGGTCGTTGCGGAGACGGTCTGCGCGGGACCGAGTTGCGGTACCGGCGGTGAGCTCACCAGCTTACCGGCCGAGGTGAAAAGATCGGCGCCGGTGTACTCGTACGGATTTTCCAGGTTCATCGGGTTATAGAGAAACTGATTGGCGAGCAAGTTATCACCGACCCACGTCACGGGAAGACCGGTGACCGACGTTGCGAGCTGTCCGTTCGAGTAGATGTTCGTCGAATCGCCACCGGAGGGAGTAGCGATGAGGCTGCCGTCAGCAGATAGCACGG
>Ga0187784_10000557_pt1 | contig 27518 bp, 24 predicted proteins | sample 1015_SJ02_MP15_2_FD_132964 | JGI IMG/M metagenome (GOLD analysis project Ga0187784, IMG submission 132964) | Tropical peat soil microbial communities from peatlands in Department of Meta, Colombia - 1015_SJ02_MP15_20_MG | ecosystem: Environmental > Terrestrial > Soil > Wetlands > Peat | place... | reverse complement strand
GCCGTGAGGGATCATCCACGCTCTCTTCCGAGAGCCATCCTTCACCCTCCCGCAGCAAGCTTTGCCGCAGGACCCCGTCGACCGCCCGATCCGCCTCCGTCACCGGATCGAGCCCGACCTTGTATTCGGCGGCAATCTCGCCGACAGAGAAACGCGCAAACGCTTCTCGCGCTGCCTCGAGGGCTCGCTCGATGCGCTCAAGAATTTCGGCATATCGCGACGACTTCATTCTGGAATCTCAGTGGTTGTCAACGAACGCCGCCCCGACGGCTCATCGTCGGCGGCCGGTGCTCGGCTTCTCTCGATTCTCCTACGCCGCCGCCCCGTTGACCCCGACGAAGCCCTCGTGCTCGAGATGCAGAATGATTTCTTGAGCCGCTTCCTCCGCCGATAGTTCGCTGGTATTGATCGTCACTTCGGCATCGGTTGGAGACTCGTATGGGTCGGAAATGCCGGTGAATTCTTTCAGGATCCCGGCACGAGCTTTGGCGTAGAGGCCCTTGCGGTCGCGCTGCTCACAAACTTCGATGGGAGTCGCCACGTGCACGAGGATGAATCCACCGTGGGGTTCGATCAGTTGCCGGACATGTTTGCGGGTAGCGTCATACGGTGCGATGGGCGCGCAGATCGCAATGCCGCCGTTTTTTGTAATCTCTGACGCCACATACCCGATGCGCCGGATGTTGATATCGCGATGCTCCTTGGAGAATCCCAGTTCCGACGACAGATGCTTGCGCACCAGATCCCCGTCGAGCAACGTCACCGGGCGCCCGCCGACTTCCAGGAACTTGGTCAGCAGCACGTTCGCAATGGTTGATTTCCCCGAACCCGAAAGCCCGGTGAAGAAAATCGTGACTCCCTGGCGGCCGCGCGGCGGAAAGCTGCGACGCAATTCGTGCACCACCTCGGGAAAGGTAAACCACCCCGGAATCTCCCGCCCTTCATTCAACCGTTTCCGCAGTTCGGTCCCGGAAATGTTCAGAACCCGATCGGTCTTTTTCACTTCGTCATCGGGTACGTAGCGGTCTTCATCTTCGAGGTACACCATCATGTTGAACGGCACCATGGTGACACCGATTTCCGATTCGTGCTGCTTGAACACTTCCTGCGCTTCGTACGGCCCGTAGAATGGCCTGCCGTCGGTGTCGTTGCCCGGGCCGGCGTGATCGCGGCCGACGATGAAATGAGTGCAGCCGTGATTTTTGCGAATCAAAGCATGCCATATGGCCTCCCGCGGACCGCCCATGCGCATGGCCAGCGGCAGCAAAGAAAGCTTCTGCGTTCCCTGGGGATATTTTGAGCCCAGCAGCTGATAGCAGCGCACTCGCGTGTAGTAATCGACATCCCCCGGTTTCGTCATGCCCACCACGGGATGGATCAAGAGATTGGCTTCCACCTGCTTGGCTGCGCGGAACGTGAGTTCGACGTGGGCGCGATGCATGGGATTGCGGGTCTGGAACGCGACTACTCGCCGCCACCCCAGGCGCGCGAATTCAGTCCTCAGCTCAGCGGGAGTGAATCGCAGAGTGCGGAAATCGTAATGCGAAGGTCCCTGTAGACCTTCAACCCGGCCGCCGATGTACCAGGGGTTTGATTTGTGGGTCGTGTAATCCGCACCCGGATGGGCCTGGCTGGTCGTTTTGAATACCGCTTGGGCCTCCGCCGCGCGATCCGGCTGCCAGACGTCCTCCACGTGCAGTGCAGCCAGCATGACGCCTTCTGGATCGCGCAGTGCGACTTTGCTGCTTCCGGCCGTCAGTTTTCTGGCAAATTCTTCCGTTACATCCAATGTGAGCGGCATAGGCCAAAGAAGTCCACAGGCCAGATGCATGTTATGACACACACTTTCGTAGTCTGCTTTGGTCATAAAGCCGCGCAGTGGAGAGAATCCTCCGCTCATTAACAACTCGAGATCACAGATTTGGCGGGCCGTCAGGTCCCAGGATGGCCACTGGCGGGAATGGGCTTTCAGTTCGGCGGCTTCTTCCGGCGCTGCCATCAGGTTAACAAGTTCACCACCGTGCGGAGCGATCAAATGTCCAGTGGAAGCAGCCAAGCGCGTGACACCTCCTAGATTCAATTGTTGACTCGAAATGCACCCAAAAACAGAAGAATAAAACAACCGATCTGTCGATTTCCATTAGTGGAGCTGTACGAGCTGCTTTAGCGTGCTGAGTTCACCAGCCACACATAGCTTTACGGCGAAGCTCCAAGCCGGCTGCCAAATCAGGTCGCCAAAAGCACAGAAGTGCCCTGAAAGCCATGAGATCTGCCGCTGACACAGGTTTCTGGCATGGTTTTTCTGGCTTTTCCCGTCCGCCAGAACCCTAATCCCCGCTCGCTACGGTTTTATTGCCCAGCGGGGTGGCGGGAGAATACTCCGGCTTGACCATCTCAAGCGTCGTCTGGTCAAGCGTCCTCTGGGATAATATTTTCTTGGTGGGTTCTAAGATTTTCGACTTCGAGAATGAAGGTACATGACGAGACTGCTCCCTAACCGTCAGTTGCTCCTTTACTTGCCGTAGTTCTTCTTGGCTCATATCGCGTTCTATCGTCTTCCTAGCCAACCTGCTGGCCACACGAACTGCACTGCACTCTCTTTCAGCCAAGCGAAACCACACGTAGGCCAAGACCTTATCTCGTGGGACCCCGTGACCAGCTCGGTACATTTCCGCGAGCCTATATTGCAGCACGCCAACTTCCCGCGCTACGGTCTCCTGGTAATACCTGGCCAAAGCCGCATCATCCATGGAAAACGCATTACTTCCGCTGGGCATTGAGTTAGCGACCTCACCCAGGGTGTAGAGAATCAATTCCACCCGGTTGGAGATCCCCAATTTGTCGAAGATGTGAAAGATGTAATTCTTAACGGTGTGCTCGCTCACCTTGAGCCGTTCAGAGATATCGCGATTGCTCAGACCTTCGCAGACGCAAGCTGCCACCTGGCGTTCTCGTTCGGACAGCCGACCCATAGCAGAGCAATTAGCATGCAACAGCCTCGACCGTGCGAATGCTTGGAGCACAAAACTAATGTCCCGATTAGTGGCCCATATTTGGCCGTCGTGCACACATCGAATACATTTCGCAAGAGGCTCGACGGAACCATCCCGAAAGAAAACGCCCTTCGCCCCAAAGCGGAAAGCAGCGGCCACGTTATCCTGCACAGCAGAGTCGAGCAGGATAATCACGCGCGTGGCGGAAGACAAGTGGGAAAGTTCTTGACAAAGTTCCAGCCCTTTCTGCGAATCACCGTCTAATGCTGAACTGATCACAGCGACATCAGGCTTTTGGCCGACCACACAACTTCGACCTTCGGCGTAGCCGACAGCGACGGCGACGACGTCGATCAGACGATCTCGTCGCAAGGACTCAGCCAACAATTGCGAGTTCATCCTTGTCGTATCAATGACAAGTGTTCGAATGCTCGGTGATTTGTGCGGAACGCGGGGCATTTTTGGGTTCCTCGAGGGGGAGCGAAGGGGCGTATTCTTAATGTAATAGCTAAACCTCATTTCGCCAGCCAGTCAAGAAAAAACGCCTTCCCGGCCGTAAGATAAGAGGTTACTGATAACTTGGACCCCATTTTACCCGGCTCGCAGACCCGTGACTTACGGCTGCGCCGCGGCAAAACGTTGTGGCCAGCACGAGAAATCTCTGTCATGGAGAAGAAAGTATTCAGTTACTATGAGAAAACCTACCCTATGCCAGAGCAACTTTTCTGTGATGCCTGAGCCGAAGGTGGGGGCATATTTTGTCCGATTTACTCATCTGACCTTAGTCTCGTCACCCTGTTCGACCACACTGACTTTTTGTCTCTTGCGCTTACCATGCACACACCGTAATTTCGAGGTCGCGGTGGGATGGCCATGTTCCCGATCGACGGCCTTTAGCCACCTGAAATCCGTCGCGACGTCTCGAAGGTTTCCCTGAGGGTCACGGAGTATGTGACTCAACTTAGCGGAGCTATGAATATTTCACTGCAAGATTCGCCGGTGGTCGAATCAACTCCCATCGTCGCCGGGCAGTCTCGCTGGTTTGCCGTGCACACTTGGCCCAAGTACGAAAAGAAAATCTGTGCAACACTCGGCAAAGAGGGCGTGGAAGCGTTCTTGCCGCTGGCCACCCAGGTGCACCGCTGGAGCGATCGACGCATGAAGATAACGGTGCCGCTATTTTCCTGCTATATGTTCGTTCGAATCATTCCGCTTCCCGCGAATCGCATTCAGGTGCTGCGTGCATCAGGAGTAATGGCCTTCGTCGGCACGCGGGGACAAGGCACTCCCATTCCGGATTGTCAGATCGAAGATCTTCGTGCCCTGCTCGGTCATGGTGTGGGAGTCGATCCGTACCCATTTCTGACAGTGGGTCGTAAAGTCCGTATCCGCGGTGGCTGTTTAGAGGGAGTTGAAGGCATTTTGGTGGCGAAGGATGGTGATCAGAAGCTGGTGGTGTCGGTCGACGCCATCCAGAGATCTGTGGCCGTTTCGCTCCGCGGGTATGACGTTGAACCGGCGTGATGCTGATATTTATGGCTGAATGGCTGGAGCGAAGATACAGCGATAGGCGTCGCTCTGTTCTGAAGGCAAAAACGCAGGTTCTCCCCCAACAGACCGAGCAAGCCCCAGTTCCTCACTTCGAACACAACTGTTAGCAATGATAGAACTACGTTCGTCTGCGGTAGACCACGCCGCCACTTTCGTTCAAAGCGAACGAAAAGAAGATGACTACCGTCGAATCTCTTGTGCTGGCCTAACCCAGCAGGGCAGCGCAACGTCCTGTTGTCTAAAGCTCCCGGTGAGACAGCGTGCACTCTCTGTTTTGAGGGCGTTAATTCATGTCCCCGCTGGCCTCGCCGATGCCACGAGTGCCGCCATGCCGGGGATGCGGATCGTCCCGGCCATCAGCTTGCGTTCTGACCAGCACGCCGCCTTGACCACGGTGCGGCTGCGCCGCCCATTGCTTCAGATGCAGTCCAGGGCTGCTTCGACGACAAACACCTAACACGTGGAAGCCTCCTGGCCGAAGTTAGTCCAAACGTGAGCAGCAGCAGGTTGGCACCGGTTATGGCCCCTCCAGCATGTCCTCAAGGATCAAGCAGAGTGACACAGCGGTTCTTGAATCCACACAAAATCGAATTCCCTACATTTGGGGGACCTTCCTTATGCGTAAACAAGCGTTGATCACGTTGCCATTGCTTTTGATGTTGGGCTATACGCTTCTCGCCCAGAACATACAAGCTAACGCTGCCCTGGCGGGGGGGGATGATCCGAAGGGTGACGTTCACGGTGCACGGGCGCCGGGGCCGACCGATTACGCACTGCAGCCCGATTACGTGATTGGCCCCGATGATGTTCTGGTGGTGAATGTCTGGAAGGAGCCAGAAATCTCACGCACCGTTCTTGTGCGCCCTGACGGAAGGATAACTCTCCCCCTCGTGGGTGACATCGAGGCAACCGGATTTACTGGTGGCCAGCTACAGGCAACGGTCAAACAGAAGTTGAAGCATTACCTCGGCAATCCGGAAGTCACAGTGATCGTACAGGAAGTCAGAAGTCGACAGGTGAACGTTGTCGGGGAAGTGGTCAAGCCCGGCAGCTACAATCTGACCAGACCGACGACAGTGCTGGATCTGATTGCCACCGCGGGCGGCTTTCGCGAGTTCGCCAAGATAAAAAAGGTCTATGTACTGCGGATGGAAAACGGAACTCCACGAAAACTGAAGTTTAACTACAAGCAAGTGATCCTGGGTCGTCAGCTTCAACAAAATGTCCAACTCGACACCGGCGACACGATTGTAGTGCCGTGACTAACGCTGATCTGGACCATTACCTGGAGTGCAAACTGCAGAGTTTGTGGGCATGGAATTATCGTGATGCGCTCATTCGGGCAGCAGTACTGGTAGCGTTGACCGCGACAACGGCTTCAGCCCAATCGTCGGCACCATCGTCAACAGCACCGGTAATCTTCCGCGGAGAAATGCCTTCGCTGCAATTCTCTGGGGAAGAAGAACCGCGCAACCTCCTGATTGCCGGGGCGACTGCGCGCGCGTTCTTTGACGACAACGCGCTGAACAACAACCTGCATCGCGAGAGCGACATCGACTACCTGATTCAGCCCTACGTTGGGTTCGATGAGGCCCGCAAGCGACTGCATTTCACGGCCAAGTACAGCCCAGGGGTAGTCATCCATCAGATACTCGCGCGCCGAGATCTCTTCTTGGACGGGGGTTTTGCGGAGTTAGACTACATGCTCACGCACCATTCGTTTGTGCAGTTTCTCGGTCAATATAATGTTGCGACCGATCCCTGGTTCAGTGCGCCTTCGGAGCCATCCAATCTGCTGGACCAGCTGGGATCGACCCTGATCACAGCACCCGCGAAGATTACCACCGAGCGCGCCGGAGCAAATCTAGATTACCAGCGGAGTCGCCATAGCTTGATCGAATTGAGCGGAAACTTCTACAACCTCCGCTATGAGGAATTTCCAGGGGAATCAATTCAACTTCTTGACTCACAGTTGATAACCGGGAAAGCCAGCTATGTATACCGTCTGTCACCACGACACACCACCGGCGTGATGTACCAGTACCAGGATCTGTCACTAACTCGCTCGCTGCCCGCCCACAACGAGATTAACGGCCTATACTACGTACACACCGTTAGCTTCACACCAACGAGTCAATTGCAGTTGTTTGCGGGACCCGAGTACACGCGCACGTTCAATGAAGTCGCACTGGGTCTGGGCATTATCGAAATCCTGCTCCCGATAAAGCAGGATTCTTGGTCGTGGGCAGGAGGAGCCAGCTATGGCTGGCAAGCCAAGCGCACGAGCTTGACTGCCTCGGTTGTGCATGAGGTCGGCGCCGGAGGTGGTTTACTGAGCGCCGTACGGCTCACCGATGCCAGCGCTGGACTAAGGCGACAACTCTCTCAAAGCTGGACAGCGTATGTTCGTGCTAGCTACTCGGACAACAATCTGCTTGACGTTGTAAACGACGAGGCTTATGTTCGCCTACTCATGGGTGGCGGCGGAGTGACACGAAAACTGAGTGACAGTCTGTCGTTGGATATGCGGTATGAACGGGAGCGACAGAACCGCCTCTTCGATACGCAAGCCATCCGCGCGGATCATAATTGGGCTTGGCTTTCACTGAATTACCAATTCAAGCACCGATTGGGAGGACAGTAGCGAAATGATAGAAGCTCTGGACGACGAAAAGCCTTCCCTAAGGTGGGAGGATTATCGTGCCATAGCGTGGCGACGGCGACGGTGGTTCGTGGTCCCACTGTTTCTTGGATGGCTACTAACTTGGGCTGTGTCTTGGGTTCTGCCAGCAAACTTTCGATCAGATGCGCTAGTGTTGGTGGAAGGGCATGTCGTGCCCAAAGATTATGTAACCCCGAACGTGAACGCAAACCTGCAAGACCGGTTGCAGAGTATGACCCAGCAAATCCTGAGCCGACCTCGGTTGCAAGAGATCGTGGAACAGTTTCACCTCTATTCCGAAAACCGAGGAGTTGGATCGGATGAAGCCGTCGAAAAGATGCGCAAGAACATTCAAATCACCGCCCTGTCTCTGGACGATTTGGCGCAGAGCACGGGCGACTCTAGTCCAACCGCACCTACTCCGCTAAAGCGCTTGCCACTTAACCTGCAACCAGACTCGATGGCTTTCCAAATATCGTATATCGCTCCCAGGCCGGTGCTGGCTCAGCGGGTCACAAACCGTTTAACCTCCCTGTTTATTGAGGAAAACTTGCGTGCCCGTGAGCAGCAGTCTCAGATTACGACAACTTTCCTGGAGAACCAGGTGGAAGAGGCACAGAGGAACATGCAGGGGCAGGCGCAACTGTTGCAGCAGTTCAAAGCCCAACACGCAGCAGAACTGCCGGGGGAATCAGCCACCAGTGCGCAGCTTTTTACCAGCCTCGAGATCCAACTGCAGGCAGCCAATGAGGCATTGAACCGCGCCGAACAGCAAAAGCTGTACCTGGACACACTGGCCGGGCAGTATCAAACCCTACAGGCTAACCTTCGTATGGGCAAGTCGGGTGACTCGGAACTGCCAAGCGCCTTGGACGACGAACTCGCGCGGTTGAGAAGACAGTTAGCCGACCTTAACGGTCGCTACACCGAGCATCACCCGGACATCGTAGGACTGAAAGAACAGATCGCCGAGACGGAAAATTTGAAGCAGCGCATGGAGGCCGACCTTTCCCGCGTAAAGGCTAATTCGGCTTCAGACGGCAGCAAGCCTATTGCGTATCCCACCAGCTATGCCGAACTCAATGCCATGTCTCCCATGTTGCAAATCGAAAGCCAGCAGGCCTCTAACAAGGGCGAAATCGAAAATCGGCAGGCCGAGGTCAGAAATCTAGGAAAACAACTGCAACAAGTCCAAGTCAACTTGAGTGCAATGCCAATGAGGGAGCAGCAGCTGGCGGAGCTGAATGCGAGCTACCAGCAGGCCCGGATAAACTACGACTTGCTGCTGAGCAAAAAGAGCGAATCAGAGCTAGCGACCAATCTCGAAAAACGCCAGGTAGAGGAGCAATACACAATTCTCAGCTCTCCCACATTGCCAGAAAAGCCAAATTTTCCCAACCGGTTGCTTTTCAGCCTTATTGGATTGGGGGCCGGGATAGTGGTGGGCGGATTGACTTTAGCCATCGCCGAACTTAGTGATGACCGAGTGCACGGCGACCGTCAACTTAAAAAGTTGGTGGCGGCGCCCTTGCTGGGGGAGATTCCCACGCTGGCAACGGCCTCGGAACTCAACTCTCAGGCGAGGCGCAAATGGTGGGAATTAGCGGCAGCGACTACCAGCGTTGTCGTGATTGCGGCAGGAACTCTCCTCTCTTTGTATCACTAAAGGTTATGTACGAGTCCTTTTACGGGTTTAAGCGCGGTCCGTTTGAGATTTCCCCAGATCCATATTTTCTCTTGGCCACTGCTCGACACTGCGAAGCCTTGGCTTCCCTTTATTACGGAGTCACTCGACACAAGGGGTTTGTGGTCATGAGCGGGGACGTGGGGACCGGTAAGACTCTGCTCGTAAGCTGCCTGCTCGAATTGCTTCGCAGTCGCCAAGCAGCTTTCGCCCACGTTTTCAATCCTGCACTTTCTATAGTCCAGTTCCTGCAGTACGTTACAGCGGAATTCGGACTACCCTCCACGGGCAAAACTAAGACCGATCTTTTGCTGCAGTTGAACCAGTACTTGATCAAACGCTGCCAGAATGGTCTTACGACCGTTCTAGTGATCGATGAGGCTCAACACCTCAACCGCAGAATGCTGGAAGAAATCCGCTTGTTGACGAATTTGGAGACTGCGCAGCAAAAGTTGTTGCAGATAGTGTTGGTTGGGCAATCGGAGCTAGAACAGCAGTTGCAGTACCCGGATCTGCGGCAGCTAAGGCAGCGCATTGCGCTGTGGTGCCGCCTTGCGCCACTGAGCGGGCAAGAAACAGCCGAGTACATAGAACGGCGCCTAACCCTGGCCAGCGCCGCCCCTCGAAAGGACTCGTTGTTTGCTCCGGAGTCGATCGCGCTCATTTATGTCTACACGCGGGGCGTTCCCCGCCTCATCAACATCATGTGCGATAATGCGCTGGTTGCAGCCTACGCTCGTCAGGGGAGCATCGTGACACCGGACATAGTCGAGGAAATCGCGTCCGACCTTTGTCTGAAGCTTGGCCCCACACACTCTTCCGACAATGGCAACTGCGGTCACACCGCAGAAACGGTGGTTGAGAAATCTGTTTAGTTCGCTGGAAAGCGAAATTTTATGAGTAAAGTATTCGAAGCTTTACGGCAGGCCGAACGGGGCGAAACCCCCGACCGTGGTCTAGCGGCTTCTCCCACCAGTCGCGAGTCCTTCCTTGGTTTTCAAGAACAGCATCGCCCGTTCGAGAGGGCGTTGCAGCCCGGGTTGATGAGTCCTCGGTTGGTGGCGGCGCGGGATCCACACAGCTTCAGTGCTGAAAAATTCCGAGTGCTCAGCACCCAGCTTAAACACCTTCAGGCTCGCACTCCTCTGAAAAAATTGCTGATCGGCAGCAGCGTAGCGGATGAGGGCAAGAGTGTGATCGCTGCGAATCTAGCCGTCACCTTGGCTGCCATGGAGCAAAAGGTGGTGCTGCTCGCGGGTGATATGCGCTGTCCAACGTTAAATCAGGTTCTAGGGCTTGACCACCCTGAAGGGCTGGCCGAGTACCTGGAGGGAACGAAGCCTCTAGACAATTTTGTTTACCGGCTGGAGATTTTGAAGCTTTGGTACCTTCCGGTCGGAAATGCTCCTTACCAAGGTCTGCAGCTTCTACAATCCGGTCGAATCGCTAAATTGCTGGCGCAATTAACTGAGTGGTTCGACTGGGTTATCATCGATTCGCCTCCGCTGTTGCCCTTGGCCGACGCGAGTATGTGGGCTCGAATGTCCGATGGCACGCTGCTGGTGGTACGGGACGGCAGAACTCCTAAGAAGCTTCTTCAAAAAGCGATCGAAAGGCTGGCCGAAGCCACGCTGCTCGGCGTGGTGTTGAACGATTGTGCCGCGAATCAGGACAACTATTTCAAGAAGTATTGCTTACAAGAAGCGGCGGGACACAACCAATAAGAGCTTCCGTTCTATCCTAGGAGTTCCTTGCTCCGGCTGTTCAATACCTACTTTCCTTCTCGCACGGTAGTGCTGGCGGTGTCGGAAGCTTTCTTAGTGTGCCTTACCTTCGTCACCGCCACGATCTTGTGTTTTGGCAGCGATGCCGACCTGGTTCTGACCTACCAATATGGACTGGTGAGAATCGCCGTAGTGGCAGCGGTGTTCTTGGTGTGCATGTATTACCTTGATCTCTACGACAGCCTGCTGCTGTGCAATCGACAGAAGGTGTGGCACCGCCTGCTGGAGGTGGGGGGCATAGGGACGCTAGTGCTAGCGCTTCTTTACTACGTGTACCCGGAGGCCGGCCTGGGGAGACGGGTTTTCCTGGTAGGGATCGCTCTGGTTCTTCCGTCGCTGTTGTTTTGGCGCGAGTTGTTTTTTGTGACGGTTCGCACGTTACGGCCTCTGCAGCGCGCAATCGTCATCGGCCATGGACCGTTGGCGTGCGCTTTAGCAAAGGAGATTCACGATCATCCTGAAGTTGGAATTATGTTGATGGGTTACATGAATCCGGCGCCCGACAGGATTAGCGGCAACGGGTTGCCTTACTTAGGATCTCTCGAGCAGCTCCAGGAACTTGTGCGCCGAGAGAATGTCCGCCAAGTCGTGGTGGCCATGGGTGATCAGCGCGGGAAGCTGCCGGTGGAAGAATTGCTGGCTCTGAAAACGCAAGGAGTGTTCGTCCGAGATGGTAACGAGCTCTACGAGACCGTTGCCGGCAAGATTTCGATTGAGTCGTTGCGCCTGAGCTGGTTTTTGTTTTCCCCAGGCTTTCATGTTTCCCGGACGCGGCTGGTGCACAAACGCATCTGTTCCATCATCCTGGCGACGATCGGAATAGTGCTCACCTTTCCAATCATGATCTTGATTGGACTAGCCGTCCGGTTGGACTCCCCCGGCCCTGTCATCTTTCGACAGAACCGCGTAGGAAAGGATGGCAAGATTTTCGCGCTCTATAAGTTCCGCTCGATGTACGACGGGGCTGGCCGAGACAGCAACGATAGACCCGCGGAAAAAGGAGATAGTCGTTTCACGCGCGTTGGCCGCTGGATTCGGCGAGCTCGGCTGGATGAGCTGCCGCAGCTTTATAACATTTTTCTTGGTGATATGTCTTTCGTGGGGCCGCGACCATTCGTGCCTAATCAGGAGAGAGAATATGCGGAGAAGATCCCGTTTTATCGCCAACGTTGGACCGTACATCCCGGAGCCACGGGTTGGGCACAAGTCAATCGTGGATATTGCGCTTCGCTTGAGGACAACGCTGAGAAGCTTGCCTACGACCTGTTTTACATCAAAAACATGTGCATCGGGCTTGACCTCATTATTCTGCTGCGCACGGTGAAGATCCTGATGTTGGGCCGCGGTTCGCGATAACCGGGATAATTTCCTCAGTCGGTTCCTAAGCATAATTCCGTTCAAGTGCAGTCGAGTAAGAGCAAAGTTGATAACCGGCTTCTTGGGCTGATCTCACCGGAGTGTTTGTCAAATCCTCTGTATCGGAGGTATGTAGATGTGAAAAGCAAATTCGTAGTTGCGCTAGTAGTTTTCGCCGGGCTCACCCTATGCTCGGTCAACGCCAACGCGGGGAAATCCGAGATCGTATTGGGAGCAACCTCGCAAAACGTACGCTTCCAGGGAACAGGCAGTTCGAGCACGCTTGATTTTTTCCTGGGGACTTGCACGAAGAACAAATGCGACGTCGAAGGGCATGCAACGGGTACAGGTATACTGACTTCCGGGCCTGCTCGTTACTTCCTTTCCACCGTTGCGTTTGTCGGCACTACACCGAACATCACTCTGACCCTGCTCAATGCCACTCTCGGCACTTGGAAGGTTAACGAACTCAGCCCTATCGCGTTTCGCTACGGAACGCTGAAATCCCCATTGCTGACAGGGGATCTCGAGCTGCTGTCGTTCCAAGATGCGCCGGGGTCGCACACAGGGACATTCAATTACAAGGGCGTGGCGAATCTGACTGACCTTGGAGGGAGTCTCGCCCACTTGTTGACCTCAGCTGGGGGGATCGTAGACCTCAGCATTAACCTCCGCGGAAACATCGAGTCTCTGCTTGGGACAAATAACACTATGGCGAGCAAAGGTGCCAGCGGCAAAATCTCCGCTGTTCCCGAGCTCGGCTCGATGCTATTGCTGGGATCCGGGTTGCTGTTGGTGGGCAGTTTCCTGCGCCGCCAGCTGCCCGGCTAAACCGTTCGTGCGCTGTGACAAACACATCGGAGCCCACGAGGGGCCGCCGCTTTGTGCGAGCGCCTTCGTATTCAATTGCGAAATCGCGAGTGCCGTTTGCCGAATCAGCGGCCGGCGCACTCCGGTGCGCAGTAGGAGCTTAGGTCACGCCCCTCGCTTTCTTACAACTCGCTAACAGCCAAGTTGGCTCTCCGATCGAGGCCTGAGACGCAGAAAGCCTGCCATTCCGACTCTGTACAACAGTGTGCCACAGGCGAGAGCGAAATTTCATGCAAGACTGGAAAACGGGAACCGTAGCACGGTCTTGAACTACGCGAACCATACGGCCAGCGCCTGCACGGTGAGCCGAACCGATGTCTGGTTTTCGGTGGAGCGACATCGACGCTTGCTGGTGTTGGTATTATCTGTCGTCCTCTTGTATGCCCCAGTGATCGCTGGGCTTTTGAGACAATGGTACAAAGACCCGAATTACTCGCATGGTTTCATCGTTCCTATATTTTCCGGATATCTTGCATGGAAAAAACGAGATCTGCTGGCAGCAATCGATTGCCGGCCTAACATCTCGGGGATTCTTGTAGTGCTCGGCGCACTGGCATTGCTAATCCTTGGAAGCTTGGGTGCGGAGCTGTTTCTCACGCGAATTTCTTTGCCGGTCACTATTGTCGGGTTGATCGTGTACTTTTGCGGTTGGCCATGTGTGCGTGCACTGGCGTTTCCTTTGGCTTTCCTGACGCTGATGGTTCCTTTGCCGGCACTGGTTTACAACCAGGTGGTCTTTCCTCTGCAGTTGCTCGCGTCCGGCCTCGCCACAACCTGCCTACGCACAACTGCCATCATCCCTGTTTTGCGTGAGGGTAATCTCATTATTCTGCCCGGCTACACGCTCGAGGTGGTCGAGGCGTGCAGTGGAATCCGATCGCTCATCTCTCTCACAGCTCTCGCATTAGCCTACGGCTATATGGCTGAGTCCAGGCGATGGCACCGTTTCTTTTTAGTGCTATCGATAGTTCCCATTGCAATTGTCAGCAACAGTTTCCGGATCGTGCTTAGCGCTTTGCTGGCCGAAGTTTGGGGAGCGAAAGCGGCGGAGGGCGGCCTACATGCCTTTTCCGGTTGGGTTATTTTTCTAGTCGCCACGATCCTGCTACTGGCAGTGCATCGGTTACTCAACTTAACTGAACGGCACGGCGGGGCTGGCGTGCAGGCGTGAACCACGGCGTGCGATTCTGGCCAATGGTCATTCTGTTGTTGGCCGTTGCTGTCGGTTTGCACTTCCTGTCGCCTGGGGAAGATGTGTTCCTGGCCGAACCGCTGGCTAGTCTTCCCATGGTGCTCGGCCCCTGGCAGGGCAATGACTTACCGATGGAGCCCCGCATCATTGATGCCCTGGCGGTCGACGACTATGTCAGCCGACTGTATGGCACCCAAGATGGCAACGTCGTCGCATTGTATGTCGGCTATTACAAGAGTCAACGTTCCGATGAAGTAATACATTCTCCCAAGAATTGCCTGCCAGGTGCCGGGTGGCAACCAGTAAAGGCCAGTTACGTGAACCTGGGACTGCCGGATGGACGCAGCGCGTCGGTTAATCTTTATCTGGTTGAGAAGGGTCTTGAACGCCAAGTCGTACTCTATTGGTATCAGTCCCACGGGCGAATCATTGCCAGCGAGTACCAAGCCAAAATCTACTTGGTGCTGGATGCCATCCGGCTACACCGCACCGATTCCGCCCTAGTGCGAATCAACACCCCGGTCACGAAAGATCAAAATGCGACGCGGCAATTCGTTGAGGCATTCGCGCAACAAGTAATTGTGCACTTAGATAGACTAATTCCAAAATAGGGGAGAGTAGGCGGTTTATGCGTAGGGGTTTGACAACGTCTGCGTTGGTTGCCGTACTGGTTTTCAGTGTGGTCGGCTGCAATCATGATCCGGAGAGTGCCAAGCGGCGTTTTTTGGCAAGCGGAGAGCGTCACTTCGACAAAGGCGAGTATGAAGAGGCCACGATTCAGTTTCGCAACGCCTTGCAGATCGATCCGCGCTATGCGGAGGCGTACTTTCGTCTGGGACTCGCTTATTTGCAGCTGCAACGTTGGCCGGACGCATATGCCGCCCTGACTCAAGCCACCGATATCGATCCGAAACATCTCGAGGCACATTTCCGCTTGGCGGAGCTTTATCTGAGCGCCCACGATTTCGAGAACGCGGAAAAAGAAGCTTCCTTGATCCTGCAACGGGAGTCCAACAACGCGCCTGCGTACCAGGTTTTGGGGGCATCGCTGGTGGCTCGCGAGAAGACCTCCGAAGCCTTGGATGCATTTAAGAAAATCACACAAATACTACCCAAGGACCCGGTCGCTTATACCAATGAGGCCCTCATCGAGGTTGGCTTGCGCCGTTTGCCGGAGGCGGAGAACCTGTTGCGCCAGGCAGTAGAGATAGACCCCCTGTATTCCGCAGGATACGTCAATCTGGCTAACTTCTATCGCATGCAGCAAAATCCACAGCAGGCGGAGGAGGTCCTCCGCCAGGCCATCGAGCGCAATCCCAACGGAACGGTTATTTATCTAACCCTGGCCGATCTGTTGAATGCAGAGCAAAAGGAAGAGGCGGCGGAAGACGTGCTCGGTCGGCTGCGCGCCCGGCAACCAAATTCGGCAGAAGTAGCTAAGGCGATCGGGGACTTCTATCTGCAACAGAAGAATGTCGAACACGCACAAGCTGAGTACAGCCGTGGCCTGCAGCTCTCCCGGCAGGATCTAGATCTGCAAAGCCGGATGGTAGAGGTCTATCTGACCGCCGGGAAGATCAAAGAAGCGACGGCGTTGAACGACCGGATCTTGCAGAAAACACCCAAAGATGTGACGGCAAGGCTGTCTCACGCGAGGATTCTGCTGCTAGAGGGCAAGCGAGAAGAGGCGCTTTCCGAATTGCGCCAGGAAGTTTCCGATGCCCCGGATTCTCCCGCAGCGCATTATTTCCTCGGTATGGCCAACTGGCAGAACAACAATTTCGCCGAAGCCAAGGAAGAGTTGCAGGACGCCTTGAAACTCGATCCGGATATGGTCCCAGTTCTGTATAGCCTGGCGCAATTGTACCTCTCTCAGGGGCAAAACGACGTGGCCGCGGAGTACGGGAACCGTGCGGTGCGGCTGCAACCGAACGATTTGGCGGCCAGAATGTTGTTAGGAACGGCTTACTTGCAAGAACGAAATTTCGCATTGGCTCGCGAACAATTCTTTGTCGCACGGAAAATCACTCCCGATAGTCCCCAGATCCTGATGGACCTAGGGCTCACGTATTCAGGCGAAGACAATGAGGAAATGGCGGAAAAGGAGTTTGAATCCGCGCTGCAACTGAATCCAAAGTATACCGATGCCTTGGGGCAGCTTGTCGATCTCTGGTCAGGGTCAAATCACCGCAGCAAGGCACTATCGCGCGTGCAACAGTATATTGCAGCGTTTCCTGATGATGGAGATGCTTATCTGATGCTTGGATCTCTGCATCTTCAAAACAAAGATTATGTTGAGGCGAAACTGGCGCTGGAAAAGTCGATCCAACTCGAGCCCCAATTGATAGCGGCCTATCTAGATCTTGGCCGTGTTTACGAAGAGCAGAAGCAGCCCGACGCTGCCATCGGCACATACGAAAAGGCGTTAAGAATGCAGCCGAGTTTTCCTCCGCTTTGTACGCTGCTAGGAAACTTGTATCTGGATAAGAATGACCTAGCGACTGCCCGGAAGTACTACGAACAGGCTTTAGCGGCTGATCCGAATTTCGCCATCGCAGCTAGCAATCTAGCTTGGGTGTACTTCCGGCAAAATTCAAACCTGGAAGCAGCGCTGCGTTTGGCTCAGCATGCGAAGCAACTGATGCCTGAAATGGATTCGATTTCCGATACACTCGCTTGGTTGCGATTCAAAACCGGTAATTACACCACCGCCATTCCCTTATTGCAACAATGCGTGCAGAAAGCACCTCAGTCTCCCTTGTACCACTATCATCTGGGAATGGCTCTGATCGCCAGTGGCAAAAAGATTAATGGACGCGAACAATTACTTACCGCATTGCGACTTAACTTGGATCAGGAAGATGCGGAAGAAGTTCATCGAGTGTTGGCCGAGTTGCAGTAACGCACGTCCAGTTCATAGAAGCGTTCGCACGCAATGACGAGCCCAGGGGAGTACTTCTGCGGCGACGCAAGCCGACGATGTGGAACTGTCCTACGGCAGAAGTAACAGAGCACGGGCCTCACCGTAACTGATAAGCGTCTGCCCTCTTTCTGGATTGCCTCTGCGATGTTTTGCCTCGCGCTTGCGGTAATAGTCCCTGCGGCCAGGAAACGAGTGAAGCAGTCAAGCTTTACGGTTTTTCTGTAGCACAATCCGCAATGCATTTTCGTGCCTCAGCGGCACCAGCAGAGCTACGTGAGGCTGATCGGCCCTTCGTCAGCACTGATGTCGGTTGTCCGAACCTTTAACAAGCAGGCGAAGGAGAGCATCATGAAGCAGAAATCGGCTGCGGTAATCGGTGGCTGTGGGTTTATCGGCATCCACTGTGTGTCCCGTCTGTTGAAGCAGGGCTATCGCGTGCTGTGTATAGATAATCTCAGTCGCCCGACCGCCCTGGCGAACCTAAAGTGGGTGACCGAGAGCCAGGCCTTGCCCTCCGGCCAATTCACGTTCTCTCACGCAGACGTTCGCCACGCCCATGATCTGGAGAATACACTCCGGGAATTCTCCAAGTGCCATGGTGCACCGGAACTGGTAATCCACCAGGCGGCGCAGGTGGCGGTCACGCTTTCGGTAACGGATCCGCGCCAGGATTTCGAGGTAAACGCCTTAGGAACCTTTAATGTTCTGGAGGCGGTGCGGTCCGTTTGTCCCGAGGCAACTGTCATCTTCTCGTCCACCAACAAAGTGTACGGCTGTCTGAAGAACATTGGCGTGCGGGAACTTGATAAGCGCTACGAGTTCAGAGACCTGCCAGGTGGAGTACCCGCTGATCAGCCTCTGGATCTTTACAGCCCCTACGGCTGTTCCAAAGGAGCCGGGGACCAGTACATGCGTGATTATGCCCGCATATACAACCTGCGCACGCTGGTATTCCGACAATCCTGCATCTATGGGACGCGGCAATTCGGACAGGAAGACCAGGGTTGGGTCTCGTGGTTTGTGATCGCCTCCGTGTTGAATCGGCAGACCACAGTGTACGGCAATGGGAAACAGCTCCGTGACCTGCTTTGGGTGGATGATCTCCTGGACGCGTACTGGACTGTGTGGCAGTCCGGGGTCTCTGGCGAGATATTCAATATTGGCGGTGGTCCCGAGAACACGTTGTCTCTATTAGAAATGCTGGACATCTTGAGGGAGCTTGACTCCGACCAGATTCCGCCAAGCTATTCGGAATGGCGACCGGGAGATCAACCAGTCTACATCTCTGATATCTCGGATCTCCGCAGGCGCTTTGACTGGAGGCCCATGGTGTCACCGCCAGAAGGCCTCAAGAGGCTTTGGGTCTGGGCCAAGGATCACAAGGCCGAAATCGAGAAGGTTATCTCTTTGGGACGCGGCGTGTCGAAAGAACCTGCCGTAGCAGTAGCAGCTTAAACATGATATTGGTGAATCCACCCCGGATTCATCCTGCGAAGCATGTCCTGTGCGTGCCAGATCTTCTCTCGCGGAACTGGCAAGGGCCAACGTGCGAGTGTCCCGGACTCATTTTGTAGCCTTGTGAACTGTCTCGAGTCGATTCGCCCCCTATTGGGATAATCATCTTGACCGTTGTGCACTATCTGTTTTGGATGTGTCTGTCGCTCATCGGCTACACCTACCTTCTGTATCCGATGTTGTTGTTCGTCGCCTATGTGGCGGCGCAGATTAGCAGTGACTGCCGTTATTTGACTGGGCGGTATAACCGTCGATCCGTTACGCCGTCGCAGACTGCGCTGCCTTCAATTTCACTGGTTGTGGCAGCATACAACGAGGAGCACTGCCTCAAGGACAAGATCGCCAACTTACAACAGCTTGATTATCCCATCGACAAGCTGCAGGTGATTTTCGTCTCGGACGGATCGACAGACGGCACGAACGATATTCTCAGAGGGGCCGAGGCTTCAAACGTCCAGGTTGTAATTCTTGCCGAAAGGAGCGGAAAACCAATCGCGCTGAACCGAGGTGTGGCCTGCTCGACCAACGACATCATCGTATTTTCAGACGCCGCGACCCTGTTTGCCTCGAATGCCTTAGAGAAGCTCGCCCGACACTTTTCTGACCCGCGAGTGGGAGTCGTTTGCGGCGCTCTAGAGTTCCAAGGATCTAGTGAATCCAAGCAGACCGAAGGCGTTTATTGGAAATACGAAAGTATGGTGCGGCTGATGGAAGCTCGCTTCGGCGCTACCCTGACCGCTAGCGGTGCGATCTTTGCCTTGCGCCGGAGCTGCTATGTGCCCCTTGCTTCGAATGCCCTGATCGAGGATTTGGTGATCCCTATGGACGCTCGCCGGCAAGGATACCGTGTGGTCTACGATCCCGAGGCGGTCGCCACTGAGTTTGCGGCTGCGTCTGTGCGTGGCGAATTCGCTCGCCGTGTACGACTGGCTGTGGGAAGCTTTCTTAACCTGGGAAAACTGGTGCGTACTCCGCTTCCTGGTTTCACGCGGCTGGCATTTTTTTCCCATAAGGTGTTGCGCTGGGTAGTACCGTTTTTACTTATTGGCATGTTCTTAACCAACGCTGTCTTGTGCCGCATTCCTCTCTACCAAGCGACGTTCGCGGGGCAGTTGTTCTTCTACATGTGGGCAGGCATTGGTTTCCTGTTCCGCAATCGGTTGCAAAAAATACGCTTTGCCCTCATAGGCTATTTCCTGTTAGCCATGAATCTGGCTTTGCTGGTGGGATTCATGCGGTTCCTGTCACGCAGAACACAGGCAACATGGGAACGAGCGCAGTAGTTTCGGCTTCTTTCGTGCAGCCTGGGCTTCGTCTCGCCGGAACACCGGTTCTGACTTACCACGGCCTCGCGAGTCAGGAAATCGAGGCAGGGCGGTCGAGGAGCCGCTTCTGGGTTTCACGTGCGCAGTTTGAGAGTCAGCTCCAGGAGATCTGCCAGGCGGGCCTCGCAGTTAAGCTCTTGCGGAAACTTCGGCCCAGTGATGGCACTCGTGAAGAGAAGGTCCCTGCGGTAGTCCTGACCTTCGACGACGGCCGGGTTTCCGATTATGAAGTTGCTTATCCCATCCTCGCCCGAGCCCAAATGCGAGCGGAGTTCTTCCTGAATACCGCGAATGTCGGCAAGCCAGGTTTTCTGAGCTGGGAACAGATTAAGGAAATGCAAGCTGCAGGCATGTCCTTCCAGTCGCACGGGCACGAGCACGTAGATTTGCGTTGCCTGTCTTCGGTCGAACTCCGGCGGCAGCTCCATGATTCGAAGCGGATATTGGAAGATCACCTGCAGTGCTCGGTGCATTTCCTGGCAGTTCCATATGGGTGCGTCAATTCGAAGGTGCTTTTCGAAGCGCGGGCGGCCGGTTATCGAGCGGTCTGCACATCTCGTTTCTGGCCGGCACGCCTTGACGCGGACTCGATCAATCGGGTTCCAATCTACGGTCACACAACCCTACCTGAGTTTCGCACTTTGCTTGCATGCAGCCCGCTTTTCTATTGCAAACAGGCAATTCGATGCGCGTTGAAATACCTGCCAAAGCGTCTCCTTATGCGATTCTGCCCGGAAAGAGTGGAGGCTTGGAGAATGCAGCATGAATAACGGCCAGCACTTGCGGATCTTCGTGCTGATTGACGCCCTCGGCTGGGAGTTTTTAAAGCAAAAAGAATTTTTGTCGGACTTGTTACCCTGCCGGATGCCCTTGCGAACCGTGTTGGGCTTCAGCTCGGGAGCTATCCCTACAATCCTTACCGGTCTCCCCCCAGAGCAAAATGGCCACTGGAACCTTTTTTATTATGATCCGCAGCATTCCCCGTTTCGCTGGGTAAGGTATTTCACCTTTCTGCCCCAGAGCGTGCTTGAGCATCGTGTGACTCGTCGGCTGATTAAGGAGGTGGGTCGCCGCATATTGGGAATGGGGCCGTTATTTGAGTGCTGCGTGAGTCCTCAGCTACTGCCGTGGTTTAACTGGATAGAGAAGCGCAATATTTATGGCTCCCGGGGAATTGTGAACGCGAGCTCCATCTTCGACCAACTTGCCGAAAAAGGCATCTCGTACCGTGCTTATTCCTACCATGACGGCAGCGATGAGGAAATCTTGCAGCAGGCAAAAAAGGAGGTTGGGCCGTGTCGGTTTAGCTTCCTGTTTCTATACCTCAGCGAGCTTGACCTGTTCCTGCATCACAACTGCCACGACCCTGCCCGCTGGGAACAGCGGTTGGACTGGTATGCCACCAGGCTTCGAGAGTTGTTTCAGCATGCACAGGAGCACAATTTCGACCTCAGCTTCACGATCATGTCAGACCACGGCATGACTCCTGTTAGGCACCATCATGATCTGGTCAAGGAGGAGCAGCTGGAGTGGAAGACTCCGAAGGATTATCTAGCCGTTTACGATTCCACCATGGCGCGGTTCTGGTTCTTCAACGAAGACGCCCGCCGCAAGATAACCCAGCATCTGCAAAACCAGCTTTGCGGCCAGGTCCTCTCGGAACAACAGCTTCGGGATTTTGGCGTGTTTTTTCCTGACCACCGGTACGGGGAGCTTATTTTCCTAATGCGTCCCGGATGGATGCTCTCCCGCAGCGACTTCAACGGGCGCGGCTGGATGCCGGTCGGAATGCACGGATACGATCCCGCGGATCCATACTCTGACGCGGTCTTCTTGAGCAATCGCAGACCAACAACGCCTTTACGTACCATCGCAGACGTCTATCAGTGCATGGGGGAAGCACTAGCACAATGAAATTAGGCAAAATCTCGTTGATGTATTTCTCCAACGAAGATTCTCGCGGGGGTGCTGAGGAGCACATCCTGGCCCTGCTGCGGGGCTTGGATCGAAGCTACTTCCGGCCGCATCTCGTTTGTACTCCGCTTATGGCGGAACAGCTGGCACCAGACATGCCGGGAGATGTGGAAGTGTTTCCGCTGGTGTTGCGTAAGCCGATGCAGGTCACCGCCGCTTTCGCGCTTGCTAGCTTGATTCGTGGGTGCGGGGTCGACATCATGCACTCGCACCTTTTCTACGCTAGCTTATTTGCTTCTCCGATCGCATGGCTTTGCCACGTGCCAGTGGTGATTGAGACCCCTCACGTACGCGAGGCATGGCGTCACGGCTGGAGGGCCAGCTATTTCATCGACCGAGCGATCGGATATACGGTAGACCGCTACGTAGCGGTTTCTCAGGCTAATGCGCGTTATTTGATGGAAGAAAAACGGATACGCCCTGAGAAGATAACGGTAATCCGAAACGGTTGCGATCTCACACGATTCCATCCGTTTCATGTTGTGCCGGCAGGCATGAAGGAAGCACTAGGATTCCGTCAAAGCGATCCTGTGATAGCAGTCATTGGTCGGCTCGAGCCTCAAAAAGGTCATCGCATTCTGGTCGACGCCTTACAGATAGTAAGAACCGAGTTTCCTCAGGTCCGTCTGGTTTGCGTCGGCGATGGGAGCTTACGCGCGGAACTTGAAACTTACGTGTCAGCCAGTGGCCTAGAAGATGCTGTGCGATTCGTCGGCTTTCAGGGAAACATAGCTGACTGGTTCGCATTGGCCGATATGACGGTTTTGCCATCGTTTTTTGAAGGTTTACCGATAGTAGCCATCGAGGCATTGGCGGCCGCGCGACCCGTGGTGGCCACGGCGGTGGATGGTACTCCCGAAATTGTGGTGGACGGCCGGACCGGCTTTACTGTCGGCCCCGGGGACCCGTCCGCATTAGCGAACGCAATTCAACGTTTGTTGCGAGATCCTGAACTTTGCCAGGCACTGGGCAGGAATGGTCGCCAATTCGTCGTCGAAGAGTTCGACGTCCGGAAACAAGTGCAACAAACCCAGGACCTTTATCTTCACGCGCTTGCCTCGACGGATGCTCTGGGTGAAGACAACCCGGCAGCAAAGCTTGGAGTTAGGGGGGTACATGGTTGCCGTACGTGATCTGGAGGTGGGAATGGCAAGCGCCTCGCACATCCACCTGCAACAACGCCGGCTTGATCAAACCACTTTGCGGATGCGCATCTGCGATGAGGTCAGGCGACAATGCCTTCACCAATATCCGCACACGCTGCGGGGATTGTTGCTGACAGGTAGCATGGCCCGTTATGAGGCCAGCGTGACCACGGGGGGGGATGGCAAGTGCCATGTATTGGGTGACGTTGAGTTCTTGATCGTTCTTCAGCAAGACGCTCATCTGCCCTCAAGTCAGGAAATTGCACAGCTGCAAACTGGAATTGAAGTTAACTTATCGATGGCTGGAGTGATTTGTCGTGTGTCTTTGAGCCCTGTTCACCGTGATTACTTGCGAAAACTTCCCCAACACATATTCACTTATGAATTGTTGAAGTGTGGACAGGTAGTTTGGGGCGACGGTGCGCTGCTTTCCCTGGTCCCAGAGTTTTCCCCTTCAGACATTTCCCAAGAAGATGCTTTTCGATTGCTTTGCAATCGCATGGTGGAACAATTGGAAATGGCGTCAAAGGTGCGCCTGTTCGTGGACGCCCTGCCCGCTTCGCTTGGCTATTCCACTGTGAAACTTTACTTAGACATGGCCACTTCACTCCTGGTCTTCGTGGGTTGCTATGAAGCAACCTATCAGAAAAGGGCGGAGCGACTCGCTGCTTTGGACGCATCGAGCCTCGGGCCTCCGTTCGAGTTGCCAGATTTTTCGCGCAGGGTTGCGACCTGCACTGTGAAGAAGCTGAGCTTGCATGTTGATCACAGCGACTTGGACTGGGCTTTTTTCGAAGCCGGCATCCACTACGCGTGCTTGTTATGGCGCTGGGAGTTGGAACGGCTTACCGGTACCGTGGCACAGGAATCCAACCGGCAATTGCTGGAACGATGGCGAAAGCTCCAACCGGCGCATCAACGTCTGCGAGGCTGGGCGTATGTTGCTCGGAGGCAGGGATGGTTACGAAGTTGGCGGTGCTGGCCGCACTGGGCACTCCGAGCCTGGCGGGGCTCTCCACGCTACTGGATCTACGCCGCGGCAGCAGAAGTTTTTTTTCGACTTCCTTGTATCCTCAACTCACAAAAGCCACCTCTGCGAGTGGGCACGGACTGGGCTAGGTTGCAGCGTTCTCTGCCGCTAGTAAACGAGTTAGCGGTTAAGCATCCAGAATGGGATCACGTTAGCACACAGATTGCTTGGAACTATCACCAATTCTTGACAGGTACTCGCGCATGAATGCAGAAAGTCCGATGGCAACCATTGCAAACGACAGGTTTGGTGCAGCTTCTTCGAAGCAGGATCGCAAAGATAGAATCAAGCGCACTCATTTCCTTTCCGATATTTGGAGGGCCCCGCTACACGATTTTCCCATCCGTGACGAAATCCTGTACCAGTACGCGCCAATCCGCAAAGACATGGATGTTCTCGAGATAGGTCCGGGGAACGGCTTCACCGCCTTTTGGCTAGCGCGGCAAGTGCGTCACCTAACCCTGGTGGATATCTCGGCTGAGAATGTCAGGCAGCTTCGGCAAATGCTAAATGGCAACTCCAACGTGGATGTTGTGTGCGCCGACGTCTGTGGTCGAAGCTTGAAGGATGTGGTGGGATCCTACGATATTGCTTTTGGCCTCGAAATCTTCGAACTGCTACCCGATCCCGCAGCCTGCCTGCAAAATCTTGCGGAAGTTCTCCGCCCAGGTAGCCAAGTCTTACTCCAATTCCCCAACTATCCTCCGCACCGGAGCCCAGGAGAGACTCACTTTAAAAAGCGCTCTGAGCTGGAGAGGATTTTGCGCTCCGCTGGCTTCCAGGAGTGGGCGTTCTACTCGCTTCAGCTTCGCACCCACGCACGAGTTGTCTACGGATTATTTCACGAGCGTCCCCTGAAGCTGTTTCGCCGAATCCGAGAGCGTACCCACCAAAAGCACATCCTTCGTTACGACCAAAGTTGGGCTTTTAGAACCAGCCACAATCTAAATTCCTGCAAAGCGCTGGTCCATAGTGCCTGGGCCGTACTTTCAGCCGGATGTTCATTGGGAGGCAATTGTTTTAAGTGGCAACTCCTGGAGGAAGAAGACATTTTCAATTGCAACCTGCTACTGATTGCGCGGCGTTAGCGAAACGGGCGGATACATGGAAGCAAAAAAGACACCTAGCAGAGTGATCCTTCGGGCAGCCAGTGCAGACAATCTCTGCTCGCGCGTACTTGAGTGCATGGATTTCTGCGAATGGAAAACGTGGATCAAACCTGATGCTACGGTTGTGGTCAAGCCGAATCTTTGTACTGCGGTGCCCGACAAGTGGGAGATGTCGAATACCGCACCTGCTCTGGCGAGGGCGGTTTGCGAAGTGCTCCTCAGCCGGACCAAGAGAATATATCTGGCAGAAGCCGACGGACTGCGGCAGACCGCCTGGGAAGCATTTCACATTTCTCACTACGAGGAATTGGCAAGAGATTTGGGTATTGAGCTGGTAAACCTATCGGAACTGGTTTGCACAAAGGCTCATGTGCCGCCTGCGGGCGACATCGAGATACCACGGCTGTTGTTGGAGAGCCATGCCTTCATCACCCTACCCGTGCTCAAGACCCATGCCCTGACCTATTTCACTGGTGCTTTGAAAAACCAGTGGGGCTGCCTTCCGCATTACGATCGGATTCTCTGGCACAAATATCTGGACCAAATGCTGGTCTCTCTTCATCGCCTGTTGAAACCACGGATTGCGCTAATGGACGGCATTATCTGCATGGAAGGACGTGGTCCGGCGAATGGAAAACCACGACGATTGAATGTCCTATTGGCCAGCCAAGACGCAGTGGCCCTGGATAGCACTGCGATGAGGTTGGTAGGACTAGAACCCACCCGAGCCGTCCACGTAGCGCTGGCCGCACAACAAGGCCTCGGGCACATGAGTTCTGAGGAGATCGAGGTTGATGGTGACTGGTCCAAACATCGGACGCAATTTGAGCCGGCCGTGCTCGACAAGGCCATTGCGATGATGAATTTCATGAGCCGGTACCGGTGGTTCGTAAAATATGCCCTGGAGCAGGACTATGTCTTCTATCCGGTTCGGGCGTTTGTGCAGGTCCTTCGGCGGGTCGGTCTCGTGGAGGGAGGGTCCTGAAAAGCTTGGATATCGCCATGCTCAACGCACAAGCTGTACGAACCGGTGTGGAGCAGGATCGTAGACCCCTCGAGCTCCTGTTCGTAAGCTTATCCCTGCCCTACCCGCCCAACAATGGTCAGCGCATTCGTAATCTTGGATTGCTGCGAGCGTTAGCTGCGGAAGGGTACCGAATCACACTGATATCGTTCGGCACCCCCGAGGAAGAATGGGCAGGGTACAACTTGCAGTCTCTGTGTGATCAGATCAAGCTTGTGCCGCTACCGAATGGCCGAGGCGGTAAGCTAAGGCAGCTCTGGGACCGTGGACGTGGGTTATTTTCGGCGGTTCCCTACGGTGCCATCCGATTCCGCTCAGCGCAAATGACAGCTGCCATCCAGCAGGCATTGGCACAGCGGCAATTTGATGGCTTGATCTGCGATGATATTTACATTCTGGGCAATCTTCCTCAGGTTCTTAACGTACCCATATTTCTCAATAAGCACGACATAACGCACGAAATCATGCAGCGTTTTCTCTATTACCAGCAGAACCCGTTAATGAGACTATACGGCGCGATCGAACGAGCAAACGTACGACGCTTGGAAGCGAACGCATGCTCGTTCGCGACACACGTATTCGGCTGCTCCCAACGGGACCGGTCGCTGCTGAAGGAGCTTTCACCCAGAGCGACGATCTCAGTAATGCCCAACGTGATCGACGTATCCTCTTACACTCCGACGTGCGCAGATGACGGCCTAACTGTACTCTACGTCGGAGCGATGGATTGGTACCCAAACCAGGATGCGGTGAAGTATTTCACCTTTCAAATTCTACCGCGGTTACGACAGCTGGTGTCCGGGGTTCGTTTTGTTGTGGCCGGGCGCGGCGTGTCCGGTGATTTCCGCCGCCAATTTTGCGGCGTTGCCGATGTTGCCATTCTCGGCGAGGTGCCCAACGTGCGAACGGAAATTGCCAAGGCCACGGTTTGTGTGGTCCCGCTGCGCATCGCGAGTGGTACGCGGTTGAAAATCCTGGAAGCTGGAGCCATGCAGCGGGCGGTAGTTTCCACTAGTGTCGGCGCAGAAGGACTGGAGTTGGTCAACGGCAAAGAATTCATTCTGGCGGATACGCCGGAGGAATTTGCGGAATCTGTTGCCGCCTTGCTGCGCGATCCTGGACGGCGCCAGGCAATCGGACGCGCAGCTCGCTTGAAGATCGAGAAGCAATACCATCTGACCAATTTACAGACCGCGGTGCGAACCGTGTTTTCCGCGTCTGCTGCCGATGCCTTCAAAACCCCTGCAAGGCGCCCTTTGTAATCCAGGACATTGCACGTGAACATCGGTTTTGTTTCCGCAGCTTTGCCATATCTACCCGCGCCCGGGGGGTTCCGCTTGTATGGTGGTAATCTCCTTATTGGGCTCTCGCGTCGGCATCG
>Ga0187784_10000556_pt1 | contig 27537 bp, 31 predicted proteins | sample 1015_SJ02_MP15_2_FD_132964 | JGI IMG/M metagenome (GOLD analysis project Ga0187784, IMG submission 132964) | Tropical peat soil microbial communities from peatlands in Department of Meta, Colombia - 1015_SJ02_MP15_20_MG | ecosystem: Environmental > Terrestrial > Soil > Wetlands > Peat | place... | reverse complement strand
CCGTGATTCAACCCTCGGATGAAATGCGTGGCATTGTAGTCGAATCCGCCGAAATACGCAGAAGCTGCTGGCAAATGGAAAGGGGAAAAAAAGAGCATCGCTGCCAAATGCTTGACGTTGGCTATATAGTTTACGAGCTTCAGCCGATCGCCGGTGCGTGCCTTGATTCTCGCGTACGAGGAGGGGGTAAACGAAGCTAGCCAACAAAGCACTAGTTCGTGCCAATTTATAGCGTTGCAACGCAGATAGAGACGAAATGCAACCCAGCTGAGGATTTATTGTTCTCCACCCATCAATAGTCTAGAGTCGTTTTGCAATCTCCGGCCAGTCTCTGCCTTTCACGAGGAAGCTCCCTTCGACGTTTGCCTCCATCTCAACGAATCGCTCGAAAGGTACGCTAAATGAAAGCACGTTCTTGTCGAGGTACTTTCGTGCGGTAATATCGGTGAGACCGATGACGGCCTTTGGACATTCGGTGCGCGCCTGATCGAGCACTTGCATCACTAGGCTCCCACAACCAGAACCGAACAGTGTCGAGACGTTATCGTTGGTCGGCCGGTCGAAGTTCGCTAAGGTCGCGAGTGCGGACAACTGGTCGGCGTTCGCAACGAAGACGACGATTGCGGTCTCGCTAACTTCGCCGTCAGTGACCTCACTGAGCGGTTTCATCACCACATAACGCGTCGGCAGGGCGATCTCAGGCAGGTTCGCAATGAATTCCCTTACTAGTTCGGGGGTTTTTTTGCGGTATTCGCCCTCAAACTGTCCTTCTTTTCCGGTTGACAAGAAATAGTCTATGTAACCCAGCTGGTAGGGGCCGAAGCAGAGCCCCGCCTGCCCACCCGGGCAGAGGACAGTCTCTTTTTCGAGCACCGCAGTGCGCCCGTTCATGGCGGCGACGAATAACGGAATGATGCAACGGTTCTTTTGTCCGCCCTCTTCCGTGAACTCCAACGCGTTTTCGGGTTTTTGATCGGTCAGCAGAATGGCGACCGGCCCTCTGTGCAACTTTATGGCATCAGCGATTTTACTTTGCATGCGCGCTCACTCCGAACTCTAGTTACTTTGCAGGCCTATATGCTTTTCACGCGAATTTGCTAATAGGTGCAGCCTGCCGTGAATGGGCTACGTCGGGGATAAATCGAGCCTCGCCTCCTTTGCGCAGCAATCGCGTGTCTTGTTACGCCTTAGAGATGGACGAGAGCCAAGCGTGGATGCCATTGGTCAGTCGCCGACTTTCCATCTGCGCTGGTCTAATGTAATTGATATGCCACCTGCGATCAAACGCGTTCCTGATCTCACGTTGCGTAACGCGCCGCGGACCATACGAACCAGGTTCCAGTTCGCTGAAACAAAGCATGAAATAGGTTCCGTGCCGGTTCAGAACGCTAGCAAGACTAGTCACAAACCGGGGTCGTTCTTCGTCGTTCAACACGTGAAACAATCCTGAGTCAATGACGGTATCGAATGTTCGCTCCAGCGCGCGCAGTTCCAGTGCGTTCAGGGAAAGAAATGTCACGTTGAGATTGCGTTCCGTTGCTTTATGCTGTGCTCTCTCGATCGCGACCTGAATGAAATCAATGCCCCACACCGCATGCCCTTGTGCGGCGAGAAAGAGTGCGTTTTCTCCCGTCCCGCATCCAACGTCAAGGACGGATCCAACGATTTCGCCGGCCTTCGCGAGCCGCACGAACTCCTTTTGCGGACGGCCGATGTCCCACGGCGCTGCGCCGTCGTAGACGGAGCTAAAGTCGACCATACGACACAGTCTATAGCAGAGATGCTATAAAGAACGTCTGCCCATGCGTTTGCCGCACATCTGAAACGTTAATAAAAGCCGAGTACGTACCATGCACAGTCGAGGTGATGTGGTGAAGATTCTTGGAATAAACAGCAGTCCGCGTAGGAAAAACAGCCGAACACTCAAACTTGTTCAGGCTGTTCTTGACGGGGCACGAACGCAGGGGGCAGAGATGGAACTGGTCGACATCTGCGCGCTAGACATCGACTATTGCATAGGATGTCAGGCGTGTTTCGCGACAGGCGAGTGCTTTCATGTGGATGATCTGGCTGAACTAATAAACAAGATGCTCAGCGCCGATGGCATCGTGCTCGGGTCGCCCGTGTACATGCATAGCGTTACGGCGCAACTTAAGACGATCATCGATCGCATGGCCGATGCCATCCACTGTCAGCTGCTTTCAGGTAAATATGGCTGTGCCGTGATTACATCTGGTGGTTCCGGTGATGCACACGTGCTTGATTACTTGAACCATTTCCTGAATGAATTAGGCGTCATGACGGTAGGGAAGGTCGGCGTTGCCCTTGACAGGAATCGCGCCGCGCTTGATGTAGCTATTAACGAAGCTATCAAACTCGGAACGACGCTCGCGGTATCGATCCGAACACAGCGCGCGTATCCGGCGCAGGAAAGGGAGATCGCAAAGAGAAAAGCGTTTTTCGCGCAACTAATCGAAGCACAAAAGGCGGAGTGGAGGCATCAGTACGAATTTTGGATGGAGAAGGGTTGGTTGTGAGTTCCACGTACGACCATAGCACGCTGAGCAGCCGATGTTTGCGCTTTACGACCCTCATTTCCAGAAAAAGTTTAAGTTGATTAAGGAGAAATGTGAAATTCCAGTAGAGTGTTAGCCATGACGAAAAAAGCGGAACTATACTCGAGGAGAAGGGAGATGTACCGCTTGTACATCGCTCAGTTGAAAATGTCAGACATCCTCGAGAAGCTTTCTGCCAAGTATCGCGTATCTAAGCGCGCGCTGTGTACAGATTGGCAGAAGCGGACCCAGTGGGTATACGACGTATTTGACCTGGAGCCAGCTCGCCCTGCGTGAACCGTCAAAATACCGCCAGGTGCGCAACAGTGCGCGGTCTGTAGCTCTATATATGCCCTAGCTGTTGCTGGGGGTCACGTTTTATGCTGCGCTACAATATTTTCTAAGCATCGCTTTTTCTGCGCACCTTCTGCAATCGGTATCCTTTGACGTCGGGTGGCGTTCGAAGGCCACTGGTTGTGGCACGTATTCGGACGCCTCGTTAGGCCCGCCTCGGTTGAAAAAATTATCGAGGTCATATAAAAACGAAATAAGCGCGAAACCAGTTGGAAACTAGTTTCGCACATTCAAAAGATAAGCTTGATCATCAATGTTGTTGCAGGGCTGGTGAAGCTCCATCATTGCGATGCAAGACTGGGGTGATTCCGAGAGTCCTCTGCCGAGGTCGCCCACGTGGCTTCTGGGGCAGTCAAGGGAATAGAGGTGAGAATACACGAAGAAACGCACAATATTGGTCACCGTTCTCGTTGTGCTTATAGCGTCAGTGGCATTCGCGGGAGCGGTCTACGCGCAGACGACGACGAATACTACGACCAACACCACCACCGCGTCAACGACTTCAAGCAGCACGAGCAGCACAAGTGGGCCCCTCGGGCCGTTGCTCGGATCGTTGCTCGGTACGCCGAATCAGAACAAGAATCTGACCTTCTGCCAAGACAGAACAGCGAGACACGAGCTACTGACGTGGTACAAACAACTTCCCACAGACCAAAAGAACGCCCTGCAGAACGACCTCAAACAGGCGTTCACCAACTGGTATAATCAGTTGCCACAAAACCAGAAGGATCAGCTGCAGAGCATAGTGAATCAGACAAGCCAAGCGCAGTAGAGAAATGACGCGGCGAGGGGCATCAGTGCCATACTTCCCCCCTTGAGCTCCATAGAGCCCCTCGCCTCTTCTCACTTTATTCCCTTTTTTCAATTGCAACGGCACGGAGGCAATAAAATGCTGCAAAGGCGGCCAAGACGAGAAAATGGAAATCTACCCCGTGAGGCGAAAATGCGTCCCCATGTACGCTGAACTTAAGCTGTCAGAAATTTTAGATAGGCCCTCGGTGACATGCAACGTATCGAATCGGGACCTGCGGGAGGACTTGCAGAAGCAGTCCCGGCGGGTACGCCGTCTTTGACCTCGAGCCGGCTCATCGCGCGCGATCGACATGATGCGACTGTCGCACGACGACTTCCGATTTGCCAAACAGTCGCGTCGTTATCTGAGCGCGGAAACTTAGAGATGATCGATACGCTCGATTCGGCAAAAAATGGCGCGGCGACTGTCTCGTCTTTGTTTTAGCTTCAGGGAGCTTGGAAGGGTAAAGATTATTATCCGATGCAAGAGATTGCTATTTGAATATTGGCAGGACTTGATGCTATGAAATGGCAGCGCGCAATCCTTATTTTATGTGTTCTGGTGCTATTGTCCGTTGCGACTGCAGGATGCACAGCGAGTCTAAACCCGCCCTATGTGCAATCTTCCCAATCGGGAACGGGAACCCCCGCCGCAATCAACGTGCAGGGGGTCACTAATGGCACGGCCCATATGCTCGCCGTGGAGCAATTGAACAATCTCAGCTACACAGGGGCCGTGTCTAACCTCGTTGTATATGTGCAACCTGGAACGGGGTACGTCTTTGTTGAGACCCAGCCGGCGACGGGCGTCGATTTTCAGGAGACCGCGAATACCGCCGTAGCAGTTGCAACTGAGCACGCTAACGTCAATCCAAATCAACTAGATTTTGAATTCGTCTTACACGTGCCTAATGGTGTGGACGAGGTAGATGGACCAAGCGGCGGTCTTCCCATGACAATCGCGGCATACTCGGCGATAACGAAGAAGCCGACCAATGAGTACGTCTACAGCACCGGCACTATTGACAGCAGCGGAAATGTAGGTGATGTCGGCGGCGTTTACTATAAGGCAGAGGCAGCAGCGCAAAATGGCGCTCGCGTTATCCTCGTCCCGTATGATCAAACCGTCGTAAGCACCACTGATCCGCTAGCATCAAATCCGACAACAGGGCTCGTAAACTTACAATCGCTGTTGCATAGCGAAGGCTATAATGTGACCGTCATCGGGGTCAAAACCCTAGACGACGCGTTACCCTACTATTTCAGTTGAAGGAGCGTGTGCCGAGCCACTGAGGTAACCAAGAATGGAAGCCGTAATCAAGCGGCGTCTAGAATTACTCATTACGCTGCTCGTTGTTGGAGTCGTGGTGGGTGCTGCCCTCGTCGTCGTCGGAGCAGAGAATGCGATACCGGGAGCCAGCACTGGTTACATCAGTGTCGTCAAACCGCCACAAACGTCGCAATCGCCAGATCAACAAGCTCAGCAGCAAGCGCAATATGAAGCGCGCGTGAAAAGCCTCCTTGCGATCGCAAACAAAGACCCACGCGTGAACACGCTGGTCGCCGGAAAGAACTATACCGTCGTTGGAATCGCCATTCTCAGATCGTCTCCCCCTTCGCCCGGTGCGCCCCCTGTCGATAATGCTGCTCTGGTGCTCCGAGTCGAGGGCAAGTTTTACAAGATCAACATTGATATACCGGATGAGAAGGTAATCTCTGTGGAGGAACGCATCTGCTACGGTCCGGCGTGTAATGACTAGCATCAGGCCGCGCGACGCAAGGCACAGTTATGGTAGGGGGGGCTATTCGAGGGAAGACGCTCTTTGCGGCAGCTATTTTTGTCGCCTCGGTACTCGTACTCGCGTTCAAATTGTTCAACCCTACGCCGGTGCAAATCGTCGTTGAGGGAAACACTGCCATCATGACTCAGGTTCCGGGGCTATTCACCTACGCCGACGTGCTCGTAATCGCCATTGCGTGCGTTCTTATGAGCGTGAGCGGCATGTACATCTTGTTGCACGACTCGATCACCCCTGTGATCCCTGCGTCTGTATCTGCTGGCGATGCAATCCTTGAAGAACGGCGGCAGCGGTGGGAAGAGGTTGCCAAAACGCTTAAAGACGATGAGCAGACGCTTTTCAAAGCGATCATTGATGAGGGAATCGTTAACCAAAGCGAACTGGTCGAACGCACGGGCCTTCCGAAATCCAACGTCAGCAGAGCGCTCTACGGGCTTGAAAGCAGAGGCCTGATCGAGCGCAGGCGGCGCGGAATGGGAAATGTGGTGCTGCTCAAGTAATAGCTCGTTAGTGAGCAGCTTCTTTGCACTTTGCTCTTCTGGCGGGTTGGTCGCACCAGCCGGTGCGGTGCACTGACAGAAACGGCGTCAATATTCTTTTTTTGATTACGCACCGAGTACTGTCGGACTGTGATGCACGTGACTAGGACCATCCGCGTTCACCTCCGAAGTGCAAGACAAGGCAACAACCTTATAGAATCGGAAGCGCGCGAATAGAGATAGAGAAGGTGGAACCGTGAGCATGAATGAAGCTGCATAAGTGCGATAGTGAACTGCAATCTCCACTGCGGCGACTGTCCGAGTGACTCGGAAGAGATTGCGGATTTAGCGCGCGATTTGCATAAGAAGACGATCGAGTATTATTTCGAGCGAGTCGCTCCACGGCTTGTCACGTAATTCAAACCTTCGCCAATTATGCTGTGTTACAAGACCATTAGGGCAATAGTGAAGCTTCCGTGTAAACGCAGGTACCGCGACCACAGCGCCAGCCACGGTCTAAGATCAGCAATTGTTGCTGGAAGCATGGATTTCAGGGGAGCTGGAATGCGCGGGTCTCGAGACGTGCGAGAAGTTCAATTTCCTACCAACACTCGGAGATGCCCACACGAAGGACGTCAAAACGATCAACGAGCAGGGATGGACGTGTTCCACGGGAAAAAGTGACCTTGGTAAATGGTGATACACTCAGCGAGCTCAGCATCTTAGGCAATGATCACAAAGTACTTTATGTGTGTTCCCACGCATACGAATCCATTAGAGCGTGGAGCTTTTTGCGTTCATACTCCGGCTTGGCAGTGAGAATCGAGGCGTGACTGTTTGAGAATGGGGAATCTGATTGTTTGGTAGCTGTCCTGGGATGTCGCACTTACGCACGCCTACCTTGGCGATCAAAAAGTGCCCGCGGTGCGGTGAAGATGTGGAAATCTTTTCGTCAGACGTCAAGGTCAAATGTGGCAAGTGTGGACTTACGGTGTTCAACGACATGAACCTGTGCGTTCACTGGTGCGCCTACGCGAAAGAATGCGTTGGCTCTGAACTCTACGAGCAGCTAAAGAGGGGCGACAAAAAGCAGACTTAGTCCCCGTAACGTTTTCACGTCAGAGGCGGTAGCCCGCAGCGACTTTTCACGACAAGGAGCAAGCTTGGTCCCCATAATTTTCTTAGCATCAACAACGGTGGCTCGCAGCGACTTTTCAGCGGTGAAACCTTATATCTGCGAACACTAACGTGTTGGCTACTAGACCTTCGGCCTGCAACCATGTCGTTTGATGGGGATTAAGCAGTGAACGAACGCAGCGACGCGCGATCCGAGCGCTTCGAAATAGTGTCAGGCTTTCTCCGCGCTTTTTCTGACGCCGCGGTGCTCACCGACGCTGAAGGCATCATCCTCGCTGTCAACGAAGCAGCTGTTGAGCGGATGAGCACTACAGCTGCCACGCTCGTCGGCGCCAACGCGTACGATGTTCTTCCTGCAGAGGCAGCGCAGAGACGCCGGAGATGGATGGTAGAGGTCATCGCCTCAGGTACTCCGATGCATGCAGACGAATGGAGCGAAGGGCGACGTTTTCGAATATCCATCTATCCCATTGCCAAAACGAACGGATCGGTCACACGCCTGCTGACGATTGACCGGGCAGTGACGGAAGAGCGTGATGTCATTGACGAGCAACAGCGCCTTGCTGTGCTTGATTCGGCAACTGACGCGATCATCATTTTTGATCTCGATGGGCATATAAAGTATTGGAACAAGGGTGCGGAACAGCATTACGGGTGGAAGCAAGACGCCGTGCGAGGCGTGATAATCCATACGCTGCTCCGCACTATTTTTCCATCCAGCCTTGCGGACGTCACGAGTCAGCTCTTGCGTGCGGGCAGGTGGGAGGGGGAGTTACGACATACCACTCGCGCCGGCATTATCCTGACAGTAATGAGCCACTGGACGCTGCAGTACGATGCACGGAACGTGCCGGTCGCAGTCCTCGAGACTGCGCGAGACATCACCGAGCGGAAGACGGCCGAGGAAAAACTCCGTGCCGCTTCGCTCTATGCAAGAAGCCTTATCGAAGCAAGCCTCGATCCCCTCGTTACCATCAATGCTGACGGAAAAATCACGGATGTCAACAAGGCAACAGAGGAGGTGACTGGCCTTTCGCGTGAACAGCTAATTGAAAGTGACTTCAGCAGCTATTTCACTGAGCCGGAAAAAGCAAATGCAGGGTACCGAGAAGTCTTCACTGACGGTTTTGTCAGAGACTACCCTCTGGCTATTCGGCACAAATCGGGCAGAATCACCGATGTATTATACAACGCGACATTATTCAAGAATGAACGGAACGAGATTCAGGGAGTTTTTGCGGCTGCGCGGGACATCACCGAGCGGAAGCAGGCTGAGCACCAGCTGCAAGAGCACGCTAACCGCACTTCCGTGCTCAACGACGTCATCCACGCCATCAATGAAGCTAGCGACCTTCCGACGTTGTTCGGACAGGCCTTAGCCACGACGATTGAGCGACTGGGTTTTGCTGCTGGATTCATTGCCACTGAAAACGAAGCTGGGCAGCTGCAGGTGCGCTATGCCCACAATTTACCTTCAGCCTTTGTCGAATCCATCGATCAGATCGATATCGACGCCAACCCCTCAGTACGAGAAGTGTATCGTAAAAAGGAACTCGTTATCGTCGAGGAACTGGCTGCCGATACGCTTGCCGCCCGCCACGGAATGCAAGGAGCGGCCGTTTCTGTTCCAATTTTCGCCGAGGGTGCCCTTATAGGGGAATTCACGATATATACAATGCGCCCGCGCTCTTTTTCACCAGAGGAGCGAAATCTCCTCCGCACGATCGCTACTGAATTCGGCACGGCCTTGTCGAAGCTCGAGGCACAGGCAGCCGCTCGCCACTACGCCGAGGAACTCGCGGAATATTCCGCCCACCTCGAGGAGCTCGTAGAGAAACGTACGGTGCAGCTCCGGGACGTCGAACGCCTTGCCGGCATCGGCGAGACTGCCGCTATGATCGGCCATGATCTCCGCAACCCGTTGCAAGGTCTCCAGTACATTGTCGATTTGCAGAGGCTCCGCTTCGAACGCTTACCTCTCGCCGAGCGAGGCCGCGATGAGTGGAAAAAAGAACAAGAGCTCTTTGCCAAGATCAGTGACCAGATTTTCTATATGGATAAGGTCGTCGGTGATCTCCAAGACTACGCCCGTCCTATCGTGCCCCAACACGAGGAAATCGTTGTCAAGAAGCTGATCCAAGACGTCATTCAGTCGCTGCCGCAAACGGACGGCGTGCGCATTGTTGCAGAGGTCTCAGACCTGCACTTGATGGCCGATCCTCACCTTATGCGACGCGTGTTAGCAAACCTAATCCTCAACGCCGTGCAGGCGATGCCTGACGGCGGGACGGTCATCGTTAGGGCATCTACCGACGATGGCTGGGTGGAAATAAGTGTGCACGATAATGGCACCGGCATTCCGAACGACCTTAAGGACGAGCTCTTTAAACCGCTCATCACCAGCAAGGCGAAGGGAACGGGCCTTGGTTTGGCAGTGGTGAAGCGGATCGTGGAGTCGCACGCCGGGCAAGTTATAGTTGAGAGTGAAGGAGGAAAAGGATCGACCTTTACCGTGAAGTTACCGGCCGCTGTGGAACTGAAAATCGAACGCGACTCGTCGTCGCGAAGTTAACGTTTGGAGCTGCCGACTGCAAGACGCCCCCTTTTTCTTTGTTTTTCGCCCTCCGAAAGCGAATTTTCTTAGTGGAAGGTTCTTATTCATACCGCGAAAACTCAATACGAAGAATGCCTTGTTGCACAGTCCTAGTGATTACGGGTTTTGTAGTTCGTCGCAGACTAAAGAGATGTTGTTCTTGTAGAACTCGGAGCCGGATATGCAGGGGATGATTGCATCCAGCAGCGCGCGAAAGAGGAGTTAGACATGGGGGAGCACCCCGCTGAGACCAATCAAAAACAGCGCCGCGATCACTTCTTCTGTCAGCTTGCCCGCCGCCATCTTAAAGCCGGTGAAAGCGACAAAGACGGCTGGATGGTCGTTCCCGAAACAAAGGGAACATCAGCGGATTATAATGAACGCGAAATAGAAGGCTTTCTTGAGCGCCTCACAGCCGACGGATGGATCGAAGTGAAGGATGCGGCGCAAGTTAGCGAAATGTGCGCACGATTGACATCAGCAGGCAGAGCGCGTGCTCAAGTAATCTGCAAGGATGCGCCGCTCGCTCAGTGACGGCGAACTGTAATTTCGTACGGAAGAACCAGACTGGGTGGTCGCGGCGTGGTCTTCAAACCTTCAATCAATGAAGCGACCGCACAGTGTAGGTCCACTAGCTAATTAAGTAATGAACGAGCACGAGCGAGCGGCGATGGTGCGATGGATTTCGATGAATGCATCCGGTTTGCAAGGAGCACATCGTATGTGCGGTTGCGACCGGGACGGCGACCAGCCGCGCGTGCGCACGTCCGGGATGTCTTGCGGCCAAGGACGGCTTCTATTTTTCAAGCGCGAAGGTGAAAGCGGTGTATCAGCAGCTGACGGCAAACCCTAAGGCTGAATTGTGTTTGTACGCCCCGCCCGGATGCCCGCCCAGCGCGAAGGAAGGAATGATGAACATAGGGAAAGCGATGCGGGTGTCGGGTGTAGTCGCGTTTCTTGGTGATCCGAAGCTTAGGGAGCGTCTCCTAGAGGAGCGCTCGTTCTTGCGTCCTAATGCTGAGAACGTCGCCATATTCCGCGTTGAAAAAGGCGACGCCTGGTTTTGGACATTTGCGACAGCGAGCGTGAGTTTGCAACTGAACGATCTCTTTTTAGCGGAGCTCCGTAAGAAGGAAACTAGAGATCGACTGGGAGCGAAATGACAACTCAAAATCTTACTACCAAAGACGCAATCGAGCAAAGGCATAGCATTCGAAAATTTAAGAGCGACCGTATTCCCGAAGAGTATATTCTGGCGCTTATAGACGCTGCTAGATTGGCGCCCTCAGCCTCCAATACGCAACCGTGGCGGTTCAAGATAGTTTCTGATGAAGAGACCAAGGTCAAATTGGCGGAAGCAGCGTATCGTCAGTCATTTGTGGCGCATGCTCCGGTTGTGCTCGTATGCTGCGCAGATCTCCACGGCTACTTTGAAGGTATCGCCGCGAGAAGTCAGGATTTTGGAAAAGAGGGTGCACTGGAAGAAAGTATGGTGAGCGTTCTTCGTGAACGGGCCGAACAACTGAAAACGATGAACGTCCAAGATCTGGCTCCTGGCATAGCTTTCAACGTCGCGATCGCAATTGAACATATCGTGTTGCGGGCCTTGGATTTCGGCTTAGGGAGCTGCTGGGTAAGAATGATCGATGAACAAAAGATCAAGGACATTTTTGGCTGGGCTAACTCGATGCACGTCGTTGCACTGCTGCCGCTCGGCTACCCTGATGAGGCCCCTGCTCCACGAAAGCGGCGCACTATCGAGGAAATCGTGCTCTAATGAAATGGCGGCTTAGCGCGCATGCGTGCTTGTACAACAACGTCTGTTTGAAAACTTGCTCTTGCTCAGAACTACGGTAGTGACTCGGTTTGTCCGTGAGTCACCTGCTAGCCTCGGTGAGCCCAACACGTCGTTAGATTTATTTCCCTCTTAAGTTTTCGGGTCCCGGCGACGATCTGCTTGCGTTTGTTCGTTTTCAAGCACGGACCAACGTGTTGAGGCTCACAAAACGTGGAAGACCGCGTCTTAAAGAATCCCATCTCACGACGTTCAATATCAAGTCCTTACGCTAACTATATGCTGATTGATGACGATAAAGTCCCCGTTTGGCGTCAACAGCGCTCCGGCTCACCGCGCAGCCTTCCGCACCGGGCTCATGTTGGCTCCTGGTCGCATTGATGGTAGATTCCATTGCCAAAAGCGGGAAGGTCGGTCTGGTTACTAACTTGCGTATAGGTGGCCATTGTCAAAAAATTACAGCTCCCAGTGGCGGCGTTCGCGCGCGAACGAGAAGTCATCGCAAGCTAAGGCTCTCAAGGTCTCTTCGGTCGTTTTCAAATCGTATTTGGTCGAGAAGACTCTTGAGCTCGGCTCTTGATTCGTCCCGACTCTTTTCTAACTTCGTCACGCGTTCTTTTAAGTCATTTATTTCGCTTTCGTAGTCCATTTTTTTGATCCCCATTCTCTCGAATGATTCTGCATTAGACGCGGCAGCGTATTAATGCGCTACTCCGGCTCGTTCGCCCCCCTCTGGTCGCGCTGCTAATGCGATTATACTTGGACCTTTCTCACAATCTCTGGCAGTTGCTGCCGGGCGTTATCCGAAAGCCATGCCTCGTGTGCGCGGTCCCGTAGGAACTGATACGCTTCCCAACTACACGAATACTTTCCTAGCAGTTTTTCAGGCTGCCGCATCTGCGTAGCCGTTCATGTAGTAGGCGAGTTCGAGTACGAGTTCATCGACTGCTATGCGGTCGTTGTCGGTTGGCTGGCAGTCGGCGAGGGCGTGGTGCAACTGCTGATTGCGACTGACGCGTTTGCATCGCCGGGGCGGGACTTACGGGTTCCGTAGCAGTGCAGCCGGCCACGAGGACAGGGGCGCCCACAAGCACAAGCACGCCCAGTTATCGCGATTTGTCGCTGCGGTTGATCTATCAGCCGTTCGTTCCTCAAACCAGTAAAGATCGAGACGTAAAGAGAAGTGCCGCCATTTGGGCATTCCACCTTAATCTCATTGCGCGGACGCGACGTTTAGAGTACGCACGCGTTCGAGAGTCTTCTTCACGTGGGCAGAGTTTCCTAATTCGGCTGGAACCTGCTGTGCCCAAATACCGGTTAGAGTCTCACGGAGGGGGTGGCAAGTACTCGTACTGACCGGTCCAGACGTATTGATCAGTCTGCACAATCAGGCTGCCTGGAGTTCCTAGCGAAGACCCTGTATCATAAATGGCATAGACGGTCGTTGCATTCCCTTTTGCGCGCTGATTCGCTTCTGGACTGAGCGGACTCGGGTACGAGGTTGCCACTAACCGGTAACCAGCGCTGTTATTAGTGACGTATGCTGTCGCGGCGTCAGGAGAACCGAACTGCATCACCGAGACGTTTTCAGTATAGGTGAGGTTTACTGAGCTGTTAGCAGATGATGGGTATGTCCACGCGTCCATTATATCTGCAGATGTTGCATTTATCGGCGTGACAAGCCACGCAGTCAAATTATTTGGATGTTCTGCCCTCAGCGTCGTGTTGTACGCCTCGATGTATTGCGCAAGCTGCGGGTCCGGCGGCGCTACTGGCGTGGTGGTTGATTTTATGCAACCGGCGATAGCTATGGATGCGACGATAAGGAGCGCAATAGCAGCTGCCTCTTTTTTTGCCATCCGTTTCGCCTTCTTCAGCGTCGAGTGCTTTAAAAGGATTAATCAAACAAGTTTCATGGATGAGAAGAAACTTAAGTCTTTCTGAGTCGGTGTCCAAGCGCAGCAAACGGCGAGCGGTTTTTACCGCAGATTGTAACGGTCGCATACTCATCGGCGAGGTTAGGGCGGCCATTACGCGCAAGATGCTCTTCATCTATAGAGTAACTATTGGTTGGCGTAGCTATTGAAAACAGGAAGGCTGCGGTTTGATCCAGCCAGTTTGCTCGCGCCAAATGCTGCGTTTTGTCGAGAATGGTTATGTGGGTCGCATCCGATGTGCTTTGCCTCCCAGCTCTGCAAACTACCGAAAGCTTATTATGTGCTTGCCCCCTACATTGCGAGAGAGTTCGGGGAAAGGCACTCAAATTTTAAGTTCGTTCAGGCACCGATAACAAGCAAAAACTTCCTGAAAAACAAGCCCAACAGATATGACTGATGCCATCGTAACAGAGAATTTGAGCAAACAGTTTGGCCAGTTTGAGGCACTGAAGGGCCTGAACTTGACAATAGAGCCAGGGGTTTGTGTGGGATACCTTGGACCGAACGGCGCCGGTAAAACCACGACAATCAAGATTTTGACTAGTCTTCTTCGACCAACTGGCGGCAAAGCGTTTCTCAACGGAATCGATGTCGTGCGCAACCCTAAAGAAGCGCTCGCAAGCGTTGGTGCTGTTGTTGAGACGCCCCAGCTTTATCCGCAGCTCACCCCTCTCGAGATCCTGGCGTACTTAGGGCAGCTACGCGGTTTGGACAAGGATGTGATTAGAGAGCGCTCGGTCGCCGTGCTCGAAGAGGTAAAGATGTCGGACTTAGCCCATAAGCGAACGGGCGACTTCTCGACCGGCATGAAGCAGCGCGTTGCAATTGCTGCGGCGCTCTTGCATGATCCATCTATTCTGATCTTCGATGAGCCAACCATAGGTCTTGACCCGCGCGGCATGATAGAGGTCAGGGAGCTCATCATGCAGCTTAAAGAGAGAGATTTTACTATTTTCATGAGCTCTCACCTCCTTTACGAGGTGCAGGAGGTGTGCGATAAGGTCGCGATCGTTGACAAAGGGACGCTCCTCGTCTATGATACCGTCGCCAACCTGTCGCACGCAGGCGAGGGCGGCGTCTCGCTCACGGCCGTTGATCCGATAACCGCTGAACAATGCGCCTCCGTGCAGGCGCTGCCTAACGTGAAATCGGTGAAGCGCGTCGCTACGTCAGAGCTCCTTATAGCTGTCGAAGGCGGATTGGGCGAGCAATCGGACCTGCTTGACCAGGTGAAGGGTATCGGAATACGCGTCGCCTTCTACAGGCCTGTACGGTCTGCGATAGAAGATGTTTATTTGAGGCTTGTGCCAGAGGAGGGGTCATAATGCCACCAAGTGATCTCAGGCAGATGGCAGTGGTGACAAAGTACGAGCTGCTCAAGTACCTGCGGAGCAGGAGGCTACTGATCATAGTTGCACTGCTTGCCATAATACTCATCCTTAACCTGGTCTTGCCTCCCACCATAGGATCCGGTTATGACCCTGATCCGACGACATTTACGTCGACGATGCTTGGCGAAATCGGAATTCTTATCGTGCTTCTTGCAACGTTCTTCGGGGCAGACGCAATCGTGTCTGAATTTGAATCAAAAACAGGCCTACTGCTTCTCCCGAACCCAGTAAAAAGGCACGTGCTCGTGCTTGGCAAGTTCATCGCAAGCGCAATGATATCGGTCGGGGCAGTCGCGCTTTACTACGCCGTTACAGTAATCGCTGTTATTGCAATTGATGGAAGCATTGCTGCGAACACAAGCCTCTCATTCTTGTACGCCTTAACCTATGTGTTCGCGATACTGGCGATCGCGTACCTCTTCAGCTCTATTTTCAAAAGCTCAGTGTATTCGATCGTGCTCACTTTTTTTACGTTTTTTTTGATACTGCCCATAATTGACAGTTTGGGGGCCAGCCTTGCACACTTTAAGCCGTGGTTTACACTCACCTTTGCATCTGGCATTGTTCTCGACATCTTGCAGCAGCCGTACCCTGTTGATGTAGTGCGCACCGTAGAGCGGACGTTTCGTAACACGACGAGAACCCTTACCGTCGCGGCGTACTACCCGTCGGTGCCGCAGGCCCTTGCGGTGATTTTCGTGTACTTTATAGTTGGTCTTATATTGGCCCTGTACATAACGAAGCGACGGGAGATGTGAACACAAGAACACTTGAGACTGAGTTAGTTCGTCGCTTCGCCGTGCCCACGCGCTTATCACTTCGCAATTTGACGCCGCTCATCGAGATAACGCAAAAGGAACACGGACCATGTGCACAAAGTCAAACATCTGGACTGCGCTCAGCGCCGGAATCCTACGCCGATTAGGGCATGGTTCTGCGAGAGTTGGGCGGACCGCTTGTGCGCAAGGACGCACCAACTCTATGAACTGCGGGACCTCTGTGTGCCACTTGCAGCACTTCTCCGTGCGCGCCCTAACCAAGTTATCTACGCGGTGCGCCAAGTGCCACGACGCCCTACAAAGGCCTGGGATTCGGTTTGTCCCATACTTCTCGGCGCTGTCATATCGGCATCATCTTAGCCTGGCGACTGACCGCCCTGTTCTTTGCGTTTCCTTCGCGCGGCTCGCAACACGGGCGATTTTGTTCGGCCCGCCGACGCGTGGCGCGAGCGTTGCGCATTCGGCAATCCGGTAGCCACCGACGCGACGAGGCTGCTGGCCTGAGTGGCTACCTGAGGAGGCAACACATAGAAGGCGCTGACGATCGCCCCGACGTGCAAATTAGCGCCGTCAAGGAAACTAAGCTTCTTCAAGGTTCGCCGGGCTGCATGCGATTACTAGCAAACAGGCCTACCAGTAGTCTTACGGCTTTTGCCTCAGGGGTGCCTATCGTTCCGAGAGCATCTGCGGCTGCCAATCGTTTCATGACTTCCTCGCTTGGGTTATTGAGCAGCTGTATCAGAAGCCCCCGGCATTTTTGTGCTGTATTATTCCTAGGGCTTGTGCTGCGCTCCATCGAACATCGGCGCAGTCAGCTTCAAGGCTTGAACAAGAGCCCCTCCAGTTCGGGCATCCTTTATCTGTTGCAGCCCCCACGCCGCTACCGTCGAACGTCCGATCGGCATCTCCCAACGCTTAAATAAGGGAATAGACGACTGCTGCGCGCTTTAACCGTAAGCGCCCATCCCGCTCGCATCGGACGCCGCGATCGGCGTCTTTCAGAGCAGCGATGTGTGGTTCCACTGCTTGTTCGCCTATGACCACCAGAGATTCAGCTGCGCCCCACGGAGGTTACAGTCAACGTCTTTCAAAGCGCGCACGAGAGGGCCGACAGACGCGCGTCTTTGGTCAACCGAAGGATCCGCGCCGCGTGCCACCGGACGTCGCAGTCGTCACTTTTCGGCTGTTCAATAACCCTGCTCACGGTCTCCATTTGCGAATCCTCCTCTGTTGTGCGTTGTGACCGCATATATGCTTCTTCTCCTTGCTACGGTTCAGGCCGAGGCCGATGGCTGCGTTGGTAGCGATGTGTTTGCGCGGTATGCGTCGCTGCATATCGTAGCAATTCATGCGCCTTGTCATATGTACATCTCGCAGCCAAGCGCCCCAATTGGTCTATGGCAATCCGGTTAGGACAGTTCAATGCTTGCGCCATAGGAGCGTGAGTAAGTCGCTAAGCGACTCTATCGCACGCTCGTAGGTCGGCGGACCACGATCGTTTCGGAGACGACATACCGTGTGCATTCCGAGCTGAGACGCGGTCTCTAGGTTTCGCGGCTGGTCGTCAACAAAAACGCACCGGGATGACGCAACGCTGAGCGACTCCAGAAGAACGTGATACAAGCGACGGTCGGGCTTCCTGAAGCCGTGATCACCGCTGATAACGACTGACGCGAAGAACCGGTCGAGGGAAAAGCGCCTTCTAAGATAAGCGGACCACTCGCTCACGTCGTTCGACAGCATGGCAAGCACATAGCGCTTCTTGAGCCGTTCAGCGATAGCAAGAAAGTCAGGATCGAGGTTCAGCTGTGTGTGAGGTACTCCCGCTGGCTGGCCGGATACGGGCACCCAACCCGCATCCAGAACTCCCGAGACGATATCTGGCCCAGACTGGCCGGCAGGTACGGCTGTCGAACCGCGTCGCCGTTCGTGCAGCCGCATTCACACGCGACAAAAGGGATAAGCAGATTGCTGACGTCATCATCCTCCACGAAGGTGACGCCCATCGCATCGAAAACCACGACATCGATGTTCCTGAATCGCATGGCATACTCTTGCGACGTACAGGGAGCGCATGCCACTTGTGTTTCACGACGTTAACGCCAACTGACGCTTAGTCACTAGTGAAGTGCTACAGCGCGACCAAGCTCGTAGGCTAATTGTTCCTTTGTGTAACGCGGGTCTGCCGGTCACGTGAACCGCCTGTGGGTTGTCCGATTCTTGCACGGCGGTTTCGAAGCATCCGCTCAAATCCTGAGACGTTCCGAGCAAAATATTGGTTTTGTTTTGAAAGCACGCAACGATATGTCGTCCGCTTACCATTGGGTATAGTCAGATCGCGGCGGCAAACGCGTGCTTACGGGCAACGCGGCCAAAGCAGGACAGGCGCCGTGTGAGGTAGCTCGTCGTGCCTTGAAGACGCACAGACACGAAGCTATATGTCGGAGCCCGACACTCGTACCATCGGCGGAGATTCTAAGATGCGAAAACACATTTTCGTGATGGTCGCGGCCCTACTGCTAACTGCCACGGTCCTCGTTGCTGGATGCGTCAGCACTAACACTTCACCTACTCCAACCGCTTCTGCGACGCGAAGCCCGACGTTCGCCCCTAAAAACATCTCGGGATACCTCAACTACACGAACAGTTCTGCCGGCATCGCGATTCAGTATCCCCCTTCGTGGCAACTCGCAGAACCAGGAGGGGGCTACGCACCTATTGCCTGGTTTAATGTGACCGGCGTCGACATGTCATTTGCGATCGCGTCTGAGAATTTAGGACAGGGCGCGACGCTCAATGGATATTCGCAGGACCTTATATCGGCACTACAGCAAAACGGTACTAGCTTCACGCTGCTCAGCTCGAGCAATACTACGCTCGCAGGCTATCCTGGGCAGAAACTCGTCTTTACTCTTGTTAGCGGAGGCATTACTACGCAGAACATCGTCGAGCTAACGTTGGTCAATAATACCGGTTACACATTAACTTACCACGCGACACAAGACGTGTACCCCACTTACGTCGACATTGCGCAGAACATGATGCAGTCGTTCAATATTACCTCGTGAAAGACAACAACGTCGCTTCCTGCGTTTTCGGGCTGTTGGTACTAGCGTGGCTGATGGTCCTCTGCGTGGCAGCTGACGCAGTCGAGGCGCTTGAAACAGTCACGTGCGTTGCGCGTGTCGCTCGCGCTTGCAGGCCTTCTCTGGCGTCAGAGTGCTATGTCGTGATGTGACACGACCGCCGCGACTCAGCGGTCCTCCTCGTTCAAACCCGCACGCGGTGGTTTCCCTAAGCCGTGTGCGTTGGCGTAACTAGTACTGAAGCGCGTACCAACACGCAAGCGCGGCCGCGAGCACGAGGTCACCGTATTCGCCGTCGCGCCACGCTTCCTCCCACGGACTGCCTGAACTGATGCTGGCCCTCGCTGCGAAATCTTGTAGCTCATCTTTCAACAGGTCCCATAGCGGCAGCTCGTTTGTTGCGTGGAGCCAACTTTTGTTGAGCAGCAGCTTCATTGAACGCGCGAGGTCACGCTTTGGAACGCGATAAAAGCCGCCCTCGTACGAAACGTCGTCTCCTCCGATTACCACCGGCATCGGCAGGAGGCGTGCCGCGCGGAACGCGTCGATGGCGGAGAGGCCTACACCCGTGGCGTCCACGACGAGGTAGTGTGGCTCGAACCGTCGTGGCCCAGATAAACGTTTCGGCGTGAGGGCGCGGACCCGACGTATGATCGTGAGCGGTGGCGTGGCTGGGGGGAATCGTTCTATGTGGCGAACCTGCAGCTTGATCGGCTGATCGAGCGGCTCGCCGCGACCCGGGCGCAGTCCGCCAAGTGTTGCCCACGGCGCTTCGGGCGCTCCGCTTGCGAGTAGGCTCTGTCCGATCTTTTCGATCGCCACAAGAGCGGAAAAGCCGTCGGCGCGACCGAGATCACAGCCGATGAAAACTCCGGCCACACTGTGCCGCGAGTCCTCACCCGGTTTGTAGCGAGCATAGCGTCTTGAGAGTTCCTGGGCGTCTGAGTCGCTGATCACGTGATCCGTCTGTATATTTCTCTTAGTCCTTAGTTCCTTCCCCGTTTTTCCTGCTTTGTTCCGTTAATCGTGCATCACTGTCACTTCGGGGTGCGCTGAGCACGTTGATAGAGCCCCCCGAGCGGGCGCCCACCGACGGCGCACGCACGTGCGTTTCGTGCAGTTTTCCCGCTGTTGCGTTTGATACTTGTACGGTGCTGCTGCTGGGACGTGCGAGGAGGAAGCGAGCATCTAAGCTTCACAAAACGCGATCAAATCAAAAAATTTAAGCAGATTGGAAAACAATTGGTTTTCTGGTGTTGGTAATGCCATCAAGCACGTTAAATCAAGCGTATGCCGGAACGATTGGCTTTGGTGCTGCGGCTGGACATGAGCGCCTCCGTGAGCTGTTGCAGCAGGCAATCGACGAAGTTGCACGAAGATATGAACACCGGTACCTGCAGCCCAGTCTCGTGTCTTTCGTGCTCGCACGCATGGTGCACGAGGCTGCTCCTGCGTTTTCTGAAGCACTCGTGCGAACCGAGTTTCTCAAGTTCGCCGTTGAATTTACCGAGCAGCTAGATCGGGCGACGCACGGGAGATTTTCGCTAAGCCACGTGTGGAAGACGTAATCGGTGCCGCGGATGCTGCTGCTGCACGTCTGAGCGCACACAGAACCGTCGTTCGTGGCAGGAACAAGCGAATAATTTGTGCGTACCGTGTTCCGTGTCAAAAAAATAGAAGACGCGTTCGTCTCGCGCGGTGCTCCCAAAAAGTCAAAAAAGCACAATAGGGAGACATTGTAAGCGGCAACGCGTGGAGTAGTTAGCGTTGTGGGCCTCTTAGAGCCCATTATAGATCGCACAGGAGAAGGCTAACGCGGTCGATACGTGGGCGCAAACGTCTTGGTCAGAGAGATGTTCGGGAGGAATAAGCGCACTGGTGCACGATCGTACACCTTCTGTACGCACACAAATTTGGTAATAATTCTTAACAGGCAGACCGGAGCGATACAGACGGGCGGGGCTGGACCTGAAAACAAGCTTTCGTTTTTAGCCGGAGCTGTTAAGTCTAGATCGTGATCGGTCGCTCAGACGCCGGGCAGGACGCCGGACAGCGTGATGACGAGCGGCACCAACGCCAGACACCCGATAAGTATGCAAAAATAGCCGAAGTTTATCCGCTCTGCAACTCTCAAGAGTGTACTGATGGTTAATATCGAAAAGACGAACGCGATGACGATGGCGATAAGCGCGTACAGGGTGAAGTACGACCCGCTTTTTATAACGGTGAGCCCTATCTCAGCCCCGATCACTGCAGGGATGTACATCAGAAAGCTCAGATTGAGCGCATCCTGTGCAGAATATCGACGCAAGAGGAGTGCTGACACGGTCAATCCCGAGCGACTGAAGCCTGGGAGTATTGCCACGCCTTGCAGCATCCCCACGATGATGGCGTCTATCGGTGACAGTGACCGGTTTCGCTTGCCGACTCGCTGCCGCGCATGCAGCTGCAGCAGCCCGGTGCCGATGAGGAGCGCGCCGATAAACGCGATGGCGTAACTACCCGTCAGCTGTAGCTTTGTCAGGCCGAAGATGAGCAACGGGGCGCCAATGAGCGCGGTAGCTAACGTGGCGATGATGAGAAACGTCGTCAGTCGGTTGTACCCGCTCGGGTGGCGAACGTCTCGAACGTACGTCGGCACGTTCCGCAACAATTTGAGGATATCGCCTCGATAAAACAGTGCGACGGCGCACAGCGACCCGATGTGCAACCAAATGGCGTAGTACACTGCTTCGGTGAGGTTCATATTGTAGAAGCTCACCAATATGACGGACATCATCGCCTTGCTGCTGACCGGAAGCCACTCGGTTATGCCCTGTATGATGCCGAGGACGATTGACTGTATGAGCTGAGAGATGTCCATGCAGGCTACCTGTAAGTGCGACCGAGTCTATAAAAATCTTTGGTCGGCCACGCAATCGGGCCGCTCCTCCAGATTGCGTGAACGCTGTGCTCAGCTGATTTTGGCGCTCCTAGGTGCCTCTTCGAGCCTTGTGGCCTTTGGCATCAGGTTCTCTGAGGTGCACGATATCTCTGAAAAACGCCTATTTTTCGTAGGATCGAAGAATACCGGTTTACGCACTTCTTAGCGTAAAGAGGAGGGCAACATAGCATTCTGTGGAGCGGAAGAAACTGAAACCGACGATGCTATAAGCGCGTTGGTCAACGTGTTGGTGGTGTCTATGAAAGCAGTTTCGATTATTCGGAGAAGATTGAAAGAGGGCAAGACGTACGAAGACTTCCGGAGGGCTTGGTACCATACCGCGGGATTCGGGACCGTCAGCACGCTATATACTGTGATTAACGCATTTGATCCGCGGGAGATTATCGTCATCGGCTTTGTTGAAATAGGTTCTGCGACGGACCCTCGATCGCTCCTAAGAATAGATGTCAAAGAACGGCTTGAACATCCGCTCGCCGCTGTGATTGAACCAGAAATAGGACGTGAATTTGGACTTCTAGTCTCTGAAGATGATTTTTCTGCCGCCGGCGCACTTGCATATAAACCGCCTTCAATTGCCGGGGCAGAGACCGATCTCGTGGAGATCGCTCACGGCTTATCAGAAGCGCGGAAGCTGATAGCCGAGGCTTCCATAGAACGGGACAGCGCTAAAAAGGCAGAAAAATGAGCTGATTCAGGGAATAACCGGCAGTACTCTTAGGGTCTGTATCGGAGGGATCATCGCTTTGGATCAAGAGTAACGGGCGTTAAAGCACAAACGTTTTCAAGCGCGTGCACAACAAGCAATCTAAACTATGTGACCAGCGAAAATAGATTGATAACAGTTATAAATTCACGTCAAATCGCCTACAGAGGACCTCTTCTCAGCGCCGATGTGCGACTTATTGCGCGTGATGGTGGTGCTCCTCCTCGCTCGGATGCAGATGTTCGTGCAGCAGCTCGCCGTGCCAGTGCATGTGCTCGTGAATGCAGTTCGCGGACAACAATAGGTCTTGATCGTTCATCACCGCAGTACTGCTGGAGTCCTCGAGGATGGTGTGGTCCTCGCCAAAGACAATGGCCCTCGTGCTTATTTCTTCGACGATATTCATATCGTGGGTGGCCGTGATGATCGTTTTTCCCGCTTTTGCCAGATCCTGGAGAAGCTCTGTAAGCCACAATTGCGTGCGCGGGTCTAGCCCTCCGGTAGGCTCATCCAACAACAAGACGTCGGGATTAATAGACAGTATCGAGGCGATACAAACCTTTTTTCGCTCGCCGCCGCTCAAGGTGTGCGGTGCCCGATCCCTTACGTTAGAGAGGGCCAGCATCGTTATTACTTCTTCAGTTCGCTTTATGACCTCCTCTCGTGGCAGGCCTAGCTGGAGCGGGCCAAAGGCGATCTCGTCGAAGACGGTAGAAGAGAATAGCTGGACGTCGGGGTTCTGGAACACGAGACCGACCTTTGTGCGGAAATATCTCGCAAATTCGTTGTCTTCGAGCGCGTTGAAACGCTCTTCCGTCACCGGGTTGCCGAACGCATAAACTTCGCCAGAGGTCGCGTATAGCAGCGCATCCAATATCAAGAGAAGCGTTGATTTTCCGCTGCCGTTGGCACCGATAATCGTAATCTGCTCTCCAGCGGTCATCGTTAGGTTTATGTCCTTCAACGCTTCGAACTTATCCAAGTACAAATGAGATACGTCTTGCAAATCGAAGATCGTCTGCATTATAGAGCCTTCTTTGTGAACTTCAGATACTGATAATGTTCCGGGAGATAAGCCCCAAGATCACGCAGCACGCGAGGACAGTTATGATCGCCACGTAATCCCGGTGGTGCATGGCAGTGTGATGCAGGAGTTTCACGTCGCCATCAAAGCCTCGAGAGATCATAGCTTGGTGCACCTTGTCGCTCATGTCAAGCGATTTCACGAGCGTGTAACCAACACGTCCGCCTACCCACCGTTGCTCTTCCCGCAAAGGCAGGCTTGTGATCTGCCGGCTTTTTCTGGCCGTAAAAAGGTCCCTTATTGTTTCCACGAGCAGGAAGATATACCGGTAGCACATGCTGATCGTCAGGACGTACACCTTGGGCACTCGAATCGCACGCAGCGATTTGAAAAGCAAATCCTGCTGAGTCGTGATAAACAGGAGTACCGCGAGCGATACGCACGCTGCAACGCGCAGGATGAACGTAATAACGTAGGTCGTGCCTTGCTGGGTAATGTATATGGAGCTAGGTAGCGCGATTGGCCCCAAAGCGCTGTTGTTGCCAAAAGTGGCAATCGGGACTAAAACGGTGCCCGGTAGAAAAACATTGAAGAGTATCGGTATCGTAATAACGCCTGCAAAAATAGGGATGAAGATCCAGACGCGCTTGACAAACCACAGTATCTCTATCTTGCTGAAATAGGCGAGCACCAAAGTCAGCAAATAGATGACGAGTAGCACCCAAGCGCTTGTCATGAAAGTCACGCCGACGACGAGCACGAACATCGACATCAATTTTACGCGGGGATCCAGGCTTTGCAATAGCCCTTTACGTTTTGCAAAGGTCTCGGAGATGAGGCTCTCTTGGAAGAAACTGAGAGCGCCGTCAATCGTCTTCTTCCCAAAGCTTTTTTTCTTAGCTACACTGGCGGCGCCGTCATACGGCCCTGTTTCAGTCCCGTTCATCCAGTCGGGTATCATGGGAGTTGTCGATAGTTGGAGCCTGGCGATATGGCGTTAAGTTTGACATATTTGACGCCCTTTAATGCCATTACGGCTTCAGCGACCTGCCTGATGGCCTCTCCAGCACCGTGTAAAACGATAATCTCTAAACAATTCTCGTGGTCCAGGTGCACGTGCACGGAGGACGTGATCAGCCCTATATGGCGGTGCTGTATCTCAGTCAGGTCATCAGCGAGTCCTCGCTGGTCGTGCTCGTAAACAAGCGAGATAACGCCTACCCGTTCGCCGTGGACCTCATTCATCCACTCATAATTTACAATGTAGCTCCTTATAGCATCTCGTAAGGCCTCTGAGCGAGACGAATAGCCGCGTTTCCCAATAATCTCGTCGAACCGATCCAAGAGATCGCTAGGCAAGGACACACACGTACGCTCTAAGTGCTTAGTCATCAACTTCACCGCTTAACTGTTATCACTTCTTTTAGAAAAAATATTACTCTAACGCCTATCCGTTCACCACGGACCTCGCACATCCACTGGTAAGTTACAATGTAATCCCAGACGACATCTCGTAGCGCCTCAGGCGAGACGACTTACCATTTCGATAATCTCGCCGAACTGAGTTAAGAGATCGCTAGGCAAGGGCTCGCATATGTGCTCTGATTGTGTGTTCTTTACATTCATCGTTCTGCGTGTAAACTTTCTCTTATACGCCGTATTACTTTGAGGGCAAGAAAATAAAAAAATGAATAGTCGAGCCTATTCATTTTTACTCGTATCTTCGATATCTTCGGTGTTTTTTACTAGCCGTTTACCGACTAAGTAAAAAAGGGCGGAGAGCAGGCCCATTCCCAAGACTGCTGCAAGGTAGTATCCTAAGCTCTGCCCCAAATACGTCGTCGCCAAGTCGGTGCCGTAATCTGGGAGAGGAGCGTGGTACAGCCCGGTTAAGTTTTGCATACCGGCCGGGACGTAGCCTAACATGCTTAGCAATGTACTCGGGTCCCATTCGCCGAATGCAGTGCCGCCGGGGTTGGCTGTCCCCCCGGCAATTATACCTATAGGCACTAAGATGCCGAGTATAATCAGCCCAATCAGTAAGTTTCTTAAAACTTTGTCCATCCCCGTTACCTCGTGTCAGGCTGCCGCGGCGGGAACCCTTGGTCGTGACGCTGCTTCAATTGCTTTGTAGTTCCATATTATGGTCGGATCGTTCCGTGCAATGTAGGTAAACGCCAGTACCGTGACAATCACCTCGACAATGCTGAAGAAGAACGCGTGTCCGATCACCATTGCTGGCACGGTTACGCTGAGAGGATACGGCATGTACAGTGGTACGCCGGTCGACGACACATTAATTATGGGTTGGATGCCCATCTCAAAGCCAGCGCAGGCCGCAGCGACTGTCAAGCCCAGCCAGCCACCAACCCCTGCGCCAACGATTCTCCGGCGATCGGTGATCTTCGTCTTGCCGGCGATAAACTTGTAGGTATAGAACCCGACGAAGGGTATGACCACGGCCATGTTGAAGCAGTTCGCTCCGAAAGTCGTAATTCCTCCATCACCAAAAAGCAAGCACTGTATGAGAAGGGCCACGGATGTCGTTACGACTGCCGCCCACGGCCCTAATATGATTGCGACCAACGCGCTGCCGACTGCGTGGCCTGTGCTCCCCCCAGGTATAGGCACGTTGAACATCATAATGACGAACGAAAAAGCGGCTGCAAGTGCCAGATACGGCACCTGTTTTGTTCTGAGGTTCGTACGCAGCCATCTTCCTGCGTAAAACCAGATTGGGATCATAATAATCCAAAATGGTAGGTACGTATTCGGTCCTAAATAGCCGTCTGGCATGTGCAATTAAATCACCACGCGAAGATGTACCGGCAGTTATAAAAAACTATCGAATAGTATTACGAAAGACACATTTCCAGCAGAATTGTAATAACTCTTACCTTGGATTACGGTTAAACACGCCGCTTCGCCGGGAAGACCTCAAAGATATCACGCGCGCGCTGGGATTTGACCTCAGTTCCAGACACGATCCTTTACAGAAAGGTTTGTCCTGGCAACATCGCGCGTATGCCGCCGAAGCTTGTAACGATGGCTCAAAGGATAACTCATACCAAATCTGCGAAAGTTTACGTTGTTCCCGGAAGACATAAAGCGCACCGGTCTGGCACGCGCTCGCCTATTAGCTCAAGCGCGTTCGCGGCACGCAGCGCTCGCCGGCCATTATGTGGCGCATACCTTGGCCTCGAGTGTGCCGTTCGCGCCATCTTCAGCCAGTTCAAGTGAGGGACGAACGCCTTTGGAGCTGATGCAGATGTCGTACTGTTCGCAAGCATCTGCTTCGGATCCGCAAACCGGAAGAATCTTGATCCGGTGCAATTAGCGAGGCAAGCTTTTGATTCTGGAGGAAACACCTATAGAAACCACTTATTTTATACACGGCGTGACGCAACACATATGTCGGGACTCCAGAAGCAGCGCCCCCGTTTTTGCAGAGCTCTCGGCGCTTCTCACGCTCATCGAATGTATCGACATGGAAACAGATAGCGCATCACGATAGAGGCGAGCCTTGTGGAATATGAAATTGTTGACCGTATTTTGGTTTTGAAAGGTAAGTTTGAAGTCCTGAGCAGTGGTGTCGATGGCGGCAGAAGAGCGGTCGACAATATTTTGAACATTCAGGTTCCCCACGATTTTTCGCACGATGACCCGAAAAGCTTCGTAGAACACAAAGCGGCAATGCTCAATCTCGACGGAAGCTACGTCGCGCTGCTAACTGCAGTCAAGATGAAAAACCTGCAGATACTCAGCGATGCGTGCGTTACGGTCTTTATTACTGCTGGTCTTACAAATCCGTCATCATTTGGAACAATCAATATAATTTTAGTATCTTCTGTGAGGCTGAGCGAGGGAGCGATGGCAGGGGCGATAATTACGGCCACCGAAGCGAAGACGCGCGCCCTCCTCGATCACGGCTTTGATCTCACCGGGACAACAACCGACGCAGTGGTCATCGCCTATGAAAACTACAGTGAGGGTGAGTCTATTTCGTACAGCGGGCCTGCTACTCCATTTGGCAAAAGAGTTGCAAAACTTGTCAGATTAGGAGTAAGAGACGCACTGCAAGCTCATTATAGATGCGATGACGCTGCAACGTGGCGATTGCACCTGTGAAGCTAGTTGCCGACTTAAGTTCTCACTATACCCATCAGCTT